>JGI12635J15846_10004653_pt1 | contig 11837 bp, 7 predicted proteins | sample BlaSpr_A8_OM2_M2_FD_15846 | JGI IMG/M metagenome (IMG submission 15846) | reverse complement strand
GTGGCGGCGCAGCCGCCACTTCAAGCACTGGTGGCCGCCAAAACTCCTGTTGTGTGTGATCCACTACTTCCGACATTGCCGGAACCCCGTTAAGGCTACCCGTGGCAACCCGACCACCAAATCTCTGGATGCGCTAACTGCCACTCATGCAAGCACTTGCATTTCGCTCTCCACACACGGTCCCAGATTTCCACGCAATATTTACTCTTGTCGCCAAGTAAAAGATGCGCCAGTACCGAAGTGCTTCGGCCAGAAGTTTCTCGCTCAATGCTAGTTCTGGGAAGACAGCACAGGTTGCGAAGACTTCACAGCCAAGGCTGAAATACCCTGGCTCGCAGCGCTTAGCCCGCCGAGCTCCATTCGGCGGACTGCAAAAGCCTTTTCGCTGCACTCTTCGCAACCTGCAAGTGGCTCTTCGACTGCTGCCGATTATAGGGGGACTGTGTGTCATGCGATTCCTCGATTTTGCGGACCTCCGTTACGTTCTTGATTCCTGGCATGGACTGTCATGAGCTGCTGATTCCGTTAAACTGGAAGGAATTTATCTCGTGACGAAAAAAGCGAATATCGGCGGCCTAAGCATCTGGATTTTGCTGGCAATGGGTGCGGCCTTGTCCATCCCGTCAGGTTTGCTGGGACAAACGCGAGTGACCGGTCCGGGTGAGCACGATCCCTTCGTCGAAGCCGCCTACGAACACTTTTACAACATGGAGTACGACCGGGCGACGCAGGATTTCCAGAAAATACTGGACAAGCATCCGGACGATCCCTCGGCCGTCAATCACCTGCTGACCTCGGTGCTGTTGCACGAACTCTACCGCATGGGCGCGATGAACAGCGGAGAGTATGCCAATGACAGTTTCATTGGGCAGGCTCATCGGCCCGCCGACCCCAAGGTCAAAGACGAAATCCAGCAACTGGTTGGCCGCGCTGAAAATCTAGAAGAGCAGCAACTCAAGGCCAACCCCAATAGCGTGGATGCGCTCTACGCCCGTGGCGTTACCCGGGCACAATTTTCCGTGTACACCGCCCTGGTGGAACGGGCGTGGTTCTCGGCATTGCGCAACGCGGTGGGCGCGCGCCACGATCACGAACGGGTGCTCGAACTTGACCCAAACTATCTGGATGCCAAGCTGGTTGTCGGCACTCATAACTACGTCATGGGCAGCCTGCCGTGGAGCGTAAAAGCCGCTGTCGCCCTGGTCGGCCTAAGCGGTTCGAAAGAGAAAGGTCTGCAATACCTGCGTGAAGTCGCCGCTGGCAATAGCGAAAACGCGACCGACGCGAAAGTCGTGCTGAGCTTGTTTCTCCGACGCGAGCACAGCTACGACGAAGCCCGCGGAATCATGCACGACTTGGCCGCGCGCTATCCTAGAAATTACCTATTCCCGCTGGAAGAAGCGAATTTGTTGCGCGCCTCGGGTCACAACACTGAAGCGGCCGCCGCGTATCGTAAAGTCTGGCAAAACGGTCGCGAAGGTAAGTTCGGCAACCTGCATTATGAGATCGCGGCGTGGGGCTTGGGCGAATTATTGCGCAATCAAAAAGACTACGCCAATGCCGCCGCAGCCTACGAGCTTGTTAGCCAAGTTCCGAGTCCCGATCCCGAGATCCAGCAGAAAGCGAATCTAGCGGCCGGAGAAATGTACGATCTTCTACAAAAGCGCGATCTGGCGATGAAAAAATATGAAGCCGTGTTAGCGGAAAACGGCAGCACTCCTCCTGCCGAAGAAGCGCGCAGGCACATCCGAGAAGCTTACAGGGAATAACTAGTAACTGGATATAACATCAGGGCACCGACTCAATCGAGGCTGAGCAACCAAGAAAACTGCAATACCGATTTTCTAAAGTCACGCCTTGCTATTCTGCATCTGTGCAAAATTCCCGAACCTATAAGTTATATACTCGCTATCAATTGGGCCGACTGTAAACCTGTGCGGGAGCATTTCGTGCTCGGGGCGGATTTGTCTTGCTAGCCATCCGACTCCCAGGTGATGTCTCCAGTCGTATGCAGTAAACCAACACTCGCCGTTGTCTGGGTGGGGACGGCGCACAGGAGACTAAAATGAAAAGCGTTACCGCAAAAAAGACTTTCCGCTCGAAAGCTGTTGAACCCCTTGCCTGGACTGGGAATTATGCGATTCGGATTCTTGCTATCCAAGCTATTTTTCTCCTAACCATTGCACCGCTAAGCCGCGCCACAGCCAAGACCGTCTATGTAGATGGTGCTCACGGAACCGACTCTGCCACGTGTGGTGCTAGCGCCGGGACTGGCGCATGTGCTTCTTTAGCCAAGGCGCAACTCCTCGTGCAGGGATTTCCCGGTTCGACCGTCAAGATCGCCGGCAATCAGACTTACTACCTATTACAAAGTCCCACCAATCCCGGTACCCTGAACTTCACCTCTGCCGATTCCGGTTTGTCAGGACTAGTCACGACCTGGGAAGCCAACCCCGGCACCGGCACCCCCATCATTAGCGGCGGTATTAGACTCAACTCCAGCATAGCGACGGCATCGCATACTGGAAATCTCTACCAGTTCCAATTCAAATCGACTGCGAACATCCTGCCATTCGAGTACCTGTTCTATACTCCGCCGGGCGCTACCGACTGGCAGCGGCGGTTGAGGGCGCGACTAGAGTCCAGTTCATCTTCGAGCGTGGGTTTTTACATGAGCGGAATCGGGACGTGTTCCGCTTCAAATTGGCCCGCTGGCGCGGGGTCTGTTCCTACTCTCACACCGGCCTACTGCAACCTGGGAACTTTTATGAGAGTGATCAATACCGTAGCTCCGGTTAACAATTGCCCCTCCATGGAGGATTCGAATAGCGGTGCCCAGAAGTGCATGGACCGTTTTCAATACGATCCGAATGATTCGGCCATAGCTGCCCTGGTGAGTGGCAGCCCGTATACCACCAATTTGAATGGCACTTACGCAGGGGGCGGAACGGGAGCCGGATTTGGGGGGGCCAATGGCAGTCCCGCAGGTCCCTGTGTCCCCACAACCGGCTCGCAATTCCCGGAGGGAGACATCGAACTAACGCTCTTCGATGCGTGGACGGTAGACGTAATGAGGATCGCTTGCATCGATACCACTGGCCACTTCATTTATCTCACCAATGCGACCAAGATACCCTCGGCCATGACCACCGTCTACAACTACTTCGGCCCTACGGTCAATCACCGCTACATCATCGAGAACGCCCGCACGGCATTCTTCACGGCTCAGGCAAATGGGCAGACCGGACTGTGGTACCTGGATAAGAGCACCACCCCTTGGACTCTCGATTACATCGCGAACTCGGGAGAGAACCCGTTCTCGGATCCAATTGTTATTCCCCAGCTGGGCAGTTCCTTTCCTGCCAGTACGAGCGATCCAGTGGGAGGAAGCCTGCTTTCCGCTACGGGGCTGAGCTATGTCACCTTCAGCGGAATTTATTTTGAAGTGGATAACAACACTCCCTTAGCTACTAATTACACAACCGGAGTCGGTGGCGGCTTCAACAACGATGACAACGGAGAGTCCGCTGTTCCCCAGGTCATCGACTGCGAAAGCTGCCAGTTCGTGACCTTCAACGGCATAACTGTACGCCACACCTCGGGTACGGGCATCCGGACCGCGTCCCCCCCTTCTACCATTACGTGCAACTCGACTTCGCCATGCGTGCAGATCGAGAATTCGATCTTCTACGACATTGGCGACGACGGAATCCACATTGGTCACGCGCCCAACGGTTCCTCTGACACATCCACGAACGTTGTGCAGAATGTAGAGGTCAATAACAATCTGGTGCAAGGCTATTCCCGCGTTTTTCCCGACGGCGAAGGAATTGCTCAAGGCAATGGTTTCAACAACACGTATAGCAACAACGATGTTTCCGACGGTTACCATGCCGGTATCTCGATTTGCGAGAACGACTGCCCGCCGGTCGGGGTGAACGGCGTGAATGTGCTCAGTTCTTTCAACCACATTCGCAACATCAACCAGGGGATCACCGCCGACGGCGGCTCCCTGTACTACAACGTCGGAGGTCCACACGGCAGCGCCACTCTCGATGTAATCTCCAACAACTTCATCCACGATGTTACAGACTCGTCCATCATCGACAACCCGCTCGGCATCGCTGGATCTTCCCAAGTGATGGGAAGCGGATACGGAGGACATGGCGTTTACCTCGATAACCAGTCTGCGGACGTGAACGTGAACTACAACGTCGTTTATAACGTCTCCGGAAGCGCGGCCTGGATGACCGGTGGCCCCGCCCAGGTTTCTGGGTGGGCACCTAATAAATTCAATAGCAACATATTCGCTTACGCTCGCTTGTCCATGTTCGCCGAAGGGCAGCCATGGCCTCAGGTGATGACCGTGTCCGCGTGTCCATCTTCCCCTACGCCGCTGGTAGACCTGAGCAGCAACATTTTTTATTTTGATCTCAACGAGTCGTCTAACACCACTACCAACGCCATAGGCTTTTTCGTGCAGGGAGGCTGCTCCTATGCGTGCAACGCGACCAACTATAACCAGTTCCAGGATTTTACGGACAACTTGTACTACAGGACTGACGGCATGTTTGGCAGCGACGCCAAACAGTTCCATGTGTACAAAGCTACGTTCTCGAACCCAAGCAAATGCGAACCGCCGGCCAGTGCGGGNGCGACNAGCACGGCTTGGACTTTCATCCCATTCAGCGACAGTGGGGGGAGCGATTCCTGGCAAACCGGAGCCACTCCTACTCTCCCGCTCAACGTCACGGAGGATGTGAACGGTTTGATTGCCGCGACCGCTCCCGCATTCTCAGCCACGAGCAGTGGCTGCACATCGAGAGCGGGTGCCTACTGCCTTTCGGCTAATCCCCCGGGGATGACGGGCTTCTCCTACTTGCAAACCAATAGCACCGTGACCAGTGCGGGCAGTACCCTTACTGCTCCTGCTGCGGTTCCGGCAACGTTCCCCACCTACATTTATTCGATCGCCAATTCGTTCTAACCGCAGCCGAAGACAGGGCAGGTCCGGCGATCTCGGTTGCCGGACCTGTTTTCATCCAAGGCCGGGCCGCCACGGAACTTTCGGCGCTACAATAACGTATTGTCTAGAGATGGTTAGATCGCCGGGAGGGTCGCCATGTACTGCAACTACTGCGGAAAAGTGATTCAGGACGATGCCGCCGTCTGCGCTTATTGCGGCATTCGGGTAGGGCTGTCGGTCGCGCGCAAACGCCTGGTACGCCCTCGCCAGGGGCGCAAGATCGCCGGCGTATGCCTCGGCTTCTCCGAATATCTCGACCTCGACATCACACTGGTCCGCCTGATCTGGCTGATCGGATCGTTCACTACGGGCATCGGCCTTATCGCTTATCCGATCGCGTGGATCGTAATGCCGGAAGAGCCGTTGCTGCTGGCAGCGCCCTTGGGCGCAGGACAAGTAACGAATCCGTAGGTCGTTCGCATTTCCGCCGATCACCGATTAGTGCTGCAAGGCGCTCTACACGCCCACCGGGAACGGCTTGGAGTGGGCCTCGGAGCCGCCGCGGATTCCGGCAAAGCGCCCTTGCAGTAATGACATCAATCCCGTGTACCAATAGCCAACGACGAACAGCAGAAGAAACGGCACCGTAATGTAATTCTCGTTATCGATGGCATAGTAGACAGCCAAGGCAAAATACGCCCCGATCAGCATTTCCAGCCACGGTACCCAGCCCAGCCGCTTGCGATACTTCGTAACTCCGACTCGATCGCCTTTGGATTCCACGCGATACTTCGGTGTTCGCGCAAACGCGCTTTGCTTGCCGATAATCGCTTCCAGCACCGCCTTGGTGTTGGTGATGGTTAATCCAATCCCCAGCGCCATCAAAGAATGGCAGATAGAGAAGCGCACGCGGCCAGGAGCGCGGAAACAGTTCCCGCTGCGATACCAGATAAAAGCTGGAAATCGAAAACGTCGACGCCATGAATAGCGGCAGGTCGATGTAGAGCATCTGAAACCATCCCTGGTAGAAGCGAATGATCATCGCCGGCAGCAGCAACGTAGAAAGCACGATCATGAGCGGATAGCTCAAGTTCGCGGTCAGATGATACCAGGCTTCGATCTTGGTATGCAGCGGCGCGTCGCTGCGCAGCACGCGAGGTAGAATTTTCTTTCCCGTCTGGATCAGGCCCTTGGCCCANCGCGCCTGCTGCGTCTTAAACGCGGTCATTTCGACCGGCAACTCCGCAGGACATTCCACGTCTTGCAGGTAAATAAACTTCCATCCCTTGAGTTGCGCGCGATAGGAAAGGTCAGTGTCTTCGGTGAGCGTGTCGTGCTGCCAGCCACCCGCTTCTTCGATGGCGGTGCGCCGCCAAACTCCGGCCGTGCCGTTAAAGTTAAAAAAAACTCCAGAGCGTGCGCGACCGGAATGTTCGAGAACAAAGTGACCGTCGAGCAGAATCGCTTCGACTTCGGTCAGGAATGAATAGTTGCGATTGATGTGCGTCCAGCGCGTTTGCACCATGCCGATTTTCGGATCGGTAAAGTGATGAACGGTCTTCATCAGGAAATCTTCCGGAGGCGTAAAGTCGGCATCGAAGATGGCGATAAACTCGCCCTTCGCGGTCTTCATTCCTTCGGCCAAGGCTCCCGCCTTGAATCCTTCGCGGTTGCTGCGATGGTGATAGCTGATGGGACTGCCCAGCGCCGCATAACGCTCCACCAGTCCGCGGGCAACGTCGACGGTTTCGTCGGTGGAATCATCAAGGACCTGGATATCCAATTTCTCTCTCGGATACCGCAAGCGGCAAATCGATTCCAGCAATCGCTCTACCACGTATTGCTCGTTAAAGATGGGCAATTGCACCGTGACTCGCGGCAGCTCTGCAAAATATGAGGCCGGATCGGTGGTGCGATTTTTCTGATGTTTGTAATAAAGATAAACCAGGACGTAGCGGTGCATGCCGTACGCCGCCAGCAGAATCAGCACAATGAAATAAGGAATCAGCAGCGCCAGATCAAACCCGTTGGCGTGATACAGGCCCTGAAAAGTTTTATCCAGAAAGTGCTGGCGCACGTATTGCCCGATGCCCTTAGGGGCGAACCGAGCGGCATGCATCAAGTGAAGATTGAACGAAGATATGACCAAGGCTTCCGGAGAAGCTATTCTACCGGATTCGATTACAGGCTCGAAGTAAACCCTTTACAGGCCAAGCGGCTCAAGCTCAGGGCGGGATTCAACTCGCAAATTTGCGGAACCTCACTCGCGGTCTTTCTCTTTCAAAAATGTCCCTTCCTGCAATTCCGCAAACGCCTGCCTCAACTGCTCCTGCGTATTCATCACAATCGGCCCGTACCATGCGACCGGCTCTCCCAAAGGCTTGCCGGAAACCAGCAGGAAGCGGATTCCGTCGTCTCCGGCTTGCACAGTAACCTCATCGCCGCGATCAAAAACAATGAGCGACCGGTTATCGGCTTCNACCGGAGGCGCNGTATCCAACCACTTCACCGCTTCTGTCGGCACGGCCAGAGGCCCCGAAGCGTTGCAGAACTTTCCGCTGCCCGCAAANACATAGGCGAATGCATGACGCGTCGTTTCTACGGGGAGAGTCTTTCTCCTTCCGGGAGAGATCGACACATCCAGATAAATTGGATCGGCCGCGATTCCATCCACCGGCCCTTTCTTGCCCCAGAAACTTCCGCAGACCACACGCACATGCGTGCCATCGTCGTCGGTAATCTCGGGTATATCGAGAGCCTTCACTTCCTGGTAGCGCGGCGCGGTCATCTTCAGCGCCGACGGCAGATTTGCCCATAGCTGAAATCCGTGCATGCGTCCAGCCGGATCGCCCTTCGGCATTTCTTGATGAATGATGCCGCTGCCCGCCGTCATCCACTGCACGTCGCCAGCCGCGATGGCGCCGCGATTGCCCATGCTGTCGCCATGTTCCACGGTTCCCGCCAAAACATACGTGATTGTTTCAATGCCGCGATGCGGATGCCAGGGAAATCCCGCCAGATAATCCTCCGGAACGTCGTTGCGAAAATCGTCAAGTAAAAGAAATGGGTCAAATTCCTTCGTATTTCCAAAGCCGAACGCGCGGCGCAAGTGCACTCCCGCACCCTCCAAAGTCGGCTTCGATTGAATAAGTTGTTTAACCGGACGAATGGACATGATGGTCTCCTCAAGCAGAATTCTTTGGATGTCGATCGCGCTCTTAACGATTCTCAGCGCCGGGAATCGATATTTCCATGAGGCCCTAAATGCACTTCATGCGCCGTGCCCTCTGTCCCGGCTACCGCTGAATCAAGCTGTGGATCTCAGCAATATATCCTCCAGGAAATTCCGCGATCATGGTCGTTCGCTCGCCCGACAGGTAAGGAGCAAATAAGATCTTCGCCCCGGCAGCCTTTGCCTTGTCCAGGGTTGCGAGCAGATCCCGAACCTGGTATCCAGTCGTTTCGTGTCCGAAAGGATACGGCAAGTGTCCATCCGTCACCAGGACCAGCATGTTTCCGAACAGCGATTCGATGCGAATGCGACGATAGGTTTCTCCGGCACGCCCAATCTCTCCGGCGTCTGCGCGCTTGTTGTCCTCTACGATCTTGCCGTGCGCGAAGCGGACAAAACTGCGCACAAAATTGTCCGCCGCGTCTTTCGATACATACACGCGATTGTCCGGCACGGTATCCAGGGGTGGGTTATTGGGAGTCGTGAAGTGCCAATACAGTTGCATCTTTACGCCGCCGGGCCATTGAACGACGGCGTCGATACCGATCGGATCCTTGAACGGTTCCACGATGACTTCCGCTCCCGCCGCGCGGGCGGCCTTGATCGCCTGGTCCATGTCGGTTACTAGATATCCCGTACGCTCCTGCCCAAACGGAAAGGGAACTGGAGTTTGAAACGCGAAGATGGAAAGCGGGCCGGCTCCAGTTGATAGATATTGCCACTCGGCGCTGCTCGCTACCGGCAGAACATTTGCCACGATTCGCTTCGACGCCTTCCCTCCGAATGTGGCGGTGAAACTGGTGACAAAGGCATCGAAATCGGACGGGGCAATGTAGACATGTGTCGCATCGTATTGCGGCCCAACGGCTATCTCAGCCGCAGCCGGTCCGTCCTTGGCAGCGAAAGCGCAAGACACGAACGGATCCACTCCGGTGCCCGCCAGGAGTCCCACGAATAGAACGAGTATCCGCTTTGAAACGATCCCCATCGTAATGCTCCTATCGTAATGCTGTCACCTCTGATCGTCCGGTATGGCCTCAAACTGAATGTTTGCCCGCTCACCTTCCGCTATGCGCAAAGCTTTCCCGCGTCCTTCGAAGCTCTTCAGGAATTCGGGATTGTAATACTGTTCGCCATCCACACTCTCCCAGGCAAAAAATGTGTACGAACCCGGCGGGATTCCATGCAGAACAAAACTTCCACTCTGATCGGTCACCGTTGTCTTATACCGATCGGATCGCGAGCGGAAGTGCTCCTCAGGAATCAGAACCACGGTCGCATTGATAACCGGTTCGCCTTTGTGATTGCTGACCATGCCATTCACCACCCCACCGTCGCTACTCGCAATAGTGTCAAGCACAATCGTTCCGCCGTTCACGTTAAGACCGGATTCGGAAATCTCGCGGCCGCCGGCAACCACGGATTTCAAGAACCAATCCGGCGATGCACCGCCATCCGCGGCCAGCACTACAAAGTACCGCCCCGGCGGAACGTTGTTCCATTCGAAGCTGCCGTCGGCGGCAACATGCGCCGGATTCGAATAGCCCTCTCCCAAAGCAAACGCGTCCGCAACTGCCTCGTCTCCGTCCGTCGGACGAAGCGCGAGAAAAAACTGACTGAAATCGGATTTTGTCGCGGGGCTTTTGTTTTCCCATTGCAGCCGACCGCGAATCTCGCTTCCCGGTTGCGGGACAAGATGTATTTCGGTGGTGTCTTCCTGTCCGACCTCAATGGTTTGCCGCGCCAGCAGAGCTCGCGGCGCGGCGCCAGTTACCGTCGCCAGCAGCGTATAAGCTCCCGGTGAAACATCGCGGATTTCGAAGCTGCCGTCATTGTGCACTTCGGCGCCATTCAAGGTCGAGTTGAACTCCGCCGCCCGCAACATAACCGCTGCCGAAGCGCCAGGGGGAACGCGCCCGATCGAGCCACGGATCGTCACGCTTGGACTCGGCGTCAAAGAGAAGTTTGCCGGAAAATCTTCTCCCTCGCGCAATTGAACCGCCGCTGCCTGCGTGTGATCTCTCACGCCGGGATAATACGTTGTGATATATGACGTGATTACGGACTCGCCCGCTCCGCAGTTAGTGTGGGGCGGGCACTGATGCTCGCCCACCTGTTCTTTAGGTCCGACTGCCGGTACATTACTCGCCGCCTCAATCAGACTCTTGAAATCCGGCGGTGGAGTAACAGAGATGTAATATTGTCCCGCAGGCAATCCCGCGATGCGGTACTCGCCCAGATCGTTGGTTTGCTCTGCTCCAACTTGCTCCCAATGGCTGTGGCCACTGGCAAACGTGCGCCTCAATACCGCGACTTGAGCGTTCGCCATTGCGTCGCCATCTTCGTCGGTGACGCGTCCATCCACCGCGGCTGTAGGTTGCAGACGAATCGCTACATCCTTTAACTCTTGTCCCGCGGTCAGAGTGAGCAAGCGCCCCGCCGAACGTGGCTGATGTTTCTCCATCTCGACGAACCCCGTTCGCTCAGCGATCAAACGGTAACGCCCTGGCACAATGCCCTCAATGCGAAATGCGCCGGCGGCGCTGGTAACGGCCGTGTAATCTCCGCCAATGCTCTGGTTTTCGGCGATCAACTCGATCAGAGCTTTCTTCACCGGCTCCGATCCTGGATCTTTTGTCACCAGACCTTCCACCACAGCGCTCGCCGAAGCTTGAGTCGCGCCCGCGCCGCCACTGGATTGCGCGTGTGCCAGCGGCGCACTTGCACCCAGCAGCACAACGGCTAGACCTAATGGAAGGATTCGCATGCTCACGCGGGAAGTTGAATTTTGCGTAACAAAACCGGCCGGGAGATTTGGCCGAGACCTAAACAATGCCAGAACATCGCTTATTCTATCTGGTTCCGGATTGCCGTCACAATGTTGCACGCGAACCCATTGCGCTGCAAAACAAATGGCAAGCTGGATTCTGGCGCAGTAAGATCCTGAACGGCGGTCCTCCGCATCTTCGAACCTGATTTTTTGAATTGGAATGAGAGATCCTGAATGAAATGTCCATCTCGCTCGATTTTGCTGGCACTGCTCATTATTCCAATAGCGGCGCTTCCTCAGTCCCCACAGACTCCTGTCGTGCATTTGACTTCCGAGCAGGATCATCAGCGAACGATGGATTTGCTGCACATCTCCAGTCTCCGCCGTGGCCCCGACGGCGATCCCAAGTCTCCTAACGCCGCGAACTTTGATGAGGCGAAGGTCACGCCCTATTCTCTTCCTGACTCGCTGGTATTGAATGATGGTCAGAAAGTTACCTCTCCGAAAACGTGGTGGAAGAAACGCCGCCCGGAAATCGTGGAATATTTCGATCGGGAAATTTACGGCCGCGTGCCCATGAACACTCCCAAAGTGAATTGGGAGGTGACCAGCACGAGCAAAGAAAAAGTCGGCGACGTTCCGGTTATCACTAAGAAACTTGTTGGCCACGTGGACAACTCGGCGTATCCGCTTATCAGCGTCGACATTCAATTGACGCTCACTACTCCTGCAAACGCTGCTGGTCCAGTGCCCGTGATCATGGAATTCGGACTGAGTCCCGAAACATTGGCCGCGCTGAAGAAGCGTTTTACCGATGAACAATGGGCGACGTTTGTGGGCAATGGTCCGCCGTGGCAGCAGCAGGTTTT
>JGI12635J15846_10004652_pt1 | contig 11837 bp, 11 predicted proteins | sample BlaSpr_A8_OM2_M2_FD_15846 | JGI IMG/M metagenome (IMG submission 15846) | reverse complement strand
AGCGTCGCTATGCCGAATCCCGGACTATGCCGAATGATCCTGCCACGGCAGCGGTCTGAGCGTTCTCGCACCCCCGATAATTCGGCATAGTCTGGTGCCAGCCGAGGGGCGAAACACCAAACAGAGCCATGATCCGATTCGGAAAGCGTAGCTCCCGTCATAACATTCTTGGCCAGCACATCTCACCCTGAATTCGGAATAGCCTAAGCCACGATCCGCTCTGGGTGGTCGGTCCGCGCATTTCTCCGAAGCTCGGAAACAGGGATGAGAACCCGGCCGCCAATGCGCCGTGTTGGCAGCCGCCGCGTCGCGATCAGGTAGTCCGGTGCTCTCTGGCTGATCGAGAGCATCTGTGCTGCTTCCTCCCGGCTCGCCAGGATTTTGCTTACCGCCACGGCACTGGCCGCAGCCACGTCCGCTCTGTCTCCAGTTCCGGAATCATCGCCGCCTCACCGTCCTAGAGCTAAATACCCTGTTTCCAGCATCCTCGGCCACACGAAAAAACATTAAGCTGTTTGTCGATTCCCGTCCGGCCCGTTCGACGTGTAAGTGGAGCCGCACCACGCACCCCGTCATTCGCAACATCCCCGGTTGCGCGGCGTCGAAGCTCCTATATAAAAGTAGCGGCCCTTATACGCGACCGCTCAATGCTCAAGGAGAACACCATGCGTTTCATGATGATCATGTTTCCGAAAGACTACGAAAACGCAAAACCCGGCTGGGTACCCGACCTCAAAGGCATGGAGGTAATGGGCAAGTACAACAAGCAACTGCAGAAAGCCGGCGTGCTGCTCGCGCTCGACGGTCTAACCCCGCCCTCGACGATGAGAGCGCGCGTTACCTTCAAAGGCGGAAAGTCGAAAGTCACCGACGGCCCGTTTACCGAAGCAAAGGAAGTGGTCGGCGGCTACTGGATCATCCAGGTGAAGTCGCGCGAAGAGGCACTCGAATGGGCCTCGCGCATCCCCGGAAAGGATAACGAAATGGTCGAAGTCCGCCGGATGTTTGAGATATCCGACTTCGATCTCGAGATCCCAAAAGAGATCCAAAAGAAGTTCGGCGACGCCGGCGCTGAGCGGGGCCAGCAATAGCTTTGTAACTCGCTGAGACTTGCCTGCGAATACTTGGCGATGCGTGTCGATTTCAACGCGCGTCATTCGACGTGCATGTAGAGAGAGCTTCCGGACATTTAGGGGCGACGGAAGCTCTCTCACTACAGGTTTACTACAGGCTTCCGAACGGCGATTGCGATGACCTCTACCGTGTCCTCGCGCCGCCATAAACTACAGCAACTTACAGATCTGCGGAAGACAGCCAAACTCCTGCAACGACCTGTACAGAAAGCGTAGCGCCGTGGGCTAGAAAGCTTCTTTCCCTCATTTTCCGCGTAGGGCCAGAGAAAGTGCGATTTCCAACTGTTCAGGCTTAAACCCAAAGGGGCCAGGCTTGCTCTTGTATGCAACGCGGCCATGCGAGTCGATCAAATAGAGCCGGTCCGGCCAACCTGTATACGCCCGTTCCGTCGAATTGCCAAACTCGTCGAGCACGGCCGGAAATTCGATCTCAAGTTTCCGCACGCAAGTCCCGGCGACGAACGCTCTTTCTTCTTCAGTCTTCGGGCTGGCAAAAACAACCTTGTCTCTGACATTGCTCTCCGTCTGCCACAGGTCGCTGGGATGCGCTTCTGTAATGTAGACAACCAGGAACGCAACGCGCCCGCGATACTGCTCGTAAAGCCTATTCAGGGCTGGAACCTCCCGCCGGAACGGCGGTCACGTGTAGCTGCCGAATACCAGAACTACGGGTTGCCGTTGGTTTAGCGCGGAGAGTTGAACTCGCTCACTTTTGTCCAACTTGAGCAGAGAGAAGTCCGGCGCGAGATCTCCGGTATGAAGCGTTCCGGCGCGAGCGTGGATCCAGGCAGTTTCAAATGGAAAGATCATGAAAGGGACGGGACCGTGCATTTTGGCCATCACCCGCCCGAAGGTCTCGGGAGGCTGATGCATCGCCCACCAAACATAAGCGCCGAAACAGACGTAACCGATCATCAGGCTGACAAGTAGCCCGAGCAGGAGCCTTCGAGAGAATGGTTTCAGTTTCAGCATCAGAAGAGAAATTTCAGTGCTACCTGAATCACTCTCGGGCCTACATCCGACTGGACTTGCCCAAACGTTGGCGATTCGATGTCGCTGACCGGCAAGCGAAAATTCGTATGGTTCAGCAGATTAAACAATTCCCCGCGGAATTGGAGTTCTTTGGATTCAGTCAGCCGAATGTTCTTGAACGCCGAGGCGTCCCAGTCCACGTATCCCGGGCCCTGGACTACATTCCGCCCTTCATCCCCGAACACCTCGAACCGGCCTAGAGGATCCGGCTGGAGTTGCTGAAAGGCACTTACGTTGAACCATTCCTGAGGTGTGCCCGGACCAGAGTTTGGGTTGCCAATCAGATTGGGGCGGTTCGCGGAGAAGCCGGTGATCTCCGGCGCCTGCCCTTGCAGCGAAACGTCATTCGAGTCGTATACCGTGAATGGCCCGCCACTCATGGCAGTCACAATTCCGTTCAATTGCCAGTTGCCGAAAACCTGACCATACCAGCTGCTGGAGTGCTGCAGGAGCGGAAGGATCCACTGATAACTCAGTACAAATCGATGGTGGGAGTCGAACATTGACCGGCCGCGCTCGGCCGCAAGATCAAAGGGATCCTGTGCCAGATCGTTTTCTCCGGCTATGTCCTGTGCTGCCGAGCCCGTAATGTTGAAGGAAGAAACATCATCGACGGAGTGCGACCAGGTGTAGGACGCAAGGAATGACAGACCGTGGCTGAAGCGCTTGCGCAAACTGGCTTCCAGGGCGTTATAGCTTGAATTTGCGACGCTAGCGATCTCACCGACCGAGCTGTAAATGCAACTAGTCGGAGGATCCGCCAGGGTACATCCAGAATAGAGACGACGGTTGTTCACATTGTCTTCGGTGGAATTCAGACACGGGTTTGCCACCGAACAGCCCGGGCTTGTCGTGTTAAAGCCGGGGATAAAGACTGGAGGATTGCCTTCAATAAATCTCGGCAGCCGCACACCGGTGGTGCCCACGTACCCGATTTGAAAGAGCCAGTCCTGGCCAAGAGACTGCTGAATGTTCAGATTCCAGTCCTGTGCGTAGGGCAGATGCAGGTTGCGAGCGACGACCAGCAACGTCATTGGCTCGGGGAAAGCCTGGCTGAAAGGATTCGGGGTATAAAACGGATTGGCAAACGAGTTGATGGGAAAACCGATCTGCTGCGTCTTAAGGTAAGGAGGCGAGCTGACCGGATCCTGCAGCGGGCCGCCCTCGCCGGTGTAGTAGGGCTCATAGAAGATTCCGTAGGCCGCGCTGACCACGGTTTTAGCTTTGCCACTCGGGTCCCAGGCAATGCCGAAGCGCGGAGCGAAAGCTGTCTTTTGCGTTGGAATCAAGCCCGCAGGCACGCCCGGGTCACCGGGATAGAGAAGTCCCGCCGGAGCGTTTGGCACGACTATCGATTGCGCTCCAGGAACAAAGAGATTGACCTGGTTGTGCCTTTCAGTCGAAGGAAAGGGTAACTCATAGCGAAGGCCAAGGTTCAAGGTCACGCGAGAATTGACCTTGTAAGTATCCTGGCCGTAAGCGTCGAGAGCCCGGCCGCGGATTTCACGGGCGAAGTTGCCTCCGCCTTGCAGAAAGACCACCGGATCGCCCGACAGGAAACTGGCAAATGCGTCGCTGTAGGGAAAAGTCGAGAATACAAAGAAGCCGTTGCTGGCGATGCCCTGCAACGCATTGATCTGGTCGCGCCGGTAGCCTCCACCGAACTTAAGCTCGTGGCGCCCATGAATCCAGCTCAGAGAGCCGGAGAGGTCAAGCGTATTTTGAAACGTGTTGCGTGGTCCCGTGATGGGGTCACCGACCGAGGCGTATCCTCCGATCTGAATAAACGGAGGTCCGGCGGCCGAAGGCAACGTCGGAGCATACTGAAAGCCCAAGTCCGCTGGCGACTCGTGATTCAGGTGTTCATCCAGCAGGAACTTGTTGCGGAGATACGAAAAGCGCGCGACTCCGATGGTGTTGGACGAAAAAACGTGGGTCTCTTGCGCGACGACATTTTGGGCGCGGTCATCCTCGCCCACTGGAAAGCCGGGGACATTTGCCCCTACCGGCGAAAGAGGGTCCGTCGTCGGTCCCGCGCTGAACATGTAACGGAAATTCAACGTATCCACGCGGGAAAGGTAATGATCCATGCGCAATCCGAACTGGTCGTTATTCTCGCTTAGGGTCTGCGTGGCGATGAATCCGTTTTCGCCAACGTTCGGCAACGGAAACAACGGCAAGACATTCGTCGCAATCGGATCGATATAGGTTAGTTGATTGTTTGGAACCGGTTGGCCGGTAAGATAATTGATGAGCGGCGCTTCCTCTGAGAAATTACCTTCCCTTTCGGCGACCGAAGGGACGGTCGCCGGCACAGTCTCACCTTGCCGGTTGCGAAAGCCTTCGTAATATCCGAAAAAGAAAGTTTTGTCCTTGAGGATCGGTCCGCCGAAGGTGGCGCCGAACTGGTTTTGCTTCAGGGGCTGGATGCTTTGAGTGAAGTAATCGGACGAATCCATTGCGTCATTACGAAGGAACTCCCAGGCAGCCCCATGGAATGAATTGGATCCTGACCGCGTAACGATATTGGTCGTAGAGCCGGTGTTGCGTCCGAACTCGGCATTCGCGTTGTGGCTAAGAATTTTGAACTCGGCAATCGCATCGATCGGCGGCTTGAGAACAAATCCACCATCCACGGAGCTGACGTTGTCCGCACCGTCAATCATGAAATTGTTCGATTCCGGTCGCTGGCCATCCACGGCATAGGCTTGGTTCTGCCGCGCCGGACCTCCGGCTTCGAGCAGTCCAGGTGTCAACGGCACAACGCCGGGCTGAAGCAGTCCGAGCTGGGAAAAGTTGCGACCATCCAGCGGTAGGTCGAGAATCTCGCGCTCCATCACGGTTTGCCCAAGACTACTGCCGGTGCTCTGTACCAGCGCGGCATCCGCGCTCACTTCAATTTGCTGCGTCTCTGCACCGAGCTTGAGATGAACATCGACCGTCGCCGTCTCGTTGACATCCAGCGAGACTCCGTGCTGCAAGTACGTCCGGAAACCTTTCGCCTGAACCTCTACCTGGTAATGGCCGATCGGGAGCTCGACCAGCACGTACTCTCCCTGACGGTCTGTGATCGCAACTCGTGTCAATCCGGTTTCGATCTGTTTAGCAGTAACGGTAGCGGCCTGGACAATTGCGCCGCTCGGATCGCCCACAGTTCCGCGAATGCTCCCAGTGATTTGCTGTCCGGCAACATTCAAACTTGTAAGCAGGGCTATCAGGAACAACGTCAGCGTCTTCGCGCTACGCATGCTTTTCCCCCGTTCGTCCGCAAGAATCAAGAGTTGTCTCGCAAAACACTTTCTCGTCGGCGCTTTAGAGAGCACGCGCGAGAATTCGCCCACAGGTTGAAATGCGGCGACTATAGGGACGCTTTGCAGCAGGGTCAATAATCTGAAAGCAGTACCGGCTTCGATCACCAAGTGAAGAAGAAGGCAGCCCGTAGGGTTTTCGCTTTATTGCGCGCGACTCTTCCCCCAGCTAACTTGTCGCCACACCAGTCTGTATTCGCTACGGTAGTATCAATCGGAGTGCAACAGGAGATTGAGACGCTGGAGAAGGAGCAACCCATCCATTCAATGGATATGAACTCAGACAACGATGGGAAGCATTCGTCGGGCCCGGATGGCACTTCAGCCGCAAAACCAGCCACCAAAATCAAGATCATTGAAGATGCTGAAGCCACCGGAGAAACAGCTGCGGCTTATGACTTTTGGCGAGCCGGGTCGGGAAGGCAGCAAGTTCCCGGCATCATCAAATGCTTCGGAGCTCGACCTGACTTGCTGCGTCGCGTGATCGATCTGGGAAACACGGTTCACTTTTCGGAGGGGCATCTTTCCCGTCGAAACAAAGAGATGATTGCCAGCTACGTCTCTTATTTGAACCGTTGTCCGTATTGACTGGACAGCCACGCCTACTTCCTGCGGGTTCAGGGAGCATCCGATCAATGTGTGAAGGCAATCGTCGAAGGCAAGTTGGACGAGGCGGGCCTTACGGCTGCGGAGCGTGTGTTGTTGGAATATGTGGAATTGATTACTAACGCCGCTTACCGATCTACTCCCGAAGACGTCGAGAAACTGCGAGTCGCCGGCTGGAAGGAAGAACAGATCTCAGAGGCGGTATATATCACAGCCTTGTTCGCCTTTTTCAATCGTGTCGCTGACGCATTCGGTGTTCCTTCTCAGGACTACCTCGGAACCGGGAAATTGACCCCTTGAGCACGGATCGTTTTCTCTCGATTCCGGCCCAACAGGTTCACACCTCTGCAAACGAATCTGAATAGTGCGGAAGCAGGAGGTTCGTCGCGGCGGCCACTCCCAGCGCTGTTGCGAGGAGAGTCAGCAAAGAAGCGTAGGAACCGGACCCATCGAATGCGCGCCCTAGGATCACGGGACCGATGGCTCCAGCCGCCGCATAAAACGTCCAGGTTAGACCGTACAGAGTGGAAAAAGCGCGCAGCCCAAAATAACGCGTCAGCAGGTATGGTGTAATGGCGGCTTCACCTCCGGCGCCGACACCAATAAGCACCGCAGCACGGCAGCCCACGGGAAAACTAGCCGCACGAGCGAGAAGAAAAATGCGACCAGTGGATACCGGCGTTCGCCAGGGCTTTGTCAGTAGCGGTTCGCACGCCACTCGATGTCGCGACCATCATGCCTGCGGTCAGGAATGTGGTTTACGGAACCGGCAACGACCAGCCAGTCTATGACGTTCGAACCATGCAGCAGATTGTTTGGCAGTCGATGTGGTCGCAGCGCCTTCCGATGGTTCTGCTCGCGGTGTTTGCTACCCTGGCGTTGTTGCTGGCATCCGTAGGAATCTATGGCGTGATTTCTTACTCCGTGACCCAGCAAGTCCAGGAGATCGGACTTCGGATGGCGCTCGGCGCTGAGAAGCGGCAAATTTTTCAGATGGTAATTGGACAAGGTCTTCGCATAGCTGTTGTGGGCCTCACGATCGGGGCAGCGGCCGCGCTAATTCTCACCCGATTGCTCTTAAGCTTTTCACGCTTGCTCTACGGAATTGGGCCGAGTGACCCTGTAACCTTCGCCGCTGTATCGCTGGTGTTAACGGCAGTGGCGGTTCTGGCTTGCTATATTCCAGCGCGCCGTGCGGCACGCGTCGACCCCATGGTTGCGTTGAGATATGAATAGTTGTTGCAAGGCCGGGCTATGGCTTACTTCGCTTTGGCTGTCGCTCTACGCCGGAAGCATTGCACCACGTGGTCATCCACCATTCCCACTGCCTGCATAAATGCGTAGCAGATGGTCGATCCCACGAAATTGAAGCCGCGCTTCTTCAAATCCTTGCTCATTGCGTCCGACTCCGCAGTGCGCGCCGGGACCGGATTTCGAGCGTTCCGCAAATTTACTTTCGGACGGCCTTCCACAAATTGCCATATATAACGATCAAAGCTGCCGTACTCTTTCTGCACCTGCAGCATTGCGCGAGCATTTTTTACCGCGGAAGCGATCTTCAGCCGGTTGCGCACGATGCCTGGATTCCGCAATAACTGCGCAACTCTCCGGCTGTCGTAGCGAGCCACTCGCCCCGCATCGAAGCCGTCGAATGCTGCTCGGTAATTTTCCCGCTTGTTGAGAATCGTCTCCCAACTCAACCCGGCCTGTGCTCCCTCCAACACGAGAAACTCGAAGAGCTTATTGTCATCGTGCACGGGCATGCCCCATTCTTCATCGTGATAGCGAATCATTAATTCGCTGCGCGCCCAGTCGCAACGGAACGGAGGATGTTGGTCTGAGTGTTTGCTGGTCATGAAATCAGTAACGGATCCTCAGGGGCTGAAGCCCGCGCCTTTTTCTTGAGGTAGCACGGTCAAAGCATTGCCCTTCCCAATCGGCGGCTACTCCAGCGATCTCGGATCGGACAGGTTCTTGGGCGACCTCTTATCCAGTAGTGATGCTAATTCTTTCGCGCACGCCGGAACCCCGACTTTGTGCTCCACAATAATTTCCTTCGCGGTCAACCGCCTCCCATAGAGTTTTTCGTTGGCATTGCCGTCCGATCGCAAGGTTGAGCCTTCCAGCGATATCCCGGCAAACAATCCCTTGTTGCGCGAGTAAGAAAGAATTTCCGCACTCATTACGATGTCAGTAGCGCCCTCCGCTGTTCGACCCTTCGGGCCAGCGGCTGCCGAGGCATCCGCGCCCAGCTTCACTTTGCTCGACAGCAGCGAGCGCGCGCCCTTGGGATTCAGCACCAGCAAAACAAAATCCGTGGCCTGCCCACCCAACTGAAAGCCGATGCTTACTCCCTCCAGGGCGTAGAGTGCCGGCGCTCCCCACGGTCCGGTGTAGTGCGGGCCGCTGCGGCAAATCATTACGCCGCGGCCGTAGCTGCCTCCCACGCCGAAGGCGCCCTTCAATACCGAAGGTAGAATCACGATGCACTCCGCCTTGTCAAGCAAGTCTTGCGGAATGTCGTCGGGAATGTTCAGAATCTCCTTCATTACCTCGCCGGCATCCTTCACCCGTTCCTCTTCTTTTACGTCGGAGCCGAATGTGAGCGATGTGAACATGCATGAGGTGAGCACGCATAGAGAAACGAAAAGAACTGCCATCTTGCTTATATTTTTTCGAATCAGCTTCATCGGTGCCGGTTCCTCCCGCGGGTTTGTCAGCTGCACTGGATATCCGTACCATACTACTGCCCATTCGCGTTACATTTTCTTAACCTGTTGCCTGCCTACGGTGCTGGGCTTTGAAAAATGAATGGTTTGCAGTATAAGCCGTCGAATGCTGTGGGCAAGGGTCCGCCGCTATGACCAAATGAGTGCTCCTTTTGTAACTTGGCGCTTGGTGCCCGCCGCTCTAAAGTCGGTACATAAGCTGGAGAAGGCCCGCCCGTCATTCGGCACCTGGCGTGCATCTAATCAATAGGGAGTACATTTTGAGGCCGGCCGGAGTGAAAATTTTGGACTTCTCAGGCATGAAGTACATGCCGGGCAGCGGTCGTGTGGCCCTGGCCCTGGTGGCCGCAATGGTGCTTTCCTGCTCGGTTTTCGCCCAATCGGATTCCTACTCCACTTCCTACGCCAGCACCGCTGCGACTCCCACTTCGTACGAAAGCCCGTCACCTACGGCTTCCACGCCGGATGACCCGCAGTCCGGCGCCATGCTCACCATTCACAAGCGCGTCGACGAAGTGAATGTTTTGTTCATCGCCACTGACAAGCACGGCAAGTTTGTCCGCGATCTTGGGCAAAACGATTTTTCCATTCTTGATGATCATAAGCCGCCGCAATCCATTCTCAATTTCCGCCGCGAGACCGATCTCCCGCTGCACCTCGGTTTGCTCATCGACGTGAGCGGCTCGGTCCACAGCCGTTTTAATTTCGAGCAGGACGCCGCAACCAGCTTCCTGCAGCACTCGATTCGCGCCGGTTTCGATAAAGCCTTCATCGTCGGCTTCAACAATCAGAGCCAGATGACGCAGGACTTCACCGACAATGTTCAACTGCTCTCCGATGGCATCCATCGCTTGCAGGATGGTGGAGGAACCGCGCTTTACGACGCCATCTATCGTGCCTGCAAAGAAAAATTTCTGAAAGATCGTCCCGATCACCCGACGCGCAAGGCGATCGTAGTGGTGAGCGATGGCGAAGATAACCAGAGCGAAATTTCTCGCGCGCAAGCCATCGAAATGGCGCAACGCGCCGAAGTCATCATCTACGCCATTTCCACCGACGACAGCGGCCTGATTCTCCGCGGCGACAAAGTGCTCGAGCAACTGGCAGAAGCCACCGGCGGCCGCGCCTTCTTTCCTTTCAAGATGAAGGACATCACGCACTCCTTCGCCGCCATCGAAGACGAACTGCGCAGCCAGTACGTCGTCTCCTACAAGCCTGCCGATTTCGATGCCGATGGCCGCTATCGCTCCATCGAGATCTCCGCTCTTAAGAAGGACCTGCAAGTCCGCGCTCGCAAAGGCTACTTCGCCCCTCAGCAGTAAAACCCCCGCAATTGTCATCCTGAGAGGGCGCGTTCTTTGCGCAAACGCGGTTTTGCCCTGAGCAGAGTCGAAGGGGACCTACGCGAGCTGCGCGCGACTCGCCCCCGTTTTTTGCGGGCGAAACAATCGCGTTTGGCGCGCATCCCTATCCGACCTTAGGCGCTCTTCTGCATCTCTTTCTCCGGCACGTGATGCGTTCCCGGCATTGTCCTCGCCGAAATTGCCAAGCGGTTCCAGGCATTGATTGTCGCCTCAGCCACTGTAAGGTCGGCCAATTGCTTCGCCTTCGGGTCCTTCCAGTGCATGTCCAGGCAGTAGGCGCAGCCGTTGATTTGTGACGCCCGCAATTTAATCAGGTGCAGCAGCGACGCTTCCAGTCCGCTCTCATGCAGATACTGTTCCAATCCCAGCATGGCTTTGTATGCGCCAGGAGCAACCTTCATGTATTGAATACGTTCTTTCATATGAACCCTCCCCTTTTTATTTTGATTACGCGCATAGACCGCTGCTTCACAGTTTCTCAAAACGCGCTCCTCGATGCAGAAAATTTGGTACTTCCCGCCTTCTGTGTTAACTTCCGTCTGAATCGCATTTCCGCTTGGCGGGAGGCAATTTATGATAGGCATCATCCTTCTCGTAATCCTGGTGGTCATCGCCGTCGTCCTCATCAGCATGTACAACACCCTGGTGCAGCTGCGCGTGCGCTGCGACTCGGCATGGTCCGATATCGACGTGCAGCTCAAGCGCCGCCATGATCTCATCCCCAATCTTGTCGAAACCGTCAAAGGCTACGCCACGCACGAAAAAGGGACCTTCGAAAACATCGCCAAGTTTCGCTCGCAGGCCATGCAGGCCACCACTCCCGAAGGCAAGGCCGTAGCCGAAAACCAGCTTTCCGGCGCGCTGAAAAGCCTGTTCGCCGTGGCCGAGAATTATCCCGAGCTGAAGGCCTCGGAAGAATTCACGCAGTTGCAGGGGTCGCTGAGCCAGACGGAAGATTCGATTCAGAACTCGCGCCGCTATTACAACGCCGTAGTGCGCGACCTGAACACCAAAATCCAGTCCTTTCCCACGAACATTCTCGCCGGCATGTTCGGCTTCTCCGCACGCCAATTCTTTGAGACCACTGACACGGACCGCGAGCCGGTTGCGGTCAAGTTCTGATTGGAATGAAGCCGCACCTCTCCACCTTTCTCCGAAGCGCGATTCGCTCGGCGGCGCTCACCCTCTGCTTCTGCCTGACGGCTGCGCCGCTTTTTGCAAGATCATGGCGCATCTCGAACTTTCAGGACGCCATCACCGTTCATCACGACGGCAGCGCTTTGGTGAAGGAAACCATTTCCGTGGTTTTCGTCGGAGGATGGCACGGCATTTACCGAACCATTCCCATCGAATATCCAGGACCAGATGGCACGAACTATCAACTTTTCATTGAGATCACCAGCGTCACGGAAAACGGCGCCGAGCTTAAGTACGATTCTTCCACGACTGGGTCCGGCGCTTACCGCCGTCTCCTGATCCATATTCCCGATGCCATCAATTCCACGCACACGGTTGAGATTGTCTATCGCGTGCGCAACGCTACGCGCTTCTTTGATCAATACGACGAGTTTTACTGGAACGTTACCGGCAATGACTGGCCCGTGCCCATCGACCACGTCGCGGCAGCCGTGAACTTCCCCAGTTCGGCGAACGAAACTCTGCGCG
>JGI12635J15846_10004649_pt1 | contig 11840 bp, 12 predicted proteins | sample BlaSpr_A8_OM2_M2_FD_15846 | JGI IMG/M metagenome (IMG submission 15846) | reverse complement strand
TCACCATGGGCGAGCCGGACCAGATGGTGGCGGCGGAGCAGGCGATCGAGGTGGCCGGCATGACGACCTACGTGAGTCGTGGTGGAGAAAAGCTGGCCGCCGCGCTTGATGCCTTCGCGATCGATCCCGGCGGCCGGACCGCCCTGGATGTCGGCGCGTCGACGGGTGGTTTCACCGACGTCCTGCTCCAGCGTGGGGCGGCGCGCGTGATCGCGGTCGACGTCGGCTACGGTCAGCTGGCGTGGAACCTGCGGCAGGATCCTCGCGTGACAGTGATGGAGCGGGTCAACATCCGATACCTCGATCAGCTGCCGATGCCGGCCGACCTTGCCGTCATCGACGTCTCGTTCATCTCCTTGCGGCTGGTGCTCCCTCGGGTTCGGGAGCTGCTGAGCACACCCGGCGACGTCGTGGCGTTGGTCAAGCCCCAATTCGAAGTCGGCAAAGGCGCCGTGGGCAAGGGGGGCGTGGTGCGCGATCCGGAGCAGCATCGCGAGGTAGTCGGTGGGCTGAGCCGGTTTGCGAGCGAGATCGGGTATACGGTTGCCGGCGAGACTCCCTCGCCGATCGTGGGCGCCAAGGGGAACCGGGAGTTTCTGCTTTATTTGAAGCGCCATGGCTGACGCCGTCGGCATCGTCTGCCACCCGCGAATCGACATCGGTGGACCGCCGGTCATGGAAGCGCGCCGGCGCCTGGAGGCGCGCGGCTTTCGCGTCTGGACCTACTGCGCTACGGCGGAGGAACGCCCGGGTGCCCTGGAAGGCGACCTCGACGGAACGCGGCTGATCGTGAGCGTTGGCGGTGACGGCACCCTGCTCTGGACGGCCCAGCAGGCGGCGGCCGCCCGCATCCCGGTCCTCGGGGTCAACGCGGGTCGTCTCGGGTTCCTCACCCAGGTCCAGCTGGGCGACGAAGGGAAGGCGCTCGACCGCTGGGCGGCGGGAGACTTCAAGCTGCAGCGCCGCGCATTGCTCGAGGCGCGCGTTGGCCAGCGCGTGTTTCACGCACTCAACGACGTCGTGGTGCACAAAGGGATCGAGATCAACCTGATCCGGATCGAGACGCTGGTGGATGACCTGCCCGCCGGCCAGTTCGACGCCGACGGCGTGATCGTCTCGACGCCGACCGGCTCAACCGGGTACGCCATGTCCCTCGGCGGGCCGATTGTGCATCCCGACGTGCGGTCGATCGTGTTCATGCCGTTGAACCCGCACAGCCTCTTCAACCGACCGATCGTCCTGCCCGAGCAGGCCCGCATCACCCTTCGGTTGCCCAACGCGTCGGCCATTCTGACCTGCGACGGGCAGCAAAATGCCGACCTCGATCCAGGGGCTGAAGTTCAGATCACCGCTCCGGGCCTGGCCGTGGAGCTGGTGCAGTTCGACGGCGGGCCCAACTTCTTCGAGCTGCTCCGCCGGAAGCTGCGGTGGGGCCTGCCCCTGACCGATGGTGCGGAGTGACCGGCTCCGGCCGGCATCGCGTCGGCCAGTTCTGGCGCCATGCCTCGGCGCGGGTCAGCGATCGGGAGCGGGGGGCAGCTGAGCAGTTGCTCGGGCCGGCGCTGTGGCCATTGTTTGCGCAGTTGCCGGTGAACGACCAGCGACACGGCCTCGATGTGCTCGAGACCGTGATGCGGCTCGAGGGTCAACCCGTGCAGCTGCTGCAACAGGCCGCGCTGCTGCATGACGTCGGCAAGACCGGCGCCCAGTTCTCCGTGGTAGAGCGCAGCCTGACGGTCTTTCTGCGCGCCGCCTCGCCGCGGCTTCTCCAGCTGCTGCTCCGGGCCCGGCCTGAGTTCGCGCGCCGGCACGACGTCTATATCGATCACGCCCGCATCGGGGCGGAGCGGCTGCGGGCCGCCGGCGCGCCCGAGCTGGCCGCGGTCGTGGCCGAACACCATCAGCCCGACCCGACCTCCGACATCACCCGACACTTGCAGCAAGCGGACGGACGGAATTGAGCCGAGAGGTCGCGGCCGAGGTCGAGCGTGATCCGGTCTACCTGGTACGCACGGCCGCCTTCGACGGACCGATCGAGCTGCTGCTGACGTTGGCGCAGCGCGCGGAGGTCGATCTCGGGTCGATCCCACTGGCCAGCCTGACTGATGACTATCTTCGCGCCATCGAACAGAACCGCCCGCCGCTCGATCGGTTGGCGGCGTTCCTCGTGATCGGCGCGCGGCTGGTCCAGCTCAAGGCCGCCGCCCTGATGCCGGAAGCTCTCGTGGGGGAGGAGGAGGACCTGCAGGCATGGGAAGACGCGATCAAGGGGCGGCTCGAAGAGTACAAGCGGTTCAAGGAGCTCGCCGAGTCCCTGATGCGCCGCCATGCCAGCGGGCGGTTTACCTTCGCCGGCCTGCTCGAGCCCGACGTGATCCCACAGGCGCGAGTGCAGGTGAGCCTCGATGCGCTGGCGAGCGCCTTCCAGCAGGTGCTCGACCGGTTACCACCGCCCGGGCCGGTCACAGTGGAGATGGAACAGTTTTCCCTCGCCGACAAGCTCGAGGAGCTTCGTCAAATGCTGGTCCATCAGCCACAACTCAACTTCAGCGCCGTTTTCCGCCACGCCCGGACCCGTCTGGAAGCTGTCGTGACCTTTCTCGCGCTTCTCGAGCTGATTAGAATCGGTGAGGCCCGCGTGGCGCAGGCGTCCGCGTTCGGCGAGATCAGCGTCCACAGACAGGAGAGGAATGACCAAGCATGAGCTCAATGGTTGAGACCGCGACGCAGGTGCGGGACACGGCGGGGCTGACGGCCGCGCTCGAGGCGGTGCTCTTCACGCTCAACCGTCCGGTCACCATTCTCGAGCTGCAAGACATCCTGCAGTCGACGCTGCCCGACATCGAGGCCGCGGCTACGAGCCTCGGCCAGGCACTGGCGGGTCGTGGACTGTTTCTCCAGCGACACCAGGATCAGCTCCAGCTGGTCACCGACCCGGCGCAGGCCGACGTCGTTCGTCGCGTCTTGCGCCCGGAGTACCCGTCGCGACTGTCGCCGGCGGCCTACGAAACGCTTGCCATCATCGCGTACCGTCAGCCCCTCACCCGCGCGCGGATCGAAGAGATTCGTGGCGTCAACTGTGAGGCTGTGCTGGAGAGCCTCGAAGAGAAGGGCCTGATCGAAGAGACCGGCCGGCTCGATGCCCCGGGCACGCCGCGGCTCTTCGGCACCACGATGAAGTTTCTCCAGATCCTGGGACTTAGCAGCCTGGACGAGCTGCCACCGCCACCGCAATCCGCCTCAACCAGTTCCTAGCGCGCGCCGGCGTCGCGGCCCGGCGAAAGGCCGACCGCTTGATCGCCTCGGGAACGGTTTGGGTGAACGGCATCCCGGCGGTCGCCGGTCAACAAGTCACCCCGGGGGTGGATACGGTGACCGTCGACGGGCGCGCGGTCGAGCCGGCGAGTGAATGGACCTATCTGATGATGAACAAACCGGTCGGCGTGCTGACCAGCGTCGGTGACGATCGTGGCCGGCAGACGGTGACCGATCGGCTGCCCGAGGCGGGTCCGCGCGTCTTCCCGGTCGGTCGCCTGGATCTCGACAGCCGCGGCTTGGTGCTGCTGACCGATGACGGCGAGCTCGCGGGACGGCTGATGCACCCGCGCTACCATGTCGAAAAGGAATACCGGGTCGTCATCGCGGGCCGGCCGGCCGAGGACGCGTTCCGGCGGCTTTCCGAGGGGATGGTTGTGGGAGGGGAGCGGTTCCAACCGGCGGAGGCTCGTGTGCTCGAGAGCAGCACAGACCAGACGCGGCTCTCGATGGTGCTTCGTGAAGGTCGTAAGCGCGAGGTTCGCCGGCTATGGCAGGCGCTTGGCCATCGGGTCCTCGATCTGCAGCGGGTTCGTATCGACGGACTCGAATTGGGCGACCTCGACGAGGGTGGCGTGCGGCCGCTGCGGGCGGATGAGGTGGGGCGGCTCAAAGCCGCGGCGGGTCTTCCTTGATCGTGGCGATCGACGGTCCGGCCGGATCCGGGAAAACCACCGTCGGGCGGCTGGTCGCGGCCGCGCTGCGCTTTGCGCTGGTGGACACCGGACTGTTCTATCGCGCCGTCACTGTGGAAGCCCGGCATCGCGCAATCGCGGCGGATGATGCTGCCGCGCTTACCAGCATGCTGGGCCAACTGCGGATCGAGATCAACACCTCGCCGTCCAGCGATCGCACCGGCCCGCTGGTGGCGGTCGATGGACGGGATGTGAGCCTCGAGGCGCAAGATCCCCTGATCGCCGCGGACCTCTCGCGCATTTCCCAGATTTCCGAGATCCGCCGAGCGCTCGTCGAGCTACAACGGCGCGCCGCTCGAGGCGACGCGGTCGTGCTGGGTCGCGACATCGGGACCGTGATCTTTCCAGACGCCGACGTGAAGTTCTTCTTCACCGCGCCGGCCGCCGAGCGAGTGGCGCGGCGACGCCGCGAGCTGGACCGGGCGCGCGGCAGCGCGACACCGGATGCGGTGCTCGAACAGGAAATCGACGCTCGTGACCGGGCCGACCAGGAGCGACAAACCGCGCCGTTGCGGCCGGCAACCGATGCTATAATCGTCGCGACTGAGGGCAAGTCGGTCGGTCAAGTCTTTGACGAAGTGATGGCCCGGCTGCCCAAGCACTGATCTTGAGCTATTCCTTCCTAACTGGTCTTGCACGGCTCCTCACCCGCCTCCTTCTGGGTTCAAAGTTCCACCTCGGCGGAACCTCCAATGTGCCCCGTTCCGGCCCGCTCCTGATCGTGTCGAACCATGTGGGCGCCGTCGATCCCGCCATCATCGGGGGCTGGACGCCGCGACCGGTCTGGTTCATGGCCAAGGCGGAGCTCTTTACTGGCGCATGGGCATGGCTGATGCGCGGCTACCACGCCTTTCCGGTGGTTCGCCATTCGCCAGACCGGACCGCGCTGCGACGGGCGTTCGATCTCCTGAAGCAGGGATCCGCGGTCGTCCTGTTCCCGGAGGGCCACCGGTCAGAGAACGCGCGGCTACTGCGCGCGGAGCCGGGCGCCGGCTTCATCGCCCGCCGTTCGGGCGCGCCTCTGGTGCCGATCGCCATCACTGGGACGCAGCACGTGCTCGGCCGGCAGCATAGGTTGCCCCGGCCCGCGGAGGTCTCGATGACATTCGGTGAACCGTTCCAGCTGCCCGAACGGAATCAGGATGGCAGCCCAATGGATCATCAGCAGAGCGCCGACTACCTGATGACAAAGATCGCGGCGCTGCTGCCGTTGGAGTACCAGGGGGAATACGCGAGCGCACCGATGCCAAAAAGGGCGCAAGCTTGAGGCAGGAAATTTGAAAAAGATCTACGTCCTCGACACCAACGTTCTGTTGCACGATCCCAACGCGATCTTCTCCTTCGAGGACAACGAGATCGTGATCCCGCTCACTGTGATCGAGGAGATCGACGGCCAGAAGCGCCGCCAGGATGAGGTCGGCCGGCATGCGCGGCTGATCGCGCACCACTTCGACGACCTGCGGGCGACGGGCAAGCTTTCCGAGGGCGTCGCCCTCAAGTACGGTGGCACCCTGCGCGTCGAGCTGACGCACGAGAACACCGAGCACTTGCCGCACGACCTCGATCCGCACAAAGCCGACAACCAGGTGATCGCGCTCACTCTTCAGCTCAAGGCCGAGAGCAATGGCACACCGGTCATCCTCGTGAGCAAGGACATCAACGTTCGGGTCAAGGCGGACGCGCTTAACCTGCAGGCGCAGGACTACGAGACCGACAAGATGGTGCTCAACGAAGAGGACCTGTACGACGGCATGACCACGCTCTCGGTATCCGCGGAAGACATCGATAACTTCACCAAGACCAACATGTTTCAGCCCGCGAACGGCCAGCTTTACTTCAACCAGTTCGTCCATTTCAAGTCCCAGAACGGCACCAAGTCGAGCGCCCTGGGTCGTTACGATGCGACCGCGGGCCAGGTCGTGGCATTAGGCCCGATTAAGAAAGAGATCTGGGGCATCCAGCCGAAAAACCTCGGCCAGCGGTTCGCGTTCGACATCCTGCTCGATGACCGGATCCCGTTTGTGACGTTGACCGGGCAGGCCGGCACCGGCAAGACACTCCTGGCGCTGGCGGCCGGCCTGAGTAAAGTGCTCGACCAGCATCGGTATCGCCGGTTGCTGGTGACGCGGCCCGTCATCCCGATGGGGAAGGACGTGGGCTACCTGCCGGGGGACAAAGACGAGAAGCTACGGCCGTGGATGCAGCCGATCTACGACAACCTCGAATATCTGATGGGCTGTATCTACAAAGAGCAGATGGCGGCCGACATGATCCGCCACATCCAGGACAAGGGCCTCTTCGAGGCCGAGGCCCTCACCTATATCCGGGGGCGGAGCATCCCGCAGCAGTTCATCATCGTCGACGAAGCCCAGAACCTCACCCCACACGAGGTCAAGACCATCGTGTCACGCGCCGGGGAGGGAACCAAGATCGTGCTGACGGGCGACCCCAACCAGATCGATCATCCCTACCTCGACTTCCGCAGCAACGGGCTGTGCTACGCCATCGAGAAGTTCAAGAACAATCCATTGGCGGGGCACGTCACCTTGACCAAGGGGCAACGGTCCGAGCTCGCCGAACTCGCCGCGAAGCTCCTGTAGGCGGCGCTGCGGCATCGAGAGCCGCTAAAGCTGCTGAGGTAAGTTAAGGCCAGTGGACCGTACCCTTGTGGCGCTCGATCTCGAGACCACCGGCCTTACGCCGAGATTGGACCGGATTATCGAGGTCGGCGCCGTCCGCTTTCGCGGCGATGAGGTCCTGGCGACGTTCGAATCACTGGTTCGGCCGGAGGTCGGGATCCCGCGGGCCGTCCAGGACCTAACCGGGATCCGCGACGACGATGTAGTGGCGGCGCCGCCCCCGGAACAGGTGCTGGCCGAGTTGATCGACTTCGTCGGTGACAGCGGCGTGGTCGCGCACAGTGGCAACTTCGACCTCTCCTTCCTGGTCGACTCCGAGCGCCACGCCGGCTACGAGCTCTTTGACACCCTCGACCTCGCACGGATCATGCTGCCGATGGCGCCCAGCCATAGCCTGCCGCACCTCTCGCGCCAGCTGGGACTGACCCATTCGCATCCGCACCGTGCGCTGTCAGACGCCGACGCCGCACGGCAGCTCTTTCGTTATTTGTGGAACCACGCCCGCGGCTTTCCCGGAGATCTCCTCAGCCGGATGCTCGAGCTGGCCGAAGGCTGGCCGCACCCTCTGCATCATTTCCTGCTCGACGCTCATGCCGGAGGGTCGAGCGGTGTGGAGAGTCTCCCGCGCCATCCGACGCTGCCCGCGAAGACGACGAACGGGAGCTCCCCCTCTACGGATCCGCAAGCGATTTCTGCCCTGCTCGGTCCGGACGGTCCGATGGCCGGGCTGCTCGAGGATTACGAGCTTCGCGAATCACAGCTGCAGATGACGCTCGCCGTGGCGCAGCTGTATGCGCGCGGTGGCCGCCTGCTGGTGGAAGCCGGCCCCGGCACCGGAAAATCGCTCGCCTACCTCGTTCCCGCGGTCCACCACGCGGTTGCCAGTGGGGAGCGGGTGGTGGTGGCCACCAACACGATCACCCTGCAGGAGCAGCTGTTCTCCAAGGACATTCCGTTCATGCGCAGCTGGCTGCCGTTCGACTTCAAAGCTTCGCTGCTCAAAGGCCGTGCCAACTACGTGAGCCTGCGGCGCTGGAACCGGTACCTCAACGCCCCCAGCCGGCGTGCCGATGGCAGCTGGTTCCATGAGGAGATGACGTTCAAGTTGCGCATGCTCGTCTGGCTGGCACAGACCCAGCACGGCGACCGCGCCGAAATCAAGCTCAACGGGTTCGAGGAACTCTTCTGGTTGCGTGCGGCATCGACGCCCGACGATTGCCTCGCCGCCCACTGCGAAAACTACAAGGCCCAGCGGTGCTTCTACTGGAACAGCCGGCGGGCGGCGCAGGACGCGGATGTGATCGTGACCAATCATGCGCTGCTGCTGGCCGACGCGCTGGCCGGCGGTTCAGTGTTGCCGCCCCACGAGCACCTTGTCGTGGATGAGGCACACCAGCTCGAGGAAACCGCGGTGGAGGCGTTGACGCTCCGGGTAGGCGAAGAAGAACTCCTGGAGAGCATCGACGGCACCCTCACCTGGTTTAGGGCCGCGGTCGGCCCGCCGGACGAGGCGGTGCGGACGACGGCAGCCGACTGCCGCCAGGCGGCGACCGACTTCTTCCGCGAGGCGAGGGCGATTATCCGGGCGCGGCAGCCGGAGGTCCCCTTGCGGCCGTCGCGCGACGAACCGGTCATCCTTGATGCGATCAGCCGAACCCTTCCAGACGTTTCGCAGCTGGCAGCGCTCGCGAGCGGGCTGGCCGACCAGGCGACCGCCCTCCGCGCCGCGCTCGATGATGCCGGCGCGCGGTTGCCGCTGGAGGCGAGTCCATACGCGGAGCGCGAGCTGGATCTCTTCAAGGCTCAGCTGCACGGACGCGTCGACCTCGTCGTCCAGGCGTTGCTGCAGCCTCGCCCGGAACGGCTCTACTGGGTCGGGACCGAGCGGCGCTCGGGGCGGCCGGTGCTGCAGGGGGCGCCAACTGCCGCCGGCCGAGAGCTGCAAGCGCGAGCCTTCCAGGGCAAGGAAACGGTCGTCTTCACTTCGGCGACGCTGGCGGTAGCCGACTCCTTTGCCTACTTCAAGCGTGGCATCGGGCTGGAGGCGCTGGCGACCCACGAGATGGTGCTCGCTTCTCCCTTCGACTATCTCTCGCAAGCGCTGCTCTGCCTGCCGACCGACTTGCGCGATCTCTCGGACCCCGCGTTCCTCGACCAGGTAACCGAGGTAGTCGGTGAGATCGGTGAGGCGATCGGCGGCCGAACGCTCGTGCTCTTCACCTCCCATCAGCAACTTCGCGATGTCGCCGACCGGTTGCGGACGCGCACCGCGCGGAGCGGTCTCACGGTGCTCGCGCAGAACCTCGATGGCACACGGCGGCAGCTGCTCGCGCAGTTCCAGGAGCGTCCGCGCAGCATCCTTCTCGGCAGCAGCAGCTTCTGGGAGGGGATCGACGTGCCCGGTGATGCGCTGTCGTGCGTCGTGATCGTGCGCCTGCCGTTTCGAGTCCCGAGCGACCCATTGCAGCTGGCGCGAAGCGCCACGCTTGCCGATCCTTTCGGTCAGCTGGCGCTACCTGAGGCGGTGCTGCGGCTAAAGCAGGGCTTCGGCCGGCTGATCCGCCGGCAGACCGATCGCGGCGCCGTCGTCCTGATGGATCACCGGATCGCAAATCGGACCTATGGGGCGGCGTTCCTCGACGCGCTGCCACGCGCCGCCGTGCACCTCGGGTCATCGACGGAGATGGCGCCCGCCATCGTCCAGTGGCTGGCGCGGGGCGGCAGCGTCCGCCTGCCCGCGCCGGTTACGGCATGACGCAGAACGGTCGCCTCTCGGTCGCCCTGGCGCAAATGGATCCAGCCCTCGGGGATCGCGGCCGCAACCTGGAACGACACCGCCAGTGGGTCAAGCAGGCCGCGGAGGCCGGCGCAACGCTGCTGGTCTTTCCCGAGCTCAGCCTGACCGGCTATTTCCTCAAAGACCTGGTGTCCGAAAACGCGATCCAGCTCGACAGCAAAGAGATGCGCGACCTGGCGGCGCTCTCTACCGAACTCGATGTGGTCCTCGGAACGGTCATCGAGTCGCCCGACCACCGCTACTTCAACGCCAGCCTGTACTTCAGCCGGGGTGAGCTCCTGCACGTGCATCGAAAGGTCTACCTGCCGACCTATGGCATGTTCGACGAGCAGCGGTACTTCGCACCGGGTGATCGCTTCCGCAGTTTCGCGACGCCGTTCGGACGAGCGGGGATGCTGGTGTGCGAGGACATCTGGCACCTATCGAGCGCCTACATTCTGAGCCTCGAAGGCGTGGACATGATCATCTGCCCGTCGTCGAGCCCAGGCCGTGGTATTACGTCCGACGAGCGGTTGGGCACGGCAGAGTCGTATGGGCTCGTTTGCCGAACCTATGCCCAGTTCCTGACGACCTTCTTCCTCTATTGCAATCGGGTTGGCTTCGAGGACGGGGCCAACTTCTGGGGCGGCTCGATGGTAATCGGCCCCAACGGCGACATCATCGCGCAGCAGCAGGACGCCGACGAGGCGCTCGTACTCGCCAACCTGGACCTCGCCGATGTCCGCCGCGAGCGACTGGCCAATCCGTTACTGCGTGACGAGCGGCTCGAGCTGACCATCAACGAGCTGCGCAGGGTCTGGCATGAGCGCACCCGCAAGCCTTACTGAACCAGCCTTCCCACCGCTTCAGATCAACCCGGAGTTGGTCCGAGGGATCCTTACCGGATTCATCCAGAACGAGGTCCGTAAGGTCGGCTTCGAACGCGTCGTGCTGAACCTGAGTGGCGGCGTTGACTCCAGCCTGGTGGCCTTCCTTGCGACCCAGGCGCTGGGCCGGGACAATGTGATGGCGCTGGTCCTGCCTTACAAAAACAGCGATCCGAAAAGCCGGTCGGATGCGCTGGAGGTGGTTGCGCAGCTCGGAATCCGTCATCTCGAGATCGATATAACCCCGCAGATCGATGCGTACTTCGCAGGCTTTCCCGAGGCCGACCAGGTGCGGCGCGGCAACAAGATGGCCCGAGAGCGGATGACGATTGCCTACGACCAGTCCTTGGCCTGGCGGGCACTCGTCATCGGGACCAGCAACAAGACCGAGCTGCTGCTCGGCTATGGCACGATCTACGGGGACATGGCGAGCGCAATCAACCCGATCGGCGACCTGTACAAGACACAGGTCTGGCAACTGGCCGACGCGCTTGGCGTCCCGACCGCCATCGTGCAGAAGGCTCCCTCGGCGGACCTCTGGGCCGGGCAGTCCGACGAAACGGAGCTCGGCTTCCAGTACCGCATGATCGACCAGCTGCTCTACTACCTCGTCGAGCGCCGGTACTCGGTCGAGGAGCTGAAGCGGCAGGGATTCGACGAGGCGTTCATCACCGAGATCATGCGCCGGGTCCGTGAGAACCAGTACAAGCGTCGTCTTCCCGTGATCGCCAAACTCACGTCGCGCACGATTGATCGCGATTTCCGCTACCCCCGCGATTGGGGACGCTAAGGCGGACGCGGCACCCGGTTCGGTAGATTCCGGCTAGTGTTGGGAACGCTCTACCTCGTTGCCACGCCGATCGGCAACCTGGACGACATCACGCTACGCGCCCTTCATGTGCTGGAGTCGGTGCCGCTGATCGCGGCCGAGGATACCCGCCACACGATGAAGTTGCTGACCCACTTTGGCCTGCGGCGCCCGATGGTCAGCTTGCATGCGAAGAACGAGGCTCGCCAGCTGCAGTCGATTCTCGGCCGCCTGGCGCAGCACGACCTGGCACTGGTGTCTGATGCGGGGACCCCGGCCCTTTCGGACCCCGGGGTGCGCCTCGTGAGCGCCGCGGTCGCCGCCGGCTATCCGGTCGTGCCGATCCCTGGACCCTCCGCGGTTCTGGCCGCGCTGGTGAGCTCTGGTCTCCCCACCAACCAGTTCACCTTTCTTGGCTTTTTGCCGCGGAAGCGCGGCGAGTTGGAGCGCACGCTGCGAGACGCGGCCGAGGCGAAACGGACCTTCGTCTTCTTCGAATCGCCCCATCGGATACTCAAGACGTTGGATATAATGGCGTCCGCCCTCGGCCCACGCTCGCTGGTCGTGGCGCGGGAGATCACCAAGGTCCACGAAGAGTTCTTACGTGGGACCGCGGCAACGATCCTCGAGCACTTCTCAAAGGTCCCGCCCCGCGGCGAGCTGACGGTCGTTGTTGCCGGCAGCGATTGGAAACCGCGAGATGAGTAAGTTCTACGTCAC
>JGI12635J15846_10004647_pt1 | contig 11843 bp, 9 predicted proteins | sample BlaSpr_A8_OM2_M2_FD_15846 | JGI IMG/M metagenome (IMG submission 15846) | reverse complement strand
TGCATCCAAGACAAACGGAGCTCTTCGTCCCACCTCCAGCGCGTCCGCAACCGCAGCAACGAACACAAGAGCAGCGCCGCTCCGACTGGCAACGATCAATCGATCACGCGCTGCCGGCCGAGCCAGTGCGTCGCCCTTCTACACGCAAACCTGCCCAGCCGCATCAGCCTCCCGATCCTCCGCGCCGAAAATCCTTCTTCGAATGGCTCTTCGGCTAGTTCAACGCGCGTTTATCTCTACCCACGAAATTCGTTGTAAAATTCCCGCGCGAAAATTCGCTGTAGCAACCAATTGAATCGAGGCCCCATGTCCAATCCCAGCCGCGCACGTCGCATCGCCATCGTCGGCTCAGGCATGGTCGGCTCTACCACAGCCTACGCGCTGCTCCTTGAAGGCATCTCCGCCGAAATCGTCCTGATCGACAAGAATCAATCGCTCGCCGAAGGCCATTGCGACGATCTGTGCGACGCGCAACTCTATTCCCGCACCGCGCGTGTCTTCGTAGGCGATTTTTCCGATTGCGCCACCGCCGACATCATCATCATCACCGCCGGCGTCAACCAGGCGCTGATGGGCAACTCGCGCATCAACGACACGAAAGCCGCTTCCGAAATCGTCAAAGGAATTGTTGAAGAAATCCGACGCTACGATCCCTGCGGCGTGATCCTGGTGGCGTCGAACCCGTTGGACGTGATGACCTATGCCATCGGAAAATGGTCGGGACTTCCGCCAAATCGCGTCATTGGCTCAGGCACTTCGCTCGATACGTCTCGTTTTCGTCGCCGCCTCGCCCAGCATTTCGGCATCGCACCCGAAAACGTTCACGCCTACATCATCGGCGAACATGGCGACACCCAAATCCCCGTTCTCTCGTCCGCACGCGTCGCTGGAATGTCTCTCGAAGATTTCTGCCGGGATCAAGGCTTGCCCTACGACGAATCTCTCTTCCTCGCCATCGCGAACAAGACGCGTACCGCAGGCTACGCAATCCAGCAGGCCAAAGGTTCGACCTACTACGGCATCGCCACCGCGCTAACGCGAATCGTGCGCGCCATTTGGAAAGACGAAAACACGGTCCTCACCGTGTCGCGGTTGGTCCCAACCGAATTCGGCCTCGGCGACATATGTCTGTCGCTCCCCACAACGATAGGCCTCGAAGGCGCCGGCCGCCCACTGAACCTCACCCTGAGCCCCACCGAACGGGAAGCTCTGCGCCATTGCGCCGAGACCCTGAAGCGACACATCGCAAGCATCGAGTCTTTAGCGCCTTAGCAGACCAACGTAAGTCATTGATATGGTTATCCTTGCTTCAAAACACTGACGTTCCTCTGTCAGGTTCACCCTAGCCCAAAGGCTCGAAACTCCCGTGGGACTAAAGTCACGCTTCATTCGGTACCCCCGCACTATGGCCTCCCTCACGCGCGACTCCTACTATGACCTTACGCGAGGCGCTCCACGCGACCCTCGCGAGGTCCCTAGGAGACTCGATGTCCGGCCCAGTCCTTGTCGAAGACGTGGAATCCGTCGAACTTGAGAAGGAATTTCAGCCCCTCAACCCTGCCTGGGTTACCGAGGGCCAGCCAGGTTCGCGCAGCAAGACCCTGTCGGTCAGCAAAGACCGCCTCTCCGATGTCATGCTCTGGGAGTGCACCGCGGGCCAGTTCAATTGGCACTTCGTCCGCGACGAAGTGATCTTCGCCCTCTCTGGCGAGGCCATGATTCTTGAGGCCGACGGCAGCGAACGCCCCATGGCCGCCGGCGACGTTGCCTTCTTCCCGGCAGGCACCTCGTGCTCGTTCCGCGTTGACGATCATTTTCGCAAAGTCGCCGTCCTGCGCGAGACGATGACGCGACCCGAGGGCTACGTCCTCAAAGTTTGGAAGAAGATGGTCCGGATCGCGTTCCCCTTCACCGCGGCTCCAGCGACGGCAAAGATTCCTACGGCAGATGCGCCTTCAACTCCGATTCGCATCACGCCGTCTTCGACTTCCCTCCGCTAGCGCACGGCGCCCCCACCGACACAACGCCGACGCAAGCTCAACTCCTCGTAATCTCACCAAAACAAGAGAGGGGGCGCTACCAGCCGCGCCCCCTCTTCCCACTTTATTTTGTCAGTGAATCGCGTGGCTCAGCGCCCGGTCGCGCCGAAAAGTGTATCGACACCAGCGCGCAAAAATCCGCCGCGCAGATCCTGCCTTCGGCTCAACTATTCCAGTCGATCGTGCTTGCCCGGCGTGAGATACCAGATGTACGCCGCCAAGCTCAAACCCACTACTGCCACCGCCACAACGACTCCGTAAATCGCAGATTCCATGGAATCAAATGTTAACCACGCAGAAGGGCGCAGCCATACCATTCAATCCCGATTTTTTCGTGGAATGTTCCTAGTGAATCATCACGGGCGTCGGAATGTCACGGAGCGGGAAGGAACAGCGGGAAACACATTGGTGGCGGTGGAGGGACTTGAACCCACACGGAGCAAAGCTCCGGCAGATTTTGAGTCTGCTGCGTCTGCCAGTTCCGCCACACCGCCACGCNCCCAATTCTAACACGACTCGTTGACGCAATTTACGTCTTACGGCACGTCATCTCGCGCCGCTTCTTGCCCGCTTTACGTTTCGGCGGCTACACTCGCGAAGCCCGTGCCCATATCTACAAATTCCGCCGCGCCCGTCACCGCGCCTGCTTCCAAGCGTGGTGTTGCCACTGTACAACCCCACGGCCTAGGCGGGTTCTGGGCGCTCATCGCCGTCCAATTTCAAAACGCCTTCAGCGACAACGCGCTGAAGTGGCTCGTCAGCTTCCTCATCCTCGAAGCCTTCCCCGACAAAAATCAGCGCGACCTTTGGTTCGTCCTCGTGGTTCCTCTCCTCTTCGCCGTTCCGTTCCTCATCTTCTCGATCCCCGGTGGCTACTTCGCCGATAAATACAGCAAGCGCAGCGTCACCCTCGGCGTGAAAGTCTTCGAACTCTTCGTCATGGCTCTCGCTACGTTCGCGCTCGCCCACAATCGCGTCGGCCTTGCCAGCCTCGCCCTCTTCCTGGCCTGCACCCAAGGTGCGATCTTTGGCCCAACAAAATACGCGCTCCTGCCCGAACTCCTCCCCGAATCCAAACTCAGCTGGGGCAACGGCATCATCGAGCTCACCACTCTTCTCTCCGCCATCTTCGCCGCGCTCGCCGGCGGATTCCTCGCCCAACATTTCCGCGGCCGCCAAGCGTGGTCCGGCGGAGTTTTTATCGCACTGACGCTGACCGGCATGTTGCTCGCGCTCCTGATGCCGCGCCTCCCCGCCGCCGATCCCAGCCGCCGCTTCGACTGGAACTTCCCGCGCGAATTTTTCAAAGATACGCGCCGCGTTTGGAGCGAGTCCACGCTTCGGATGGCCATCCTCGCCAACACCTTCTTCTGGTTCCTCGGCTCTCTCCTGCTTCTCAACATCGTCCTCTACGCCACTGACATTCTCCGCGTCGACGATCAGCACAGCAGCTACCTCCTCGCCGCGCTCAGTCTCGGCATCGGTATCGGCAGCTTCCTCGCCGGCTACGCCTCCGGCGGCAAAATCGAGCAAGGCATGATCCTCCCCGGCCTCTTCGGACTCATGGTGCTCACCGCGCTCCTCTCAATCCCCGGCCTCAGCTTCGTAACCGTCGCCACGCTCCTCGCCTTCGTCGGCGCCTTCGGCGGATTCTTCGTCGTCCCAATCAACGCCCTCATCCAACACATCCCGCCCCCGGAGGAAAAAGGCCGCACCATCGCCGTCGCCAATCTCCTCTCCTTCGTCGGCGTGGCCCTCCAACCGCTCGCCCAATACGCTATGCTCCGCCTCGGCCACCCCGACCCCTCCCGCATCTTCCTCGTTTCCGCCGCCATGAGCCTCGCAATGGGCATCCTTTTATTTCGCATGACGCCCGCCCTCGGCTCCCGCGCCCTCCACTGGACGCGCCTCCGCCCAAGCGATACCCTGTAAGCCCGCTGAATCCTGCGACTGTCCCCGCTACAGCCGTTGGACCTTTCGGACCGCCGCGCTCAGGGGCGCGAGCGACCTCCATAACGGCGGTTCGGGTCAGAAATATTCGCGTCATACATGATCGAGGCCAGCAGTCATGTCATCCGTCGTCCCCATCCCGTCCTCTTCCGTTCCCAAGCGCGACCTGCGCGAGTCCATGGAGCGCGTCCTTAGAGAGCTAGAAACCGTTCGCAAAGATCCCGCGCCTGACCCGGTCCACGACCTCCGCGTTGCCATCCGCCGCTGCCGTTCCGTCGGCGCCGTTTTCCAGGAGGTCGACCCCGACCCCGCATGGGCCGAGATGCGCCGAGTCCCTCGCAAACTCTTCCGCCGACTCGGGGTGCTCCGCGATGCCCAGGTCATGGACGACTGGGTCAAGCATCTTGCACCCGAAGGCGACCCGCTCCGCCCCAAGCTTCACACCCATTTCACCGCGATCGAACCCGACCTCCGCGACCACGCCCTTCGCGCCGTCGAAAAATTCGACATCAAGTCCTGGTCGCGCCTCGAGGAAAAACTCCGGCGCCGCGTTCGCCTGGTTCCACAGTCGAGCCTCGCCGCGCAGTGCCTCGCGGTCGAGCGCATCGACGAAGCACGCGACCTGCACGCCCGCGCGCAACGCACCGACAGCTCCGCCGCGTGGCACGAACTCCGCATCGGCATCAAGCGCTTCCGTTACACGGTCGAAAACCTGCTCCCGAACCACTACGTCCTCTGGAGCAAAAATCTAAAGCGCCTCCAAGACATTCTCGGCGAAGTCCACGATCTCGATGTTTTGTCGGTCTTGCTGAAGGATGTCGTCGCAAAAGACACGCCCGACGACGAAGCCGCAAAGCACGCGCTCACCGACGCGCATCACGTCTGGCAGGAAATCATCCACCGCGAGCGCACCGAGCGCGTCGAAACCTATCGCCAGCTTACGCTCGGCAAAACCAGCCTCTGGAACGATTGGCGCCACAGCCTGCCACAAGGCAAGCGCCTCGCGCTCGCATCGATGGCTCGCCTGCGAGCCACCGCCCGCGCTACCGACTCTCGCCCGCATCGCACCGCGAAGATTTCGCATTTCTCGATCGCGCTCTTCGACGCTCTACGCCGCGCCCACGCCGCGCCGGCTTTCGGCGAGCAAAACATGCGCCGCGTGATGCGCGCCGCCGCACGCCTCCATCGCGTCGGCGGAGTCCGCCACGCCAAGCCCGCGCGCAAATCCAGCCGCAAAGCCGCGCGACGCTTCCTGCGCGAGCTTCCGATGCCTCCGAGCTGGACCTACGAAGAGTGGGATCTCCTCGGCTGGGCCGTCCGATTCCATCGCGGCCTCGAGCCAAGCTCCGATCGCGGCACATTTGCAACCCTCAGCGACGAGCAGCAAAAAAACATCCAAGCCATCGCCGGAGTCCTCCGTCTCGCGCGCGCTTTCCGAAAATGTGGCATCGAAACCTGCGAAGGCCTCCGCGCCGAAAAATCCGCCGACGCCGTCATCGTTCACGTCCCCGGCCTCACCGACTCGGCCGAAAACGCCGCGCGCCTCGCCGCCGCAAAACATTTGCTCGACGCCTACATCGGCAAGCCGCTTCTCCTGAAGCCCGCACCAAAGCGAGCCGCAACAGACACCGAAATCGCCGCACCGTCGAAAAACAACGTCGTAGCGCTGTTGGAAGACTTCCAGCGCCATCACGATTCGAACGAACCGCAACCAGCGCCGCGCGCCGCCTCAGCCTCCGCCGACTAATCGGCTCCCGAGAAGTCTCCGCTGGTTGCCCGCAGCCATTCGCAGGTGTACGCTTCGTCCAACGGAACGTCGGTCGGTTCGCATTCCGCTTGTTTCCTAGTCGGCCCCTACCCCGGAGATTCTCATCACTCGCAGTCCGCCCAAACGGAGCGGAGAAAGCAGAAAGAAAAATGCGTATTCGATCGATTGGTGCCCTTGCGCTCTTGTGTGCCCTGATTGTGCCCATGAGTGCCGACCGCGCCACCGCGCAGTCGAAGGAAAAGCCTACGCAGTACACCTATGTCTCCGAGTGGACAGTCCCACGCGCGATGTGGGGCGACTACTTGAAAGGCGAGGCCGCCGACAACGAGCTCATGAAAAAAGGATTGTCCGACGGCGTCATCACAGGCTTCGGTTCGTTCGCGGTTCTAACGCACCAGGAAGGTGAACCGACTCACGGCACGTGGTTCAGTGCGTCCTCGATCTCAAACATCCTCAAATTCCTCGAAACCTTGCGCACCGCACCCGACGCCACCGCTCCTCCACTCGCCGCCGCGAAACATTGGGACTTCATCGTGGAAAGCCACGACTACGCCGGCCACTCGGGCACATTCACCAACGGTTATCTGCGCGTCGGCCGCTGGGCGGCGCGCCCTGGATCCACCGACACCGACGGCATACTCCGGGCGACCATGGTCCCTCTCCTCGAAAAACTCGTTGCCGATGGCGCCTTGCACAGTTACACGATCGACAAGGAGAATATTCACACCGGGCCACTCGGCACGATCTTCCTCGTGATCATTGCCAACGGCCCGGAAGGCATCGACAAATTCGACGCCGCGATCGAGGAAGCCGAGAAGGCCAACCCCGCAGCGTGGGCCGCACTCCGCGGCGCGCTGGACGACAAGGGCCACACCGACTCTCTCTCAAAAGTCAGCCTGATGAGTCAGAAATAGCCGTCTCACATTTTATAGGGCGCGACGCATTTGTAGGGCGGGGCTTGCTCCGCCCGGCGTCGCCCACACTAGAAGCTGATCCGTCGACCACCGATAGCGCCGGCATCCTGCCGGCGTTTTTGCCTTTCCCCGGCTTCAACCTTCGCTGAAATCGATCATCGCCGGCGCCGTCCGGAAAAACCTCGTCTTGCTGGCCAGATAAACCACCCCAATCACAAACCAAACCCCACCTGCCGTCTTCGCCAACGGATTCAAGTTCCACCAAATCACCGTACAAAAAATAAACCCGATCGCCGGCAGCACAATGTCGATCAAAATATTCCGCTTCCCCGCCTTCTGCAAAATTCCGAATTGATACAGCGCCGCTGCATTCACGCCCATAAACGACAAAAACGCGCCAAAATTCAACAGCTCGCCAGCCTGCTGGTACGCACTGCCGTAATAGTTCAGCAGCACCGCTCCGCCAAAGCTCAAAATTCCGATCAAAACAATGTTGTACGTCGGCGTGGTCGTTCCCGGCTTCAGGTGCCCGAAAAAGGTCCGAGGCAAAACATTGTCGCGCCCCATTCCGAACAGCAATTTCGCCGCGCCCAATCCCCCTCCAAGCCCGCTTCCAAAAGCCGCCACGACCAGCACAACTCCCATCGCATTGAACAACGCCGGTCCGCCAACGCGCCCGCAAACATCCATAAATGCCGTCTCCAGCGATTTGAACGATTGCCAATCCGGCCAGACCCGCTGGCCAAGATAAACCTCAAGCCCGCCAAAAATGCCGGTGAACAGGCAAACAATCACCGTCGCAAGCAAGATATTGCGCTTAGGATTTTCCGCGTCCTCCGTCAGCGTAGTCACGCCATCGAATCCGATATACGTCAGCGCCGCAAACGAAGTCGCTCCCAGAAACTGCCGCATATTCCAGGTCGCGGGATCGTAAAACGGCTGCGTCGAAAAAATTCCGCCCCATCCCTGCGCGTGAAACAAATAGCGGATCGCCAGCACGATAAAAAATACGATCACGATAAACATGCCAAACAACAAAATCTGATTCTGCCGCGCCGACGATCGCACGCCCTGCAAATTTAAAAGCGTAATCACGGCCGCCACAATCGCGGCCCACACCGCGAACGGCACCTTCGGCGTGTATACGTTGTGCATCGCCGCCGCGATCCACACGCAATTAATCAACGGCAGCAGCAAGTAATCGAGAAACATCGCCCACCCAGCCAAAAAACCCAGATGCGGATTGATTCCCTTTCCAACGTACGTGTAAGCAGACCCCGCCGACGGAAACAGCGCCGCCATTCGCCCGTAACTCACCGCCGTAATCATCATCGCGAACATCGCGAACAAAATGATCGCCGTGAAATAATTGTTCGAAAGTTTCTGCGCCACCCCATACAACGGCACCGGCGCAATCGGTTGAATCAGCACAATCCCAAAAAACACCAAATCCGTCAGCGTCAGCAATCTCTTGCCGGCCCGTGCCCCATTTCCAACCGAAACCCCACCTACCGTTTCACTCACACAACCTCCGCGAACCTCAGCGATCTCTGCGTCTCAGCGTTATCTTTCTCTCCGCATCAAATCCTTTTCACCAACCCCTCATCGGTCGCCTTCGTATTCCTCACCAGCAGCAAAACCAAAATCATCCCCACAAACGGAATCAACCCCGCCACCACCACGATCGGATCAAACGCGTGCGGCCCAGCCGCCGCATGCGCGTCCGAAAAATGTCCAATCAACTCGAACGCGATGATCGTCCCAATCCCCGCCGTCGTCCCGCTCATCCCGCTGACCGTCGCCACCGATCGGCTCTCAAACAAATCCGTCGGCAGAACATTCGCAATCGTCGAAAATGCGGCGTACGCGAACGTCGCAAACGCAAACAGCAAAGTAATCAGCCACAGCTTCACGGTAAAAATCGTAGGGATCAGCAGCATCACGCCAAACCCGCCAAACACCACCATCGACTTCCGCGCCGCTCCGACCGACCATCCGCGCTTGATCAACACGCCCGAAACCCACCCTCCGAAGAAATTCCCCAGATCGGCCGCGAGAAACGGAATCCACACGGCCACTAGTCCGGTCTTCAACGCAATTCCCTTCGCCACCAGAAAAATCGGGAACCAATCCGTCACAAAAAACCACACTGGATCGGTCAGCCCCTTCGAAATCAGCGTTCCCCAGGTCTGGGGCAGCTTCAACAGATCGCCCCACCGCGGCAACGCTCGCGTCCCAGCCCGCCCTGCGTCGATCGACTCTTTCTCGATGTCGGTCAGCAACATCTGCCGCTCCGCATCCGTAATCCGTGGATGCTCCTGCGGCCGGTAATACATCTTTCGCCAGACGATCAGCCACAAAAATCCCAGAAGCCCCGGAATCACAAATGCAACGCGCCATCCCCAGTGCAGATAAATCGGCAGAATAATGAATGGCGCCACCGCCCCGCCTACCGACGACCCGCTATCGTAAAACGCCGCCGCCAACCCGCGTTCGCGCTTCGGAAACCACTCCGATACCGCTTTGCTGGCCCCCGGCCAGTTCGCCGACTCACCTAGCCCAAGCAGAAATCGAAATCCTGCAAAGCTCGCAAATCCATTCGCCAGCGACGTCAGAAGCGACACCAGCGAATACCACGTCACGCTGATCGTCAGCCCTCGTCGCGTCCCGACGCGATCGATCTGCCGCCCGAAAACCGTCTGCCCGATCGAGTACGCCACGCGAAACGCAATCGCGATGTTCGCGTAATCCGTATTGGTCCAGTGAAAATCCTGCTTCAGAAACGGCGCAAGAATCGACAGCGTCTGCCGGTCGATGTAATTGATGACCGTGGACGCGAACAAAACAACACCGATCCACCACCGCAGCGAAGGAATCTTTCGGCTCTCCGTCATTCGATCGTCATCGCGCGAACCATGCAGCGATAATCCCCTCTTGTGGCACAGACACTCTGTTTACCCTGAGGTCGAAGGGTCTGTCTTACGGCACCCAACCAAGAGACGTGTCATCCTGAGCGAAGCGAAGGATCTCAGCACAAGACACGACTCCAACTGATCCGCGGCCTCTCGCGTCGGCACGCGTTCAAACTCGCCGCACGATTCTACACGCGCCCTCGCCAAACGCACTTCGTTTGCTCTGCCCACTTTGCGTTCACGTCGCAATCTGTCGCCACACTTTGCGATGCTCCATCCCCCTGTGTTGTAATGTTCATGTAACAAACGCCATCTAATCTCCAACGCACAGATGCCCACTAGCTCCGTCGAAAATCCGGAATCGTCACAAAAAGCGCCTCGCCCCGAGGCAGCCAAATCCACTTTGCCCCAGCCGGGACGTCCCGTCCCCAGCCGCGCATACCCAGGCGCGCTCATCGTCGTCGAAGGCACCGACGGCTCGGGCAAGAGCACGCAACTCTATCTTCTAAAGCGCTGGCTCGAAATCGGCGGCTACCGTCTACATTTCACCGAGTGGAACTCGTCCCCGCTCGTGAAGTCTGCTACGCGCCGTGGAAAGCAACGCCGCCTGCTGACGCCGACGACATTCTCTTTGCTCCATGCCGCCGATTTTGCCGATCGCTGCGAGCGCCAGATCATGCCGCTCCTTCAGGGCGACTACCTCGTCCTCGCCGACCGCTACGTTTACACTGCATTCGCGCGCGACGCCGCTCGCGGCTGCCCTCCGCGCTGGCTGCGCAACCTCTATCGTTTCGCGCCCGTTCCCGACATCACTTTTTATTTCCGCGCCCCTCTCGACGTTGCCGTGCATCGCATTCTCAGCGGCCGCCCAAAACTCAAATATTACGAAGCAGGCATGGATCTCGGCCTTTCGTACGATCGCTCCGAAAGTTTCCGCCTCTTCCAGGCGCGCATCCTTGAGGAGTACGACAAGATGGTCGACTCCGACAATTTCGTCGTTCTCGACGGAACCTTGCCCGTGAACAAATTGCAGAAGCAGATGCGCGACATCGTCGCATCCAAAATCGATCTCAAGCGCTTCGCGCCGCATGCCCCGGAAGTCGAATGAAGAAACACCACGAAGAAGGCGCACCAGGAATGCCAGAGCAGGAAAAAGACAAAGAGAAAGAGAAGGCCTCAGCGGCCCCAACTGCGACCGAGCAACCGGTCGCTCCAGGTCAGCCCGCGCCCGCGACGAAGGTTCCCGCGGCGGAAGAAGAAGCCTCGCAATATTTCTTCGGCGAGCCACTCGTCGGATTCGATCCCAGCGAAATCACAGGCTCGCTGATCGTGATCGAAGGAATGGACGGCTCCGGCCGCTCCACGCAGATCGCGTTGTTGCAGGAGTGGCTCGAGTCCGAAGGTTTCGCCGTCCAAACCAGCGGTCTACGCCGCTCGAACCTCGTTGGCCGCGACATCGACCAACTCCTCGCCAAAAACGCCGTGACGCGGCTGACCCTTTCGCTGATGTACGCCACCGACTTTTTCGATCAGGTCGAGCACCGCATCCTGCCCGCGCTGCGGGCGGGCACAGTCGTCCTCGCCGATCGCTTCATCTTCACGTTGATCGCCCGCGGCGTCGTGCGAGGCATCAATCGCGATTACATCTCCGGCCTCTACGCCATGGCGCTCCGGCCTCACCTGACTTTCTGGCTCAACGTGCGCCCTGAAACTGCCTTCGCCCGCGAATTTAAAAAAGCGCAAGCTATCAGCTATTGGGAAGCCGGCCGTGACATGTCGCTTTCCCACGATCTCTATTGGTCTTTCATCCGCTACCAGACCATGATCAAGCGCGAATTTGAGGTTATGGCCAAGCGCCACAGCTTCATCGAACTCGATGGCGAGGCCAGCGTCTCCGCGGTCAACAAGCAATTGCGGCAGCGCATCGGCGAGCGCCTCGGAATTCGCGCCACAAAATACGCTCCATCATCCGCATTGCAGCACCTCTGGCGTTAAACTCTGACGCATGCCCGAGCCAGTTCACATCGCGGCGATCGATGCCGGCTCCAACGCAGTGCGCCTTTCCGTCGCCCGCGCCTATTCCGCTCTCGACATTGAACCTCTCTACAGCGAGCGCTATTCCCTGCGCCTGGGCGAAAGCGTCTTTCACCGTCACCGCTTCACCGAAGACCTTTTCAAAAAAGGTGTCAAGGCGTTCCGCCACTTCAAAGAAGTCATGGACGAATACGGCGTCACACGCTACCGCGCTGTCGCGACGAGC
>JGI12635J15846_10004646_pt1 | contig 11843 bp, 10 predicted proteins | sample BlaSpr_A8_OM2_M2_FD_15846 | JGI IMG/M metagenome (IMG submission 15846) | reverse complement strand
TCCCGCCGCGCCGACAATCGCGGGCTGCAAATGGATCTCCCCCAGCCTAGTCGCCAATCGGCGACGGTTCGGCGAGGTAATCGCCGTGCAGGGTTTTGAAAAAGACTGCGACTTGCAGCAGCGCGCTAATGCCGAGAATAGCCGCGACGGCTGCCCAAACAGGCGTGGTTGGAATGCGCAGCATCCAAGTGGCGCTACCGTTCGCCGCGGCCTGTTCCGCGAACAGCACGAATTGCCATGTCATCAGAATCAAGATGATTTCGACTAAGACCGCTGCTGCCACGTCGGCTACCTGCCCGGCACGCGTGCCGACCAGCGTGGGTAAAAAGCGGATCGTGATGTTGCTGCGTTCAACAATAGCCACCGGAAGACAGCAGGCGACAGAGAACGCGGCGACCAGAGAACTGGCATCGCGGACCGCGTCGATCGGGTGTGCGAAAAAGAAGCGCAACAAGCCGTCGGCCATTGTCATGACGGCAAAGAATAGCAGCACGCCCAGGCCAATGGCGGCGAGCGCTCGAGCCAGCGCCCTGCTCGCCCGATCAATCCATTGCATTGGCGCTACCTTCGCCCAGCATCTGTCCGTCAGGCGGAACCGGTCGGCAAGGCCGCCGGTATGAAGCCATAGTCCGGCGCCCTAGCCCTTGTCACTATTGCGGACGGCAGCAAGTTCGGTGTCAAGCGCCGCCTTCAGTTCTTTATGCCGGTCGCTCGCCGCGACCCATTCCTCGCGGACTGGCGAGAGCAACGCCTGAGCTTTGTCTATCTCCTCCTGCGATGGGAAGACCACTTTATTCTTCGGATTGCTTTTCAACTTTTCCATATTAGCGGCGTTGTAGCTGGTGATGGACTCGATCCAAGTCTTGGTCAGCGCTGGGCCAGAGTTGCGTTCGATCACGGATTGGGCCGATTGCGGCAGCGCGTCGAACTTCTTCTTGTTCATCAAAACACACAGCGGCACAACGCCGAGGCCAATGAAGAAGTGATTATTGGTGACGCGATCGAGCCCGAAGTCGAAGAACGGCGACAAATGCGACGTCGTGCCGCTGATTGTGCCGCGGCTGATCGCTTCGGGTATCTCCGTCACCGGCATGCCGACCGGCACGGCACCGAAGGCACGCAATGCCGCGCTTTCGTTTTTGCTCGACGCGCGGATTGTCTTGCCTTTGAGATCGGCAATCGAATTCACCGGGAAGTTGGTGTGGATCGAGTATGGCGCCGTTCCCCAAAGCCCGACTACATAGAAGTCGCCGTAGTCATGCAAAGATTTGTGCGCATTCATCGCGCTGGCGACCAGGGACGACTCCCTCAAATCCCTGAACAGGCCGGGAAGTTCGAGGACTTCGGTATCGGGGAATCGGCCGGGAGAATAGGACGGGATGACCCAGGCAAGATCGGCGACGCCGTCGAGGAGCATCTGTGGCTGTTGACCGGGGTTGCGGCCGAGCGCACCGTTGGGGAACAGGTCGAATACGACAGCGCCGTTCGCTTCGCGCTGCACGGTTTCCGCGAACGGCTTCATCACGGTTCGGAACGTCACCTCGCTGTCAGGTGTGAAGACGGCCCATTTGAGGTGGTCTTCGGCCCACGCGAGAGTGTTACCAAGTATTGTTGCGGCCGGCAGCACCGACGCCGTCGCAAGAAAGCTTCGCCGGTCCATTTGTATCCTCCCTATTTTATTGCCGATCAGCGAGATCGCGGATACGCGCGACCCCAAGATTATCGGATATGCGTCAACGCCAGAGGGTGTAGGCTTTGGCACGGTGGCGCTGAAAATCCGGCGTCTGAGGCAGGTACCCGCTGCCCAATCGCCGACATCCAAAAGCGAGGACTATCCCCCCATTTTATTGTCGACAGTGTGCCGCGGCATGTACCCACCGCACAACGGGCGTTGCGCCCGAGTCCGCGCAGCGGACACTTTTCAACTTTCTTTATTGTTTCACAAATGCAGATTCCGGTGATTGTCCGCGATTGCCGTTTCAAAATTGGACGCCGGCCAGACCATTCCAATTTACTTTAGCTCATCGCACTTACGTGACTTCCACTGTTGGTAACGCCTTATTGCCACCGATGGCATGACCCCGGATGTTGTTTATTTAGAGTTCCTTCGCATACTCGGTTTTGTAGCGTCCACGGCGTTGCAGTTCGGGAACAAGTAGATCGACCACATCGACAAAGGTCTCCGGGCGTACGGCGAACGGCATGTTGAAACCATCAAGGCCGGTGTCTTCGATCCATTGCTCGAGATGATCGGCAATGGTGGCCGGCTAGCCGGCGATGACCGGCCCGATTCCAACGATCGAAACGGGCTCGGCAACCTCCCGGGCCGTCCAGCGCCGGTCCGGATCGGCGCGGGTGATGTTTTCCATCGCCGTGCGCCCGGCCTCGCTGTTGACGTGCTCAACAACCTGATCCCGATCGAAGCGGGAAAAGTCCACGCCTGTCCAACCGGACATCAACGTCAGCGCTCCTTCGAGATCGACGTAGCGGCGGTCATCGGCAAGCTTGGCAGCGGCTTTTTCGTCGGTTGGCGCGACAATCGTCGTCATCATGCCGAACATAAGAATGTCGGCCGGGTTGCGGCCTACTTCAGCCGCGAGCTTTCGTATCGCCGCCACTCTCGGGGCGATCACTTTCTTCGAACTCCCCATTAAAGACCCTACACAACGATTCCTACGCCACGGGTGTTAATCTCTTCACTACGAAGCAATAGTTCGACGGTCAGCTCCATCTTCCTTCAAATTCGTAATCACAAGGACCTCGGTTGAGCCGGAAATATAAACTTCAGCTATCGAACCGGATTCCTGAGTATTCCAATTCGCTCAATCTCGCATTCGACAATGTCGCCCGGAAGAAAATAGCGTGCGGCAGCAACGAGACCTTCCCTCGGTTGCCAACGACCGCCAAGCTCTTTGTCGGCGGACCACGCTGTACCTGCGGGCGTTCCGGTGATGATAACCATGCCAGGCTTCAGCGTGAAATTTGTTGAGAAGAAGTGAATGAGGTCGGCACACGACCAAATCATGCTGCGGGTATTACTCGACTGACGCAGTTCTCCATTGACCCGCGTGTGGATGCCGAGAACCTGAGGGTCGGGGATTTCGTCCGCAGTCGTTATGCATGGGCCGATTGGCGCGCTTGTGTCAAATGCCTTTCCGCGCCCAAGCTCGTACCAAGTGAAATCCCCGGACCTGCGCACCTGGCGGTCACGCGCCGTAACATCGTTCACTACGGTGTAGCCAAATACGTGCTCCAGCGCGCGTTCCTTTGAGATGTGACGTCCCGGTGTTCCAATCACAATTCCAAGTTCTGTCTCGCAGTCGAGTTTGCGTGTAAGTTTTTCATCATACTGGATGGCTTCGTCCGGTCCGATGACGCTGTCCGACGTCTTCACGAAAAACTCAGGCTCTTTCCCGCTCGTTGGTGAGCCGATCTTTTCATCATTATGCTCGCGGTAGTTACTGCCTGCGCAAAGAATAGTGGATGGGAGAATAGGTGCGGCGAGAGTCACTCGATCGAGGCGATGAAGCGCATGAACGGGACGTAAAGCCACCAGCCGGAGAGCCGTCTTGCGCGAAAATTCTCCGCCACGAATAAATGAGATCGCATCGCTGAAGAAAACTCGTTCTCCCGGATCGAGCAGCGTCTCCGCCAAAGCAGGCTCTAATATTTCATTGTTCAGCAGCAAACCCAGGCGAATTTTCTGGTCTCGCCAAAAGCTTACGATTTTCATCCGCCCCCTCGCAGTTGAACAATCGGTGCGGTCATCGGCGCTCGACGACGTCCGGTTATTTCGATGATTTCCATACTGGCACTTTAAGGTACTGTACGGGGCGCCGTGCCGATAGCCGGTTCGCCTGGCCTATCGGCGCAAAAGGCGGCCCAGCGCGACTACCGCTGCTCGAAATTTGAAAAAGTCTAGGAGGAATATCGTGTCGGGTGCCCAGTCTTATCCCCACTTGTTCTCACCATGGCAATTGCGTCACACCAGGATTTCGAACCGGGTCATTTTTGGACCGGTTTGTCCGACGTGGGTCAGGAACGCGCACGAAGGAATTTTTACTGACCAAGCCGTTGCGTATTACGAAGAGCGAGCACAGACCGGACTGGGAATGATCATTCTCGGCGGTCAAATCGTCGACAAGGACACGATTTATACGCCCGCTGCATTCCCGGGACTTTGGAACGACGATCAGGTCGAGGGCATTGCCAGGGTCGCCCGGGCGGTCAAGAAACACGGCTGTGCGTTGATTGCGCAACTGCTGCATGTTGGGCTCCGCTCGCCAACTCCTTTCTTCAAAACGGATCCGGCACGCGATCCGTACGAGTACAACGCCTATACGGTCGCTCCAAGCCAGATGGCAATCGGCGAAATCCCCGGCGGCCCAACTCCCAAAGAGCTGGAGGAGCACGAGATCGAGCGCATTCTGCAGAGCTTTGCAGACGCTGCGAGGCGCGCCATTAGCGCCGGGCTCGACGGCGTCGAACTTCACCTCGCGCACGGTTATTTGCCGTGGCAATTTCTTTCGCCGCTTTATAATCAGCGAACAGACCGCTGGGGTGGCTCATATGAAAACCGCCTGCGGTTTTCGGTCGAATGCCTGCGGCGCATTCGCGCTAAAATCGGCAGTCGTGCCATTCTCGGCTACCGCATAAACTCGACGTCGTTTTGGGAAGGCGACCTTGAGATCGAAGATGTAAAACGCGTGCACCTCGATCTCGAACGGCAGACCGACATCGATTATGTGAGCGTCTCGGCAGGAGTGCATCATTCTTGGATTCACACGCCGATGACCTTTGAGCAAGGATGGGAACGCAAGTACGCGCGCGCTTTCAAGGATGTGTCGAAAAAGCCCGTGCTGATGGTTGGCCGCATCAGCTACCCGGATGTCGCCGAAGACCTCATCGCATCAGGCGACGCCGACGCGGTGTTGCTGTCACGGCAGATGATCGCGGACGAGCAGTGGCTCACGAAGGTGAAGGCAGGACGAGAAAGAGACATCAGACGGTGCGTCGCCGCCAACTATTGTTGGCGATCTGTCGTGCGCGGCAGTCGTGTGCAATGCGCTTATAATCCAGTTGTCGGCCGCGAGGCGCTCTGGGGCGCGAATGCCACCCGTAAAACCTATGGGCGCAAACGTGTACTTGTCATCGGAGCAGGACCGGCAGGGCTTGAATATGCACGCGTAGCTTCGGGTCAAGGCAACTCGCTGGTTGTCTACGAGCGTGAATCAGCCGTTGGCGGGCACGTTCGCGCTTATGGCGCTTTGCCTTATCGGCAACAATACGGAAGCATCGCGACGTGGCTGGCCGAACAAGCGAGAGGTAACGGCACCGAGATCAAGCTTGCGAGCCCGGTTACCCGAGAAAACATCGATTCCATTATTGCTACAGAAAAACCGGACCATGTCGTGGTTGCATCCGGCGCGCGTTATCGCCATGACGGTTTCCAGGGGCAAACCGGAAAGCCAATTCCCGGGTGGGAAACCGGCAAGTGTGTTTCATGGGACGATGTGGCGCTGGACAAAGTATCGTCGCCCTCCGGGGAGGTCCTTGTAATTGACGAAATGGCGGATGTGGCCGCACCACTGACCGCAGTGAAAATGGCCAAGCAAGGCTGCCGGGCAAGTGTTTTGACAAGATGGCCGATGATCGGAATGGAAACGGTGCCGGAAGTGTATTTTCACTGGATCATGACGTATTTGCATGAGGCAAAAGTCGAGATCATTAGCTCTCACACAGTAAAACGCATCAATGGGCGCAGCGTCGAGATCGCCAATGTGTACGAGCCGTCGCGCATCCGCAGCATTGGCGCGGACCTAATCGTAATGGCGACCGCTCGAAAATCGGAAACCGAGATTTATCACGTCTTGCGGGAGCGTGGTATCAGTGTCGAAGCGATAGGATGCGCCGTCGCGCCACGCTCGGTTTACGAGGCGACCCTCGAAGGGCATCGTGCCGCGCGCAGCCTCGACGCTTCACAATGGACGCGGATCAGCCGCGACACGGCGCAAAGTCATGTTCCGCAATACTACGATACTTCCAACTGACCCACGGATCGTCGCCATCCGGCCAGTAGCCGACCGGCTATGGCATCATTCTCAGTCAATCGGTCAGGCGATCCTCAAGGGTCGCCTGACCACGCGTTTGTCAGCTACGGCCCGGTCTAGTCGTAGACCTTCTTGCAAACCGGGACTTCGCGACCCGGCAGGCCGATCTTGTCGAACACCGCCTTGGAGAAGCCAAGTCTTTGGTCGACGTTCGGCACCACCTGAACGACTTTGCTGACGAGATCGCCGTTTGCATCCTTGACGACCTCGCTGACGAAACTCGTGCCGATCGCCTGGTGATTCTCGTCGAGCCGCATTTGTCCGTTGGGCGCATCGAGTACGAGGCTAGCCAGCGTCTCGCGGTATTTCTTTTGGCCGTCACTCAGATCGCCATTGATCTTGTCGAGAGCGGTCAGCATGGCGCTGGTCTCGTCATAATAGTTGGTGGCACAGAGCGATGGGCCGGTGAAGCGGGTCTTGAAATAGCCTTCGTTCGGGGCGTCCTTGTAGGCTTTGACGAAGGCCTGCCAGTGCGGATCGTCCCAGGTGTCCGCTTGCGAGCTTGCGGAGGCCACGCCGACCAAGGCTTCTTTCGCCTTGCCCTTCGAGGACATGATGGTCTGGTCGACCATGATCGAACCGCCNATCAGCTTAGCGTTGCCGCCAGACTGCTGGTACTGGTTGAGAAAATTGATGGCGTCAGCGCCGCCAAGACCGAGATAGATCGCATCCACGTCGCTGGGCAACTGTGGAATGAATGACGAGAAGTCCTTGGTTCCGAGCGGCACCCACAGCCGTTTGGTGATCTCGCCGCCAAGCGGGCAATAATCCAGCGCCAGCCCGAACACCTGCGTATAAGTGAAGGAATAGTCTTCCGCCAACGTCGCGATCTTCTTGTAGTGCTTCACATTGTAAATGTATTGACCGAGGCCCTTGTGCATCTGGGAACCGTCGATATTGAACCGGAAGAAGTTCGGTGCCGGCTCGATATACGTCGTCTCCAACGCGCCGGAGCAGCCGTTGATGAACGTGGTCTGCGGCTGGGTCTTGGCATAGTCGTGGAGGGCGATGCCCTCCGAACCCGACAGCGGGGCCAGCAGAATATCCACCTTATTCTGCTCAACCAGCTTCTTGGCGGCGCGCAGCGCCGAATCGGGCGACGCGTCCGATGAACCTCTGATGATTTCAAGATCCTTGCCGCCGGCTTTGCCGTGATGTTGCATGACCGCAAGATCAAAGCCGCGCATGCCATCTTCGCCGAGAGCCGTATAGGTACCTTCCAGCGTCGAGAACGTTCCGATCTTTATGGTGTCTCCGGCGTTGGCCGACCGAGCGCCGACCAGCGCGGCGACCGCAACTGCGGACGCAATTACGATACCCTTTTGCATTGGTGTCCTCCCCTGCCTCCGAACGCGAGGCGGTGTCGTTGTTCGGTCGAATGCTTTTAGCTTTGTTCCGAGGCGGAATCGTCGCCTCTCTCCGACCGATCACAATCCTAGCGACCGGCCGCGCCCTGTCAATTAAACGCCAAAGCGTGTTCGCCTGGATAGTACAATTTCATGCTAGAATTTTTGAGGTGTTAACGGCACCGTTCGGCGGCGATCAAACTCGACTAACGGAAGTTTATTACCGCATAAGGAGGGAAGCACACATGGCGTTCACTGCCACCAAGGACGTGCCCTTAGCCGCCACCACAACCGGGTCCTGGCCACGGCCCGCCTGGTACTCACAGAGCTTGTGGGGCCGCCCGCTGGATACCGCCATGCTCGACCCCATCTACCGCGAGCAGTTCGGCGATGCGCTCGCGGTTGTTGTTTCCGAGCAGGAACGTGCCGGCCTCGATATTGTGACCTGCGGTGATTACTTCCTCGATGCCGATTTGGCCGGACGGTCGTGGCACCATTATCCCCTGCAACGATGGCGCGGTCTCGCTTATGACGAATTGCAGCCGGAAGGGACCCGCTCTGAACTTTTGAGATATCCGCCCGGCACGCTCTTGAACGAAATCTACACGTCTTGGCGCTGGCCGATCGTCACCGGCAAGATCGAGCACAACCCGCGCAATCCACTCGAATACTCCAAGATCTACCGTATGACCCAGGCGCGCACCCGCAAACCGGTCAAGTTCGGGACCGTGTCAGGTCAAGTCATGGCACTGTTTCTCGACTCGCACACACCGGAATACCGGATTGAAGACGACAAACGACAGATGATCTGGGACATGGCGACGGCTATCAACCGCGAGCTACGCGAACTCGTCGCGTCCGGGTGCAGCGTTATCCAGATCGAGGAGCCAACTATCCATTTCATAGCCTGCTATCACCCCGAGGCTACCGACACTCTCAACTTCCTGACCGAGGCGCTCAATCACGAACTCGAGGGACTAGAGAATGCCGAGGTCTGGATTCACACCTGCTGGGGAAATCCAATGATGCAGCGGGTGTTCGACAAAACATCGTACGCCAACGCGCTGGAGATCTATCTCGACCGGATCAAATGCGATGTTTTGACTCTGGAGATGAAGGACCGCGCAATGGCCGAGATCGAACTCTTGGGCGCTTGGAAGGGTAAGACGAAGAAAAAGTTCGCGCTGGGGGTCGTTTCCCATCGGACACTGAACACCGAAACTCCGGCCGAGGTTGCTGGCGAGATCCGCAAAGCACTGAAGTACGTGGACATCGAGAACCTCGCCGTTACTTCAGATTGCGGCTTTGGCCGCCAGGGCGCCAACCGCCTCGTCGCCTTCTACAAGACTGCCGCGACGGCACAGGGGGCCAACATCGTGCGTCGCGAGTACGGTCTTGCGGAAACCTATGTACCCTGCGCCGATCCACGCCTCAGTCAGGATTTGGTCCCGGCGGCATTCGAAGATGTTGGCGGCCACGGCGCTGCCGAGCACCGCGCGTTCGAACCGCTTGCTCCTTCGCCCGCTGGCGCCCGTACCTCTGGTAATGGCGGAAGTCGTGGCCCTTCACCTGCGCCACGTTTTTCGGAGCTGTTGCGGGAGCGCCGCTGAGCGCTAAGTGTTATCAGGCGGCCGAAGCGCGGTAATCAAAACCGGCACAGAGCCGCTCCGAAGAGCGCTCCAATTCCGCCAAGCGCCGCGGCAGTTCGGCGTGAGTAAGCTTCCCGTTCTGCTTGACGAGATTGCCACCGACAATGACGGTGTCGACGTTGGCCACACCGGCGTGCAGCACGATGGCGGCGATCGGATCGGGCGCAGCGCGCATATTGATGTCGGTCTTGCGCAGGAGCACGACGTCGGCTTCTTTTCCAGGACTGAGCGAGCCGATTTTGTGCTCGAGGCCGATGCATTGCGCCGACTTGATGGTCGCCAGTTCGAGAACTTCGCGCACTGTAATGGCTAGTTTGTCCGGCATCGTCTCCTGCTTGTGAAAACCGTCGTTGATAAGGGCGCGGTGCGTCTGCAGCAAAAACCGCATTTGCGTGAACATGTCGGTAGAGACGCCGGTCACCACGTCCGTACCGATGTTCAGGCGAGCTCTGGCCGCGAGTGCCGCGCCGGTCGGCGGCAGGCCGAGGCCCATCTGCATTTCCACTTCCGGCGTGACGGAAACGCTGGCACCAGCGTTGGCGATCACCCGGAACTCGTCGTTAGTCAGAAAATTCGCGTGCACCAGGTTGATGTCCTCGCCGAGGAGGTTCTGCTGCGCCAGACTCTGCATCGATTGCGGCCGCGGGCCATGCTTGGCGCAAGCAACGTGGAAGGAGGCGGTCAAACCCAGTTCGCGGGCGAACCTGATATCCGCTTCCGCAGTACCCGGCGCAAAATCGGTGCCGCGAATGGCAAGCGCCATTGTGACCAGCGCGTCTTTCGACGCCAGCCGTTCAGCTCGCATCCTTTTGGCATCGGCGGGGTGCGGCTCTTTGGTGCCGAACAGCCTCATCGGCGTACCGTAGGCGAACACCGCCCGAATGCGGGCGTCTTTCAGAGCGTCGACAGCCGCATCCGCGTGGGCCGGTGTGTTGACAATATGGCACCAATCGAACAGCGTGGTGACGCCGGAATTGACCTGGTCGAGCGCCCCCACCAAGTTGCCTAGATAAACATCCTGCGGGGTGTAAAGGCCAACTACCTTGCCGATCAGCACGCTGAAATAATGGTCGAGCGTCCAGTCCGCGGCGATGCCGCGTAGCGCCGTCTGCCAAAGGTGAATGTGGCCGTTGATTAGGCCCGGCATTGCGATCATGCCACGACCGTCGATCTCCATCACCGCCCAACCACCTAGGTTTTTACCGACGGCGACGATCTTGCCATTGTCAATCAATAGGTCGCCGGATTCGATGACGCCGAGCTTTGCATCCATCGAAACAATCGTTGCGCCCTTCACTCTTATTCGCGGTAGCATTGGCGCGTCTCCATCAGTGCAAAGGCGCGTTGGAGCAATCTCGATTGATGCCATTCTCCAACCGGAGCCAGATTTTCGCGGCTCCAATAGCTTTCCGCAACGGCCAAATGACCGACTAAGCCAATCCCGCGCGCGAGAAGGGTGGTGAGCGGAGCCCACTACGCTCGAGGCGCATCGTGTAAGGAGGAGGTGCGCTGGTCAGAAAGTCCTCACGCGCCGGCGCAAAGAAATCGATCACCTCTGTATCTTCAGGAAAATAGCCTTCGTGCTCAACTCCGCCGGGGATCACAGCGATGTCACCCGGTCGCATTGTTCGCTTCTCGTCGCCAATACGAAAACCATTGAGCCTTTTATCATCCACACAAACTGCTCATGAGAATGCCCGCGAACGGCGGGATGCCCCACCGGCCTTTATTCTCCAATAGACCATTGTGCCTTGTCTGCTGGCTGGGGCCTCAGTCGCCTTCTAACCCGTCTCCGCCTCAAATTCCCTGCTAACAGGGAAAAATACAGGGAAATTCGGGAAAACCACTGGGCTCCGCTGCGTCGACGCTTAGACTTGGCACCGAAATAGGGGCACAACCTCAATATTTCGGCCGCAAAGAAACAGGGAATTCTCGGGACAATAACAGGGACGCCACAACCCTGAAGAGGGAATACCACCCCGTGATCAAGGAAGTCCATTTTGAGTGCGGTATCAGCGATGCCCAAACGTCTCCGCGCTGACCACAAGCGTTGTGCGCCCAGCCTCAATGAAATTCGTGCCAAAAGCATCCGCTATGCCGGTCGCGGTGACCTGCTCCCCAATTTGCCCTCGATCATAAGGAGAGTCTGTTCCAGTTTTGCCCCTCCTTGGGGCGTGCTGCAAACTCGGTTGGTGTGAGCCCGTTGAGGCTCGAGTGCGGTCGGTTGGTGTTGTAGTCGTTCCTCCATTCTTCGATGATGTCGCGCGCCTCGGTGAGGTTTGCGAACAGGTGCTCATTGAGGCACTCGTCGCGCAGGCGGCCGTTGAAGCTCTCGACGAAGCCATTCTGCATCGGCTTGCCCGGTGCAATGTAGTGCCATTCGACGCCACGCTGCTGCTGCCAGGATAGGATGGCGTTTGAGGTCAGCTCGGTCCCATTGTCGCTGACGATCATGCAGGGATAGCCGCGCAGTTCAGCGACCCGATCGAGTTCGCGCACGACCCGCAACCCGGTGAGCGAAGTGTCGACCACGAGGGCGAGGCATTCCCTGGTGAAGTCATCGACCAAAGTCAGGATGCGCAAGCGCCGGCCGCTCACCAGCGTGTCAGCCACGAAGTCGAGCGACCAGCGCAGATTACGATCCTGAGGGATAGTCATCGGCGCCCGGGTACCGAGAGCCCGCTTGCGGCCACCACGCTTGCGTACCATCAGTCGCTCCTCTCTGTAGAGCCGATAGA
>JGI12635J15846_10004643_pt1 | contig 11850 bp, 10 predicted proteins | sample BlaSpr_A8_OM2_M2_FD_15846 | JGI IMG/M metagenome (IMG submission 15846) | reverse complement strand
CCAATCGAGGACGAGGACGACGACGAGAACGAGGACGAACGAGGCGCCCTTACAGTTCTGAGCTCGGAGGAGTGAGAAGAAAAGCGGAGCCGAGAGCGATAGCCACCAAAGCGATGACACCGATCATTCTGATCAGAAGAGCCGTTGCGCGCCGAGAGATCCGCGGGTGGTCGGAACGTTGGCCCAATATGAGAGCCCAGGGAGCGACCCACAAAAGCACCGCGGTGAGCCAAGGGAGTTGCGCGAAAAGGCAGGCACTCAGAAGCAAGCAGCCAAAGATAAAGACGTAAATCAACGGCAGGATCGCTCCAACTGTCGCGTTAAAGAAAAACGCTAGAATGGCGATCACTCCGAGTATTGCCCCCAGTGAGCCGCTGATCTGGCCCAGCACGGCCGATCCTCCCAAGAAAATGGCGATGCCTCCGGCGCCAGCCGAAATGGCCAGGCCGAGTGCAAGTTCCGCTCCTGAACAGCGGTCTTCGATCACCTTTTGCAGCAAGATGGTGCTAATAAACAGCGCAATCGTGAGCACCGCGATCCACACCAACGCCAGTGAGTTCCCCGGAACTTGGGACCAAAAGAAAATGAGACCCATACCCAGTGAGAGAGCAAGATTCGTAACTTGGCGCCCTAGCCGGAGGCCTTGAAAGCAACCGACTAAGGCGACTACGCCAGCTAGATATGGAATCCACTGGTGGGATTCACGAGGCGGAAAGGCAAAGCCGCCAAAGGCAAGCAGATAGGCCCAGATAGTTCCCCCGGTGACGATTAATCCAATGCCAATCGCGCGAAGCCAAGGATGTTCGCGAAAGACCACGAAACACACCGCGCTCGCAATCAGCGTAGCCAGGGACGGAAAACCGACCCCTTGGAGGGATTGGACAACCATCTGATTCATATGGCCGGCTCTTTCAAGAACGAGTTCTTACTGTTTAATCCCTTCGGCCGCAATGATTAGCGAGACCTCGTCAGAGACGGCTGGCAAGAATGCTTTCACTTCGAAATCGCTTCTCTTCAGCGTGGCCGTTGCTTCCCACCCCGAACGAATCTCGCCTTTCGGGCCAGGACCGCTGCCAACGGCTTTGACGTTCAAAGTCAAAGGTTTGGTAACGCCGCGAAGGGTAAAGTCTCCGGTTACTTCGTAGGTCTTATCGTCGATCTTCTTAACCGACGTGCTCTTGAAGGTCGCAGTGGAGAATTGCGCAGCATTGAAGAAATCTGGGCTTTTAATGTGTTTGTCGCGGTCGGGCGCATTGGTGTCCACGCTATCGGTCTTGATCTCGACATTAACTGCATCCTTGGATGGATCACTCTGATCGAGTGCGAATGTACCGCTAAAGGCGTCGAACCGGCCATACACATTGCCGACCCCGAAATGGCCTATNTTGAAGATGATTGCGGAGTGGACTGGGTCGATCTTGAAGGAGTCCGCCTGGGCGACCGTTGTCCCAGCGAGGACGAGGCTACTCAATAGAAATGAGAGATAATGCTTTTTCATCGATTTATTGAACTCAGGTTAATGGGTTTTGGGTTTGTCCGGGGGAAAGAGGAAGGAAAGTAGTGAGACTAGAAACTGGAGGGAATGGGGAGACAACCGAAAGGGATAAAAATTGGCGCATTCATTTCGCAACCCCTGTCGCTTAAACTACATATGTTGTCAAGCCGGCAATCTCGGGTAGGCTTCCTCTCGTCAGCACAGAAGAAGGTAGTCGGGAATCCCCCGACCCGAGGACCCCTGACAGGGAGCGCTCTGCGAAGGAGTTCTTGAAGCCAACGGTGTATTTTCGCCCGTGATCAGGAAGGTTCTGGGCTTCGGGAACGGTCCCGCAGGCGGCCGGACCGGGACGCAATCCCTCCCAGCGCTGGGAGGGCGCCTGGAGGACACCGTGGATCATCGGGTTTGTGTTTGACTGGTGGCATTTTTTGTGTTCTGATATTGGTTCGCTTGATCGAATGAAATTCTGGGGGCTGCAAAAATCTGAAGCATTTTGGGCGCTCATGCGTATTACATTTGAAGGTGAAGCGGCGGGGGTGCGCTGCGAGACGTGATTGCACGAGTGAAGATGCCGGTGATGGTCAGTTCGAATCATTGGGCTTTCGGTAATTGCCGAAAAGAAGAAAGAAAACGTTGAACACCCGGCCGCAGTCCGTTGTCAAAGCACAGGTTATTCTTAAGGAGGTTAAGCAATATCGACAGCTAGGGGAGCGATATTTCTTTAGTTTTAAGGGTTGGCTACGAAATCATTGAAGAAGCAAATCAAGTATGGCTGGCGAAGATTCAGATACTGGCATTAAGATTTATCTTAGGGAAATTGGGCAAATTCCGTTGCTCACTCCCCAGGAAGAAATCGAGCTCGCTGCCCGTATCAAAAAAGGAGACAGAGAAGCGCGAGCTCTGATGATCAAGGCGAATCTGCGACTCGTTGTTAAGATCGCCCATGATTACGCGAATTTGGGACTTCCGTTATTGGACCTGATTTCCGAAGGAAATATCGGCTTGATGAAAGCCGTGGAACGTTTTGATCCCGCAAAGGGAGGAAAGCTCAGCACTTACGCCGCCTGGTGGATTAAGCAGTCTATCAAGCGAGCGTTAGCAAACCAGAGCAAAACGATCCGGTTACCGGTCCATCTGGTCGACAAAATTTCCAAGATGCGGCGCGTCTCGCTACAAATGAGCGAGGAACTCGGCCGCGAACCTACTGACGAAGAACTGGCTGAGGAAATTGGTATTTCGAGCGGCAAAGTGTCGCAATTGAAGACCGTTTCAATCCGGCCAGCTTCGCTGGATGCGCCCATTAGCGACGACGACTCCACCGAATTCGGGGAAATCGTCGGCGACGAGGATGCGCAGACTCCGTTCGAGCTCTTGCGAGACAAGAACTTGCGCGACGAGGTCAGTGAGCTCCTGGAGGTTTTGGACGACCGCGAACGGAAGATCATCTTCCAGCGGTTCGGTCTTGACGGCGGAAAACCGAAGACTCTCGAGGAAGTAGGGAAGAAATTCGGGGTTACTCGTGAAAGAATTCGGCAGCTGCAAAATATCGCCTTGGCGAAATTGCGCCGAGCGCTAAGCAAAAAGGAAAAGCCGATCGAGATCCCGCAGGAGATCTTCGAGTTCAACTAACCGACACTTCGGTTCTACCCTAACCGACACTTCGGTTTTACCCCAACTTAATCGTTTTTGTTGAAAGCCGGCCGGGTTCACCTGGCCGGCTTTCTTTTGCAATTATCCTAATACTCTGATAAGCCAGCTTGACACGCGATGGCTTGTCCATTAGCTGTCTCCTCCCATTCAATTTCAGCAGGAGCTTAAGCATGGCAGTCACTGAAGTTATTCTAAAAGAAAATATTCCCAGTCTTGGCGCCGAGGCGGACGTGGTCAAGGTGCGCCGGGGATTCGCTCGGAACTTCCTGGTTCCACAAGGTAAAGCCTACGAAGTGACTCCGGCTAACTTGAAGCGTCTGAACCTGCTAAAGGCCAAGCGAGCGGATCGAGAAGCCCAGGAATTGAATGAAGCTGAAGAACTCGCTCGCAAGATCAATAAAGTGAAGCTCGAGTTCACTCTGGAAACGGGCGAAACCGGAAAAGCTTTTGGCTCGGTCACCGCAAAAGATATTGAAGATAAGCTACTTGCGGAAGCCGACATTAAAGTAGACCGCCACCGGATTCGCATCGAGCGACCTATCAAAGAAAGCGGCGAGATCGAAGTACCGATTCAGCTGCACGGAGATGTGACGGCTACTTTAAAACTCGAAGTTAAGGCCCATGCGCCTACCCCGAAGGACCCAGAGCCGGACGGCAAGGACGGCAAGTCAAAGACGCGTAAGCGCAGCACGAAGACGACTGCGAATTAAGAATGCCAAAAGGTTCTCAAGGCTTGGGGAAACCTCTTGAGAAGCCCTTGAGTGAACAGGGAGCAGCGCGCAGGGACAACGGTAAAAGTTATTCACAATCTCTTCACAGCCCATCCCCAACCAAAGACACCCCGAGGTCGCTACCATTCAGCAGTGATGCCGAGAAAGGCGTCCTGTGCTCCATGTTGTTGTCCCCAAGGGACGTGACCGATCTTTGCGTTCTCCGATTGCAGCCGCCGGCATTTTACGCTCCCGCTCATCAGACCATCTACGAGTTGGTGCTGGAGTTCGCCGATAAAAGCAAACCTATCGACTTTATCACGCTGAACCAAGCGTTGCAGGATCGGGGACAGTTGGACGACATCGGAGGAATCGAGTTCTTGAACGAGCTCTATGGCTTCGTACCGACGGCGGCCAACGCAGCTTATTATATCGATATCGTTCGGGAGAAATATCTGCTCAGACGATTGATTCTGACGTGCGACCGGCTTAGCGGCCGTTCGTATGATGAACAGGAAAATGTAGAGCCGCTTTTGGACGACGCTGAACGCGAGGTCCTGCAAATCCGAGGTGACTATATCAGAGTCGATGTCGTCCCCACCAAAGAATTGGTGATTAAGGCGATCGAGCAAATTGAGCACCTTTATGAGAATCGCGGCGCTGTGACCGGCTTGCCGACTGGATTCGTCGAACTGGATCGGATGACCAGCGGGCTGCATCCAGCCGAAATGATTGTGATCGCCGCGCGACCTAGCATGGGGAAAACCGCGTTTGCCATGAACGTCGCGGAACATGTGTCTTTGGATGTCGGTAAGCCCGTTGGGGTTTTCAGTCTGGAGATGAGCAGCCAACAACTCGTTCAGCGGTTACTGTGTTCGCGGGCCAAGGTTGACCTACAGAAGGTCAGAAACGGATTCCTCTCCGAACGCGACTTCCCCAGTTTGACGACGGCTGCCTCTCATTTGGCAGGAGCGAATTTATACATTGACGATACCCCCGGCCTTTCCATTTCTGAGCTCCGAGCTAAGGCGCGGCGGTTGAAGGCAAACAATAAAATTGACCTGCTGGTGATTGACTATCTTCAGCTACTGCGGTCAACCACCCGACGCGCCCAAGACAATCGCCAGCTCGAAATCTCGGAGATCTCCGGCGGAATCAAAGCTCTGGCGAAAGAGCTCGACATTCCGGTGATTGTGGTTGCCCAGCTGAACCGGCAACCGGATGCGCGAGCTAAGGGTGATGCACCAGGCCGACCGCGCCTCAGTGATCTCCGTGAGTCCGGTTCCATCGAACAGGATGCTGACGTCGTTGGATTACTAGTACGACCCGAGTACTACGCCACCGATGAGGAGGAGAAGGAGCGGAGCGCTGGGGAAGCCGAACTCATCATCGCCAAACAACGAAATGGTCCGACGGGAGAGATCCTGCTGACATTCCGAAAGGAATACACGCGGTTTGAGAATCGGGCGAAGGAACACGCTGCTTAGAAGCGTGTGGGTGATAGCTATGGAGCGCTGCCTCGCTGGCGAGGCCGTTGTGAACAGGGTGAATGCTCTCGCCTTGGCTCTTCCTCGTGCTGTGCCATATCGCCTGGCATAATTGGATCGCTGTTCGCGTCACCAACTGACTCGACCTGCCGCAGAGCACAGATCACCGAAGGATCTTCGCAACGACATCGCCCTGCTCACCACGGCCTCGCCAGCGAGGCAGCGCTCCAGGGTGCTTGGCACCTTAAAAAGCTTTCCATTGCATCCCAGCCTCGTAGGTCTGGCCGTAATATTCGCGCTGGATCGGCCGGTTTGGCGTGCCCTCATACACTCGGAATGGAGCGTCGGTCAGATTCTTGGCGTGAAAATAGATCGCCATGCCGCTGTGAAACTCGTAGCTCACAGACAGATCAAGCGCGAAGTGCTTGTCGTAATACTGATCGGTCTGCGGGGTGCTCCCTGCCGCAGCCAAATTGCGATCAATAAAATTGGCGGCCAAAGAGATTTGTAGTCCATGTCCGCCGTAGAACAATCCGACGTTGTAGATATTCCGCGCGGTATAAGGCAAAGGAGCGAAATAACCGGGATGAATGCTCGCGCTGCTGTCGGTGTAAGTGTAGTTGGCCGCTGTGCCCAATCCGGACAGAGCTCCGGGCAATCCCACGAACTGCTGCTGATAGTTCAGTTCGATGCCACGAGAGTAACCGCTCCCACCGTTTAGGAAGGTTGACTCCGTATAGAAAGTGCCATCGAGTGGCACAATAACCGAGCGCTGAAAGATGTAATTCGCGATCTGCTTATCGAATAAACCGACCGAAAAATAAGAGCTCTTCACCGGATAATAATCGAGGGCGAGATCGAAACTGTTGTCAGTAGTCGGCCTGAGGTCCGGATTACCAGTGGTGATCGTACGATCAACCGAATTCACGATAGTGGATGCGGTTATCTGGCCAAAGGTCGGCCGGCCAATAGCGGTTGAGTAGGCAAATCGAGCTTGGAGTGTCTCGTTGATCTGGTAACGCGCCTGGAAATCCGGAAAGACATTTGAATAATTGTTGTTCTGATCGACAAAACGGTACGAAGCCGGGTTGTTAGGATCGGTCCCCGGGCTATTGGCAAACGCTCCGTAGACAGCCTGAGTTGCTTCGATTCTCACGCCTCCCAGGATGTTGAGGCTTCCGAAGGTGATATCACCCTGAACATAGCCGGCAAAAATATCTTCACTATCGTTATAATAGGCTTGAAGCGACGTGACTTCGTCAGCAGTTCCGTTACGAACAAAATCATTTTGATGGGCCGCAAAGAAAGACTCCCACTTCGGCAGACTAGGCGAGAAGCCTAGGCCATAAAACCCATTGTAATCGCTTTGGAAGGTGCCGCCCGCTACATCGGCCAACGTCAGATTACCGGTTCCATTTATTGCCGGACCTGTATAGCTTGAGTAAGTCTCTGGATCGTCATAGCGGTCCTTGTTCTTGAACCTAAGGTCCGTCCCGAACTTGATGGCCGCCGAGAAACCGCCGAGGTCGAAGGGGATCGTGGCGTTAATTACGCCCGCGACTTCCGAATCGTTGCTGCCATTGCGATCAATTGTCAAACCGCTGAATTTGTAAAGGTTCGGATCGTACGGATTGGAATTGCCCGGGGTACCCTGCAGGTCAATCGTTGGTTGGTTGGCCGTGCCCAAAAGGCGGTAAGAAATGGTCTGATCTGGGGCCGTTGTGAAATTCAGCGTCGTATCTTGGGGTACCTGGCTGTACCCTTCAGCGAAAGAACCGCGAAAATCGAGAATCACCGGTCCTAGGACCACCCGGCCACCGCCTTGCACCACCTGATTGTCATGATATTCACCGTTCTTGTAGCGCAGACTCGATTCGAGTGCCCCTTGCGCGGTTTTGAAATATCCATTTTGATCGGCAGTCGTCGCCCCGCTGCCCGCGCTCAAATTCAACAGGCTTAGCCCGTACCGGATATCATCCTCGATATAGCCTCCGTCAGTGTAACTAACGTAGAACTTGGCGTTATCGCTCGGCCGGTAATCAAAAGTAAAACCGTAGCCGAAGGTACGGCGATGAAAGATGAAATTATAAAAGTCGAGCTCGTTGGCCACTTTCTGCGCGTAGGTTTCCGGTGTGGCATCGTCATAGGTTACTTGGAAATTATCGACCGCCCGGTGATCATCATAATAGGTGAACGTCCCAAGGATTCCGAACGGGCGCGAAGAACCCCATTCCTGAGGAGCAGACGGCGGCGTTTTGCCATCGCCCAGGTCGTTACTTTCGCCGCCGCTACCCGAACCCTGCAATCCGCCAAAAGGATTTCCGCCTGGACCGAAGCCAAAGGTGGCGCCCACGGTAATAGAAGCATCGATTATCGGATGGCCGGGATCGAGCGAATAGAAGCCTGAGCCCATGTGCCCTTCTAAAATCGGTGCAGAGGAATCGAAAACGCTCTTGGGAGTCAACTCGATCGTGCCCCCCAAAGCTTCCGCGTCTTGATCCGGCGTGTTGGACTGAGTCAGGATAACTTGGCTTACCAGGTCGGATGGGATCTGGTTCATGGAAACGTGCCGTCCAGTCGAATCGGTCGCGGGCAGTAATACACCGTTAAAAGTGACTCCGACTAGATTCGGATCGATGCCACGCACCGACAGATATAAGCTTTGGCCCTGATTGTATTGGACGCCAACCCCCGGCAAACGCCGGATGGTATCGCCTAAGGTTACGTCGGGATACCGCGCAATCTGTTGCTGAGATTCCACGGTCTCCAGATTGGCCGCTTGTTCGGTGATTTGCTGAGCAATGGTTTCAGTCTCGGAGTGGGGATTATTTCCGGTGACAACCAACGGGTTGAGCGGGACCGCTTCGGCCGTGGGAGAAGGACTAGCTACCGGCGGAAGTTGTTGCGCAAAAAGCGATCCGGCAACCAGGCAGCAGGCCGAGACCCAAGGCAAGACGAAGCACGAACTGAAAAAACGAGAACGCATAGGCAACAAGAGCGAGATGCTTTTCGGAAGGCGGCCCATAGTTCTTCAGCCCGAACCCGTTGTAAAACGGCATATTGTGACAAAACTGTCATTATGGTCGACCAAAATGTGGCTAACTTGTCACATTTTGCGCTTTGGCTTCTCCAGGTCGCATCCTATGGTTCAGGACCGTGAGAGCGATTTGGCGCCCACCGGCGGACACCGACGGCCCTTGCCGCCCAATCGTCTGGAAAAGATCAAGGTCCAGAAGGTCTTCAGGCGTCCTCTCGAGGTGACGGACGAGGATTTTTATGGCTGCGGATTTTCACCGAGGCAAACGCATCCAGGCATCGCTATTCTACTCCGGATCAGCCGTGGTCGCTCAATCCCTGCGTTTGGCCGGAGCCTTCTTAACGACCGCGCGCATCGGAAAAGACGATTTCGCCGTCTACGCCAGCGCCCTGATGCTTGCCGGTTTCTGTAACATGTTGCGCGATCTCGGCCAAGACCCCGCTCTGATCAGCCTGCCAATCTTAAGAAGAGGCTTCATCCGCTGTCACCTAATTATGAGCACCGGGCTTGGTGTCTTAGCTGCCGTCGCCCTCACCTGGTTTGTTTGGTGCACACCTTGGTTCGGCGATCTGCGACCGGTATACGCCATGTTGCCGGCCGTCATTCTGATCGAGGCCGGCTATCACACCGCTCAAATCGTTTGCCTCCGCAGATTCAGGTTTGCCGCCATCGCCGGCATCGAGTTGTCCGCGGTTGCGCTTTGGTTAGTGACTGCTTCCCTTACCATCCGCTGGCTGCCCGGTATCTGGTGCCTGTTAACCGCCACTTTAGTCGAACTGTCTTGCCGGGGAATCGGCCTCTGCATCGCCGCTTGGCCGGACCTCGGGCCTGCGCGTATCCGGTGGGCTGCGATTCGTTATTTTCTGCGTTACAGCAAGTTGCTCACGGTTCAGTCCTGGGTCCAGCATTGGGGCGAACATATGGACGTCTTGTTGTTACGGATATTTGGCGATTCCAAAGGACTGGGAGCCTATGCCCAAATGCAGCAGGTAGTCGGCGTTAGTTTTTCGCTGAGCGTACGTTCCCTCGATCAAGTCGCCAATGCCGCTTACAATTCAGATCAACGTAACCCGACTGCTTTACGGCGCTCGGTTTTGGTTTTCGGGGCGCTAATGCTGGGGGCCTCGTTGATGGCTTTGACCATTATTTACCTGTTCACTACCCTGTTCAGCCCAACGGTATTAGGACCGCAATGGAGAGAGAACATTCTGGACTTATGGTGGTGGGCCGTGCCGCTGTGCCTTATCCGCCCCTTGATGTGGAATTTCTTCATTTCTTTCGAATCGACGAGCCGGCCTTCCCTGCTACTCTCATCGGTCGTTACCTACACGTTGCTTTCCATGCTCTTCGGAATTCTGTTGGTCGCTCCGTTCGGTGTCCGCGGTTTGTACGTTGGGCTGGCTGCAGGCCAGCTAGTGACGGTGCTACTTCAGAGCCGGTGGTCGAAAGAACTCGACAATTCCCACAAAAAAGTGATTTCCCAAGTAGCAGAGGAAACTGCGGTATGATCTCAATTAATTCAGGAGTCTTCATTGGTGCGACCCTAAGTTCGGGGATCGAATTTCTCGAGATTGTCGCGATTGCTTATGCGCTGAGCAGCACGGGCTTTCGCCGAGAAGCTTTGCTGGGCAGTATCGCAGGCATCGTTGGCGTGGCCCTGGCCGGCGCTTTGTTAGGCCCCGCGCTGATTCTATTTCCTTTGCGCTGGCTCCAGGTCGCTGCCGGCGTGGTCCTGATCTACTTCGGATGGAAATGGACTAAGAAATCAGTTGTCCGCCGAGTTGCCGGTAAACGCGCCGGTTGGATCGAAGACCCTCTTAGAAATAAATCTCTGGAGACGACCTCTTCGGGGGCCGGCTTCAGTTACCTCAACTTTATGGTGATGACAAAGTGTGCCGCCTTGGAAACGTTCGAAGTCGCTCTAATCGTGATCACGATTGGTCTGAGCTCGAGGGCCTGGCTAGAGGCGGTAAGCGGTGCTTCGATCGCTCTTGCGATAACGGTCGGGCTAGTCATTTCTCTGCACGGTTATTTGCGGCGATTGCCCGATGTCTTCATCAAGCTAGGCGCCGGACTTATGCTGCTCACGTTGGGAACGTTCTGGTTGTTGGAAGGCCTAGGTTTCAAATGGCCATTTGGAGAATTCTCGGCGTTACCGCTCTTTTGTCTGTTTTTGCTTTCCAGTTGGGTTGCGATTCTACTGACTAGTAGACGGAGTCTGCTCCGGTAACGGAAAAATTAGTGTAACCAAAGTCCCCTTCCCTAGCTCACTTTCGATCGATACCGATCCGCCGTGTAATTCGACAATGGTTTTCACTATGGCTAAGCCCAGACCGGTGCCGGGCATCGCCGTGGCGCGCGAGGCATCCACTCGATAGAAACGATCGAAAACTCGCGGGAGATGTTCCGCCGGAATACCTGCGCCATCATCTTTTATCAAAATCTTTACGGCATCGCTTAGAGGACAAACTTCAACCGCCACGTTCCCGGTGGTAGGCGTGTATTTAAGGGCATTAGCGACAACATTGCTGATAGCGCGCCGGAAAAGCGTACTGTCCGCTAAGAGCTTGGCATCGCCGGAGAAACTGAGCGTGACTTCGGATTCAGTCGCTTGCAGCTCATGATATGAAAGCAATTGGGCCAGCTCGTCCGCTACCTGGAACCAAGACTTCTGCAATGATAGATCAGCGTTTTCCGCTCGAGCGAGAAACAGCAGGCTATGGATTAACTCAGCTAAACGGTGATACTCCTCGAGACTCGAGGCGATCACACTAGCATATTCTCTTGAGGTCCGATCTCGGCTCAAGGCAACCTCGGCTTCTCCCATCAGGTTGTTAATCGGGGTGCGAAGCTCATGGGCGATGTCCGCCGAGAACTGGGAGAGTCGTTGGAACGAATCCTCGAGGCGCTGGAGCATCGCATCAAACTCCGTCGCCAAGCCGGCGAGCTCGCGCGGCCAAGCCGTAGATCCGACCCTTTCGGCTAATGCGTTGGCCGTGATGCGATGCGCTGCGGCCGAGATCTCTTTGATTGGCCGGATTCCTCGCCGAGCCACGTAAGTGCCTGCGACGGCAGATATCAGTGATCCCCCAATCAAGACGAGGAGCAGTTTATCCCGGTAATCATGCAGGAGGTTCTGTTCTGTCGTGGTGTCCAGCGCGACCGTGTAGATAAAACGTTGCGGCTGGTTCATCGCGGACTTTCCGGCGCCGTCGCTGGTTACCCAGGCACTGCTTACTAGCAGTGTTCTTTCCGGCGCCAGACGAAATTCCCGGGTCTCCCCGATGGACCGATCCTCCGCCGCCGGGGACGGGCACAGTGATAACTCAGGGATCAGGTTCTGCGCTCCGGCCGATTGAATCACCAGGGTACCGTTGTCTTTGAGCAATCGGCTATAGTAGACGCTCCGGCGCCGCGCGGTACTCTCCCATTGCACCTCTTCTTCTAAAGCTTCTTGATCATCCGGCCGTT
>JGI12635J15846_10004642_pt1 | contig 11851 bp, 8 predicted proteins | sample BlaSpr_A8_OM2_M2_FD_15846 | JGI IMG/M metagenome (IMG submission 15846) | reverse complement strand
CGATGAACGCGTGATGCATTACTTTAGCCGCAGGCGCGCGCTTATAGCGTGGCGCGATTTTCGGATCCGTCAGGATCCCGCCCACCAAAGTCTTCAGCCAGGGATTACCAATCGATTCAGCAAATTCCATCAGCCGCCCATACAGCTTCTCTACGTCTTCCTTGGTATGCGGCAAAAAATCGACAAGATCGATTTCTTCGGGCTTCGCTCGCCGCACCTGCTGCAGCGCCAACTGCGGTTTGTTGCGATAGATTTCTACGCGCGCCTGCACCTTTACAAAATCATCGCGATTGATGTCTTTCGCGATGGTCTCAAACAAATCCCACATGCGCGCTTCGATCGTCCCGCTGCGGTCCCCAAGCTCAAGACGAAGATAGGATTTCCCCTCGCGCGTGTTACGAATTTCCTTTTCGTGTACCAGGAAAAAAGTGGTGATTACCTGTTCGCTGCCTAGATCCGTGACAAACGGCGTCTTCATAATCCCGTGTCCGGCTTTTTGCCGAATAATCCATATTTCTTATGCGCCTTCTTGGCCTTCTTGGACGCTTCCGGCGTCGCGCTGACTTCCTGGATCTCCGAGTTACCGCCCCCGGCGATATCCTGGAACCCCGGTTTGATGACCACATAGCTTTGTTCGCGCAAGGTTTTCACATACTCCCGCATAGCAGGTTCCATACGCGCGGTGTACAGCTTGTCGGTGATTTCCGGTTCAACTTTGGCGAGCGATTGTTCGCCTTCATCGTAGTGTTCCAAAACCTGCAGAATCAAAAATCCCTGCTTGGTGTCCATTACATCCGTAATGTCATTCTTTCGCATTTTAAACACGGCATCTTCAAGCTCTTTGGACAACTCCCCGCGTTTGTAAACCCCCAAAAACCCGCCTTGCTTGGCGGTGCTGCCATCGGAAAAGCGCTTGGCCATTTCGCCGAAGTCTTCGCCATCCTTGATGCGTTTCAGCGTAGTCTCCGCCTTCTTTTTCAGTTCCACGATTTCTTCCGGTGATTTCTTTTCCGTATTCACTTCGATAGAGCGCAGCCCTACCTGCTCCGGCCGCACAAACTCCGATTTATGCTCATTATAATATTTTTCGATTTCGTCATGTCCGATGGTGATATGCGAGCCCACCTCGCTGCTGATCACCCGCTGTGTCAGCACTCCGTTGCGAATATTATTCTTGAAATCTTCCCAGTTGACTCCCTGGCTCGAAACCGCCTTCTCCAAATCTTCCATGCTCGATATATTGTTCTGGATGCGGATTTGATCCAGCTTCTTGATGACATCGGGTTCCACACTAATCCCCATGTCTTTCCCGCGTTGCACCAGCAACGACTGATCGATGAGGTCGCGCAAGGCGTTTTTCTGGCGGTCTTCGATCGCAATCTGCAGTTGTTCTGGAGTGCAATGACCCTGGCAATCCTGTTTGGCTTCATCGGCGGCGGCAACCTTCGCCTTCTCATATTCCGACTGGGTGATGATTTCATTATTTACGCGCGCGATGATCTCTTCCACCACGCGCCCCGAGTTGGGATCAATCTTCGTTGCAGGAGTCGGCGTCTTTTTAACAGGTGGCTTCGCCGTCTCGGTCTCCGGAGTCGCCGGAGCCATCCCGGGCTTTTCGAGCGCCGGTGTCGACTTCTCTTGCTTGTCCGCAGGCTTAGGCTGTGGAGTATTGGCCGAGTTATCTTGGGCCAGGATCCCTATAGGAAGTGTTCCGCAGAACGCCAAAAATAGAAGTAATTTACGCATTAATACCTCGTCTTGAGTTTAGCACTTTCGATTACTTGTTCGCAGTCTAGCTCTCGCCCTGAAGCCCTATCAATACGTTTCTCACCGATTCTGGGACCGACTCGCCGCGCGCAACTTCCATCCAAAGCACGCCGCTGGGATCAAGCTTAATACCTTTTCGCGAGCGCACCACGGAGACCAGCCTGGCCGGATCAAGTGTAGTCTCCGGATAAAAGCGAATAGCCACGCGGCTGCCTTGCCGTTCCACGGAAGAAATGCGCAGCCGCTCGCTCATGGATTTGAGGGTGGCATACTCCAATAGGTTTTCTACCGATTTCGGCAGCGCTCCAAAGCGATCTTCCAGCTCCTTCCGAACGTCCTGCTTTTCCGCCTCGGTCGAAATCGACGAAATGCGCTTGTAGGTGCGCAGGCGCAAATTTTCGCTGGGAATATATTCCTGCGGAATGCGCACATCGAATCCCAGACTCAAAGTGGTCCGCAGTTCCGGCGTGACATCCTCGCCCTTAAGATTGGCAACCGCGCGTTCCAGCATCTGACAATACAAATCAAAGCCGATCGCTTCGATATGCCCGTGTTGTTGCCGCCCGAGCATGTTGCCCGCGCCACGCAATTCAAGGTCCAGAGCGGCAATGCGGAATCCCGCCCCCAGTTCGCTGAACTCTTTCATTGCCGCCAGCCGCTTGCGCGCGATGTCCGACAAAATTTCTTCCGGCGGAACGAGTAAATACGCGTAAGCGCGCTGGCTCGAACGCCCCACCCGTCCCCGCAACTGGTACAGCTCCGCGAGCCCCAGCCGATCGGCGCGATTAATAAGGATGGTGTTCGCGCGGGGAATATCCAGCCCGTTTTCCACGATCGTGGTGGCCACCAGCACGTCCGCCTCGTCACGAATAAATTTCAGCATGACCGCTTCCAATTCCTTTTCACCCATCTGCCCGTGCGCCACCACCACGCGCGCTTTGGGCACCAGTTTCGAAACCAGTGCGGCCAGTGAATAAATCGATTCGACCCGATTGTGAATGAAGTACACCTGGCCTTCGCGAGCCAACTCAGTTTCGATCGCCCGCTGCACCAGGTCCTCTTGAAAAGGAGCAACCACCGTCTGGATCGCCAACCGGTCGCGCGGCGGCGTTTCGATCAGCGACATATCGCGAAGTCCCACCAGCGACATATGTAGCGTACGTGGAATGGGAGTAGCAGAAAGCGCCAGAGCGTCCACGTTCTTGCTCATTTCCTTTAGTCGCTCCTTGTGCGCCACACCGAAGCGCTGCTCTTCATCTACAACTAAGAGGCCCAAGTCCTGAAACTTCACGTCTTTGGATAAAAGTCGATGCGTACCGATGACGATATCCACTTTTCCCGCTTCCAGGTCGGCGAGCGTTTTTTTCTGTTCCGCTGTGCTGCGGAATCGGCTCAGCATGTCGATACGCACCGGAAAAGCCGCGAACCGATGCTTGAACGTTTCGAAATGTTGGAAAGCCAGCACCGTCGTAGGCGACAACACCGCAACTTGCTTGCTATCCGCCACCGCTTTGAACGCCGCGCGCATGGCTACTTCAGTCTTGCCATAGCCAACGTCACCGCACAGCAGCCGGTCCATGGGCGCCGCGCGCTCCATATCCCTTTTAATGTCCGTCAGCGCGGTGTTTTGGTCAGCTGTTTCTTCAAATTCGAATGCGTCTTCAAATTCGCGCTGAAAATTACCCTCCGGCGAAAACGCGAACCCCGGCGCGGTCTTGCGCTGAGCATAGAGCGCCAGCAGTTGGTCGGCCATGTCTTCAACCGATTTGCGAGCGCGAGTCTTGCGCGTGTTCCAAGCCGTTCCGCCCAACTTATCCAACGGAGGATGGTCGCCCTCCACGATGCGATAGTTCTGCACCAGGTCCATACGCTCCAGAGGAACGTAAAGGCGCGCTTCATCGGCGTATTTCAGCAGCATGAATTCGCCGCGGCGCCCGTCAGACTCAATCTGCCGCAGGCCATCGAATTGGCCAATGCCATGATCGACGTGCACCACGAAATCGCCAGGCTTTAGCTCTGCAAAATCGCTGAAAAATCCAGACGTGCGAATCTTGCGGCTCGGCCGCTCGACCGAGGGCGTCACATCAAACAGATCGGCATTCCCGAATAGCGTCACGCGCGCGTCAGGAAACTTCACGCCTTCGGAAAACGGTGCGCGAATCAGCAACAGCGTCGCGGACTCCGTCGCGGCCTCGGCAGTGAACCCCGCTGCGGCGTCTTCCGATTCGCCAAGCACATAAGGAACTTCGTATTCACGTGAAACGTCAGCGAGACGCTCCAATTCTCCCAGGCTGCCGGCCGTAAGAAACACCGTGCCTCCCGCGGCCAGCTGCGATTTCACTTCTGCCATGCACGCCACCACATCGCCGTGGAAGCGTGCGCTGGGTCGCGAAGAAAGCTCAAACCGTTCGAAAGAATCTGCGCTAAGCCCCAGCTGTTCCAGACGGACTTGCGAAGTCTTTTCCAGCGCCTGGGTGAGTTGCTCGCCGGACCAAAAAAACTCCGAAACCTCCGGCGCGTTAGCCTGGCCGTGCCGATCGTAGTTTTCTTTCGCGCTCTCCAGGTGTTTCTCCGCCGCGTCGCGCAGCGATTGCGGCTCATCCAGAAATACCAGCGGACGCAGTGAGCTCTCCGCCAGTTCGAACAGCGAGGTTTGTTTTTCCTGGCCCGCGGGGCCGAAGAAAGAATGCGTTTCCCAAGGTGCTTCGCGAGTGGGCTCGAATGATGCCGCGCTGGGCACCGCCCATTCCGTCAGCGGCAATAGCGTCGTTCGCACTACCGGAGCGATGGAGCGTTGCGTCCGCGCATCGAATTCGCGCACCGATTCCACGGTATCCCCCAGAAGTTCGATGCGCACCGGCCGTTGCGCTTCTGGAGAGAAAAAATCCACGATGCCTCCGCGCACCGCGAACTGCCCAGGAAGCTCCACCATTTCCGTGCGCGTGTAACCCACAGCGGCGAGATGCCCGACCAGTTCTTCGTGAGGAATTTCTGAATCCTTACTTAGCGTGCGGGCCAGCGATAAATAGAGATAAGGATCGTTGTAACGCCACAGCGCCGCAGTGGTAGGCGCCACCACCAGGGAGATCTGCCCGTCAGCCAGTCGAAACAGCGTGGCCGCGCGGCGTTCCAGAATGTCCGGATGCGGGCTTTGCGATTCCCACGGCAAAGTGTCAAACGCCGGCAGCGTAGCGACCTCACCAGCCAGACCGCTTGCCCCACCCGCTCTTCCAGGGAAGATGCTCGAAAAAAAACGCAGCGTCTCAGCAAAAGCCTCCGCACGCCGGTTCGAACTGGTAATGAAAAATGCCGGCCGTCGCAGCGCGTGGGTTGCATACGCCGCGACCAAAGCCTTGGCCACGTCGTGCAAGCCCGAAAAGGCCACCTGATTCGCACCCGTGCGCAGCGCGGAAAGCGCGCCTTCCACAGCGGGCTGGCGCAGCACGGCTTCCAAACGTTCGCGAACGGCAGGCAGTATCATGCGGAAACCATCAGAGGACTTCAGGACTCCGTAACAGGCCTGGCTGGCAAATCCCGAATGCTCTGGAGAATTGCGGTTGTGGAATAAGAGGGAACTACCGGCACCGAAGCGACCCGCCCACCCGCTGCTTCCACTTCGTTCCGCCCAATGATTTGGTCGCCCGGCCAGTCGCCGCCTTTGACCAGCACATCCGGAAGAAGCGCCGCGATGGTTTCCCGCGGAGAAAGATCGTTGAAAATAACCACGGCATCCACACATTCAAGCGCGGCTAGAATTTCGGCGCGTTCTCGCTCGCACACCACCGGCCGGCCCTCACCTTTTAATTCACTAACGCTCGCGTCACTGTTTATCCCTACAATTAATACGTCTCCCAGTGTGCGGGCCGCTTCCAGTGTTTCTACATGGCCCGGATGCAGCAGATCAAAGCACCCATTGGTGAAAACGACTCGCTGATCGCCGCGATGCGCACGGCCAAATTTCAAAATCGCGTCATGCAATGAAAGAATGCGTGAGGTCAAAAGATCACTCGCGGAACACGTCCAAAAGCGGGTCCGAAGCCTTAGTTTACCACGTGAGTCATGACCGGTCCGAATCCAGACGGAGTGCCGGAACGGGTACCGAAGCGAACATCGCACTCGCCGGCACCCGGATTTTCGGTGTTATACTTCTCCAAGGTTTCTGCCTGTTGATCGTCCATATTACTAAGGCTCACCAAACCCACCGAATGCTCCCAGCCCGATGGATTTGCGGCATGCCAGGAAGATGTAACAATGGCTGAAATTGCGATTGTCGGGGGTGGTCCTTCGGGCGCCATGTGCGGCGAACAACTGGCCCGTGCTGGCAATAACGTCACCATTTTTGATGAGCACTTGGCTTGGGAAAAGCCCTGCGGCGGCGGCCTGACCCACAAGGCTATCCAGTGTTTTCCTTTTCTCCTCGATAATCCCTANCCCAAAAAATTGGTCAGAGAAATCGACATCATCAGCAGCGAAGAACATCACGCTTCGCTGGAGATGACCCATCCCATCGTCATTTATTCGCGCACCGTACTGAACGGCATGTTGCTCGATCGCGCCCAGGCCGCGGGCTGCACCGTTCAGCGCTCGCATGTTTTCAGCGTCGACACCGCCGGTTCCAAGCCGCGTTTCTGCGTCGACGGCGAATGGCGCAGCACGGATTTTCTGGTGCTGGCCGCCGGCGCGCGCAATCAACTGGTCCCCGAAACCCGTGCCTTGCAGCGCAACGAACTCGAAATGACCCAGGGCTATTTCGTCCCGCAAACCGCCAACGCGATCACCATAAAATTCCTCCCCCATTTCGAAGGCTACATCTGGTCTTTTCCCCGTTGCGATCATCTTTCGGTCGGGATTTGCGGCAGCATGGAAACCCACACCAGTCCGGAGCTGCGCACTCATTTGAAGACCTTCGTGGAAAAACACAAAATTCCTACCGAAGGCGCAAAATTTTACAGCCACGTTTTACCGTCGCCTCAGGAACATACCCTTTCGAAACGCACCGTCCTCGGAAAAAACTGGGCGCTCATCGGCGATGCCGCCGCGTGGGTCGATCCACTTACCGGCGAGGGCCTTTTTTACGCCATCCGCTCAGGCGAATTATTGGGCAAAGCGCTAGCCGAAGGATGCCCGGAAAAATATCCCGCGTGGATACGAGCTTCCTTTTCCGCGGAACTGGAATTTGCTTCGCGCATCGTCAGGCGTTTTTATCGCGGCTCAGTTCTGGGCACCGCCATCACCACCCGCATGGTGCAACTCATGCGCCGCAGCCCGGTTTTCCGCCAATTAGTTGGCGACCTCTTCAGCGGCAGCCAGGATTACACCAGCCTTAAACGGCGCCTGTGGGGACACCTGGGCATTTCCGTTAGCGAATTTATTTCGACCGTGTTGAACCTCGACAGTCCCATGGCTGTTCCCGCCGCTCGTGCCGGAACTGGCGCCGACTGACGCAACACATCCGATGCGCGATATAACAAGCCCTCATGCACGAACATCTAACCACGAGGGGTTCTGAACACCCGCGACTGATGGCCACCGAAAAAGACGCCCGCGCTGCTTCCAAACTTAAAAAATCCAAAAACGCGTGGAAAAATCTTCCACATGTGTGGGCGCTGATCAAGCCTCGCCGTGGAATTTTAGCTGCCGGACTACTCTTAATGGCCGTGAACCGCGTGTCCGGCTTGATCCTCCCGGCCTCCACAAAATATCTGGTCGATGATGTCATCGGCAAACATCACATTCATTTGCTGACCCCCATCGTGTTGGCGGTGTTGGCCGCCACAGTGATCCAGGGCCTCACTTCCTTCACGCTGACGCAACTGCTCTCCAAATCCGCGCAAAAGATGATCGCTGACCTGCGCCGCCAGGTGCAGGCCCATATCGGCAAGTTATCCATTTCCTTTTACGATTCGAACAAAACCGGGGCCTTGGTTTCGCGCATCATGAGCGACGTCGAAGGCGTGCGCAACTTGATCGGCACCGGCCTCGTTGAATTCGCCGGTGGCCTTATGACCGGTGTACTGGCCCTGGTGATCTTGCTCCGAATCAGCGTGACCATGACCTTGATTGCCTTCACCGTGCTCCTCGTGTTTGGTGTCGGTCTGAACAAAGCATTTACCACCATTCGTCCAATCTTCCGCGCCCGCCCAAAAATTACCGCCGAGGTCACCGGGCGCTTGACCGAATCACTCGGCGGAGTCCGCGTTGTGAAGGGTTATCACGCCGAAGAGCGCGAAGAAAAAATCTTCTCCTCCGGCGTGCAGCGCCTGCTCGACAACGTCCTCAAAACCCTGACCGCCACCTCCATCATGAGTTTGTCCGCCGCGGCCTTGATGGGATTAGTGAGCGCTGTAGTCATGTTTATGGGCGCGCACCGAATTCTGGCCGGCACCATGACCCTGGGAACCTTTCTGACATACTCCATCTTCTTGGGCCTCCTGGTTGCCCCGGTGTTTCAAATCGTGGCTATCGGAACGCAAATCACCGAAGCCATTACCGGACTCGAACGCACACGAGAAATTCTGGACGAGAAAATCGAAGATGAAATGCCAGGTCGCGTCGTCAAACTCCCGCGCGTCAACGGACAAGTGGTAATGGAAGATGTGAATTTTGCATACGATTCGCGCAAGGAAGTCTTGCATGATATTAATTTCCGCGCCGAGCCCGGCACGGTGACCGCATTGGTAGGGCCCTCGGGCGCCGGAAAATCCACCATTATTGGACTCGTCGCCGCCTTTTATGTCCCGTCGTCAGGCCGCGCCTTGGTCGACGGCAGCGATCTTTCCACCGTCAAGCTCGACTCCTATCGCACCCAACTGGGCGTGGTTCTGCAAGAGACTTTTCTTTTCGATGGCACCATCCGGGAGAACGTCGCCTTTGCGAGACCAGAAGCATCCGAAGCGGAAATACTTGCCGCCTGCCGCATCGCCCGCGTCGATGAATTTGCGGAAGCTTTTGAAAATAAGTACGACACCATCGTGGGCGAGCGCGGCGTGAAACTCTCCGGTGGTCAAAAGCAACGCGTCTCCATCGCCCGCGCCATTCTGGCCGATCCGCGAATTCTCATCCTGGACGAAGCCACATCAAGCCTGGATTCGGAATCCGAAGCCCTCATTCAGGAGGGATTGCGTTACCTAATGCGCGGCCGGACTACTTTCGTGATAGCCCATCGCCTGTCGACCATCCGCCGGGCAGATCAAATCTTGGTCATCGAAGCGGGAAGGATTATTGAGCGCGGCACACATACTTCGCTTTACGCCGCGGGCGGAAGGTATTACGACCTCTACACCAAGCAACATTCCGTGGAAGAGAATCTATTTTTGGCCCCTGGGGAAGGGTCGCTCGACGTTGAAGACATCGAAACTGGCAGCCGAAGTGATGGCGTGACAGATTCCCCTATACCCGAGGCAATTCGACTTATTCGCGACCGAAACTCCGCTTAGGCCCTGACCTCTCTGGCCAAAGCTGACCTAATAAATAGATTTGAGTGGATCTGTGTTAGACCGTGGGGCGTCGCGCTAGCGGTTTGCGCGCCACAGTGAGCGGGAGTAGGCTAGCCATTTTGCGAATCATCGCCAGAACCAGGCGCTTGTCTCCATCGGAGAGCGTAGTGCTATAGCGCTTGATCTCTGCGAGAAAGCGAATCTCATCCTGCGAAAGTTCACCAAGCATTTTTTGCGTCTCTTTATCGCGCGGCGTTTCCGTGCCGGGAAAAAAGTCCGCCAGCGAGATATCCATAGCTTCCGCAATCTTAGCCAAGGTCTCAAGCGAAGGCACCGTATGGCCGTTCTCCACTCGCGAGAGATAGCAGCGCAGCAATCCAGTGCGCCGTTCAATATCGCCCTGCGAAAGGCCGCGCTGGCTGCGATAGGTTTTAATCACTTCTCCGATGTTTACTCGTGGCTTTTCTTTAGGCACGTTATCTCTCCAGTAGATAGGGTATCGTATTCACTAACAGCGAGAGTGGCAAGACGGAAGTTCAACCTCGTGAGTCTAATTAGACAACACTGAAAGTGTGTGCGGTAGCGTACACAACAGAGCGGGAACCTAACATTTCGGGCAAAAAGACAAATCCGCCGCAAAATCGCGCCCGGAAATCAAAAACCGCACCCTGAAAGGGAAGTGCGCCGTGAACAAACAGTACAGTAAATAATTGTGAAAAATAAAAAGAGGGCGCGAAAAGCGCCCTCTTTTCTAAGTTAAATCTCCGCCGCGCTTACTACTCAGCGCTGCGTCGGAGTAACCGTGACCGGTTGATCCAGCCGGAACTCCAGCAATGTTTCGGTGGGCACTCGCACCGCGCGCCCGCGCGTAAGTATCTCCGCTCCCGCGCCTGCAGCGCCTCCGACTCCCGCGCCGATCGCCGCGCCCGTGCCACCTCCGGCAACGCCGCCGATGATCGCGCCAACAATTGCTCCACCGCCAACTTTCTTGGCAGTGTCGCCGCCGCGGCCCTTACCCTTCATGGTGTACTCTCCGCTCACCACTGGAAATTCCCGCCCGTCGATGATGATGCGCGTAAGTTCCAATTGCAGTTCAGAACTGCCAGACAAGCCGCGCGCTTCTTTGGTGTAAGCCAGGCGCACGAAAGCGTCGCTGCCACGCCTTGCCACCAGAACATTGTTTACCGCCAGGTCTGTTTCCAAGCTGGCTTTAAAGACATCTCCCACCACGTTACGCTTCGAATCGACACCATCGATCATCCGCACCAGAATCGGTTCACCTGCCGGCAACGTTACAGGAGTTCCGGGTGCCGCGTACACGTAGTGATGCGATTCGCCGTCCCGGTCACGGTCGTAATCGCGATCACGATCATGATCTCTGTCTCGATCCGGCGGTGGCGGTGGCGGCGGGTAATCGTTGGGCCGCCCTTGATCCGGCGGTGGAGGCCCGTCATCCGGCCCGTGACGCGGCGGCCCACCCGCATCGTTCCGATCGGGCGGCGGCGCCCCCTCATAACGACCATCGGGAGGAGGATTGTCATCCCGGTCGCGGCCAGAACGCCTGTCCAGCCTCACCACAGAAACTTCCGAAACCCGGAAAGTTTGCACGTCACCTTCAACCTCAAAACGCACAATCACTCGCGTGCCACCCAGATATCTCCCCTGGATCACGCGGCCATCTTTTAGCTCCAGCGTATCCGCNGACGCGCCAGCACAGAAAATCAATGCCAANGCCCCTACGCCCACTATGTGCTTGAATATNTTCATCGCGGATTTTCCTCTCAAGCCTGGTGGCCACACCGGCAGGTAGCAATCGCCGAGTTNGGAGCCGACCCCCCGTNACTCTATTGTATTCGATGTTTGCAAANCGAAGACGGGTTGCGTGTTCTTTTGCGAACTGCCACCAAGGCATACCAACATCATCAACCCAGAATCAGTAGGGAAGTTGCGCTGCGATTAGTGGTTGCCGCCGGTAGCGGTGTCCGCTTCCAGAGTCTGCTTGGCGACGTTAAACCCTTCCACTTCCAGCATCGCCGAGTCTCCACCCAGCGCGGCAGAGGAATAAGTCGCCGTAACTTCGCGCTCTTCCCCTGGAAGCAGCGAGAAATAATTGTCTTCCCACAGGATCGGAGTTATGTCCGTCCCCCCTTTGTTACGAGTGACTCGCAGGTGCACCATGAACGCGATGCTGTTATCCAGATTTTTCACCGTGACTCGCGTCGTATTTCTCGTCGCGTCTGTTTTTGAAGAGGAAGTCACGTCGAGCTTCACTTCGGGCAGCGTAGCCAACCCGGTCAGATCCCCGAATTCCGCTTGCGGCGTGTACACCGTATCTTGTCTATTCTTCCAGTCCAGCACATCCGCCTTGGTCGAAAGCCAGTAAAAATTGTCGCTGACCAATTTCCCCCCGCGGTCCTGTAACTGCAGCTGCAGGAAATAGGTTTTGCTTAGCCCCTCAACCTTCGGCAGTTCGAACGCGGTAGTCGAACTATCCGGTTCCAGATCAAGAGTCACTTCTCTCGTGCCTTTATCGGAAGCATCGAGGTTATAGATCTTAGCGGTCACTTTCACGCCCGTGAGCGCTGCATACGTGCTATTGATCACCGCCACCGAATTATTGTCGTAAGAATATTGCACGTGCACCGGCT
>JGI12635J15846_10004640_pt1 | contig 11852 bp, 7 predicted proteins | sample BlaSpr_A8_OM2_M2_FD_15846 | JGI IMG/M metagenome (IMG submission 15846) | reverse complement strand
AAACGGGCGTGGTGATGGTTGTGTATCTACATGAAGCCCTGGATCACCGGCTCAAGTCCGGTGTTTCTGTGTGCCACGAAGACATCGAAGCAGCAGTAATCGAAGGGGCCGTTCACCGCCTGAGGCCAAAACTAATGACTGTGTGCGTTGTTCTCGCCAGCCTGATTCCGATTCTTTGGGAAACAGGCGTGGGCGCAGACGTGATGAAGCCCATTGCAGCTCCCATCGTGGGCGGCATGATTACATCTACGATCCATGTGTTAATTCTTGTGCCCGTTTTCTTCGCGCTTATGAAGGAGCGGGCGCTACGGCGGGGAACGCTCATTCCCCCGTCCGCTGCAACGACAGAGTAGAATAATTTGCGATGCTCCTATGACCGCAGCAACAACATCTCCGTTGTCCGACGTTTCGCGGAAAGTTCTTCAACTCCAGGTCATTACCTTAATCTGGATGAGCTTGGAGGCAGTCCTGTCTCTCGGGATTGCTTGGACTTCACACAGCCCTGCGCTGTTGGCTTTCGGCGGGGACAGTTTGATTGAATTGCTTTCGGCAGCCGTTGTGTTCTGGCGTTTTCGCTTCACGCTAGGCGAGGCACGGGCAGCTCGAATCGCGGGATGGTTGCTTTTCGCATTGGCAAGCTTTGTGGCGCTGACCTCGGTTTTGAATTTTTTCGGATACCGCGAGGCGCAGCGTAGTCTAGTCGGAATCGGAATCCTGTTAGCCGCTGCCGTTATGATGCCTTGGCTGGCGAGCCGGAAACGAAAGTTGGCAGTCGTAACGTCGAGTGCAGCTTTGAAGGCCGACGCTGCGGAATCTGCCCTCTGTGGTTATATGGCCTGGATTGCTCTTGCAGGACTCGTTGTGAACGCCATCTGGAATAACCCGTTGGCCGACCCTATCGCTGCTCTTGCTCTGACTCCCCTCATTCTGCGCGAAGGATGGGAAGCCGTGCGTTCATCTCGATTAGGATGTCAGTGTTCTTGAAATTCCGGGCCATAGAGTGAGAACCACGCCGGAATCGAAAGCGAGCTGCGTGTTGTCCTTCCATTCCGGCGCGTCTAGTTTTGGAGGGTCCAACAAGGGTCCAAAACTTGGCCTTTTTTGCGTCGATTTCGGGGGATTCAAACCGCTGATACGTAGCAGGCGCTTGGCAGTTCGGACATGCTAGATTCAACCCGCTATCTGGGAAGTCGGGCTTGGCTGGCCAAAATGCATCGAAGGGATTGTCGCGGATCGTGGATTGATTTTGCTATGAGTGAAGACTTTATGACACTGCGGACAACTGAGGACCCACTGAGGCATTGGAACATGTTCCCGTGGGCTGGGTGCATATTAGCGGGTTTTATGGTATTGCTTACGGAACTTGATTCACATCCCCGCAAGCCTTTATAGCCGCCTAGAGAGCGAGATCACCCGCGTTATTTTTGTTAATGGACAACCTGTTCTCGTAAACCGATCTCAAGGAACTTCCGGACCTGCTCTGGTGCAACAGGTCGGCTGAAATAATAGCCTTGTCCCTCGTCGCAACCATGAAATTGGAGAAATTCGAGTTGTTCCCTAGTTTCCACGCCCTCCGCGATCACGCGCTGCTTCAAACTCCTGCCGATATTTATCATGGCGCTAACGATTGTCGCATCTCCCGGGTCCGCCGTAATTTCCTGCACGAAAGATTGATGAAGTTTCAGCGCGTCCGATGGAAAACGTCGCAGATAGGTAAAGCTGGAATACCCTGTGCCAAAGTCATCGATTGCAAGGTGTACCCCCATGGCTTTCAACTTGCCCAGAGTCACCACTGCAGCCTCCGCGTCATGCATCAGCACACTTTCCGTCAATTCCAACACTAGGTTCTCAGGCTCGACTCCCGTGGCAATCAGCACGGCCCGAACCCCTGACAGAAAATCCTTGGCGCCGAATTCAGCTGCGGATACGTTCACTGACACAGGCACGATCCCGCGGCCCGTGTCCCTCCACTCTCGCGCCTGTTTGCATGCTTCCAACCGCACCCATTGTCCGATGGGCAAGATCAACCCACACTCCTCGACGATGGGCACAAACTGCGCCGGATAGATCATTCCCCGTCGCGGGTGTTGCCAGCGTATCAGTGCTTCTACTCCCGTTATCTTCCCTGTCTGAAGACTAAATCTAGGCTGGTAGTGCAGGACAAATTCCTTTCGTCCCAGGGCGTAGCGCAAATCTGCTTCCAGCGCTTGTCGTTCTGCAAGTTGGGCGTGCATCTCGTGACGGAAGAACTGAAAGTTATTCCGGCCAAGCTGCTTGGCTTCATACATTGCATTGTCTGCCGTATTCATCAAGCCTTCCGCGTCTTGCGCGTCACTGGGAAAGGTACTAACCCCGATACTTACATTAATGTCGAGACTTTTATTGTTGATAAGATATGGCACTGCTAGCGCCCTGAGGATCTTTCTGGCACTAAAGGCAGCGTCTTCGGCATGTTCGACTTGAGAGAGGAGTACCACGAATTCGTCCCCGCCAATGCGGCTTACGGTGTCTGAGCGCCGCACGCATGTTACCAGTCGCCCGGCTATCGACTGCAGGAGTTTGTCGCCCACCTCGTGGCCCAGTGAGTCGTTAATCTTTTTGAAGTGGTCTAAATCGACGAACATTACAGCAAGTTGCTTGTGCTGCCGCTCCGCCAATCCAATCGCTTGCATCAACCGGTCATTAAATAGCGCTCGGTTTGGCAAATCGGTCAGCACATCGTGTTGCGCTAAGTGTGACATCTCGATCGATTTGGCGCGGGAGGCGCTCACGTCGTGAAATCCCATAATGCACCCAGTCACGAGCCCATCGTGGTTGCGGATCGGTGTTGCTTTAATCTCAATTCCAAATTCGAATCCGTCCCTCCGGATCAAAACACAGTTGTTGCAGCTGGCCATTTCCTTCGCGGTCTTATTTTTTTGCGCTGTGGCTCCCACGATTTCAGCGATTGCTGCGCCACTAGCCCGTTCGACGATACGAATTACCTCCGCCACGGGTCGCCCCAGTGCCTCCTCTCGGTTCCATCCGGTCATCTCTTCCGCCATGCGATTTAGATAGGTAATGTTGCCGTGTGTGTTAGTGCGCAGCACGGCCTCTTCGATCGAATCAAGCGTCATGTTTGCGACTTCATTTTCCAATAACAGTGCTTCCATCGCGTTGCTGTCCATCATCATGCGCACCCTGCGGCCAATTTTCGAGCTAACGATGACGAGACACACTCTCCGCTATCCTTCGTTCTCGACCGCCTGGCGGTTTCCATCTTTGGGTTTGGCATCTGGCTGATCCAAATAAAAACGCTCACTTGCCTGGCATCCACTTCGTCGAATCCGGTGCCAGGAAGCAGACCAATTGTTCTTTCAATTGCGCATCTACTTCGTCCGCAATTGTCACAACGTCGGGTAGCAACACGCCAAATTCCAAATTCTTGACATTTTTGTGCAGCGTCGAAAAAATGGTGACCTGTAGTAGCCTTGACTCCTCCACGGTCATCGGAACCGTGTAGCCTTGTTTACGCCGCAAATTCCCGTGATCGGCTGCGGCTTTCGATATCGGAGCTTTTGTCCCTGCGGCTAGACGCAACCTTGCAATCACATCATGTAGAAGACGAGGCAGATGTCCCGTGCGATCGTCAAAATTCAGCGGTATGCATGTTAGTTCTGGCTCCTGCTCAACTCGGAATAGCCAATCCTGAATCACAGTATCCAGTTCCCGTTCTAGAATGGTCGCCACGCTCTCGATTGCAACGGTCCCGCTCCCAAGCGAGCCCACCGCAGTGTCTACTGGTTTGAACATTGCTTACCCCCTCGCTCGTCACATTGGCTCGTGGATTTTGACCAATTTCCTTTTGGATCGCTTCGTTCCATCATGTGGCGGTCGCCTTCCCCCTTCCCTGACGACTGTTTCACTAAACCGGCAGGCACAGCTGTCCTTAAAGAGTCACTTTGCGATATATTATTTTCTGGTGTTTGATGAGTAACTGGAGTTCGATTCGCAAGTCTCGGTCAGGCAGTTCTTTGATGGATATTCCACTGCCCGACAGTCTTGGAATTACCATTCGACGTCAGTAATGCGCTCTTCTCAATCACTACGCGTAACTTTTCCTTCCGTTCAACAAGTGGAAGTTATCGAAGATCGCGGTCGTTCAAATACAAAATGTCAAAGGCATAAAATATCGCGAAAGGAAATCGAAGCCGGAAATTTTCCTTTGTAACATCAGTGTCAAAACAGTTTCAAAATATTTGCAAACGAGTTCCAATTGCTAGATTTGCGTAACAGTCTGAGAAGGTAACGCCATGGCGCAGTGGGTCGTCCTCAGCTGTCCGCATTATCAAAATGTTTTTACACACAGCACGATAAATCCGTGATGTGTCACAGTTACATACGATCCGCTCTGGCCGAACAAACCAGACTTCCCAGAGGGCGGCTCGGTCCTCCGTGTCGAAACTGCCAAACGCCTGCTACCTGCCAGCGATTCGAATTGATGTACCGCCCCGAATAATCGCAGCATTTCTCTTCAGTTGCACTACGTAGTGTGGCCTACGCAAAAATATACTTAGGTTCTTTCGTAATGCTGTTGGTGTAAGACAGTATTTCTTTTACGTGCAAAGGCTTCTACCAAAAGCGGACGCTGCCGCGCATGCACAACAATTCTCATGGCCGAAATAGCCAAACGTTTTGATATTTTCTGGTTCGGAGAGAAAGGTGCTATTTGGGTTGAAGCTGTCGATACGCTTGAAATCGCAAAGGTACGCATAGAACAGTTGCTACAGTCATGCTCGGGCAGGTACGTCGTGATTGACTCCCACACTGGAAACCGCATTTCATTTCCAGAAGATGACAAACGAAACTAACTGCTAATAGAAACGGTGCTCATCTCAGCTACAATAGAGATTTGAAACTGAGTACGTCAATTGCCTCGGGAGCCCTTAACGAGTCAGAAAAGCCGCCGCAGTCCACGAATCCCATTCATTGCCGTTGCCGAGATCGCTTACAGGGAATCTCGCGGTCGACTTGGTTGTCGTGTCGCCAAACTCAGTCTTCATGGCTGTTACGTAAACACGCCGGATACTCTTCCCATCGGTCGCGAGGTCGATTAAAATGTTCGCCGAATCAGAGTGTTTTGCGGCCACCGGCTAAGGTTATCTATCAGCTGCCGGACTCCGGAATGGGACTTGCGTTCGATGAATTATCATTAAAAAGCGGAGCAGTTTTACTGGCGTCTAATTCGTCAACGACGGTGACGACATCAGCCAGTAGTTTAATCAAGTCCAGCTGAGTTGAGCTTTTATGTGGAGTAGTAAAGAGATATACCTCGAAAAGCCGAGACTCCTCGATAAGCATAGCCGCCGTATAACCGCGTTTCCGACACAAAGTCCCCGTGATGACTCGCCGTAATGGAGATCGGGGCCTTTGTTCAGACATCCAATCGTAATCGGGTTGAACATCGCGGACCAATTGCGGCAAATGTCCAGTGCGCGCGCATCAAAGGTCGGGGGAATGTGCATAAGATCTTCATGTTTTTGTGCCCTCTCCATCCAATCATGGATTACAAAGTCTGTTTCAAGCTCAATAACGTCAGCGAACTTCACCCTTGCCGCCGCGAAAACTTCGTAAGTCCTTTTGTCAAGAGATTCAGTGCCACTCAAAGTTCAAGAACATTTTCAATATCCTGCTCCGATAAGTTCCAGTTGGCTTTGCATTAGCAAATCGCTGCGAACTCGCGATTCATATCTCACCAATATCCTGGTGCCCTCACGACTGACCAATAGCCATAAACCATGGGCACATCCGGTTGCTTTTGAGGGGTTGAACGCCGTGGTGATATCAGCTGTGCCCGGCGCGGCCAGGTCCTCCAGTTTCATCCACAGTAGCTCCGCACGACTGTAACCGACGAGCCTACAAAATCCATCTGACACTTCCATAAAGCTGTTGTCTGTCCCGACTAAGATTGTGCATGTAGAATTGGCTTCCGATTCCGACGAATGATTCTGCTTCGCAGTCGTGTCGCCCATCGAAGTCGGGTAGGCCTCCTTACAATTGAGTTCAACAGCTAGTGGCGGGGTGTAGCGAGGATCTCTCGTGGGCATATGAATTCACCATTTGCTAATCAAATACGTTTACAGATGTTAAAGCTATAGTAAAAAGCCTAAAAATTCTTAACTTGTCATACGTGACAACATGTTCGCCTTTTAACGGGGCTAAAGAGACTCGTTGCGAACCCCGAGCCCGAATATCTATTCGACTGTGAGATCGAGTACGTCCGCCTTCGGGCCAGCGAATCGCGCCCTTGATTATCTTTGGCACGCATTGTGCTCACATTATTCGCAGCGACCGAACAAAATTAGAAACCCCATAGTTAACCAGAAGGACATTATATTAGTAATGAAACCGACACTTAGGATTTAGAAAAAATTCAGCGCTGTGACCGAATCATGCATAACTGGTACCCGCGCTAAGCAAGCCAAGAATTTCTTAGCAAACCAACATTCCTGCAAGAGCGTTCCTGTAGGGAAATCAATCTGAACCCGAATTGTTTGGCGCCCGTGTCCGGCCCTCAACGATGGCTCAGAAGTTCTTTCAGATCACAGTCATCACATCGGAATTCGAAGAGGAGCCTCATGCATAAGGTAATGATTTCTAAATCGCCAGCGGTCAGCACGGCGCCAATTTTCGCTTTTCTCTTGATCCTAGTTATTTCCGGCTGCGGACGCGAACAGGCGCCAGCGTCGTTGCCGGCGGTTGTCAGCGTTACACCAGCGAACGGCGCAACCGCCGTTCCGGTCGCATCCTTGATCACTGCGACATTTAATAAAGCCATGAATCCCACCTCAATCAATACCTCCTCATTCACAGTCATAGGACCCGCGGGCGCCTCCGTGACTGGCACCGTAACGTATTCCGGGACTACCGCGACCTTCACTCCCGCAACCCCGCTGGCCCCCAGTTCGATGTACACCGCCACAATTAGTACCGGCGCAACCGACGCTATAGGCACGGCCCTCGCGAACAATTTTGTGTGGAGTTTCTCCACCGGAACGATTCCCACGGTGATTTCCACTAACCCCGTCAATGGCGCGACCAGTGTCCCGATCAACCGCAAGATCACCGCGACGTTCAGTGAAGCTATGAACCCCGCAACGGTTACGGCCGCGGGTGTCTTCTCGCTTATGGTCACCACTGGAGGGGCGCTCGTCCCCGGAACCGCAACCTTTGTGGCCGCCAACAACACGGTCATATTTTCACCCACGGCAAATCTGCTCCCGAACACGCAATATACCGCCACCATCAGCACCGCAGCGAAGAGCGCCGCCGGCAATGGCCTTGCAGCAAACTACATTTTTAGTTTTACGACTGGTGCGACTGCGGACTTGACTGCGCCAACCATCATTTCCACGGTACCGGCGTCAGCAGCGATAAACGTTCCCACCAATCAGACCATCACCGCTACGTTTAGCAAACCCATGGATCCATCCACGATCGTTGCTTCCGGCACATTCACTGTCGCCGTTGCCGGTGTCGGCGGCGCGGCAGTCGCGGGAACAGTAAGCTATACCGGTACTACCGCGACATTCAAACCAACCGCCAATCTCGCTGCAAGTACGCAGTTCACCGCGAAAATCACAGCAGCTGCAAAAGACCTTAGCGGTAATGCCCTCGGTGCCGGTGTGGCTCCCAATCCTTGGAACTTCACCACCGGAACTGGACCAAACACCACAGCTCCAACCATAACGTTTACCAGTCCCGCGAATGTCGCCACCGGCGTCGCCCTCAACAAGACTGTAAACGCTACGTTCAGCACGGCCATGGATCCGTTGACCATCACCGCGCCGGGCACATTCACTCTGGCAGTCGCCGGAGTAAACGGCGCTGCCGTGACCGGAACCGTCACCTACGATTCGCAGACCAACATCGCAACGTTCGCTCCCAGCACAAATCTCACTGCCAGTACGCAGTACATCGCCACCGTCACCAACTCCGCAAAGGATCTGGCCGGGAATGCGCTTGCCGCAGGCCTCGTTCCCAATCCATGGAATTTCACGACCGGCACCACCGTTGGACCAGTTGGTCCCAATCTCGCAAGTGCCGCACCCTTTGGAGCTTTCGGAGGCGGTGCGGGAATCACCAATCAAGGCATCAACACGGTAATAAATGGAGATATCGGCACCACAGGCGCCTCCACGCTGGTCACCGGTTTTCACGACGCGGGACCAGGATGTATCTACACGGAAACGCCGCTCAACATCGGCACCGTGAATGGATCTATCGACACTGCTCCCCCGCCACCCACAGTTGCTTGCCCGTCGGAAGGTACTGCCGTTACCGCCGCCATCGCGAATCAAGCGGCATTAGATGCTCTCGCGGCATTTAACAACCTGTCCCCGGCGTCACGCCCCGGCGGTATCGATCCCAGCGCCGGTCAACTCGGTGCACAGGTCCTTGCTCCCGGCATATACAAGGCAGCAGGTGGCTCGTACATCCTCACTGGCTCAGACCTGACACTGGATGCCCAAGGTGACATCAATGCCATCTGGGTATTCCAAGCTGCAAGTTCACTTACCGTTGGCGCCCCGGGCGCTCCCCGCAACATCATCCTGGTCAACGGCGCGCAGGCCAAGAATGTGTTCTGGTACGTCGGCAGCTCCGCAACCATCAACGCCGCAGGCGGCGGAACTATGGTCGGTACGATCATTGCTTCGGCTGGCGTCAATTTCTCAACAGCCGGCAACGTTGCCCTGGTTACGCTCGACGGTCGCGCCTTGGCCCTCAACGCCTCTGTAACCATGGTCAATACTGTTATAAACGTCCCCGCGCCTTAAAAAGAGGCAGCAATCGTGGAATCAAAGCCCGAATGTCGGGTTGCGATGCGCGTGTTCCTTTTGCATCGCAACCAGGATTAATAGCCACCAAAAAGTCATTCGAAAAGATTCAGGAGATCACCAATGAACTGCGCTTCGCGATTGATTGCCACAGTAGGTCTTACCGTTGCTATGGTCTCTGCACTCTATGCCGACGATGCTGTAAAACCGAAAGCTCAAGCTGCCAGCTATAACTTGGCCGCCGCTTCGGATACTTCCGCGGATTCTTCCGCACTGATGCCCCCGCTATCATTATCAAGCTGGGCTGCCTCTGAGCCGCGTCCGGCGGCGGCTGGTCATCCCCGGCCCTCGGACGACTCGGAGTCCGTTACCCCCAAGTTCGAATGGTTCCTCGGATATTCCTTCTGGCGAGCGATGCCAACCTCGCAGAGTAATCGCATGGGCTATCTCCATGGCGGTAGTACCTCCATCGCATTCAACCTTAACCGTTGGATGGGATTGGTTGCCGATTTTGGCGGCTATGACAACAGTAAGGTAACGCTTTTCAGTCCCAGCGCCAGCCGCACATTTGATTCCGACGGGACTGCGTACACCTACCTTTTCGGTCCTCGTTTTTCCTATCGCAAGTACGAACGGGTCACCCCGTTCTTCCAGGCGCTGATCGGTGGGACGCACGCCTCTTCCGTCACCATCGCCGGATGTACCGGCGACCAGAGTTGCACTCCGCTAGCCTCTGAAAATTCTCTTGCTGCCGCCCTGGGTCTGGGCTTCGACGTAAAATTGACGCATCACATCGCTTTGCGGCTGATCGAAGGCGATTTTTTGTTAACCAATTTTCGTGATCCTTTCGCAACGAANGTTCAGAGTTGGCAAAAGAATGTCCGGCTATCTTCCGGATTGGTCTTTCGCTTTGGCGGGAATCCTCCTCCGCCTCAGAGAGTCGCGATGTCNGCTGCNTGCTCGGCTGATCGAGAGATGGTCTACGCCGATTCNGGTGATGTAATCGCGGTGCACGTGAGCGCCCAGACTTCCGACAGATACCCGGTCAATTATTCATGGTCCGCAAGTGATGGCGCTGTCGACGGAACCGGCGCGGATGTCCGCTGGAGTTCCACTGGACATCATACTGGCGCCTACACCGTCAAAGTGCGTGTGGACAATGGCCGCAATGGCTCGGCAGAGTGCCTGGCCAACCTTCGAGTGGAGCAGCGACCCAACCGCCCGCCGGTGATCGCTTGTTCAGCAGATCGCAGCACTGTCACGCAAGGCGACCCAGTCACAATTACAGCCAGCGCCAGCGACCCGGATAATGACCCGCTAACCTACAGTTGGGGCGCCAACGGCGGCAAAATTGACGGCTCAGAATCGTCCGTGAAGTTTCGCACCGGCGATTTTTCCCCTGGCTCCTACACTGTCTCGGGCCACGTGGATGATGGACGAAGCGGCACGGCCGATTGCAGCGTAACCATTCAAGTAGAAGCGGTACGAGTTCCGGCCGAAGTAGTTGAACTGGAAAATCGCCTCGCTCTGCACACCATATATTTCCAGACCGCGCGGCCAAGAGCAGACAATCCGACAGGCGGCCTCGTCGAGAGCCAGGAAAAAGTCCTACTAAAACTCAGCAGCGACTTCAATCGCTATCTAACCTTCAAGCCACAGGCACATCTCATCCTGCAGGGCCACGCCGATCATCGTGGTACGCCGTCATACAACAAGGAACTGACCGAGCGCCGCGTGGAACGCACTAGAACTTTTCTTATCGAACACGGAGCTCCAACAACCAGTATCGAAACACGAGCTCTCGGCGACGAGGACAACCTGACTCCCGAACAAGTTAAAAAGTTGGTAGACGACAATCCCGATTTGAGCAATGACGAACGCCGGAAAATCGACGCCAACCTCCGCGTAATTGTATGGGCCAATAACCGTCGCGTGGACGTTTCGCTCAATACCACGGGCCAACAGTCCGTGCGCCAATTCCCGTTTAACGCTCAGGATTCGCTGACGCTGCTAAGCCCCTCAGGCGGCGAAAGCGCCAAGCACGCCAAACCACTCAGAAAAAAGTCCGTTAAGCCGACCGCCAAGCCAAATGCCACCAGGTAACGTGCTTTCGGCGTATCGATCTAAGTTTAAAGCACCGCATCATTGTCGAGGGCGTCGAAACACGCGAGCAGCTTAACTCGGCTGAACGTTTTGATGACCTAACCACTTGGAGAGAATATGCGTACCGACTTAAAGAACACCACGGCACCTGCTTCTGGGCAACAAGGCACAGCTTTAGCCCGGGCGTTGGATAGAGCGTTATTTATCGGAACTCGAAAAATCGACCAAATAATCAGATTCGATGCCCACTACGTGGAATCGCCTCTACAAAGCATGCTCCGTCATTATGGGACAATCCATTTCTTGAGATCAGCGCCCGTTAATGGCAATCCGGGAAGTAATTCCACTTGCCTGATAAGTCGTTACCGGACAAGGGGGTTTTATCATCGACAGCGCAAGGGGAAGTGCTTTCTCATTACGTAAATCGCCGTGGAGATAATGTGCCCAGCGAATTGATCACGGTGGGCGAACTGTCTCTATGGTTAATGGCTGGTAAAGGACGATGGGACGGCTATGGGTCAGAAATGGTGACGGTTCTGGAATCATTTAATGTTTTACCCAGTCGCCAAAGATTTCCGTGTGCCACCCGCTTGAGTCCTCAAATTGTGGGCTGCTCCTGGAAATCATAGCGCGATTTCGCTATCAGGTCTCAAGTCCCTGGTAAGTCGTTATCGGACACGTGGCTTTTCCTGGCACGATTCCAACTTGGTTAACGGCTCGAATCTTACATGCGTTCGGGCTGGCTGCTATTCATTAAAGCTCATTACGACTTGTGAGTTAGGCGTTCTCCGTGTCTAATGTTCTTGGAGGAATCAATGGACATTTTGGTGGCGCTCAAACAGGAAGAAGTAAAGTTACAACGACAGTTGAAGGGGATTCAGGGTGCGATCCTTGCATTAAACGGTTCGCAGCCCGCTTCGGTCAGCTCGAAAC
>JGI12635J15846_10004639_pt1 | contig 11852 bp, 17 predicted proteins | sample BlaSpr_A8_OM2_M2_FD_15846 | JGI IMG/M metagenome (IMG submission 15846) | reverse complement strand
AGGATTGGGTGATGTGGGGGCGGGCGGAGGTTCCCTTTCCGTTCGTTGGAGCGGGGGCAGACGGTGAAGAAGAATTCACCACAGAGGGCGCAGAGGTCACAGAGGCGGACGGGAGTTGGGGCTGATGGTCGGAGCCGATGCTGGCGAGGTCGGTCTGGGCGACGTGGATCATCTGGTGGATTCGGCCGCGAGGGGAGTCAGCCTCCAGATTCCAAAGGCGATAGGTGGGGCAGGCGTTGAGACAGATGCCGCAGTGGACGCAGCGGGCGAAGTCTTCGTACGCGGGGTTCTGGCCGGGGACTGGGGCGGCGGTGGTCATCTTTGATCAGCTGGGGCTATGAGAAACGGTAGCACGACGCGAGAAAAGCGGCGCGGCGACGTTTAAGACGAGTTTCATTTTGGGAAATTCCGTTTTGGGAAGAAGTGGGGTATGCCCCCCGTTGTTTTCCAAAGAGTGCGCAAGTGGTTTTTTTTGTGAGGGTTGCGAGATGGCGGAAAACAAGTGTGTGGAAGCGCTTGAGAACAAGTGGGTTGTGCGGGTCGTAGTTCGAAGAGGGGTGGGCGTTCACGAGGTATGATAACCCGAAGGTTACTCCCTGTCAAGGTGTGTTTACCTTGCAGGTAATTCGAATCAGTCTCTCGCGTGGCCGCACCCGCAGCGCGACCCGCCTAATTCGGCACGCGCCGGTTTCCATTCGGCCGGTAACGCGATTGGCATCGACTTGTAGTTGTACTTCATCCAATAAGCCGGCCTAGATAGCCCTTGGAAACCATGGGCCACGCGGCACGGAGCAAGAGAATGAGAGTCGACCTCGTAGCGCCGGAATCTGTCTCGGAGCCGCGTCATTGGATGCGGCATGATCAGGCCTTCGCGATGATGTTGCGACCTGGCTCCATTGAATGGGCTCGAAGCGATGTGCGCTGGAAAAATTCGACTACGCGGCGGGCGACTTGGCACTGTGCGATCGTCATATCGGCGAGTGGGTCGGGCTCATGAACGTGACACATCTGCAGCTCGGCATTTCCGATGCGGCGCTGCTAGCGTGCTCTGACGGAGCTTACGGCGAGGTGGAGCTGCGGGCTTCACGCAAGTTTGCGAACTCGCGCCTGAGTGCGTTGGTTGCGGCCGTTCATGCGGAGATGGTTGCCGGCTTTCCCAGCGGGCGGCTGTTTCTGGATTCTGTCGAACAGGCGATGGCAGTCGCCTTGGTCAACGGTCACGCAGCAAAACACCGTCCTGTGCAGATGCAAAGAGGCGGACTCGGCTCAGCCCGATTGCGAAGGATTAAAGAATTGGTTCGCGCAAAGATTGAAGATGACTTGAGTCCCGACGAGATGGCGGAGTCAGTAGGACTGAGCACGGCTCATTTCGCGCGGATGTTTCGCAAGTCAACCGGCGAAACCCCTCATCAATTTGTTCTGCGCCAGCGGCTTGAGCGCGCCAAAGCATTGTTGCGGGCTGCCGATGCGCGAGTGTTGGATGTGGCCGTGGCTTGTGGCTTCAAGACCCAGCAGCACTTTGCGCAGGTTTTTCGTGGTGTATGCGGAGTTAGCCCGACGGAGTATCGCCAAGACATTGTCGGCTCCAAAGAGGCCCCCACGCCGGACAGCAATCAAGAAGAATTCGCGCCCGCCGATTAAAGGCAATTCGCAGCCAGAACTCCCAATCTGACGGTAACGCCCACATCCCTCTTTCTCGTCAACCCTGGCTGAAAGTTGTAGATCAGCGCTTTTTGCACCCATCCATTCTCGTTGTAGTTTCCTGAAAGAGAATCCCACCAAAGGTGGGTCGCTGAAGCTCTTCCCTGTGTCAACACGAATTCAGCAGGATTCCGACCATCCGAGCAGAAATCCGCACAACTCTCTTTGTGATGTGCTACTCACACTTGTCACCGGCGCTACAGCGCCTTACACCCAGGAGGCAAATCAGTGGAAGCAATTGGATTGTTAGTGGTGCTCGAAGCACGCGCAGGCAAAGAGGCTGATGCCGAGACTTTTTTGAAATCAGCTCAGTCACTCGCGCTGACTGAAAAAGGCACTTTGAAGTGGTACGCGTTCAAGATCGGTCCGAGGAAGTTTGGAATCTTCGACACCTTCGCGAATGAAGCGGGCCGAAATGCTCACTTAAATGGCGACATCGCGAAGGCGTTGGGTGCGCGGGCTAACGAGCTATTTGCGGTTCCACCGCAGGTGGAAAAAGTAGAGATTCTTGCAAGCACACCATTGAAAAGCTGAGAGGTTCGGGAACTTGGTCAGCCGCATGGGCTGGGTTCGAGATTGAGTCACAAGATTAATTCACGAGGAAAAGGAAAATCAGATGAGTCAAACGGCAAACAGTTTCAAGCAGCCAAAGTCCGACGCAGGCGTCGCGAGAGTCGACATGAAGCTCGAGGTCGCGCTCATCCCCGTCTCGAACGTCGACCGCGCCAAGGAGTTCTACACAAGGCTCGGGTGGCGGCTCGACGAAGACATCGTTGGAGGAGACGACTTTCGGGTCGTCCAGATGACATCGCCGGGTTCAGGGTGCTCGGTTTCATTTGGCAAAGGAATCACACCGGCTGCTCCCGGCTCGTTCCGAGGCGGGTTGATCGTTTCCGATATAGAGGCGGCCCACAAGGAACTTGTCGGCCGAGGCATCAACGCGAGTGAAGTGTTCCACGGCTCGCCGTTCTCTCCGGCGGGACGCATCAGCGGACCGGATCCTGAGCGCCAGAGTTACCGTTCCTACGTCGCGTTCGAAGATCCCGATGGCAATGCGTGGATCGTTCAGGAGGTCACGCGCCGAGCCCCTGGCCGTATCGATGCCGCAACGACGACGTTCGCTTCAGCAAACGATCTGGCAAGCGCGATGCGACGCGCGGCAGGTGCTCATGGCGAGCACGAGAAGCGCATCGGACAGCGCGGCGCGAACTGGCCGGTCTGGTATGCAACGTACATCGCAGCGGAACAAGCTGGGACCGAATTGCCGAAGTAGACGCGGAAACAAACGGCTGGATTGCGTTCGTTCTGATCTTTCATCTCTCGAGCAAGAGCCAAAGGGGGTGGTGTGACAAGCAAGCAGAAAACGGTGATTGTAACGGGAGCTTCGCAAGGCATCGGAGCCGGCGTAGTCCAGTCGTTCCTCGATCGCGGCTACAACGTCGTCGCAAACTCGCGAAGTATCAGGGAGTCGGGTGCCTTCACTGATTCAGATCATTTGGCTCTAGTTGACGGCAACATCGGCCAGCATGCTGTCGCTTCGAAAATCGTCGTGACAGCCGTTCAGGAATTTGGATCCATCGACGCGCTCGTGAACAACGCCGGCATCTTCTTCACAAAAACCTTCACCGACTACTCGGCTGAAGATTTCAGGACGCTATCTTCCACTAACCTCGAAGGCTTCCTCTACGTCACACAGGGGGCAGTGAGACAGATGCTTGCGCAGAAGTCTGGCGGAAGCGTCGTTACGATCACAGCGTCGCTCGTAGCAAATCCGATCGCAGGAATCACGGCGTCGGTCCCGATGATCACCAAGAGCGGGCTTGAAGGAGTCACGCGGAGCTTGGCTGCGGAGTATGCGAAGGACAAAATTCGCTTCAACGCGGTCGCGCCCGGCGTCGTGGACACGCCGCTACACAAGAACAACCCGAAGGACTTCCTGAAAACACTTTCGCCGATGGGTACAATCTCTGAGGTGAAGGACATCGCGGAAGCCGTAATTTATCTGACAGAAGCTCGTCAGGTGACGGGGGAGGTGCTGCACGTGGACGGTGGTGCACACTCCGGCAAATGGTAAGCGACAAAAGTTCAGAGCCGCGCAACGCGGAGCGCCGGCTTAAGGAGCTTCGCATCGAACTCCCGCCTCCACCCACTCCGTTCGGCGCCTATGTCGAGGCTGTTCAGACCGGCAATCTGATCTTTCTCAGCGGTATGCTTCCTGTCATCGGACACGAGCCGAAGTTTGTCGGACGTCTCGGCAAAGAATTGGATGCGAATGCGGGCAAGGACGCAGTGCACCTTGCCGCTCTCAATGCTCTGTCGGCGGCAAAGCAGAAACTAGGCTCGCTCGACAAAGTGACTCGTGTTGTACGATTGTGCGTCTACCTCGCAACTCATGGAGACTTCTTCGATCAACCAAGGGTTGCCGACGCTGTCTCCGAATTGTTCCGCGATGTTTTGGACACGACAAAAATTCGGTCCGTATGGTGTTAGGCGTGGCAAGTCTTCCCCTTGGCATGCCCGTTGCGATAGAAGTCACCCTGGAAGTCGAGTAGGCGGGTAAGACCCGCCTTTGCGTTTTGACAATGGCGAAACGAAACTCAGCTTGGATCAGGACGCGCGTTTCAGACAAACTCGGCGTTGAGTACCCGATCATTCAAGGGCCGCTAGGGGGCTTGTCTTCCCAGCGCCTCACCGCCGCAGTATCAAACTTCGGGGCACTGGGTTCGTTCGGCGCGCACAGCATGGCTCCGTCGGCGATTCAGGAAGTTATCGCCGAGATTCGTTCTTTGACCAACAAACCTTTCGCCATGAACCTCTGGGTTTCGATGGAGGATGAAGGCGCCGCAACGTCCAATGCCGAAGACTTCGAACGAGCGCGAGCTCATCTAGCTCCGCATCTTGAGGCGATCGGTGCGAGCAAGCCGCAGTTCTCGCCATACAAGCCGATCCGCTTCGAAGATCAGGCGCGCGTTCTGCTGGACGCCAAGGTACCAATCTTCTCGTTCATCTATGGCATTCCCCCGAAAGAGATTCTCGATGAATNCCATCGCCAGGGCATCGTCACGATCGGCACCGCGACAACATCGGACGAGGCCGTCGCCCTGGAGCAAGCAGGCGTGGATGTAGTTGTGGCGTCCGGATTCGAGGCCGGCGGACATCGCGGATCGTTCCTGCGAACGTCGGAAGATTCCCTCACAGGCACAATCTCTCTGGNGGCGCAGGTTGCCGATGCCGTGAGGATACCGGTTGTAGCGGCCGGAGGGATCGCAGACGCTCGCGGCATCGTTGCAGCCTTCGCGCTCGGCGCCGAAGGCGTTCAGATGGGAACGGTGTTCCTGGCTTGCGAAGAGTCCGGAGCGAGCGCATTGCACCGTGAGGCAATCCTGGGCGGAAAGGCGAGCCGAACTTCGCTGACGCGCGGGTTCACCGGGCGGTTGGCGCGTGGCATTCACAATCAACTTCTGGAAGAGATGAACCAGCCCGGCGTCACGGTTCTTCCTTATCCGCTGCAACGGGGCCTCATGCGAAGTCTCGCCATTCCAGCGCAGCAGGCTGGACATAGCGAACTCCTGGCCCTTTGGGCCGGCCAAAGCGCCGGTATTGCTCGACATCGAGACGTAGCAACGCTCCTGCAATCGCTGGTCAATGAAGTATCACGGGCACTTGCCTGACGCGAAGAAAAAAGCAAATCCTGGCTTCGGTCGGGATGACCACTCAGGATGGTTTGTAGATTAGGCCGATTGCGGCGACGACGACGATCCACTGAAAGAAGTAAGCGATGCTCATAAACGGTCAGCTTCACACCGATGCTGAGGTTGACGTAGTTGTGGATGGCGAACCCGCACACCACGAAAAGGCCGATGAGTGCACCGAGGTAAATGCCCGAAAGGAGGCCGGACACGATGTCGCCTCCGGCCGAGTAGATTTTCGCGTAGAGAATCGCTGCCAGGACGATGCTGATGAGAATACCGACCATGCCAAACGGCATGACCTTCATCATGCTTTACTCCGCGCGATAAACGTTCGGATATTTCTTGAATTCCGTCCTCATCGACGGCCACGCGGCGAACATAGCGAAGCCGTACGCGAAGTAAGCGACCGCGCCGCCCAACGATGCCAACACAATCCGTAGGAAATTCATGTGCATGTAGCAAACCTGGCGCGGAGGATAGCACGCGAGGTGGATAAGAGGAACTGGTGTCCTGTCCATTTCCCTTCGCCGGAGACTCCGCGCGGGCATTTCTTAGGCTCGCTCGATGGATAGTTGCTCATCGGCGCGGAGCGCTGCCGCGAGGGAAGCAGGAGAGGGCGGCGTTGGTGGCGGGCAATCGCTGCGTACGTCAGACGTTTGGTGCCAAGGCAACGGTGCGGCGCGCCGGGAATATTGGCTGATATCGAGTCACGTCTGTTGAAAACTTGTGAATAGGTCTTTTTAGTTGTAGACACTTTTGTACCCTGCGAGCATCTTTATAACGTCCTTCGCTATGTCCGGAAAGTTTCCTCGCAACATCCCCGGTTGCGGGTGACTTCCGATCCGGTGTGAACAGCCAGCACACCGGTGGTTAGGGCCCAGAAATGAAGTCGTTTGTTTTTCCTCCCTCTTCGTGCAGCGCGGTCCCCGCCGCAGCAGCGTGTCTTCCTCTTCATATTGGTTCGTTGTGCCCTGACGGCGACGGTTTTTCTATTGGCGGCGCATTGGTTACGAAAGGACCGAATCATGGACCACCACCAGCAGGTTCCATGGCAACTCAAGATCGCAGCAAAAGTCGTCTTGTCTCGCGTTCCCCTCAGTCACCGGCTATTGAATAAGGTAGGAGTTTTTAACCTGGGAGGGATGCTGAGGCCCGAATATGCCGTGGGTGTATTTCGACGGCATTTCGAGAAGGCGGAGTTCGCGCGCAAGAACCAAGGATTCGTGGCGCTGGAGCTTGGTCCAGGCGATTCCTTGTTTTCGGTCGTGATCGCGCGGGCGTTTGGCGCGTCTGCGGCTTACGGAGTCGATGCCGGGGACTTTGCGGCGGATCGAGTTGAGCCATACCAGCAACTCGAAAGTTATTTGCGTCAAAAAGGACTGAATCCGCCGTCGCTGGCGCGTTGTTCGAACCTCCGCAACGTGATGGAGGTCTGCAACGGCCAATATTTCGTGAACAGCGTGGAATCGTTGAAGCGCATACCGACAGCGTCGGTGGATTTCATTTTTTCGCACACTGTCTTGCAACACGTTCGGCGCAAAGAATTTAGGCCGATGCTGGCTGAGCTTCGACGAATTCAACGGCCGGACGGGGTGGGTTCTCACACGATTTCGATCTCGGACATTTTGGGCGGGAATCTGAATGATCTGCGATTCAGCGAAAGGACCTGGGAATCCGATCTGATGGCGAGCTCGGGCTTTTACACCAATCGGATTCGTTACAACGAGTTCTTGAGATATTTCCAGGAAGCTGGATTTATTCCACAGGTGTATCGGACGGCGCATTGGGATAGGCTGCCGACTCCACGGAGCAAAATGGCGCCGGAGTTTGCATGTTTGCCGGAATCGGAGCTACAGATTTCGGGATTTGACGTATACCTGCACTGATCCATTTGAAATCGCAATAAATTCGAGCACAACGGCGGTTGTTGTCGCTGTGGTGTGGGTGTGGCTGTGTCTAAATCCCGCGATCTGGGCAAAGGTCGCGGCTACAGGACGCGATGCTCGGCCCATGCGATGGGCAGTTTTCTAGTCGTCAGCGAGGGATTCGAGGAAGGTGGCGGAGGGGGCGAAGAAGAGGCTGCCGGTGACGGCGCGGCTGAAGTCGAGGAGGCGGTCGTAGTTGCCGGGCGGGCGGCCGATGAACATGTTTTCGAGCATTTGCTCGGTGGTGCGCGGGGTGCGGCTATAGCCGATGAAGTAGGTACCGAATTCGCCTTGGCCGGGTTTGCCGAAGGGCATGTTGTCGCGGAGGATCTTCAGCTCTTTGCCGTTTTCGTCGATGGTGGTGAGGGCGCTGTGGGCGTTTTTCGGTTTGACGGCGTCGCTGAGCTCGATGTCGGAAAGCTTTTGGCGGCCGATGATGTGTTCCTGCTGCTCAGTGGAGAGCGCGTTCCATTTTTCCATGGCGTGCAGATATTTCTGGATGATGACGTAGCTGCCGCCGGCGAATTGTGGGTCTTCGGCTTCGGTGATGAGGGCGGCGTTGAGGGCGGCGAGGCCGCGGGGATTTTCGGTGCCGTCGACGAAGCCGAGGAGGTCGCGGTCGTCGAAGTAGCGGAAGCCGTGGGTTTCGTCGACGGCTTCGAGAGCGGGGCCGATGCGGGACATGATTTGGGCTACCAGCTCGAAGCAGAGATCCATGCGCTTGGCGCGGAGATGGAAGAGGAGGTCGGCGGGAGTGGAAGGAGCGTGGCGATCGCCGGCGCGGAGTTCTTTGAAGGGGTGGAGCTCGGCGGGGCGAGGATTGTTGGGGAAGAGTTTGTCCCAGGCGTTGGAGCCGAAAGAGGCGACGCAGGAGAGGCCGCCTTCGATGCGCCGGAAGTCGACGGCACGGTAGATGCCGGGGAGGTCGGCGACGAGATCGCGGACGGTGGCGTAGCTGGCGGCGTCGGGTTTGATTGTCGCGACGAGGAAAATGGCGGAGCTGGTGAGCGGGGCAAGGACGGGTTGAGGGGCGGGGGCGGGTACGTTGGCGCTGGGTGCGGACATGGATAGCTCCGAGTGATTTGGGAACGCGACGGCGGGGATATCGTAAGGCAGAACTGCGAGCGGGGCAAAATGACAGCCAGGCCGCAACGTCAAATTCCGCACCCATTACAGGCGAAGGGTGCCGCACCCAGGCAAAACCAAATATCGACAACTGATTACATCGTGCGGACATGGGGCGCAGCGATGCTGCGCCTGTACACTGAGCAGGCTGCGCGATCAATCCTTTTGCTCGTGACCGTTCGAATCAATTCTTAAAATAAATTTTTACACAACTAACCCACGCCCCTACTGCAACTTGATCCCCATCTCCCGCGTTCGAATTAATTTTGCGCGTGCCCTGTGTGCTACGCTCCTTGCGTAGAAAACCACGCCTGCTTCATTCTTTGTCCGTTCAACCCCGCTTGGTGGTGACTCGGCTTCGCGCCCGGCATCCGCGCGCACCCTAAACACTTTAGAATCCGCACTTACAAATATGTATGAAAACAAACGGTTTTAAGTCGAGCAGAATCCGCACTTATGCGAAACCTGGGGGAGTGTCACCTTTACCCTGAGCACCGCTCTTGGGTGCCGCACCCTCAGCTTTCAGAGGGTTTTGACTCTGCAGCATCCCTCCAAGCGGAGACGGCGGGTTATTTTTTCTTGGGTTTGGATTTTGTTTTGGATCCGGATTTTATGGCGAGGTTTAGGTGGACGGCTTCGCGGACAAGGGCTTTGAGGGCGGGCTCGTTGATTTTTTCGTTTTCGTGGATGTCGATGGCGCGGCGGATGTTGCCTTCGAGGCTGGAGTTGAAAAGTTTGGCGGGATCTTTGAGCGCGGCGCCTTTGGCGAAGGTGAGTTTTACGGCGGATTTGTAGGTTTCTCCGGTGCAGACGATGCCGGCGTGGGAGAAGACGGGGACGCCGCGCCATTTTACTTCTTCGACGATCTCGGGATCGGCGGCGTGGATGAGTTCGCGGACGCGGGCGAAAGTCTTGCCGCGCCAGTCGGCGAGGTCTGCGATGCGTTCGTCTATGAATTTGGAAGCAGCTGCGGGTGAGCTCGGATTGTTCATTTTTTTCTCCTTCGCGAGCGCGCGAAATCTTGGTTTGCGAGCTTGCGTCTATTTTTGTGATTGCTGATTAAGACATCACGCGTTGGTCACGTGCCGGCCTGAGCGAAAACCAGCGGCGGACGACGTGACCTTTCCAAAGCCAGAGGCCTGAGAGAACGATCGTTGGAACAAAGACGTAGCGCGTGGGTGCGGCGTAGTAGTGGACCAGGTCGAACGGGCTGTAAATGTAGCCGATGATTGGTACGGCCAGGATGATGTGGAGCCAGCGGACGATTGCGCGTTTGGTGGATTCCTTCATGTTCGTACTCCCTTCCTCGCTCTCTTGCGAATTTCGCGACTAGAACGGCGCACAGGCAGGAGTGCCTGTGCCACTGTTCACGGTTTCTGTTGTTGATGAGGCTGGGGAAATCGTTTCGGCGGCTCGAGGCCGAACTGCTGCGCGTACTCGTTGGTGAGGCGCTGCCAGCCGCTGATTTTCATGGTGTCGGCGCCGACGAGGCGGCCGATAGGGGTGCCGGCCAGAAGGCGATCGAGAATGTCGAGGCAGATGTGCCATCCGGCGGCGCCCATCGAGATGAAGCGGCGATTGATGGCGGTCCAGAGCGTGAGGCGCGTGCCGTTGGCGGTGGGTTCGAGTTCCCAGCGAATCGGGTTGGCGCCCCAGGTGTATTCGAGGAAATGGGGCTCGTCGGCTCGAATGACGGTTGTTTCGGTGACGTAAAGCTGAGGAGCGTTCACGGTTGTGAGCTTCACCGTCGCGCCCGCCGTGGCGAGACTTTTGTCGGCGTCGAACGGTGACCACTCGCGAAGATGGGCCGGGTCGGTGATCGCCTGCCAGACTTTCTCCGGCGGGTGGCGAAGCTCGCGGACGACGACGAGCTCCCAGTTTTCGGCTTCGCTTTTGTGGATTTGCACACCGGTGGCAGGACCCGGCGTGTATTCGTCGCGAGCGTTCATCTCGTCACCGACTTCCCTTTCGTTCGAGTTGGACGGCGCGCTCACCATTTTGCGAGCTGCGTGAGCTGGACGATGTTACCGCAGGTGTCTTTCAACATCGCGATGGTCGAGCCGGTGACGTCGGTCGGCGGCATGGTGAATTCGGCGCCCTTCGACTTGACGCGCTCGTAGTCGCCCTTGATGTCATCGGTGAAAAACATGATGGCGGGCTGGCTCTGGCCGAAGAGCGCTTCCTGATACTTCTTGCCGGCGGGGTTGTTGTTGAGCGCGAGTTGCAACTCGACGTCGTTGGGATCGCCGGACGGCGTCACTGTGAGCCAGCGGTATGGGCCTTGGCTGAAGTCGGTTTTCTTGGTGAAGCCGAGAACTTCGGTGTAGAAGCGCAGGGCTTTGTCCTGATTGTCGACGTAGATGCTGGTGACCTTGATCTTCATTTTGTTTCTCCTTTTCCGTTATTTCGATCTGGTTTGCGTTTGCCCGGGGTCTTCCCTTTCGCGGGTTGGGACTGATCCATGCGATCGAGATGGCGTTCGAGAGCATCGATATGCACCGACCAGAAACGACGGAACTGAGCGAGCCAGGCGTCGAGCTCCTGGAATGGCCCGGACTTCAGGCGATAGAGGCGGCGCTGCGCGTCGACGGTAGATTCGACGAAGCCGGCGTCGCGAAGGACGCGGAGGTGCTTGGAGACGGCCGGCTGGGACATGCGGAGCTGACGCTCGATCTCGCCAACGGACTGTTCGTTGGAAGTCAGGAGGCTGAGGATCGCGCGGCGGTTGGGCTCGGCGATGATCTCGAATGCGGTTTCCATGGTCTATATATGCCACTTCACGTATATACGTGTCAAGGCATATTTGAAATTATTTTTGAGAGAGACTGTGGATAATGGACGTTGAGGTTGTGGAGGCTGGACGCTGAGATCCTTCGCTGCGTGAGCGATTCGTTCGCATGAAGCGAACGCGGAAGAAAGAGCGTCGCTCGCTTCGCTCAGGATGACAGGTCCCGGTGGGCGGTCCGGCTTTTGATCGTTCGTAGGAATGTTTCGTGGCGACATTTCGGGGCGGTGCTTCGTACGTTGGTTGGGGGTTCAATTTTGGGGAATGGAGACAGGTAATGCCGACTGGTGAGTGGGTGAGAGGATTTGCGCAGGAATGGGCGCGGAGTTGGAATGCGCATGATTTGGAGGCGATTCTGGAGCACTACACCGATGGCGTGGTGTTAACTTCGCCGGTGGCGGCACGGTTGTTAGGTGATCCGTCGGGAAATGTTCGCGGGAAGGCGGCGCTGCGGAGTTATTTTTCTAAGGGGTTGGAGGCGTATCCCGATTTGAAGTTTGAGTTGATCGATGTGATGTGGGGGCTCTCGAGCGTGGTGTTGTACTACAAGAATCAGAAGGGGACGAAGACTGGCGAGTTTATGGAGCTAAATGAAGACGGGAAGGTTGCGCGGGTCGTCGCGAA
>JGI12635J15846_10004634_pt1 | contig 11856 bp, 14 predicted proteins | sample BlaSpr_A8_OM2_M2_FD_15846 | JGI IMG/M metagenome (IMG submission 15846) | reverse complement strand
CAACACCTGCAGGAACCGCGTCTCATCGCGGTTTTGAAAGCCGCGACCGCTGCGGCCAACTGGGAACCGAGGTCTACGCCGTCTGCGCGAGTAGGCACGATGCTCAAGGGGCGTGGCCTCGCCTGCGTTGCTTATGAAGGCAAGAACGGTTATGCAGCTCTGGTTGCTGAAGTAGACGTGGACACCCTGTCAGGCGTCGTCCATCCGCGCCGCTTCATCGTGGCGATTGACTGCGGCCCCATCTCGAATCCCGATGGACTGCGGAATCAGGTGGAAGGCGGCCTGTTGCAGGGCATAAGCCGTTCGCTTGTGGAGGAAGTCACCTGGGACGAAAGGCGGGTGACCTCGACGGACTGGAAGAGCTACATCAGCCTGCGGCTCGACTATGAAATTCCAATTATTGAGACAATATTCGTGACGCCAGAGGATGTGGCAGCCACGGGCGCCGGAGAAACCGCCATCACAGTAACACCGGCGGCGATAGGAAACGCTATTTTTGACGCTACCGGCGCACGCCTGCGCGACGTGCCCTTCACCCCGGCGCGCGTGAAAGCTGCGCTTGCGGCCCGGGACAGCCAACACGAGGGAGCGAAAGGATGAGCCGACGCTTCTACGGGCTGCTGTTAGGTGCATTGGTCTTATCTCTGGGGCTAGTGATGTGGGCATCACGTGTGGAAGCCACTACGGACACAACCGCTAAGGATAAAATGGCGTCGGCGGCTTTTGAGGCCATGCTGCCCGTCTTGCGGCATCCGCGGTGTATGAACTGCCACTCGGCGGGAGACTTTCCGAGGCAGGGCGATGACTCGCATCCCCACATCATGGATGTGAGGCGTGGTCCGGACGGGCAAGGCGTCAACGCCGTTAAGTGCAGCACCTGCCATCAGGAGCACAATCTGGCCGGAGTTCACATGCCGCCGGGAGCGCCTGAGTGGGGTCTGCCCTCGCCGGGGATGCCGATGATCTGGGAGGGCCTGAGCGATCGTCAGCTCTGCGAATTGCTCAAAGACCCAAAGCAGAATGGGCATAGAACAGTCGAACAGATTGTGGAGCACATGCATACACCGCTGGTGCTCTGGGGCTGGGATCCTGGTGAAGGACGGACGCCGATTCCGTATTCCAAGGAACGCTTCCTCGAAGCCGTGAAGGTCTGGGCTGAGCATGGCGCCGCCTGCCCCGCAGAACGCGCAAAAGCGGGCAAGCGCGCGTCGCAGAGGTAGCTGCGATTTAGGCCGCTTGCATCGGAATGATCTCGTTCCCTTAGCAAAGTTCGCTGAGCGACCCTTTACAAAGCCCCTCCCTATTCGGGAGGGCTTTTGTTCTTCTCCGCCGCTTCAACGTTGCCTAGCTGTTGCGCGCTCTCTTGTTATTAGCCGTTACAGGCGTCTCATCAATAAGACTATAACCAAGACGGTTGTGAAAAGCCCTAGAGCCCGGCCAACGGAACCAACCTCCGCCGCTCGAGGCCCCGCCACCAAGCATCCTGACAGTCGAAGAATTACAAAGGATTTCTCACTTCGAACTTCTCCACTCGGTCATAAGCCGCACTAAACTACGTTCCTGACTTCAGAAACCAGCGAGCCGACCGGGTTGGTGACAGTCTTTCTTGCTATTGCAACCATGGATTCCCCCCCCACTTGTACATCAGGTAGGCTGCCGCCAACCCGGAAACTACGGTCGCGTACACGATTATTTTGCTGAGCGACTACGCGCTTGAACCCTTGCTCTGCGGCCATATGCCCCCGTTGCGACGATTCCTCACTTCTATGATGCAAAATTGTGAGGAATCATCGCTGAGATATTTCTCACGATGAGAGAGTCGCATTCGCTAGCTTGCGGCCCTACTTGTCGGGAGCTTTTCGGTAGAAGGCCGCAAATTGTTCAGCGTTCACCGGGATCTGTAGCGAGCCGCCTTCGTCAAGGCCATCGATTTCATCTTCAATAGCGGCAGTCCCCACCGATGCTTGACGTAAAGCTGTTCTCACCTCTACGGAACACCTGAAAACGCGCCGCAACTCGCCCACACCCGACTCAATGAACTCGGTGCGTTCTATATCGTTTGGATCGGAGTTGAAAGAGATAACCGTCGATGAATGTTCCATGGGGCATTGGTTGCGTTTCGCCTATTCAAAGTTGCATAGCAGCCTTATTCCTGAACCTCAGCCCGTTGCCACGCGAAGCTCTTGTGTTCGTCCAATTCTTTGCTAGCTGACCCTGCCTTAAACCCTTCATCGTAGTCTGCCATCCCTGTTTACGCTTACGGAACAGGAAGGGTTCGGTATCAATATCTTCAACTTTCAAATGCTCTAGCTTCTCCCTGTTCTCCATTTCCATAATCCATCCGTGAAGCCAGGCACCGTGCGTGCCCTTCAATGCCTTCTTTCCCTTTTTAGGCAGCCTTCCGCCGCCGCGTTGCCTTCTTAGCTTTGGCTGTCGTTTTAGGCTTCTTTTCTGCTGCTAGGCTGCTCTGTAAAGCATCCATGATATTAACCACTTTGGTATTCGCTGGTTCTGCTTCGGGCTTCGGCAGCGGCTTTCCTTTCCGCTTGGCGTCGACCAGTTTCTTCACGGCGGCTTCATAGTCGTTCTTGTATGCTGACAGATCGAACTTCGAGGTTCTCCCCTTAATCAGCTGCTTAGCCAATGAAAGCTCATCTGCGTCGACGGAGGCTTCCCTTATAACGAAGCACGTAGAGCATCAGACCCTTTTGTTGTGGGTCTAGAGGAGCCCCGAGCGCCACCAAGTGTTCGCGACCACTCCGAGTATCCACACCAACATAAAGACGCCGGTCTGCCGCGACGCCTAGAACACAGCGGGCCCGTGCGCGGACTTCAGTCAGATAGAGCCGTTCTCTTCCTTCAGGCAAATGTCCTTGCGCAGGTCGCGTTGCCCCAGCACGGCTGCCTGTTCGCCGGCCTCCATCCACCCGCGCAGAATCACTACCGCGGCAACCTGATCGATCACGTACTTGCGATCCCGCCGGTCACGCCCTGCTTCGTCCAGAATCTCGTGCGCTGCGACCGAACTCAGCCGTTCATCCCACAGTTCGACAGGCAGCCCAGAGCGCTTTCGTAACTCTTCGGCAAACTCCTGCACCTTCGCTGCCCACGGGCTCACGTCTCCCGACATATGCAGCGGATTGCCAACCACGATCTTGACGACCCTCATGCTTGCGAATCAACCGCAGAAGGCTGCGCAGATCCCATAGCGTCAGCAAAGGCTGCGCCGTGTAACCCAAAGGATCCGAGAGCGCCACGCCCACGCGCACCTTGCCGACATCCAGCGCCATTACCCGTCCACTCGCCATGCGGTCAGTCTACGACCACGTCTTCCCCACTGCTTTACGGTGAACCATTTCCAAATGCCGATTCACGCTTCGTAAAAATGACGGTGGGATAGTCCATGCCTGCCACTCACCGTTCTGGCGCTTCTCCAAGATCTTCGAAAGGGATAATCCATGAAAAGGGTCGATTGATCGGATGGGTTAGGAGAAATGCGTCAGTATTCCGCGATAAGCACCGCCGAATTACTGGAGTCGGGCCGACTTCCAGTACCGATCGGATACCACTTTCTATCTTCCGGCGATAGTCTGAGACACAGGGATTATCGTGGCCACCGGAAGCACCTGCTGAATAGAGTAGTGCGCGCTCCTCAGCCCTACTAAGTCTCCGTATTTGCGTCGCGACGAGAGCCCTCTAAGAGGTCCGCCGCCGAATGCTGACTCGATTCTTGCTTCTTCGGGCCAAAAGCGAAGAGTGGTACCTGACGCAGTTCATCCCCGCGTATCAGCCCGTTCACGCTGCTCTTTACCATCCTTGTGATGTTCAGTCTCAAGGGCGATTTGATAGTGAAGCTGCCCTTCGATGTACTTCGCATCGCCGTGCCGCTCGCGGTCTATTTCCTTGTCATGTTCCTGATGAGCTTTTGGATGGGACGGAAGCTGGGTGCTGACTACGCGCAAACGGCGACTCTCTCGTTCACAGCGGCAGGCAACAATTTTGAGTTGGCGATCGCCGTTTCGGTGGCTGTCTTCGGATTGGCTCTCGTCGGCGTCATCGGCCCTTTGGTCGAAGTTCCGGCGTTGATAGGCCTCGTCAACGTAGCTTTCTGGTTGAGAAAGCGATACTTTCCTGTTTCGAATCGCTCGAATACCCAAACTACAACCAACGCATAAGAGAGATATTGAGATTCAAAATCGAAAAATCTAGCGGGGCCGGGGTGTCGGTGCATTGGGCTGAAGGAGCATTGAGTGACGCGGCGTGGTTTGAAGGACGAGCCGGGTGTCGCGCGAGAATGTGACATCGCGGCCACGTTTGATCCAGCGCTCGTAGATTGAGATAGCTGCGCCGTAGTAGCCGAGCCCTGCGGCAATGTTGCGCTGGCCGGCCGCGGTTCCGACGATGAAGCCGATCACCCCGAGGCTATTGGAGGCACCGGCATTTTGGCCAAAGCCGTTGCCGTCGTCGCGGTCATGATCGAGAGGGCGGGCGGCGAGGGTAAGTAGGATGAAGGGGACGAGGAGCTTGTCCTGCGGCTTGGGTTTGACCTGGCCTTCGGAGTCGAGAGCGAGGTTCTGACCGGCAGCGGAGTCGGCCCCTGTTAGCGATGCCTGGACGTTTTGTGTGCCGTTGGGGAGGATGATTTGGCGGAAGTCAAAATGAAGCGCCCCGGCGCGGCCGAAGCGGCGGGCTGGCTTGGCCTGGGTGACGGCTCCGATCATGGTCGCACCCTGTGGCACAGCGATGGAGTGGTCGGGGTTATATATAGGTTCGGCGACGGTAGCCTTGATCTCATGTCCGGATTTGGAGGTGGCGGAACTTAGCTGGTCGCTGAGATAGGCCTGGATGATCCAGGTTTTCAAGGTATAGTCCTGCGCTGACGTTGATGGGGTGAGTCCTGGGGGAGTAGCTACACCGAGAGTGGTTGCTTGTGGAGGAAGGGAGAACGATTCGGAGGTTTCAACAGTCCAGGCAGTGTTCTTTTCGATGCGCTGAGGATGGTATGGAAGTTGGGTGTAGAGAAATTGGACGAGGCGATCGCGTTTGTCGGGGCCGGTGATAATGGTCAACCTGTCGCGGAGGATCTGGACGCCGTTGTCCCACTGCTGGTGGATGAAGCCGCCTTTGCGAGGCGGTGGTGCGACGAGACGGTAGATGGGGGCGCCATCGGTGGCAATACCGGTAGTGATAGGAAAGGTCGAGCCATCGGCGAGGGTAATACCGGTGAAACGGACAACGGGAATGTAGAAGGGAGTGAAGTCGCCACGAAGCCGCGCAGTGATGCGGCGAGAGTGGTTGGAGCGAAGAGCACTTACGGTTCCAGTGACGATAGTTTTGGCGGGGAGGACAAGAGTGTTGTCGGCATATACCGGGTAGATGAGTTGGGCCCGAATGGGTTGACCGACGCGCATGGGGAGATGATCTTCAATCTGGACTGGGAGCGGCGTTCCTGCGGGCAGGCTGATAGCCGATGTCTGACAGAGAGCGGAAGTTGGAATCAGCAGGATCGACACAAACAATGAGAATCGACGTGTCATCTGGCCTCATGGTAACTCTGGGTGATGCAATCGATCAGGATGATGAATGAATCGTCATCTCAAGCACATTGCTGTAATCGAACGCGAAAAGAGGCGAATCGTATCGCTGTCCTCTTGGACATGCCGCAACGGATGAAACAGTTAAGCAAGAAGCGGCGGCAAGCTTCGTCGGGGCCGTCCTAGTCCTTGGTATGAAAGAGGGCATGATTGATATCTGGCCAGAACTCTTTGAACACAAAGGTGGCAGCATCGATACCGACGTTAAGGCCCCATTTTTGCGCGGTATTACCGAAGGTTCGCTCGCTTGCTGGATAGTACAGGTTGGAGATGCCGGCGGCTGCGCCAGCGCCCACGACTTCGCCGATATTGAAGGTTGCGGTGCCGAAGTCGGACCGCGTAATGACAGCGCGGCTCAAGGCATAACCAGTGCGCTTTAAGAACCCACCCTTACCCAAGGTGTAATACCGTATGTCTTCGTGCGCTAGTGTCGGCACTATGAACTCAACTGCATAGTTTTCGCTGGACTGGTCCACCCAACTGTGCCAGAAATAGCGGCCATAACCGGCGGCTCCCTGGTGGAACTCCGGGGTCGCGCGCGTAACCATCGAATAGCCTGCCAACACGGCTGGTAGGACAAGTGCGGAGTAATCGAAGGAGTCCTCGGTGGCCGTGATGAATTTTTCCTTTGCCGATTGCGGAGGAAGCACCTGGCTCGTGCTGACTGCGCGAAAGTTAGGAATGATGCCGAGGATGCGTTTGGTCTGTTGGGCCTGCTCGTCGGCCAGCAAGGGGGAGGCGTCGCTCTGTTGGGAGGTGAAAGAACTGCTTGAGGAGGCGTCCTGCAATCCAGAATTCCCATCGCTCATCGTCTTGGAGACCATGTCTGGAGAATCAGGTAACGCGGACTGAGGCGTCTGCTTTGTCTGCGCAATGACATGAACCGAACACCCAAAAACGAGAACACAGATGCAGCACAGAGAAGACGCTCTAGGCATAAGTAATCGATTGCTCCGCACTCTTGAACTAGTCACCTTTCAATAGACTTTCGCGAAACGTCGATGGATTAGATTGAGATACTAAATGAACGAATCGTCATGAATCTCGACGTCGAAGATGGCGACGATTGGGCTGTACAACCAAATCGGCAACTCGGTTCACGATTGGAGTTGTGGCATTAAGTTGCCAGGTTCGAATCTGTGACCACTTGGCGCTGAATCGTGGTCGCCAGTTCGAGACAGCTAGATACTCGCGACCCGTGAGCGTCAAATACAAAGGTTGTCAAGTCAGGATGAAGACTGTCGAGCGAAGGCAGTTCATTTAGCCCGTCTTCGCATTTCTATCTACTGAAGACGAAATATAGAACACCTATCGCTCCTAGAACGAAGAGGACGAGCGCTCCTATGACACACAGCACATAGCTAAATGGGTAGTCTTCATCATCGCTCAACGGATTACCTTCTTCGGCATGCCTTGGACATAAATAACATAGATGATATTGACTCAAACTGATGTCCGTTGCCACACAAGAAGCCTTCAATGAACAATTTGTCATGGTAAGGTCGCTAACCCATCGTGTTAGGTTCTTCTTATCGACCGACAGTAGTGCCGCATTCCTCTGGAGGTAGAGGGATACATCAGGCAAATATTTCTCTATCTTGAAGTTTTCAGCTTGATAAACGAATCGTCGGATCAGTAGATTGCTAGGCCGCTCCGATTGACAGCGAAGATCGAATGCTCCCACTTGACCATCTCGAGCGTCATGGCGATCTTATGCCATACTCGCATGCGCCTACCTGTTGACCAATGTCAGAGAGTGCGGAGCATCGACCGTCTCTCCTGCTGCCCGAGGCCAGTTTATTGTCAGCAGAGCCCCTCCTTGTGGAAGGTTTGACGCCGTTACACTTCCTCCGTGAGCGCGCACCACCGCTTCAACGAATGCAAGCCCCAACCCGCGACCTTTCGAATCTCTTCCCTTCACCCGCTGCTCGAACATCTGGAGACCAATCTCCGAGGCAAATCCCGGGCCATCATCCTCCACAGTCAAGATCACGGTGTTCTCACTTGCTCCAAGTCTTATGGAAACAGTGCATGCCGCGGGCAGGTGGTTGCATTCGTTATCGAGCAGGTTTGCGATTACTCGATGAAGAAGGGCAGCATCTGCCAGGACCGTGACAGGACCGGCGCTGCGCAGATCCACCCGAAGTCCTTTCTCCGACATACAAGGCTCATACAGATTGAGCATGACTCGAAGCAGTTCATCGAGATCGACTTCCGTGCGCGACAACCTCAGCGCGTCAGCTTTTGCTTCCGCAACATCGAGCGAAGTATTCAGGAATTCCGTTAGTCGATCCAGTTCATCGATGGCCGAGACGATTGGCTCACTCTGCTCGACTTTTAGATCGCCCGATAGAACGATCTCCAGTTTCCCCCGAATCGCCGTCAACGGGCTACGAAGATCGTGGGCAAGGGACTCCGTAATAGTGTGCAGCTGGTGCATCGAGCTTTCTATCCGGTCCAGCATGTGGTTTAGCGTTAATGCCAGATGCCCTATTTCGTCGTTGCGCTTGTTGGTTGGAACTCTACTGCTCAAGTCAGATTGTCCAATTCTGGATGCCGCTTCAGTGATCTCGCGGACATAATTGAGCATGCGTCGGGTGGCGTAGAAGACGATCGCAAAGCCAAACAAGACGATGAGCAGCCAAAGGCAGAGGAAGCGGAATCGGAGGTTCCTGAGTACACGCAATTCGTCTCGTTCCGAAAGGCCGAGATAGATGTGGCTCCCATCCTCCATGCGCACCGACGCTACCCGAAAGGGGTGCTTGAATCCCTTGACATTCAAGTCGTAAGGCACATCGGAAACGATCTTAAGTGCGCGAATGGCGGCTAAGTGCGGTATCCCGTCACCGACACCAACCCAAAGTTTCAGATTACCGTCGTCTCCGGCCTGAAGAAAGAAGACCGAGTCGTTCTCATTGCCATTCGAGCGCAGTTTGTTTGGCACCTCTCTACTTGCAAGTTCCGCGACTTCTCTCACTACCCGACCGTAGAGGCGGTCCTTTGGCGTTCGCCCGGCTACATCACCAAGTACTGCCACCTCTCCAGTGAGCCACGCGTCGCTCCGACGCTGAATATCGTTCGCTACGAATCGATGGAGCATCGCAAAGACCAGCATTGTTCCAATGGCAAAAGCTAGGGTTGCCCAGAGGGAAATACGCCATGCGCCACTGTGCATGATGGGATTAGCGGTCTTTGAGGACATAACCAATACCTCGTAAAGTCTTGATCAGCGGCTCGCGGCCTTCAATATCGACCTTGCCGCGCAACCGGTAGATGTGCACGTCGACAACGTTAGTGTCCGGCTGAATTCGCGTTCCCCATACTTCGGAGAGAAGCATGGATCGAGTGACAACTCTTCCGGCATGGCGACAAAGGTACTCCAGGAGCACAAACTCCTGTGGGCTTAGATTCAGAACTTCGCCGCCACGTGAGGCTCTACGTCTGATGAAGTCCAGTTCCAGGTCGAGTACACGCAAACGTGAGGCTTCTTCGCTCGCAGCCAAATTTCGTCTCAAGAGGTTGCGCAGCCGAGCCAGCAATTCGGCGAGAGCAAAGGGTTTGGTCAGGTAGTCGTCGCCACCTTGTTCCAATCCCTTGACTCTGTCGTCGACCGATCTTCTGGCTGAAAGTATCAATACAGGACTGCTTACGCCAGACTGTCGAAGCTGAAGAATCAGGTCAATGCCATCTTGATCCGGAAGACCAAGGTCGATGATTAGAACGTCATACTTCTTTCCAGACGCAAGTTGCGCGGCGGCTCGCCCATCCTTGGCGGCATCCACCTCGTATCCCGCATCAGTGAGCGATTGCTTGAGGAAACGCTGGATCTCGAGTTCGTCCTCCACGAGCAGGAGCTGCATGGAGTGATGGTAAGCCATTTTGATTCACGATTCGCATACTCCAGGAGGCTGCAAGATGACGATTCGGTCATCTACGTCCACTCAGCGACGGACGAATNGGAAAAGGCTAGACAGAGAATAGGATAGCCGGAATAACGACTCCTGCCGCAAGGGTCAGAACGATCGATTTCCGGCGCGCATACTTCCAACCCATTATGAGGCCCGTACACGTTGAAACCGCAAGTGCAAGTGCTGTGGCGGCAAAGAATATCTTCATGGGAAGCGAGTTGGGCGCCGGCGGGGCTTGCGTTGGCATTGGAGTCTCAAGTTTCGGACCATCCAGCTTTGCCCCGTCAGACTTAGGCGAATTGGGCGGAGCAACCTTTCGGGGAGAAGATAAAGCGTCCCCTTCTTATGTAATTGTGAACGATGCACGAGGATTTCTGGAGGTGCGTAGGAACTGCCACGAGCGGTCTCGGTGCAGCCCGAACATCTGCAGACCACCCGTAATCGCGAAAAAAAGAATCGTGGGCGCGAAGAACAGCCCAAGACAGCGATGCATGAGGCGGATGGATTGGAGCGATGCTGCAAATGTCATTTCGGAGTATCGACCTCTCAAATTCTAGGCTCTGGCAGAGCCCCGAATGCCGATTCCGAAGAACACTCGTGGTCGTGCATCTTGCCTTGCTCTTCCGTAACTTAGCATGTGGACGGACGAAATTCAGGGGGCGCTCCAGTGATTGCGTCCTCTATGAACAAATCGTCATCCTATCCCTTCCTGCAAAGTGCTATCAAAAGAACAAAGGTCTCGTCTCAAAGAGTAGCCGTTGTATGGAGAATGCGAAGCCTGTTCTCTCAAGCAGTCGACTGTCGCCGGATCGTCGTCTCTTCGTGGCCCAGCTTCCCCAACACACAAACGCGACATTTAATCTCGATGATCCGGGCTGAGGACATATTCCGCTTTGACTACGGCTTACCTGAACCGCATCGCTACTGCCGTACCAGAGCACGATGTGCATGACACCTTCGTCGTCTTCGCCGAGAAGATGCTCGCCGACCCACGGCTACGCACGGTCTTCCGCCGCATGGTGAGCCGCGCCGACATCGCGCATCGCTATTCGTTCCTCGATCCGCAGAAAGGCTCCGGCCAATTCTCTTCGCATAACGCGAATGATTTTTATCGGCTAGGTAACTTTCCCAACACGGCGCGGCGTATGGAACTGTTTGAGCAGAGCGCTCCGGTGCTGATGAAGAAGGCCGTGGACCGGCTTGCGCTCAATGAGAAGGATCGCTCCGATATTACGCATGTGCTGGTGACCTGCTGCACGGGACTCTATGCGCCGGGGCTGGACTTCGAGATCGTCGACCACCTCGGGCTTTCGGCGGGCGTGGAGCGCACGATGGTTGGATTCATGGGATGCTATGCCGCGATCAATGCGCTGAAGCTGGCGCGACACATTGTGCGCTCAGATCCGAAGGCGGGTGTTCTGATGGTCAACCTGGAGCTATGTACGCTGCACTTCCAGGAGACACAGGAGCTGGAGCAGGTGCTCTCCTTCCTGGTCTTTGCCGATGGCGCGGCGGCGAGCCTAATTACTGCTCGCGAGCAGGGTCTCGCGCTGGACAGCTTCAAAGCGGTGATGGTGCCGGAGACACGTGGGCTGATTACCTGGAAGATTCGGGAGCTAGGTTTCGACATGCTGCTCTCCGGGCAGGTGCCGGGAGAGCTGGCCCGCGCGCTGCATGAGGGCGAACTGATGGCGGAGCGCGACGGCATCGACCTGTGGGCGGTGCATCCCGGCGGACGGTCGATTCTGGATGCGGTAGAGAAGGGACTGGAACTGCCGACGGATGCGCTGGCAGCATCGCGCGAAGTGCTATCGTGCTTCGGCAACATGTCGTCGGCGACGGTGATGTTTGTGTTGCAGCGAATAATGCAGCAAGCGCGCCCGGGGCAGCGTGGGTGTGCGATGTCGTTTGGGCCGGGCCTAACAGCGGAGACGATGCGCTTCCATGGGGTCTAGTGTACAGATCGACTTCAGTCAGCGGGTCTCTCCGCGTGAGTTGCCGGAGCTGATGGATGGTGACTGTAGTTATGAGGATTTCCGTGACTGCCTGCGCAGTCTGAAAACCGTCAATCGCTGGCTGCTGGGTTATCGGCCGACGCTGGCTTGGCTGGATCGGTTGCCGCATGGATTGCGTGATCCGGTACACATCGTCGATGTGGGCAGTGGCGGCGGCGATCTACTGCGGCAGATTGCAGGCTGGGCACGGAGACGGGGCATTCCTGTGCAGTTAACGGGGATCGACTTGAATCCTTATGCGGCACGTGCAGCAGCGGAGTCCACGCCAAGGAAGCTCGGAATCGAATGGGTGACCGGCGATGCTCTGGAGTATCGACCGAAGAAACCAGTCGATATCAT
>JGI12635J15846_10004632_pt1 | contig 11858 bp, 9 predicted proteins | sample BlaSpr_A8_OM2_M2_FD_15846 | JGI IMG/M metagenome (IMG submission 15846) | reverse complement strand
AGGGGCTTGGGTTGGCAACCGGCGGAAATTCGGCAGAAATTCGGCTAGTGGGTTCCATTGCATAAGCTTGACGGCTAGAAGACTCTTCCTAATTGGAAGAACCATTTCTGATGGCCGGAGTCGCCTACGCTGCCTCCGAAGAAAAGTGGGCCGAAGGCAGTTTCGGCTACTACGCCGGCTTCTACGTCGGTGGGGAAACCGGATTCCGGAAAATATCCTATTGTGCCGCTGGAGGTCGAAGTCCTGTACATTTTGGCTACTTCGTAGGAGCTCACGATGTAAATCTTTTTGCCTACAAATGGCGGCAGGGTGAGCAGTTCATGGATGTAACCGGCGCGGAACAGGTAATACTGGTCGCCGAAGAGTTCGTTGGTTCCGTAAGCGCTTAAGCGCAGTGGCGCACCCAGGAAGAAGATGGGAAAGCCGGAGTTGCGGACCCCAAAGGTGGTTCCACCCTCGGCAGAGGCGAAGACGGAACCTTTGGGAGTGATGGGCTTGAAGCCTTCGAGGCGGGCATCCATGGCGGGTAGAGCCTGGTCGGCGCCGGGATAGGCGTCATACCAGTGAAACGTGGATTCGATCTTGTAGCCCACGAGGGGAACGATGGGGTCGTCGGTGTGGTCGGTGTGGAAACTAAGATGGGTGTCACCCAGTCGGCCACTGACGGAGGCGAAATCGGGGCGGCCCAGATTGAGGGGGGCGGCGGTATAGCCGAGGTCGTACCCGACCCGAAGTTCGGTGAAGCGGCTGAATCCGTAGCCGAGGTCGATGCCGCCGTCTTCCTGGTGGTAGCGATACAGAGCAATGGGATTCGTCTCATCGAAGAACTTGAATCCGGTGTTACTGGCGTTGGCGTGAGGCGCGAAGAACCACTTACTAAGTGCACTAAACGGCCGATAAAGTTCGCTGGAGATACGATAAGTGTTTCCGAAGGCAAAGTCGGTGCGCCATTCGGATCTGTAGCCGGCCACGTCCATGAAAGTAACGCGACCGGCCTGAGTGAAAGTAACATCTTTTGGCTCGGAGCCATCGGCCTCAAAGCCGAGTTGAACTGTTGGGGGCGCGTAATTTTTCTCGCGGATGTTCACGATCAGCCCAGTTTGTCCGTTTTTGTCTTCGAGCCAATAGTCGACGGAATCAAACTTACCGATTCCGGTAAGCCGGTTGAACATATCTTCCATCGGGGGCACATCGACCGGCTTGCCGACCAGAGGGAGGAGGAAGTGCTCCAAACTGCGTGCAGCTTGCGGGTTCGTGCCTCTGACTTCGAGAAATTGGGGGACGGGAACGTCGGTCTTCATTCGCTTCTGGCGCTGCTCTAAATAGGCGTGCCAGTCGGCATCATTCAATGCATAAGGAGCCAAGATGTTCGACTTGTCGGCGGTGGCTTGGGTGCCGCGATCGATGATGATCGCGGCTTTGTCGTATTCCAAGGAGGTGAAAGCCTTGAGATCGACATTGACGACAAGGTCCGCGCCGGCGAGGCCGCGAATTTCATTCTGGTGAATGACTACCTCCACGGACCGTCCGAGGGCGTTAAACAGGGATTGAAGCTTGTCGGCATCGGCGGGCGCGATTTCGAGATGGATGGCGATGACTACGTCTGCGCCCATCTTCCTGACGACGTCGGTCGGCAGATTGTCGAGAAGGCCGCCATCTACATAGACATCCTTGCCCACGCGGACAGGGGCGAAGAGGCCGGGAATGGACATGGTGGAGCGCATGGCCTGGGCGATGGAGCCGCGGTCGAAAACAACGGGTCTGCCCGTCACCAGGTCAGTGGCTACGCAGCGGAAGGGGATGGGAAGGTCGTCAAAGGATCCGTTGTGCGTGTAGGGCAGAGTTTCGCGATCGATCAGCAGGCTGACGCCCTGGCCCGAGTTCAAGCCTGAGGGTAACGAGAAGCCATTTTTCAGGCCGAATTCGAGGCGGTTGGGGAAGGCTCGCTGGTCTTCTTTGCGGCGGTAGGATAGGTCGCGGTACTCGGTTTGGCCATCGATGATGGCATTCCAGTCCTGATTCTCGACGATGCCTTTCATCTCCGCGGGAGACTTGCCGGTGGCGTAGAGGCCGCCTACTAGGCCGCCGAAGCTGGTTCCGGCGATATAGTCGACGGGAATGTGGTGATCCTCAAACCATTTGAGCACGCCGATATGCGCGAGTCCTAATGCGCCGCCGCCTTCGAGGGCAATGCCAATCTTGAGTCTTTTTTTGGGTGCGGCCGAGTCGGGAGAGGACGATGCGGCGGATGAGTCGGAGGCCTGCGGAAACGCGCGGAGTGAGATAACAAAGCACAATGCCATGGCAGCGAATGAAGACCGCGAAAATGCGCGCATAAGATGTCCTGGGAAATCTGAGTTATGGCCGGGTGGATGAAGGCGCTCACCGGAGAGCCGGTTCGACCTCTGTCCCCTCGGATTTCTGAGGTTGCCTCAGCCAAGTTGATTTTGCAAGGCGGGGGAAAGCCGTTGATAGCGGGTAGATGTGGCGTTCGTTCTCGCGTTAGAGCGGCTTTGACATGCGGACGAGGTGGACGGGAATTCTAGTGGTTTGGTCGGGCGGGAAAGGCAAGGTGCCGCTCTCCATATATCCAAAGCGCCGGTAGTACGCGGGCAGTTCCTGACGCACGTTTACGAAGGTGAGATCCATGAAACGGCATTGGGAGGAACGGCAGTACTGTTCGGCGGGATAGATTAGGCGAGCACCGGTTCCAGAACGCTGCCGTTGCGGATCGACGGCAAGCAACCCGAAGTAACCGCGTTCGCCGCGCAGTTCGGTATAGATGCAACCCGCCAGTACTGCATCTTCGAACAGCATGAAGAATTTCCCCTTCTGCATCAAGGCAGCGACTTTGTCGGGGTCGGTGCGATCGGTGGTGCTGAAGAAACGTTCGGGGCGAAAAACATCGTTCACCAGACGCGCGATTGCGGGCGCGTCGGCGAGTTCAGCGGCACGGATCTCCGGAGGATTCGGCAAACGGGTGATTTTACTTCAAGAAAAGGAACTGCGGAATTGGGACCTGAAGCGAATGGCGGGGAAGAGACTTCGCTGGGCGAGGGCGTCCGCGCGCCACCTCCACAAGTTAGTTGGGCTTGCGGAACTTACTGTCGGCCAGATAGCGAAGCATGATGGCGTCGGTGGCGCTCTGGAACTGCTGTTCCAGTTCGGGGGCACGCGCCGGGACTTCCTGGCGCAGCGTCTGGCGGAATTTTTCGCCCATTTCGGAGTCGCTCGTAACGACTTGCATGTAGAACCAGAGAAAGTGGCGCATCTGGTCGAGGGCGGATTTGAGTCCCTGGACCGATTCCATCTCGGGCTGATCGGCCAGCGCCTCCATGAGTTCGGGATCGTTCGGGGCTTGCATGGCGGCGCAGTTGAGCTCGCGCTGAATCACGCGCAGGTCGTCAGTAACTCGCAAAATGCGGAGATGAATTTCGTCCATGCTTTCCCGGTTCTCACGATCCATGGGTCCCTTTCCGTCCTGACAAGCTTTACCGATTGAAGCGTGCTAACTTCGTGCGTCCTAAATAAGATCGCATCCCGGAGCCGTAGTGGAAAAGGTTCCCCGTGTGCATGAGCTTCGGTAATTGAAGTTACCTTAGATTGAAAGCCGCGCGGGGCGGGCTATTTCATGCACCTTTGCGGATTACTTCATGAGGCAGGTTGCGTCCGGCGGCCCGAATTTCAGGCACACGAACGATACGGGCGCCGTGCGCGGGCGTTTCCACCGCCTCGACGAACGCCAGAATCAGTTGGTCAAGAGTAACCAGGCCTAGGCGCAGAGCGGCTTGCCGGGTGAACGGAAGCCACTCACATACCTTGTAGAAAGGCAGCAGAGCGTAGGGCCAGCGGTGTCCGGGGCCGAGCACGTACCAGGGCTGGAGGATCGTGGAATTGAGATTCCGGTTCTGAATCATTTGCTCGCACTCGGCCCGCACGGCGACGTAGTCCCGCCGGATCGGAGCCGGGTGGGCGACGCTGAGATAGATGAAATGATGGACGCCGAGTTCGGCGCAAACGTCAATGGCTTCTCGGGCGGCGTTCAGATCAATGGCGCGAAGTTCACCGGCTGTGGCCGAAGCGGGATGAGGCGCGCCAATCAAATGGATGAAGGTGTCGGCGGGGCGGATCAATTGGCGGTAACTATTGGCGTCGAGCGCATTTCCGGAGACCACTTCACATTCGGCGGGCAGCTTGGCTTTTGAGCCGGGGCGCACCAGGACGCGAACTCGATGGGCACGCTCGAGAAGAATCGGAATGAGGCTGCTGCCGATACGACCGGTTCCCCCCGTAATGAAGACGCGCCGGGAGTCCGCCGATTTGGGGAGTGATTTGACTCTCAGCAAGAGCCGAATATCGGAGATGGATGCCGCCACGGGGTAGTACGCTCCAGAGCCTGCGATAGATTTCAATGGCCCGTCAAGAAGTTTAATTCAAGGCGGGGCCAGGTGTGATACAAACGTTTTCGCTATGACCTCGGCGCAAACTGGCGCGGTGCAGACTGGACTGGTGCGGGCCATCGGCCGTTGGAGCCTGGCCGCACTGGCGGTGAACTCCATTATCGGGAGCGGTATTTTCGGGTTGCCGGGTACGGTGGCTGGCCTGCTCGGCAAACACAGTGTTGAGGCGGTGTTGATTGCTGGGGCTGCGATGGGCGTGATTATGGCCTGCTTCGCGGAGGTAGCATCGCAATTTTCCGAGGCGGGCGGACCGTACCTCTACGCGCGCACGGCGTTCGGGCGGCTGACGGGAATTCTGGTGGGCTGGATGCTGTATTTGGCGCAGACGGCGGCTCCGGCCGCGAACGCGAATTTGTTTGTGATTTACTTGGCGGAATTCTGGCCGGCGGCCAAACAACCCTGGCCACGTTTTGTGATTTTGACGTTACTGATCGGAGTGCTGGCGCTTATCAATATCCGGGGGGCGCGACAGGGCACGGTGGTGAGTAACGTGTTCACGGTAGCAAAACTTCTGCCGTTACTGATGGTGATCTTGGCCGGAGCCGCCGTTACGATCATCCATCCAGCGCCTTGGGGAGCGGGGGCGGCGATACCAGAAAGCGCGTGGATGAAGGCCATGGTTCTGCTGATTTTCGCGTACGGTGGATTTGAAACGGCGCTGGCCCCCATGAGCGAGGCGAAGAACCCAGGACGGGACGCGGCCTTCGCGCTGTTTGTGGCACTGATCTCATGTACCGTGATCTATGCGCTGGTGCAATGGGTGGTGGTGGGAGTGCTGGGGCCGGGGGCAGCATGGGATCGTCCTCTGGCCGAAGTAGCGCGTGCCACGATGGGCAATCGGGGAGCCGGGTTGGTTGCGCTCGGGGCGCTGGTTTCAGTCTACGGTTATCTGAGCGCCAAGCTGCTCGGCATGCCGCGGGTTACGTTCGCGCTCGCCGAAGCTGACGATCTGCCAAAATTGTTTGCCACGGTGAGCCGTCGATTTCAGACACCCTGGTTTTCGATTCTGTTCTATGCCGTCGCAGTCTGGGGATTGGCGATTGAGGGGGATTTCAAGTGGAATGTGACGCTATCGGTTGTTGCTCGGCTGTTTTACTACGGTGTGGTTTGCGCCGCGCTGATCGCTTTGCGTCGAAAACGGCCACTGGCAGCCGGTTTTCGGTTGTTTGGCGGACAGGCGCTGGCCGTGATCGGAGTTGCAATTACTCTTGTGCTTGCGACCCAGGTGGATCGGAGTAAGTCGATGATCCTGGGGGCCACGGTGGTGCTGGCTTTGCTGAATTGGTTGTGGGCGCGGCGGACGCGCAGTGCGGAGTAAATCATTTGTGAGTTCGCGCGCTGACGTGTTTGAGTTTGGATGTTTGAGTTCGCTGCTGGAGGACTTTTGTCAAAGCTTGGTTTCGTTTACCTGCTGCTCGTTCCCTGTGTCTCTTGCTTCGCACAGCGTGAACCCGTGCTCAAGCAGATAGACCTGCCGCATCCTTATTACTTCAGAGAGATGTATCTGCCGCAGCTAACGACGGGGCCAAGTGCGGCCGCCTGGTCTCCCGATTCGTACAGCCTGGTGTATTCGATGGCGGGGTCACTATGGCGGCAGGAGCTGCGCAGCGCGAAGGCGGAGCAGCTTACGGCTGGACCGGGCTATGACTATCAGCCAGATTGGTCGGCCGATGGCCGTTGGATTGTGTTTGCACGTTACGATCACGATGCTGTTGAGTTGTGGTCGCTGGATATGCGGGATGGGCGAACGCGGAAGATGACGTCTGGAGGGGCGGTGAATGTCGAGCCCCGATTTTCGCCGGATGGAAGGCGGCTGGCGTTTGTGTCGACTTCCTACAAAGGACACTTCCATATTTTCATAGGACGTTTTGCAGACGGGCTCCTCAGTGACGTGCAACAACTTACTCCGGAGAATGTCAGCCCGTTGCCCCGTTATTACTACAGTCAAGTGGATCACGAGATCAGTCCGGTGTGGACGCGGGACGGCTCGGCGGTTCTGTTCATCTCAAATCGCGGACACATTCATGGCACGGGCGGATTCTGGATGGTGAAGGCGGAGCCGGGGGCTGCCGGTATTTCCTATAAAGAAATTCATTACGAGGAGACGAACTGGAAAGCTCGCCCCGACTTTTCGCCGGATGGCAAGCGCATGGTTTATGCGTCGTATCTGGGGCAGAGTTGGCATCAATTGTGGGTGATGCCGGCGGCGGGTGGGGATGCGTTTCCGATTTCTTATGGCCCATTTGATAACGTGAATCCGAGGTGGTCCCCCGATGGATCGAAGATTGCATTCATCTCGAATCGAAGTGGAAACACTGCGCTGTGGGTGCAGACGATTCCAGGTGGAGAGCAGACGGAGGTGGTCGCGAGCGAACGGCAGTATTTGAAGCCCATGGGGGGCATTTCGCTGCGCATAGTCGACGCTGGCGGAAAGCCGGTAGCCGCACGGGTTTTCGTAACTGCGGCCGACGGGTTGGCCTATGCTCCCGATCATGCCTGGATGCACGCCGACGACAGCTTTGATCGCGCTGAGCGGTCGTTTGAAGCACACTATTTCGATACTTTGGGCGAGGCGGAAATAACGGTGCCCGCGGGAGCAGTTGAAGTTGATGTGATGCGCGGATTCGAGAATCATTTTGAGGAGCGGAAGATCGAAGTGAAGGCCAACAGTACCTCATGGCTTACGGTGCAGTTGACGCCACTGGCCAGCGAACTGGAGGCAATGTCGAGTTGGGTGAGCGGCGATGTTCATGTGCATATGAACTATGGAGGGACTTATCGAAACGCGCCGGCGCACCTTATGGAGCAGGCGGCGGCTGAGGATGTTGGGATTGTGGAAGACCTGGTGGTGAATAAAGAGCAACGAATTCCTGATATCGCCTATTTTTCGCAGGGGCTTGATACGGCTTCCACTGCGGATCATCTGCTGCTGCACGGACAGGAGTTTCACACTAGCTACTGGGGACATCTCGGATTACTCAATCTGACGCGCAACTTCATACTTCCGGGATATGCGGCATATCCCAATACGGCGGCCGCCAGTCTTTATCCGGCAAATGCAAATATCGCCGATATGGCGCATGAACAGGGCGCGCTGGTCGGGTATGTGCATCCTTTTGATAGTTTTCCTGATCCGGCGAAGGATGCTTCACTTACTGCCGAGTTACCCGCGGATGTGGCGTTGGGTAAGGTGGATTACATTGAAGTACTTGGATTTTCCGATCATAAGTCGACAGCTGCGGTCTGGTATAAGCTTCTGAATTGCGGATTTCGTCTGCCTGCGGCGGCGGGTACGGATTTCATGGGCAATTACGCATCCTTGCGCGGACCGGTGGGATTGAATCGCGTGTATGCCGAGGTGAAACCTGGTCCGCTAAAGATTGAGCCGTGGCTGGCGTCGATCAAGGCGGGGCGGACGTTTGCGACGAACGGACCTTTGCTTCGGTTTTCGCTGGGAGGGCAGGCGATCGGCGGGGAAGTGCGGCTGGAGAAAAAGCAAGAGGTGCGGTTTTCGGCCGAGCTGTTTTCGATGGTTCCAGTGGACCATCTGCAAATTGTCTGCAACGGGAAAGTTGCGCGGGAAGTGGCGATCGACAGCAATCGCAGCGCGGCGCAGGTGGATGGGTCGATCCCCCTCGATGCGAGCGGATGGTGCATTCTGCGCGCTTTCAGTGACCAGGCGGAGTATCCGATTCTGGATCTGTATCCTTACGCCACGACCAGTCCGGTGTATGTGAATGTGGCGGGCGCGGCGGTGCGCAATGCGGCCGATGCGGCTTACTTTGGGGCTTGGGTTGAACGGCTGATTTCGGCGGCACGAAGTAATACTTCGTGGAACACCGAGGCGGAGAAGGAATCGGTGATTTCGATGTTGCTGGATGCGAGAGCGAAGTACGCGGAGTTGGCGAAGTAGACCGAGTGCAGGCAGAAACCTAAGTTCATGCGCGTTATCATTGCGGGCGGCGGCACGGGCGGACATGTGATTCCGGCGCTGGCTATTGCTCAACAGCTTAAGAAACAATTTGGGGCTGAGGTTCTTTTTATTGGTACGGCTCGCGGCATTGAGACGCGGCTGGTGCCGCAGGCAGGGTATCCGCTGGAGTTGATTCAGGTGGGCGCGCTGAAAAATGTCAGCCTGATGACGCGGATTAAGACGATGTTTGACCTGCCACGCGCGATCGCAGCTTCTTCGCGGATGCTTTCGAAGTTCGATCCTGAAGTTGTGATTGGGGTGGGAGGCTACGCCTCGGGACCGGCGATGGTGGCTGCCATTCGTCGCGGGCTACCGACGCTTGCTTTTGAACCGAACGTGGTGCCGGGATTTGCCAACCGCATGATTGCGCGCTGGGTTTCTGGGGCGGCGGTGCACTTTGAAGAAACCTGCCGGTATTTTCCTCGCTGTAAGGTGACGGGCGTTCCGGTGCGCGAGGCATTTTTTAATATTCCGGCGACCAGTTCCGTGAAAACCGGTAGTGAGCCCACGCTGCTTGTCTTTGGTGGCAGTCAGGGCGCGCGCGCCATCAATCAAGCGATGATCGAGTCGCTAGCAGGTTTGCAAGCAAAGATTCCTCGAATCCACGTTATTCACCAGACGGGACAACGCGATTACGACCGCGTGCTGGCCGCTTATCAACAGTCGGGAATTTCGGGGGAGGTCCACAAATTTATTGAAGACATGCCGGGCACGTTTGGGCGCGCCGATTTACTCGTGTGCCGTTCGGGCGCCAGCAGTGTGGCAGAGATCGCTGCGGCGGGAAAGCCGGCGATTTTTGTGCCGTTTCCGGCAGCTGCCGACGATCATCAGAACGTAAACGCGCGGGCCCTGGAGCGCGCGGGCGCCGCGGTGGTGGTCGAAGAGAGCAATCTGGGGGCGGCTTATCTGGTCGAGACGATTGCCGTGCTGATTGGCGATTCGAGTCGCCTGCAAAGCATGTCTGCGGCGGCTAGAACGCTGGCGCATCCGAAGGCAGTCGAGGAAATCGCGGAGATGGTGGGGGAACTTGCCGCGCGCGGCTAGAAGCTTTCCTGGCAGAGGATGCTGAGGGCGCAGAGAAATTCAGCTTAAATCTTTCGTGGTCTCTGCGTGTCACGGCGGTGTAAGGGCCGGCGTAATGGTCTATGATCAGCGTCGTGCATCAGGGATTGTCGGGTGATTCGGTTCCCATGTTCGCAAAGATTCAGCGCATTCATTTCGTAGGTATCGGCGGCATCGGCATGAGTGGGATTGCCGAGGTCTTGCTGAATCTTGGCTATAAGATTTCGGGCTCCGATCTTAAAAGTTCGACGGTGACGCAGCGACTGGCCGCACTGGGCGCGGCAATATTTGAAGGGCACATTGCCGCCAATGTGATTGGCGCGGACGTTGTGGTTACCAGTTCCGCGATTTCGGCCGATAACCCCGAGGTTGCTGAAGCTCGGCGCCTCCATCTCCCTGTCATTCAGCGCGCCGAGATGCTGGCCGAACTGATGCGGCTGAAATATGGCATCGCGATCGCGGGGATGCATGGGAAGACAACCACAACTTCGATGGTGGCGGCTGTGCTGGCCGCTGGCGGCCTTGATCCGACGGTTGTGGTCGGTGGGCGCGTCGATGCGATGGGTTCGAACGCGCGGCTCGGCAAGTCGCAATACCTGGTCGCTGAAGCCGACGAGAGTGACCGGTCGTTTCTGAAGCTTTCGCCGATTCTCTCGGTGGTCACCAACATTGATCGCGAGCATATGGACTGCTATCGCGACATGAGGGACGTGCGCCGGACATTTCTGGAATTTATGGAGCGCGTCCCGTTTTACGGCGTGGTCGTGGGCTGCAATGACGATGTGGCGCTGCGGCGCTTATTGCCGCGTGTGCATCGGCGGGTGACAACTTATGGAACCACCCCGGGATCGGATTTTCTGATTTGCAAAGGGACGTTTCATAGTGGTCTCGCGCAGAACGATTCGGTACTGAATCGTCCGTTGCCGGCGGCCGGGGAGCACGGCCCCCTGATACGCTTCCAGGTAACTTACAAAGAGAAAGATCTGGGGGAATTCACACTGCATGTGCCGGGCATGCACAACGTCCTCAATGCGACGGCGGCCATTGCGGTCGGCACAGCGCTCGACATTCCCGCGGATCTGATCCGTTCCGCATTAAACGATTTTCGCGGCGTGGATCGGCGCTTCCAACTGAAGGGCAAGGCCGCAGGCGTCAGCGTGATTGACGACTACGGCCATCATCCGACAGAAATCCGCGCGACTCTGGCCGCCGCCCACCAATGCGGATTTCGCCGGGTGCATGTGATCTTCCAGCCCCACCGCTTTACCCGAACCCGCGATCTGATGGATGAGTTCGCAACCGCGTTCGCCGACGCCGACACGCTTTGTCTGCTCGATATTTATCCGGCGAGCGAGAAGCCGATCGAGGGGATTACGACGGAGGCGCTCGTCAGGCGCATTGCCGCGGTGGGAAACGTGAGCGTGGCGTATGCGCCTTCCTTTTCGGATGCGGTAGCGATGGTCACTGGGCTCGCGCAGCCGGGCGATATGGTGCTAACACTCGGGGCCGGCAGCGTTTCGCAATTGGGTGCGCTCATTCTGCAAAAGCTGCAAGTGGCGTAAAAGAGGGCCCTTTGGCGTCCCAACAAAACATCTTTTTGTGTTGTCTTTTTCTGGTTGACCTTTCTTTACACCGTTCGTCCAACGTCCATACGGTGAGGATCTTTCGATGGACACGAATAAAGCCGCTTACTGGATCGCTGTTGGAGTGCTGGCGCTCGGTTTGAGCAGCGAGTATCAGCATGGACGTTTTGTGACCTTGCATCGGATTGCCGAACGCGCCGATTTAGCGTTGTGCCGGATTTCGGGGCACGCCGAGGAGGCTTTGGCGGCTGCGAGACTTTTGACGATGCGGGATGGCTCGGCGGCGGACAGTCTGTTGGCGTCCACGGGAGCGGCCGAGATGGCGCGGGACCACAGCGAGTGGCTGCGAGATGAGGCGAGGGAAGAGATTGAGCTGGTTCGGGACCGGGTTCAAGAGAACGTTGGGGATAGGATTCGCGAGCAAATTCGCGCCCAGGGCGAAATGCGTCGGGTGGAGATCGAGCAGATCTATTTGCGCACGCGGTCGCAGGTCCAAATGGCCCACATGGTGAATCGACGGGTGATGGTGGTTTGTCCGAAGACGGGTGCGCAGGTGGTCGTGAACACCGGTTTGCATTCTGTGGAGATTTCCGCAGACGAAGATTAGGGCTCGTTCGAGCGCTGGAAGCGAGCTGCGGAAGATTTCCACCACTCGGATCATCGACTCCGGCGGTCTGAACCAACTTGGCACTGTTTCAATCCGCGAAAACCAGTTATAGTAATTTTGCTCAGCGGTTTTCTGTCGACAACTGACTCGAAAGAGTGGCGCGGAAATCAAGT
>JGI12635J15846_10004631_pt1 | contig 11858 bp, 8 predicted proteins | sample BlaSpr_A8_OM2_M2_FD_15846 | JGI IMG/M metagenome (IMG submission 15846) | reverse complement strand
CCGAGAGTATTGGCGTTGTCAAACGACGAGCCGGTTCCCGTATCTCCCGCCAGGACGTACGCCGATGGTTGTCCGCTGCCGCTGGGAGCGCCAGAGGCCGCAACCGTGTTCCCGCTGAACTCCGTCAGCGGTTCACCGGCGTCGAAGCTGCCATTGCCATTTAGATCGACATACGCGATTTGCGCTCCAGCGCGGGTCCCGTAACGAACCGTGTAGGTCGTGTTGTTCTTCGCGGCCATGATTCTCGCCTGCTGCATGAGTCCGGCCAGATCTCCGGCCGAAGCGCGCAGCCGCATGTTGGAAACGGCTAACAGGATGTTGGGGATGGCGATCGCCGCGATCACCATCACCACGAACACAACGATCAAGAGTTCGATGAGACTGAATCCGCCGGTGCGGTCGCGCCGCCGGTAGTTTCTCTTGGGATCAATTCTCATTCTGGTCTCCAACTCGCTTCTGGGCGTCTACTGGAGGGCCTCGTTCAGGGCATACCCCCACTTCCGCCAGAATGAAAATAGCACTTTCAACGCCACCTCCTGATCGCTGGATAACTCATTTTGTTGCAGTAACTTAGAGGAACGTGGAATCCGCGTTCCGTTTCGGGGAAAAGTAGCGTGGGTAGAAACGTAACAAGTTGGGTGAACAACGATGGGATTCTCAGCTGTCGATAGTCGCCATTTTGACTGATTCCGGGAGCACTTTTCTGGTTGTCCCAGGGGCCCTGCAGATCATTCGTTTTGGTTTCTCCGGTCTACTATCTGGGTTTCCGTGCACCGCAAACGGCCGAAGTATTCTTCGAGTCATTGAAAGTCGCGAGACGCCCTTCTTGTGAATTCGCTGCCCGGTAGGTCAACGAGGATGGCCCCTTCGCCTGGCCCCAGGGCCTTCACTCTTTGAACATCTCGCGGCGAGCGACTCACACCTCGCGGCTCCTCCGGCGTATTCTTACCTAACGGATCGTCCCTGGAGCACCTCCAGGAAAAAACCAGGCGCCGAGGCAAACCTTATGTCGCTGAAAATCATGGCTGTCGACGACGAGCCGCTGAGTCTGCAACTCATCAGGTCTCTTGCCGCCCCCTCCGGTCATACGGTCTTCACGTTTGAAGACAGCCAGGAGGCCGGGGAACGGGCGGAGAAACAGCGGTTCGATGTGTCCTTCGTGGGCATGCGCATGCCTCAACTGGACGGACTTGAGCTGGCCCGCCGAATCCGCAACTCACAGCCCAACCGCGAGACCACCATTGTGATGCTCAGCGCCACGGACGACATTGCCAGCTTACGGAAGGCTTTCGGCGAGGGTGCCGACTTCGTTCTCACCAAGCCCGTGACCGCGGCTCAACTCCGCCCGATGCTGGCCGCCATGGACTCCTCCGGGTGGAAAGGCAAAAGGCACGCGGTCCGTCTACCCCTCTTTACGGAGGTCGTCTGCAAGTGGGATGGCCGGGAGATTCCCTTGCGGAGCATGAATATCAGCGAAAGCGGCATGCTGCTGCAACCCACGGTGGAGGCAGAGGTGGGCCAGGAAGTTACGTTGGAGTTCAAGATCGCAGAAGTTCGTACCTCGCTGAACGTGCTTGCGCGGATCGCACGTAAAGAGGGAACTGAGCGCGTCGGCATGGCATTCATAGGCCTCGCACCGGAAGATCAGAATGCGATCCAGCTTTACGTCATGGGACGCCTGCAGGAACATACGCCGTCACGAGACTTCTCGGGCGTCGGAATGCGCAGGCTCTTCAATCCGTAAGACGGAAATTCTCAAGTCCCGCAGCTTCCAGAACTTTCGACCCTCACCGGATAAGATCCGCATTCGCAAGCACAGTTTGTTGTTGCCTCTTTCGGGGGCTTGCTACAATTGCCGTGTTAGAGTTGGGGCAGAACGGGACGCGTTTTGGGAACGGCGCCCGCGGCAGATCATTTCCCTCGGAACCTATCACGAGTGGCCGGACGGAAAGCGCGCGATCCCCCTCTGCGCGCGCCGGCCCCGACTAGGTCGGGGCCGCTAGAAACGAGGAGAGAAGTATGGCTGGATATGGCGGAGTCGACTACATCGATTTTGATTCGCAACTGAACGATGAAGAAAAACTGGTGCGGCAGACGGCGCGGCAATTTGTCGAAAACGAAATCATCCCAATCATTGAAAAACAAAACCGGGAGGGTGTTTTCCCGAAGCATCTCGTGCCGCAGCTCGGCGAGCTGGGATTTTTTGGCGCGAACCTGCATGGGTACGGATGCGCGGGAATGTCCAACGTCGCGTATGGATTGATGACGCAGGAGCTGGAGCGCGGAGATTCCGGGTTGCGTAGTTTTGTTTCGGTGCAGGGCGCGCTGGTGATGTATCCGATATATTCGTATGGGAGCGACGCGCAGAAAAATAAATGGCTGCCGCTCTTGCAGCAGGGCAAAGCCATCGGCTGCTTCGGCCTGACCGAACCGCAATTCGGATCGAATCCGGGCGGAATGCTGACGCGCGCGGTAAAGAAGGGCAACAAGTACATCTTGAACGGCGAAAAGATGTGGATTACGAGCGGGTCGATCGCGGACGTGGCGGTGGTGTGGGCCAAGACCGAGGACGACAAAATCCGCGGATTCCTAGCGGAAACAGGCGCGCCCGGATTCAAGACCTGGGACGTGCACGGGAAGTGGTCGCTGCGCGCTTCGGTGACGTCCGGATTGGCGTTCAGCGACTGCGAAATTCCGGAAGAAAATCTGCTGCCCGGCGTTTCCGGTTTGAAGGGGCCGCTGAGTTGCCTGAACCAGGCGCGCTATGGAATCGGCTGGGGCGCGCTGGGTGCAGCGATGGCGTGTTACGACACGGCGCTGCAATACGCCAAGACGCGCAAGCAATTCGCGAACAAGCCCATTGCTTCACATCAACTGGTGCAGGAGAAACTGGCGTGGATGATCACGGAGATCGTAAAGGGGCAATTGCTGGCGCTGCACGTTGGCCGGTTGAAGGACAACGCCAGGGTCGATCCTTCGCACATCTCCATGTTGAAGATGAACAACGTGGCGATTGCGCTGGAAACGGCCCGCAAGGCGCGTGACATTCTCGGCGCTAACGGCATCGTGGACGATTACTGCATCATGCGGCACATGAACAATCTCGAGAGCGTATCTACCTACGAAGGGACGAACGACATTCATAAGCTGGTGATCGGCGAGCGCATCACGGGGATTGCGGCGTTCGTGTAGAGACCGAAAGAGCGGACTGAAGTCCGCCCCTACACTTTCAATCCAAGCCGTCTCCAAACGGGCCGAATCTTGTATGCTGTGGGGCGCAGCATCCCGACAAGGTAGGACAGGTGCTGCGCCCCTAAGAGGAGCACTGTCCAATGCATCCACCTGCCGTCAGCTTGACTCGATTCCTCCGCCATTCGATTGCAGCACTGCTCCTAACACTCGCCGGCAACTGCGGAATCGTTCAGGCACAGCAGAAAACTGCACCGGCGCAAGAGAAGCCAAAGATTCGCGCGATTACGGCGTTCATCAACCTGGATCGCGCGCAATACCAACAGCAGGTGGCGGATGCGTTGAAGATGCTGAAGCGCGCGCAGACGGTGTTTGAATCGCGCGGATACGAAGTACAAACGATCCGCATTTCCACGCAGCCGTTTCCGGAATACACCAAAGGGTTGACGAAGGAGCAAGCGGTGGAGTTTTTCAAGCAGTACGACGCGCTGGCAGCGAAGGAAAAATTCGCCGCGGCGATCGGGCCAGCGATGCTGAACGCAGGCGACAGCGAAGCGCAGGCGGACCTGCTTGCGGAAATCTTGGGCAACACGAAAACGCTGAACGCCAGCCTGGTCGTCGCGGGCGAGGACGGCGTGCACTGGGCCGCGGTCGGAGCGGCGGCCCGGGTGATGAAAAAACTCGAAGAGAGCACACCGCACAGCCAGGGCAATTTCAGTTTTTCGGCGATTGCCATGGTGCCGCCGCTGACGCCGTTCTATCCGGGTTCGTATCACACCGGCTTCGGGCACCAATTCACGATCGCGCTCGAATCCGCGAATGTGGTGGCCGCGGCGTTCAAGGGTGCACCCGACTTATCGACGGCCAAGCAGCGTTTGACGGATTCGCTCGCGGCAAGCGCGTTTGACATCGAGCGGCTTGCAGGGCGCGTCGATCAGGATACCGGCTGGGCCTATATGGGAATCGATCTGTCGCCTGCGCCACTGAAGGACGTTTCGATCGGGGCGGCCATCGAGAATTTGACGACCCAGCCGTTCGGGACGAGCGGAACGCTGACGGCCGCGGCCACGATTACGGCGGCGATCAAGGACGTGAAAGTGAAGCAAGCGGGCTACTCCGGATTGATGTTGCCGATCCTGGAAGATTCGCGGCTGGCGCAGCGGTGGAGCGAAGGGCGCATCTCGATCGATGCGCTGCTCAGCTATTCCGCGGTGTGCGGAACGGGGCTGGACACGGTTCCACTTCCCGGCGATATCACCGCGGAGCAGCTTTCGCTGATCATTGGTGACATGGCCAGCCTCGCGTACAAGTGGCACAAGCCGCTATCCGCGCGGCTCCTTCCGGCTCTGGGCAAGGGCTGGGGTGAGATGACGGAGTTTGATAACTCGTTCCTGGTGAATGCGACGCTGCAGCCGCTGGATCGTAAGTGAAGTTTTGAGCCCTCAGTTCTTGGTCGTCAGTTCTAAGTTCTTAGTGGGGGAAGGAGAATTCCTCTCGCCCCATCTGTTCTCTTCTCTCCACTCGGGTCAATAACTACCAGCCTCTTGAAACGCCGGTACCAGATCGCGGCCGGTTGGTATTTTATGTCGAGAGTCCGCTCACTCAAGGATTCACATGCGGATCTGGCCCTGCGTTAGCCCCCGCGGCGACCGATTCGAGAATATTGTCCGGCATCAGCAAGATTCATCGGGGTAAAGAGAAAAACTCGTCGAGAACGGGGCGAGTGCCGCGAACGGTGACTTCTTTTCATATCGACCAGCCTTGGCGGTAGTCGCGCCGCAAATAGTCGTTGGCTTGGAGCACGTTGGTGACGCGCATGTCTGCGCCGTCGTAGTAGATCTTCCTCCCGGCGCGCAGCGCCACCACGCCGAGGAGCATGACCTCCGTGAGACGGGCGGCGTACTCGAACGGAGAGGAGGCTTCCACCTTTCCCTTGGCGGCGTCGACCCAGTTCATTTCGTGGGCTTCGCCGGCGATGCGAGGGAGCTTCTGCGGGGGCTTGCCGAAGGAATCGTGGAGCGACTTGGGCAAGAGGCGGGGCTTGAAGCCGTAGGTATCATGAAGGAGCTTGCCCTTGCTGCCGATGAGAAGCGCGCCGCCTTCTTTTTTCAACTCTTCGTCGCCTAGCTCCTCCGGCTTGTTCGGCATGAGGCCGCCGTCGTACCAGGTCATCTTAACGGGCGGCATCGGACCCCGAGCGGGGAACTCATAGAAGGTCAGTGTGGCGTGCGGGTAAGAGGCGCCGTTGAAAGGGGTCGAGACGGTCTCAACGCTTGTAGGAAAGCCCAGGTTGAGGGCCCACATGGAATGGTCGATCAAGTGAGCACCCATGTCCCCGATAGCGCCGACGCCCCAGTCGGTCCAGCCGCGCCAGTTGAACGGGTGGTAGATCGGGTGGTAGTCCACGATCGGGGCAGCGCCAAGAAAAAGATCCCATGCTAACCCGCCGGGTATGGGGTAGTCGCCGGCCAAGGCAGCGGCAAGCCGCGCATTGACCCCCTTGCCATTCCAGCGAAGAAGGTCGGCCTGCTCCTTCAGCGGCTCCGGGCGCGGCACGCCTTGGGGCCAATAGCCGAGGGGCCGGTTCGTCCAGATATGCACCTCGCGCACGTCGCCGATCGCGCCGCTCCACACGTACTCGACGGCGGTCCGTCCATCGTCCGAGGAGTGACCCTGGTTGCCCATCTGCGTGGCGACTTTGGTTTCCTTTGCGCGACGCGAAAGCTTTCGAGCTTCTTCGACCGACCAGCAGAGCGGCTTCTGGACGTACACATGCTTGCCCAGGTCCATGGCCGCCAAGGCGATCGAGGCGTGCATGTGGTCGGGCGTGGCGACCAGGACGGCATCGATGTCTTTCTGGCGCTGGAGCATCTCGCGATAGTCCTGATAGCGCTTGGCCTTCGGCAGTTGCTCGGTCCTGAGCTTCAAAATTCTGTCGAGCCGCGCCTGGGCCCTGACGGGATCAAACTCCACCGGCGGCTCGCCGGGTGGCGGCGGGGCCGGCAGCTCGATGCGTTTCTTCAGCCTCTCGATTTCGATGTCGAGGCGGTCAAATCCTTTGTCGGCATAGCGCCAGTCCACGTCGCAGAGCGCCACGATGTTTTGGCTTGCGAGGTTGATCAAATTAGTGCGGCCCATGCCGCCGACTCCTACGCCGGCGACGTTCAGCGTATCGCTCGGCGGAGTGAATCCACGACCGAGGACGTTTCTGGGAACGATGGCACAGGCAGCGCCGCCGGCGGCGACTTCAGTCAGGAACGTGCGGCGCGAGATTTCTTTCTTTTTGCTCATCATTATCTCTCCAAGGCAACCTGCATTATTGCGCGCTCCAAGAGNCTTTGTGAAGGCAAGCTTTAAGCCTCACGCGGATCAGAAGGAGGGCGGGCGTTGGTTGACGACGGCGAAGGCGCGCTCCAGGGCGATGCCGACGCGGCCGAGGGTGCCTTCATCGAAGAGGCGGCCGATCAGGGTAATACCGTGGGGAACGCGGCGCGGGGGAGAAAATTTTGGCAGCGGATGGTGTGGATCGGGCGCCCAGTCCGAGCGCGCCTCGGAAACCTCGACGAAGCCGGCGCGCAGGGTGAGCGAGGGATGCCCGGTCTGGTTGCTGATGGTAAGCATTTCGTCGCGCAGCGAAGGCACGAGCAACAGGTCCACCTGCGAGAAAATGCGCGCCATCTCCTGCGCAACTTGGCGGCGGAAGCGGTCGGCCTGGACGAAATCCACGGCGGAGAGGAAGCGCGCCTGCCGGAAAAGGTTAGGCCACGCGTCCGGCGTCTGCACTTTGAGCTGGTCCACGCCGTGGCTCAAGGTTAGTTCCTCGAAAGCGGCGGCGCCTTCAGCGAAGAGAATTAGGTTGAGCGAGTTATACGGCCAATTGGGAAGAGAGACCTCCACGGGAACCAAGCCGAGCTTCGGAAGCGCGTTGAGGGCGGCGCGATCCACAGCGGTGGCGGGATCTTCCTTCATCCAGGCGGGGAAATAGCCTACGCGGAGGCCTTCAATGCTGGCATCGGCGTCGAAATCCAGATGGCTGGGAACGCTGGAAATATCGCCGGCATCCGGGCCGGAGATCGCTTGCAGTACCAGCAGCGCGTCTTCGACGGTGCGCGTCATCGGGCCGAGCTTATCGAGGGACCAGCAGAGGGTCATGGCGCCGGTGCGCGGCACGCGGCCGTAGGTGGGCCGCAGTCCGGTGATGCCGCAGCGCATGCTGGGGCTGATGATGCTGCCGCCGGTCTCGCTGCCAATCGAGAAGCCGACCAGGCCCGCAGCGGTGGCGGCGCCCGGGCCGGCGCTGGAACCGGAGGCGCCTTCTTCGAGGAGCCAGGGGCTCACCGTTTGTCCGCCGAACCAAATATCGTTGAGCGCGAGGGCGCCGAGACTGAGCTTGGCGAGGAGCACGGCGCCCGCGGCGTGGAGGCGCTTCACGACCGCGGCGTCGTCTTTGGGAATGCGGTTGCGGAAAGGCTCGGCGCCATAGGTGGTCGGAATTCCGGCGGTGTCCAGAAGATCCTTGCCGCCCCAGGGAATGCCGTGAAGCGGTCCGCGGTACTTGCCGGCGGCGATTTCTTCGTCGGCCATTTTCGCTTGCGCGAGCGCGAGATCGCGCGTGAGGGTGATAATGCAGCGGAGCTTGGGATCGAATTGCACGATGCGCCCCAGGTAGATTTCGGTGAGGCGCTCGGAGGTGAGTTTGCGCTGCTCGATCCAGCGCGAGAGCTGCGTGACCGAGGCGAAGGCGATGTCCGCGTCGCTGGTGGGCAACGGACCAGGGTCGGTTTTGCTGCGGAGAAATTGAGCGCGCTGGGGGCCGGCGGGCTGGCCGGGAAGAACGGAATGATAGCGGGAGAAGGGTGCGAGCGTAGGCTCGAGCGCGATGGTACGGGGACCGGTGCGGCGCTCGTAGAGGGAGGCCACGTTCACGCGCCAGGTCTCTGCCGCTTGGGCGCGGTCTGCGGTTGATAAATTGACTTGGACGAGCTTTTCTGCTTCGGCAAAAGTCGCAGGCGAGACATTGGGTCCAACGGCTGGTCCGGTGCCGAAAGCGGGCGGGGCTCCAGGCGGGAGTTGCGTGGGCTCCTGCGCGATTTCATTTACGTGATCCTGTGCGCTGCTGCTCGAGGCAACGGCTGCGCCGATAAGACCGAGCGAAGTCTGGGTCAGGAAATGCCTGCGCGATTTGGGCATGGGCCCTCCGCGCAGCATTGTAGCCGAGTCTCGCGACCAGAAAAAATGGAGTCCTGATCCTGCCGAGCGGCGAGCGGCGGGGCTTTACGACCCGCCGGGTAAATGGTCGACGGGTAACTGCGCTTTGGCTTATGATGGCGCGCGCCTTGGGCTGCCGAGGCCAGGCCCGCACTGGGGCCTACGGAGACATCCGCCAATGGAAGAACAACTGAGCCTGGATTTTTTGCGCGTGGTGGAAAACGCGGCGATTGCCGCGGCGCGCACCATGGGATTCGGCGACCGTCACCACGCCGATGAAGTGGCCGTGGAAGCGATGCGCAAGACGATGGACTCGGTGGAGATTGACGGAACGATCGTGATTGGTGAAGGCGAGCGGGATGAGGCGCCGATGCTGTACATCGGCGAAAAAGTAGGACTGGCGACGCACGCTCCGAAAGCATTGTTTCCGCAAGTGGATATCGCCGTGGATCCGCTGGAAGGAACGAACCTTTGCGCGACGGGCGCGGCGAACTCGATCGCGGTGCTGGCGGCGAGCGAACGCGGCGGATTGCTGCACGCGCCCGACCTGTATATGGAAAAACTGGTAGTGGGGCCTTCGTGCAAGGGCGCGGTGGACTTGGACGCCCCGGTGGCCGACAACCTGAAGTCCATTGCCAAGCGGCTGGACCGGGACGTGGATGATCTGGTGGTGATCGTACTGGACCGGCCACGGCACGAAAAGCTCATAGAAGAGATACGCACCGCGGGTGCGCGCATCCGGCTAATTGGCGATGGCGACCTCTCGGCCGGAATTTCCGCCGCGGTGATCGGGACGGGCGTACATGCGGTGATGGGCACGGGCGGCGCGCCGGAAGGCGTGCTGACGGCGGCGGCACTGCGCTGCTTGAACGGACAGATTCTTGCGCGGCTGGTGGTCAGCAAACCGGAGCACGCGGAACGCCTGGCAAAAATGGGCGTGAAGGATTTGAAGCGCGTTTACGACACCGAAGATCTGGCGCCGGGGAAGAAGATGATTTTCGCTTGCACCGGCGTGACGGACGGTAACCTGCTAAAGGGTGTGCGGTTTTTCGGGGAAGGCGTCCGCACCAGTTCCATGATTCTAACGCTGGACGACCGGCAAGTGCGCTTCATCGATTCGGTACACCTGGAGAAGCGGCCGGATATTAAGGTGCGGTTCAACTGAAGCCTGAAGTGACCACTCCTCCGGCTTCAGCCGGAGGCTTCTCAAGCATGCTGCGCGGATTGACGGCCTTGTCGGTGGAAATCATGAGCAGGCGCTCCGCTCCGAAGCGGGCCGCCGTCCTGGCCAATTCCCAGGTGCCGAGGGCATTGTTGCGAACCGCGGCGAGGGGATCCGATTCCATCGGGGACATGCTTGAAGGCGGCGGCGTGCAACCTCCTGCTCCTGTGACTAGGATGGTTTTGCCGGCGTTCGTTGTGCCGAGAAAAGGTGCGTTCACTTTAGGGTTCAGTTTCGGACGGAATTACCGGTGCGCTCACTCGCGAACTCCAGAGAAAAGCTTAATGCTGCTGGTTCGCGATGGCCAGGAAGACGCGATCATCAACGGCAACCGAACGGGTGAAGAGGGTGGCGGCGTTTCCGCCCACGATGGCGACGTGCCCGGCATTACTGCTCAAAGCCGGAGCGGCGGGCTTTGCGCCGGAGCCCGTCCCATCACCAGGCTGAAGCGAAATCCGGGTCGTCTTCGGCGTGCAGTTCGTCCCACCGAGACAGGTATCGCGGATGAACACCTGACGGTAGCCGCTATTGGCGCCGCTCGCCGGAGTCTTCAACTGAGAGGAAATCTGATTCGAGGAATGGCTCAGTGTGATGGCCAGAAATGCGACAAAGCGTCCCGAAGAGCTGACGGAAGGCAGAATGCTTTCCGTTCCGACCAAGGCTCCGTTTGCATCGGTGGAGATTAAATGTGTCGAGGGCTTGCAGGAATCTCCGGCCCCAGCGCAAGTATCGAATAAATAGACTTGGCGCCCCGGCGGCGCATTTTCCACCAGATTCGTCGCGGCCGAGCTGAAGGCCACATAACGTCCATCGGAGTTCATCGAAGGCGTGTGGCTTTCTTCATTTGCCGGGGTGCCATCGGCTGCCGCCGAGAGCAGAGTTGTATGCGGTTGGCAACCTGCCGCCGCACCTTCGCAGGTATCCCGCAGAAAGACTTGGGCGCGATCGTTCGCTACCACGGTGTAGGCAACAAATCGCCCGTCGAGACTCAGCGCCGGCGTTTCTTCGGCAACCGTTTCCGTCGCCTTACCGGCGGCTCTTGCTGCCGCTGCCGGTGCGCATGAGGATTGTCCGGCGGCACAAATCGTGAAGGTCAGGGGAGCACTCGAGCCGCCACCACCACCTCCATTGCACGACGTGATGCAGCCGGGCGGAGGAGGAGACGGCGGATTAAAAACAGTTACGCTGGCAGTCGCGCTAGTTGAGCCTGTGTTCGCGAACGTGTTTCCCATAACAGTCGCTTGAATTTGTGTCGAAGTGACGCTCGCGACAGCCAATTTTGTCTGGGTACCACCCATGCTCCAATTCACCTGGGAGGCTTGCGTCGAATCTGAATTCGCGAGGAAGTTCGTACCCGTCAAGGTGATGCTGAGCGTTTGCGATGGCGAAGTGCTGGCGGGAGAGGTGTTCGGGCTAATGCTCGTGAGGCTCGGCAGTGGATTGGGTGGCGGATTAATGATGAAGGCGATGGGATTGGAGAGACCGTTCTGGCCCGCGCCGGAGGCGGGATTGAGAGTGATGATAGTGGCCACGCCGGGCTTTGCCACTAGCGTCGCGGGGACGGTGGCGGTGACGGTGTTCCCGAGAGCGGCTCCCGCACTGTCGGTTGGGACCGTTGTGGCCAGAGACTTGCCATTCCATTGCACTACGGTTTTTAGGACGAAGCCGCTGCCACTCACGGTCAAAGTGAAGTCAGCGCAGTTAGCGCTGCAGGCGCTGATCTGGGCAGGTGAAAGAAAGGATACGAGGGCGCCCGTGTTGTTCTGAAACGTGTTGCCGTAATCGTTGCAGCCGGCTACCGCAAGAATCGCCACCAGAGCGACAGCCAATGCTGCCCAAGACCGCTTCATTGAGACTCCTTCATCTTTTCTGACGACCCCGGCCGTGCCGGGGCCAACTTGCCTGCGCGAACGGGGGGAGCCCGTGGCGCCAGCGCACTTCGGGGGTGAGATGCCAAATTCGTGCTGCGCGTTGACCACGACGAAGCCGGGATCCGGGGAATGCCGCCCAGCTTTTAGCTACCCCTCGGTGAGGCCGCACCCTGCCACGAATCTCAGGACTCGGGCAACCCTACATGATTACCATCAGGACGGGGATGGGGTCAATGCGGATTCAGGGGAGGATCGCAAACAAGATGTCAAGATTTGACCTCCTCCCCTCCGTGAACGGAGGGGATTCCTACGGCTCTCAGGCGCACCATTGCACCCGAGTCGCTTCGGTGGGTTCCTGCCACNACGCC
>JGI12635J15846_10004629_pt1 | contig 11859 bp, 10 predicted proteins | sample BlaSpr_A8_OM2_M2_FD_15846 | JGI IMG/M metagenome (IMG submission 15846) | reverse complement strand
CTCCAGCCCTACGTCCTGGGCCGGCAACAGGTGGTCGACGCGATCGGCTTGCTCCACAAGGACCCGAAGCTCGCCACCCCGGTCAGCCAGGCGACCGCTGCGGCCACCCAGTGGCAGCTCTGGGCAGAGGAACGAAAGGCCGTTGTCGACTCCACAGGTCATTCCGCGATAGACGTACTGCAGTCAAAAGAAGGCAAAGCCCGGTTTGATGCCTTCCGTGCGGCGGACGATCAGCTGGCAAGCGCCGAGGGGGCCCAGGTCAGCCAGGCGATCGCGGACGCAAAGATGGGACAGGGGCTGGGCTTCAGCCTGCTGCTGCTTGCCGGACTCCTCGCCGCGGCTGTCCTCGCCTGGATGGGCGTGATCCTGATCCGGCGCACCCTCCGGCCCGTGGCGCAGCTGGCCGCGACCGCGCGCGACCTGGCCCTGGGCAAAGGCGCCCGGGTATCGCCCAGCACGCGCGACGACGAGATCGGGGACCTCTCGCGCGCGCTGGGGGCGTGGCAATCCAGCGTGGGGGATCGCGAGCAGCTCTTCACAATGTCTCTCGACATGCTCGCCATTGCCGGGTTCGATGGTGTCTTCAAGGTCGTCAACCCGGCCTGGGAAAAGACCACCGGGCTCAGCGTCGCTGAGCTGACGTCGAAACCGTACATCGAGTTCGTGCACCCGGACGATCGGCCGGCCACCATCGCCGAGGGCGGCAAACTCGCTCAGGGGGCGACGACCGTCTCCTTTCGCAATCGCTACCTGTGCAAGGACGGATCCTACAAATGGCTGGAGTGGACGGCCGCACCGGTCGCCGAGCAGAGCCTCATCTACGCAGTGGCCCGCGACATCACAGAGCAGCAGGCGGCCGAGGACGCGCTGCGCCGGAGTGGTGCTCAGATCCGGGCGATTCTTGACAACGTGGCCGACGGGATCGTCACCCTGGACGAGCACGGCGTGATCGAGTCCGCCAACCCGAACGTCTACGCACTCTTCGGCTACGGGCCGAGTGACGTCGCGGGCCAGAACGTCAAGTTGCTGATCGCGGACCCCGACCGGGCGGACTTCCTGACCCATCTCAACAGCTACCTGCGGCCGGGCAAGAAGCAGATCCGGTCCGGCTCGCACGAGACGGTCGGACGCCGGAAGGATGGGAGCACGTTCCCGCTCGAGTTCATCGGTAGCCAGATGGAGTTCGGCGCGCAGCGGATGTTCATCGGCACCCTGCGGGACGTCACCGAGCGGCGGACGGAGCGCGAGGGTCTCGAGCGACAGCTGCTGTACGACAAGCTGACCGCGCTCCCTAACCGAACGCTGTTCCTCGACCGGTTGCGGCAATCCCTGGTCGAGGCGCAGCGGGACGGCACGTCGCGCAGCCTGCTCATCATGGACATGGACCGGTTCAAGGAGGTCAACGACACGCTCGGCCACGAACGCGGCGACCAGCTGCTGCAGCTGGTGGCCGGCCGGCTGTCGTTCATCCTGGGCGGGGCACACACGCTCGCCCGGCTTGGCGGAGACGAGTTCGCACTGGTGTCGACATCAGCCCTCGACCGGACCGGCGCTGTACAACTGGCGCAGAAGATTCGCGAGAGCCTTGAGCCCCCGTTCGCGCTGGATGGTCAGTCCGTCGACGTGCGGGGGAGCATCGGGATCGCCGTCTTCCCGGAGCACGGCACCGACGTGGCGACGCTAATGAGGCACGCTGACGTCGCCATGTACGTAGCCAAGCGCAACCAACTGGGGCACAAGCTGTACGCGGAGGGAGAGGATGAGTCCAGCGCTAGCCAGCTTGGGCTGCGAGGCGCAATCCGGTTCGCGATCGAGCACGACGAGCTGCGGCTGCACTACCAGCCGATCGTCGCTGCCCGGACGGGCGAACTGGAGGGCGTAGAAGCGCTGATCCGTTGGGAGCACCCGAAGCGCGGGATGATCCCGCCCGTCGAGTTCATACCAGCGCTGGAGAGCACCGAGCTAATCAATCCGCTGACGCACTGGGTGATTGGGACGGCCGTCCGCCAGATGGAAGCGTGGCGAAAGGACGGTCTGGAGCTGAGTATGTCGGTCAACCTGTCCGCGCTCAACCTGCAGGACGAGGCGCTGGTGGCCTTTACCTGCGAAGCGCTGGACCGCGCGAGGATCGCGCCGGAGCGGCTCACGATGGAGATCACCGAGACCACGATCATGGCGGCCGGGTCGGACGACACGCTCGCCGAGCTCAACCGGGCCGGGATCCGACTTTCGATCGACGATTTCGGCACCGGGTACTCCTCGCTCTCCTACCTGGGCCGGCTGCCGGTCAAGATCATCAAGATCGACCGGTCGTTCGTGATGGGGATGACGAACACGGCCGGATCCACCGCCATCGTCCGCTCGATCATCGAACTGAGCCACAGCCTCGGCCTCAAGGTGGTGGCCGAGGGCGTCGAGAACGCGGAGGCGCTGGGGCTTTTGGCACAGTACGGCTGCGATTTCGTGCAGGGGTACTTCGTCAGTAAGCCAGTGCCGGCGCCCAAGCTCGTCGAGTGGTTGCGCAGCCGAGGGCCTTGGGAAATGCGCGCCGCCGCCTAGAAGCCGACGCGCCGGGAGGCCGGACCAGCCACGCGCACAGTGACCCGCCTGACGCCACCCCGCGCGCCTGGCGCAGTTCTACGTGGCCAGGGCCCGTTGCCTTCTCTTGAGCCTGCAGCTGCAGGGCGGCAAAAGTCCGTCCAGTTCGCGTGATGTTCTGTGGGACGGGAAAGTCAGTTGGTGATGGGTGGGGACTTCGTTCTCTGTGGCCCCCTCATTGCGCGAGGTATTTCATCGGCACGTTTCCCGCGCCGCGTGTGTCGGGCCAGAGGCGACGGTTATTCTGCCCGTTAGTTCCGATCATCCAGGTTCCATTGTCATCGGCATTCGGGCCGCCGCGGTCGTAGAGGAGCCATTTTCCGTCCGGCGACCAAGCGGGGTTATCGGCCGCGAGGCAGGCGCCAGGAGGGAAAGATTGGATTTCCGCTGGCGTCGTTGCCGGTGTACAGACCGTGATGGTCTTACGCGCCCCGCCGGCAGCTGGGATGACCGCAACGTTGCGGTGTCCCCAGGTTAGCGGGGATTGAGTAAAACCACCCAAGCCCAGGTCGGATTCCTTGCCGCTGAAGATGGCTACCGTACTCTCGTCCGGCGAGATGCTCGACGCGTTGCCGTCCGGGTAGTCTGGATCGCCCGTAAACGTGAGCTGCTGTAGCCCCGTCCCGTCGGTGTTAATCCGCCAGATTTCCCGGTGACCGTCGATTTCCTTTGTACATGTCAGCCATTGGCCTGACAGCGCGAGCGAGGGTGCAGTGCAATGTTGAAACAGCAGCTTGAGGCCCGAGCCGTCCTGTTGCATGACATAGGTGCCGTTTTGCGGACCGGGGTTGTCTGCGGTCTGGGTCGGCGCGCCCTGCTGGTCAGAGAACACGATCAGGCCATTTTTCGCCAACTGCGGCTTAGCGATTGGGTTGTTCATGGCCAGCTGCAGGTTTCCGACTTGCCGCGGATTGCTGCCATCGGCATCCATGATCCAGATTTGGGGCGAACTACCTCGATTGGAGACAAAGATCATCCGACCGTCCGGCGTCCACGAAGGCATGGACCCGGAGCCAGGCAGCACCACCTTGCCGGTGCCGTCATCTCGGACGGTGAACAGCGTCCCGTCCGTGCCGCTCATCACGAGAAGGCCGTGCTGCGCTGTGGAGGGCGGGGGCGGTGGCGGGTTAGAGCCGGAACAGGCGGCGAGTACGAGTGCTAGAACGATGATGCTGATCTTCATATCAATGCGTTCGCCACGGCGTAACCGATCGCCAGCAGGCCGTCGAAACAAGGAGCACGGTGCTCATCAGGTACGGGAACGCCGCTGCCATATCGGCGAGAAGCGGCGGCCCCTGGAGTCTTAAGGCTCATGACGATGTTCGTCCAGGCAGGCGTGTAGCTGGATGGACCTCGGAGAAGGTTAGTCGAGTGCCTTGTAATGATGCAGAAAGGTCCGCCAGGACCGGGATTTCCTCCTCCGGGATGACGGCCTTTTCCCAGTCCTCGCCTGTGTATTTCTTCAGTGCATCCATGTCTTGCCAGATGGTGAGCACGCCGAATTCCGCGGAGTCGGTTTCCAGTGATCGGCCGGCGTACCAAGCGATGGACTCAAGCTTTGGTATCGAGAGTCTACGGAGCATCTCCTCGGCCAAGGTGTCGAATAGGATGGCGAGTCCTGCTCCGAGGCCACGGGCGGCTGTCAAAGCTTAGTGGCTACCAGACGTGGTGGCGGAGCGGGCGAGATTCGAACTCGCGAACGGGGTACGCCCGTTACGGCATTTCCAGTGCCGCGCCCTCGACCAGACTAGGCGACCGCTCCGCAGCGAGTCGATTCTATCCGCCGTCCGGTCGGCTATTTGCGCCGGCTGCGGACCTGGCGTGGACCGATGACGTCGGGTGGCTGGCTGCGCACCCAGACGTTGAGCAGAACACCCGCCCACATCCGGTAAGGGCGCCAGACCTCGGCCCGCTTGAGAACAGCCGCACGGTCCGGTCGCTCGGCGAGCCGGTACAGAAGCTGGATCGCCCGCGGGGTCAGATCGTCGTCCGTGATGGCGTCGACCAACCCGGCGCCCCGCATCAAGATGCCTTGCGCGAAGAATTCGCCGATTCCCGGAAGGGTTCGCAGCTGCGTCAAGGCATCCGGCTCCGGTATAGAGCGGAGCCGGGCTCGATCCAGGGTCCCCTCGAGGGCGGCCTGTGCCACGTGGTGCAAGCGATCGATCTTCACGGGCGCCACGCCCGGAAATGTTTCGAGCCGAAGCAATGCTCTCGGATCGGGAAACGCCTTGAACGCGGTGCCGTCGACCTCGATCGCGGCGCCATGCTCCTCCGCCATGCGCTGCCGGATGCGGCGCGTTTGGAGGATCGTGATGCGGTGTCCGATGACGAAGGCACACGCCGCCTCGTACGGCGAGTGAAACAGCACCGGCCGAAGATTCCGGTACTCGGCCTGCAGTCGGCCGATGACCGGGTCGCGTCGTCCGACATCGATGAACCCGGCACCATCAACATCGAGAGAGACGGTGGCCAGAGCCTGCTGCCAGGCTCGTTCGGCGCCCGCCTCACCGCCGCCGTGGACCTCACCGGTGATGGTGTCACCGCGCTGGCGCATGACGACCGCGGCGGAATCATCCCAACCCTCCACAGGAAATGCCATGACGACTCCATCACCCAGCCTCGGCCATCCCCCAAAGCGGCTGGCCTCCGTTTCCAGGTCGAATGGTCCTTTGGGAATGATTTCGAATCGCCGCACCGACAGGCTACGGGGAGAGTTCATCTGCCGTCCCATCGGTCACGATAGTCGTTTTTGGAGTAGCGCGCGCTCAGCCGGATTGGCCGTCAGCTCGAGGGCGCGGGTCAGCGCGGCTCGAGCCTCTGGCTCACGACCAAGATCACGCAGGAGCTCGGCCCGCGTCGCATGGAACAGGTAATAGCCATCGAGGGCATCGGCCAGGCGGTCCGTATCATCCAGCGCGGCGCTGGCACCGTCGCGATAGCGCCGGGCGATGGCGCGGTTGAGCTCCACTACCGGCGACGGCATCAGCTCGAGCAACGCATCGTAGAGCGCTACGATCTGCTGCCAGTCCGTCTCCCCCCACGTTTGCGCTTCAGCATGGCAGGCGGCGATTGCGGCCTGGAGCTGGTATGGCCCGGTCCGAGGCAGTGTCGCCGCCCGCTGCAAGAGGACAATCGCCGAGGCGATGCGTTCCTGGTCCCAGCGGCCGCGGTCCTGGTCTTGCAAGAGGACGAGGTTGCCGGCGTTGTCGAAGCGGGCTGCGGCGCGGGCGAGATGCAATCGCATCAGGGCCAGCAGGCCGAGGGCTTCTGGTTCGTTGGGCATGAGCCGGACCATCAGCCCCGCCAGCCAAGCCGCATCCTCAGCCACGTCCCGCCGCGATCCCTGATCGCCGGCCGTCGCGAGGTAGCCCTCGTTGAACATGAGATAGAGCACCGACAGAACCTCATCCAGCCGTTCGGCTAAGTCCTGCTCCGCAGGTATTCGATACGGAATGTTCGCGTCCACGATCTTGCGCTTGGCCCGGACGATGCGCTGCGCGATGGTGGCCTCACTGCTGATGAAGGCCCTTGCGATCTCGATCGTGGTCAGCCCGGCCACCGCCCGGAGCGTGAGCGCGACCTGCGCTTCCCTGGATAGGGCCGGGTGGCAGCACGTGAAGATCAACCGCAGTCGGTCATCGCCCTCCGCCGTGTCATCTCTCATGACTCCTCCTTCCAGTTGAGCGAGCTTGTCCCGGAAGCGAGCCTGGCGCCGCAGCTGGTCGACGGCCTTTCGCCGGGCGGTCGTCAACAACCAGGCACCGGGTTTCTCCGGAATGCCTTCCTTCGGCCAGTGCTCGATGGCTTCGAGTAACGACTCCTGCACCAGCTCTTCGGCAAGGTCGAAGTCGCCCAACATCCGGACCAACGCCGCGGTCAACCGGCCAGTCTCCTCTCGGAAGACCGCGGTCAGCGCGGCGTCGGTCGCCGCTCGGTTTTGGTCTAGCGCTATGGCTCGCCCCGATCGACTACCGGGCGGACTTCGACGGGACCGCCGGTGGGCCAGCCCTTCGCCATCTCGAGCGCCTCATCCAGGTCAGCCACGGTGACCTCGGCATAGCCGCCGATGGACTCTTTGCCTTCGATGAAGGGCCCGTCGGTGATCACCGGTTTGCCGTTGTTGAACTTGACCGTCGTCGCCGTGCGCTCAGGCTGAAGCTCGTGTCCCCCTGTGATCTTGCCGGCGTACTTCTCGAACCACTGGTTAATCGGGGCATAGGCCGCCATCCTCTGTGCCTCCGGCATCGCTTCCCACTGCTTCGCCCGCTCCTTGGACTCGCCGAACAGCAATACGTATTTCATTGTTTGCGTTCCTCCTTGAACTTCCGCGGACGCGCCGCCCTCTCCACACCGGGGGCGGCTACGTAGCCCGCTTTGTACAGTACGACGAACAAGCGAGTCTTCGAATCGACACGCCTTGTTACGCTTTAGCCCGTGGCTGAGTCGGCTCGCTATGGAGATCGGGTCGCGATCCCCGAGCCTTACTCCATTGAGCACATCCCGTTTGCCGAACGCCACGGCCACAGCCGCCAACTGCTCTGGCTCTGGCTGGCGGCCAACCTGACGATTGCCGACTACGCAATCGGCTTCGTCCCAGTAGCGCTCGGTCTGTCCCTCGGCCCGGCGATCCTCGCGCTGGCGCTGGGCAACATCCTCGGCGGGCTGGTGCTGGCCTGGTCTGCCGCCATGGGACCGGCCGCCGGCTACCCGCAGATGTTCATCGGTCGCCGTGCCTTCGGCCGGGTCGGCGGATACATCCCGGCGGCACTGAACTGGCTCAGCACGGCCGGCTGGTTCACGGTTAACACCATTCTCGGCAGCTTTGGAATCCAGCTGCTGATCCCCGGAATCCCGTTCGCGGTGGCCGCGGCCATCCTGGTCGTGGTGCAGACGCTGCTCGTCATCTATGGCCACAACCTGATCCAGGCCTTCGAGCGCTACATGGCCCTGATCCTCGGCGTGCTCTTCGCCATCGCGACCGTCATCGCGCTCACCCACGGTTCGGCGATCGCGGCTTGGCACCCCAAGCCGGTCGGTGGCACGCTGGCGCTCTTCGCCGTCGTGCTCGCCATCTCCTTCTCGTACATCATGAGCTGGTCGCCGTATGCGTCCGACTACTCCCGCTACCTGCCGGAGATCACGTCGCGCTCCTACATCGCCATCTACGTGTTCGGCGGCGCCGTGCTCGCCTCCTTCCTCACCGAGGTCGTTGGCGTGCTGGTCGCGATCCTGGCCCCAGGAGCCCCAACACCGATCGCCGCACTCAAGACGGCGATGGGCGGTTTCGGCGCCTTCGCGGTCGCGGCCGTGATCCTCGGGGCCACCACCGCGAACGTGCTCAACCTTTACTCCAACACCATGTCGGCGAAAGTGCTCGATATCCGCCTTCCGCGCTGGCAGCTCGCCGTCGTTGGCGGCGCTCTCGCGTTCATCGTCGCACTGATCGGCTACCAGAACTTCACGCAGAACTACCAGAACTTCCTGATCGTGCTCGACTACTGGATCATGCCGTGGCTGGCAGTCGTGCTGCTCGACTTTTACGTCTTCAAGCACCGAGAGCCCATGGGATTCAGTAGCGCTCCGGACTGGAATCGGGCTGGTCCGATCGCCTTCGTGATCGGGCTGCTTGTTTCGCTTCTCTTCATCTCAGAGCAATTTCAGGTGTTCGGTCTGAAAGCCCACGGACCGTTCGCCTCGTGGTTCGGCGACGCGGATTTCGGCTATTTCATCGGCTTCATCGTTGCCGGCGTGATATATCTTGTTCTCAATCGGGGTCGCGCGCCGCAACAATAGCGAGTCGAGGAGGATGGGGTTGGCGGATAACCAGCGCTCGGTCGAGACCAGTGCCAGTCCTGCAACCGTTTGGAAGATCTGGTCGGACACGACCACATGGCCCCAATGGAACCCGGACGTGCAGGCGATGACCCTCAGCGGACCGTTCGCCACCGGCACAACTGGGACGATGAAGACGAAGCAAGGGACCCGCCAGGTTCAACTCACGGAGGTCGTGCCCGGGCGATCGTTCCGGTTGGAGACGACCGTCATCCCGCTGACGCGGTTTGCTTTCGAGTGCCAGGTCTCAGCCGGACCGGCCGGCAAGACGACCATCAGCCAGGCCATCCGCGTCGGAGGTCCACTGGGAGGCCTGGTGGGTGGCATGATGGGCCGCCAAATCGCGGACACCTTCCCGGCGTTACTGCAGGGCCTCGCGCGCAAGGCCGAAGCCAGCGAGGGCCGCAGCTAGTTCTTCGCGGCGGGCGGCTTCGGTACCGGCGGCCGGAAGAAGCTTTGAACCGGCTCCGGGAACCGCTTTAGGAGGTCGTCGGGCACCTCGAGACTGACTTCGGTCGCGAAATGGGTGTCGACGAATCGATCCACCGCGGCCCGAACCAATTGCATGGTGGCGTCGGCCGGCATCTCGATGGCGGCAAACGCCTGGCTATGCCCTTTCACGAAGCTCGAGAGCTCCTCCGTCATCTGGCCGCCCAACCGCCGGAGCTCCGCCGTTGCTGGCTCAGGGTCTCTGCCATCGTGAAGGGCCAGCAATTGTTGGCCCTTGAGCTCCCACAAGCGCGTGGTGTATGGGGCGATGGAGGCGCCAAGCTCGCGCTGCACGGTTCGAAGTCGTTCCAGACGTGCCGCTCCGACGTCGCGGACCCAGCGACGGCGAGCCTCAGCGTCACCGAGCGCGCAGGGCGCATACCAGCGGCGGCGCTGCGTCATCGCTCGGGTTTCTAGGTGACGGCAGGTGAGAACCGGTTGGCCGCCGGAAACGGTCTCGGATAGGGACAATCGTCGTCGGGACCCGTCAATGGCGATCTCCGATCATATAGAGATGATGGTTGGACCCCTGTATCTCGAGCAACTGTCAGACTCAGATCTCGAGCTGCTCGCGTCGGCGGCGGACCCCCGGGATGATATACGGCGCGATCCCACGCGCCTCGAGGCGCTGATCGACAATCCCGTCACCTTCCGCCAGCTCTTCAGCGTGCCCGGTCGAGACCCGCTGCTTCGCGGCACGCCCTTTCTCATCTTCGCTGTGTTGATCCATCGCGTCGTCCGTGATCTCGGCCAAGCAACCTTTGTCGAAGAATGGGTCGGACCGCGACAGCGCGTACCCGTGTTCGATACTGCCAGCCTGAAAGACTTCGGGGCCGACCCGATGCGACGTTTCTTCCTCGTCCAGCTGCTGGCCTCGTACACGAACGTGGCGAGTGGCAGCATGCTGGTCAAGACCCGCCGGGGCTGGCGGCGCCGGCGCTTCAGCGAGCTCGATCCCATGCGGCTGATCGAGCTCGCGGAGTTGGTCCCGGCGCCCGAGCGACCGTCCGTTTACCGCCGTCTGGGCGACCTGTCGCTATTTTTGACGGGCATCTTTCCGGATTACGCGGCCGAGCGGCTGGGTGCCGAGCGCCGAGGCCTCGAGCGCGCGTTGGGGGCGGCCGATCGGGAACAGTCTGAGGGCCGCGATGGGATCTGGATCCTCGAGCAGCTGGGAAGGCGCGCCTACCGGATCGCCCAGCAGGGCGCGGATCATCGGGCGGCGATGGCTGGCGTGCTGGCCGAGGTCAGTGAGAATTTTGCCGCCGCCCGCCGGGTCTTGAATTTCCTGACCGACCGATACCTCTACCCCACACGGCGCCAGTGGTTCGGCGCGGATTGATGGCGAGCTGGACCGAGTTCGCCTCGGCCGAGCCCGTCCTCGCCCGCCGGGTCGAGGAACGATTCCACATTCGGAAACACAAGACACTCGCGACGCTCCGAAAGGACGGCTCGCCGCGAATCAGCGGCATCGAGGTGGAGTTCGCGGACGGCGAGGTGTTCGTTGGAATGATGCCGGGCTCGCTCAAGCTTCACGACCTCGAGCGCGACCCACGCCTGGCCCTCCACAGTCCCACGGAGGACCCTCCGGCCGGGGATCCGCAAGGCTGGGCTGGCGAGGCGAAGGTCGCCGGATTTGCCGTGGAGGTCGAAGCTCCAGACTCACCCGTCGCGGGTGGGCGGCGCTTCCGGATCGACATCACCGAGGCGGTCTTCACCCACCTGAATGAAGCGGGCGACCAACTCGTGGTCGAATCATGGCATCCGGGAAGCGGGACGCGCCGACTCGAGCGAAGCTGATCGGCCGACCCGCGTGGGCCGGCCGATCCCGGTCTTTTAGGTCAGGTCCGCGCCGGCGCGGCCACCGGCACCGGTAGGCTGATGACGATCAGGTTGCCTTCTGAGTCCTTGAACCACGCGAGCTTCGAACCCCCCATGGTGGCGATGCCATTGACGGTCTTGAGCCCGGGTGTGTCGTACTCTTCGAACTTGACACCCTTGGCCTGAAGGTCCTTGACGGCCCCCTCCACATCCTCGACCTCGATCCCCATTTGTGTGTGCGTACCGGACGGCTTGCCGCTACTGGGGAACACCCCGAAACCGGTGCCCGCCGCCATGGCATACATGACCCCGCTCGGATCATCGTGGCTGGGGGTCAGCCCCAGTTTGTCCCGATAGAAGGCCTTCGCCCGTTCCAGATCTTGCGCCGGAAGGGCCGCCGCCGCACGTAGTGGTTTGAACATTGCCCACCTCCTCTTTGGTCGCGAGCATAGCACCGCGCGCCTGCGCCCGTATGTAGCGCTTCAATCAAGTGTTTAATTGACAACGAATGAGCCCGGTCGCCAGCACCCGTGTAGTCCGATCACGCAAGGAGGACCGCCAGAAGGCGCTCGTCCAGGCGGCCTTCAACCAGATCGCTGAGCGGGGTTTCGAGGGACTGCGCACGCGTGAGGTGGCCGCGGGCGTCGGCCTGAACATTGCAACGTTGCATTACTACTTTCCGACGAAGGAATCATTGATCCGCGGCGTCGTGGCGTATGCAATGGATCGATTTCGCTCCACCCTGACGCCGCACGGCTCGCCGGCCGATCAGCTCCGTAACCACTTACGGGCGGTGCGGAAATTGCTCCGGGACGAGCCAGAGGTGAGCGCGGTCATGGGCGAGCTCGCCCTGCGGTCGGCACGTGATCCCTCGCTCGCGGGCATTATGGGCGAGGCATTCAAGGCGTGGCACAAGACCCTCCGCGGCCTCCTGCAACGCGCGACGCGGAACGGCTACCTGGCGCGCGACCTCGACTATGACGACGTAGCCGCGCTCATCATGGCGACCCTGACGAGCATGACCCTGCCCAGCACCGCCTCCGCCGACCGCACGGACCGGGCTTTTCGTCAACTCGAGCGTTGGCTCGGGCTCAGCAGTACAACTCGGCGCCGAAG
>JGI12635J15846_10004621_pt1 | contig 11865 bp, 8 predicted proteins | sample BlaSpr_A8_OM2_M2_FD_15846 | JGI IMG/M metagenome (IMG submission 15846) | reverse complement strand
CGGCAGCCAGATCATGATCGCATAATAGCCGCCCTGAGTACCGATGGTGAGCAGCGACGCTAGGATGGTGGTTCGCAACAGTGATGGCGCGAATATCTTGAGGAAACTGGGCCGGGTTTCCTGACCGCTTCCGTAGCGGCGTTGCGCGTCAATGAATAGCGCCGGCTCGTCAACGAAGCGGCGGACAAAGAATACGGAGATTGCAGGCAGAATGCCGATGGCAAACAGTGCACGCCATGCGATCGTTTCTGGGAGATACGTAAATAGCAATGCATAGGCGATCACTGCGGCACCCCAACCGACCGCCCAGCCCGAATGAACGATGCCGTTACCCTTTCCACGGTGTTCGCTGCGGATAATCTCGCCGATCAGCACAGCTCCCGCTGCATATTCGCCGCCAAATCCGAAACCTTGCAGCGAACGGAACAGGAAAAGCTGCGCATACGAGGTTGCGAAAGCACAGAGGAAAGTGAAGATCGAGAACCACAGGATGGTTATCTGCAACATTCGCACTCGGCCAAAACGGTCAGCCAGAATGCCGACCAGCCAACCGCCCAACGACGAAGAGAGCAACGTGGCGGTGGCAAGCAGCCCCGCATCTCCACGGCTTATCGACCAAAGAAGCGAAAGTGTTGCGATGACCAAACTGTAGAGCTGCACGTCCATGGCATCGAGGGCCCAACCTGCGAAACAGGCCCAAAATGTTCGTCGCTCCTTGGCAGAGAGCTCCTGGTACCACCCCAGAACAGCGCCACCCGGTTCGGCGGTATCACCGGCTACTTGGTCAGCCATCGGATCCCTCCCCTGAAGTTTATGTCGAGCGAACGTGACCACGTTGGCGCATGCCGACGAGATCCGACGCTTCTGTTGTTATCTCTGTAAAAAATGAAGCATGGCGTGCCGAGGCACGCCGAAGCGTAGTCGCTAAACCTGCTCGAGCGCCTTGCCCCATTTCAGGCCCCAGTCGTCTCCGACCAGATCGACGACTTTACCGTCCTTCTCGTAGAACTTGTTCGGGATCTGGAAGATGGCAATCATTAGGCCGCCTTCGGGGGTCCAAGCCGAATGACGGCTTCCCGCGGGGCGCCAGACAAACTCGCCGGGACCGCAGGACAGGCCCTTTTCTGGTCCATCCTTATCGACCAGTCGACCTTCGATCATGAAGGTCTGCTCGAGCATCACGTGCTCATGGTCGGGCAGTTCGGCGCCTGGATCCATCTTCAACAACACGGTGAGCAAGCCGGACTTTTTGTCGACCATCAGCGTCTTTACGTGGCAGCCTGGATAGCGAATAGGCTCCCAAGGCATATCGTTGGCGTGCACGAGGCGCGACGCGAGCGGTCCTAGACCTTCGTGATTCTTAGCGTTGGGGGTGAATGCTGAGACCATGTTTCCTTCCTCGCAGATGCATTGGCCTTTGATCATCTATGCGTGAAACAATTGAGCCAATATCTAAAAATAAATGCTGGCATGCACATGGGGCACCGTCAAGTTTCCGCCTCCTCAACCCAATAAATGCCTCCCCTTGAACCGCTTCGATGCCTCCGGAACCAGCGGATGTTTTCAAACGCGCTCCACCGCCACTGGCAGATATTGCAGCGCGGCGTCACCATAGCGGAACTGGCCGGTGCGCGAACGCACTTGTTGGAGGCCCCAATCGGCGGGGATCGCCGCCGGCCACAGCATAACAGTGCAAGGGGAGCCATGGAGACATACACACGCCTGCAACTGCATGATCTGGTCTGGTCTGGTCTGGTCTGGACCGATGCGCGACGTCGCCAAGAAACTTGGGCTTTCCGATAACGGTTTGCGCAAGCATTGCGTGAAGGCTTTTATACCCCTACCGCCTTAGCGTTCGAACGCGTGTATTAGACGAAGCGACCAGGTTCCGCGAGCTTTTGCGCAATCAGAGCCGGCGCAGAATTCGAACTCCTGGTACGGTCGTCACGCAGTGCTCTATCGGCAATTCTGGATTTCGCTAACAAACGGCTCGAGACCGCAGTCGAAACGACTGCAAGGCGGCCCACGCAGTGCAAATCGGTCCCAGTCTCTGGCCGAAGTCTCCACAAAACGGGAATAATCCGGGAGGTGGCCAGAGACTTTCGGCAATTGGCGCTCCAAAATCGCCGAAACCGGAGTTGGGAGACAAAGCCGAATTCGCGAAATGCGGGGATTTCCGGCCTTATTTCGCATTTCTTTGGAAGCCGGGCGGAACGACGGACTGCCTGGCTGGCGACGCAGTGCAGATCGCGCCTGTCTCCAACCAAATTCCCTGCAAACAGGGAATTTTACAGGGAAAATCACGGTTTCAGGCTTAAAGGCGGCAATCCCAGAGCAAAAAACCGCTGTGCCGCAGGGACTTTTCAGCGAATTCCCTAAGCAAACTATCAGGGAAATTTTTCCAAAGAACAGGGAATTTTAAGCGGATAACAGGGAATTTTCGCGGCTGTAAGCGCCAATTTCTTACACGCTTGTTGGGCGGTTTAGTCGAGGTTCGAACAGCCCTGTCCTCGTCCGCTTTACCCACCAAAAGCGGACCTTCACCGACAGATCGAAGACGTCGGCTTGTGTCAAAAGCGGACAGCGCCAGCATCCGTCTAGCTTATCGGACTTGGTCCGCCAAGATCGGTGAATTTCTTATCGGAGCTGTATGAGCTGTCTATATGCTCGGCACCTGCGGGCTCGTTTGTGGGCCGGCCTTCTTGCTCTTTCGCTCCGCGAGCCAATTCTCGAACCGCTGAACCACGACAAAGAATGTCGGAACGAACAGCACTGCGAGGCAGGTTGAGGCAATCATACCCGAGAATACCGTAATGCCGATCGACTTGCGGGCGCTCGCGCCGGCGCCGCTGGCGACCACCAGCGGCACCACACCGAGGATGAAGGCAAACGATGTCATCAAGATCGGCCGGAACCGCGCCCGCGCCGCCTCGATCGCCGATTCCAGCAGCGGCTTGCGGCCGCGAACATGAAGTTCAAGCGCGACTTCGACGATGAGGATGGCGTTCTTGGCCGACAATGCGATCAGCAGTATCAGTCCGATCTGCGTATAGAGGTTATTCTCGATCCGCAGTCCTGTCAGTACGGCCATCGGTCCGAGCAGCGAAAGCGGCACCGCCAGGATCACCGAAATCGGCGCGTACCAGCTTTCATACTGTCCGGCCAGCACCAGATAGACCAGCAACATGGCAAGACCGAACACGTAGTAGATCTGGTTACCGACCGCTTTCTCCTGGTACGACATCGCCGTCCACTCGAAACCGGTACCCGGCGGCAAGGTCTTGGCCGCGATCTGCTCCATCAATGCCATCGATTGACCGGAGCTGAAACCCTGGGCCGGCAGGCCGATGACGGTCGCAGACGGATAGAGGTTATACAGGCTGATCAGCGAAGGGCCGACCGACGGCGTGATGCTCGCCAGCGTGCCTAGCGGAACCATATCGCCTTGCTGATTGCGCACCATTAGATTTTCCATATCCCGCAGCGTTAGCCGATATTGCGAATCCGCCTGGGTGTAGACCTGAAAGGTGCGGCCGAACTTGGTGAACTGGTTGACGTAGGACGATCCCAAATAGGAGGCCAGCGTCGAGAACACCTGGTCCGTCGTCACATGCAAGGTCTGGGTCTTGGTCCGGTCGATCTCGACGTCGAACTGCGGAACCAGTGCACGGAACGGCGAGCTGACGCGTTGCAGGGCACTTTGCGTCTGGGCATTGGCAACGAGGGCGCCGGTTATGGCCTGCAGTTCTCCGAAGTCGAAATTGCCGTCACGTAACTGGACCTGCATGGCAAAGCCTGCGGCGTTACCAATGCCCTGGATTGGCGGCGGCGGTATCACCAATATCCGCGCTTGCTGGATCGCTTCCAGTTTCTGGTTCAGACCGACGAACAGCGACCGCAGATCCTGGCCGGGGCCGCGCTCGCTCCAATCTTTTAGAATCAGATAGGCGACCCCGGCATTGGCAAGGCTCGAACTGCCATCAAGGGCCGATATGCCGGCAATGCTGATCACCTGCTCGACGCCGGGTGTCTTGCCGGCCACTTCACTGATCTGATCCAGCACGCTCTGGGTACGATCGAGCGCCGCCCCATCGGGCAGCTGCACGGCCACAAGCAGATAGCCTTGATCCTCGATAGGAATGAAGCCGGTTGGTACCCGCGACAGGCCGTAACCGCCGATTCCTATCAGGATCAGTGCCGCGATGACCGATAGACTACTGTGCGCGACCAGAAGGCCGATCAAGCCGGCATAACCCCGCTCCAGGCGGTTATAAACCGAGTTGAAGCCGCGATAGAACCAGTTACGCTGTTCTGGCGGCACCGGCCGGCGTAGCCACAGCGCGCATTGGGTCGGTTTCAGCGTGGCCGCGTTAACGGCGCTGAGCAGCGCGGTCGCCGCGATCACCAGCGCGAATTGGGCATACATGCGACCGGTCAATCCCGGCAGAAATGCTGCCGGAAGAAACACCGATATCAATACCAAAGTGATCCCGATGATCGGCGCGAACAGCGCATCCATCGCGCTGATCGCCGCGTCATGCCCCGACATACCCTTTTCGATGTTATGCGCGGCGCCTTCAACCACGACGATGGCGTCGTCCACCACGATGCCGATCGCGAGTACGATCGCAAACAAGGTCGACAGGTTGATGGTGAATCCGAGCGCCGCCATCGCCGCAAACGCGCCGATGATTGTCACCGGCACGGTGGTTGCCGGGACCAGCATCGCGCGCCAGTCCTGCAGGAAAATCAGGATCACGACCAGAACCAGCAGGCCGGCCTCGATCAGCGTTTTGTAGACTTCATTGATCGAAGCCGCGACGAATTTGGTGGTGTCGAACGGCGTATCGTATTTCACGTCCTGCGGAAACTGCGCCGCCAGCGCGGCCATCTTTTTCTGAACCGCCTTTTCGACTTCTAGCGCGTTGGCGCCAGGAGATTGGTACACGCCAACACCCGTCGCCGGCTGTTTGTTGAGCGAGAAAATTTGGCTGTAGGTTTGGGCACCAAGTTCGACGTGGCCGACATCCCGAACCCGGGTCACTTCACCATTGTTGCCGGTCTTGACGATGATGTCCTCGAACTGGCTCGCGTCGTCGAGCCGGCCGTTGACGTTGAGCGTGTATTGAAACGCCTGTCCCGGAGGCGTCGGCGGCATGCCGACCTGGCCCGCGGTGACCTGCTGGCTCTGCTGCTGGATCGCCTGAATGACGTCCTGCGGCATCAGCGCGCGCACTTGCAGCTTGTTAGGGTCGAGCCAGACCCGCATCGAATACTGGCCGGCGCCGAACACCGTTACGTTGCCGACTCCGGGCAATCGCGACAATTCGTCCCGGATATTGATCGTGGCGTAGTTGCTGAGAAAAAGACTGTCATAGGTCGCGTTCGGAGATGTCAGCGTCACGAACAGCAGGATCGACGTCGACTTCTTCTGCACGGTGACGCCCTGGCTCTGCACCGACTGCGGCAGCGACGAGAGCGCGCTCGCCACGCGATTTTGCACCAGCACCTGCGCGAAGTTGAGATCGGTTCCGATCTTGAAGGTTACCGTCAGCGTGTAGGTGCCGTCGGCTGCGCTGTAGGACTGCATGTAAAGCATATCCTCGACGCCATTCACCTGCTGTTCGATCGGCAGCGCGACGGTATCGATGACGGTCTTGGCGCTGGCGCCAGGATAACGCGTGGTGACCTGCACCGTCGGCGGCACTACGTCGGGATATTGGGCGACGGCAAGGCTGAACAACGCCACGCCACCGATCAAGATCATCAGGATGGCGATGACGTTGGAAAGAACCGGCCGTTCGATGAAGAATTTCGAAATCATGCCCGCTCCTAATTCGCTGTGGCGCGGCTCGGCTCGATCTTTTGCAATTGCGGATCGACCTTTTGGCCGGGGATTGCACGCAGCAGCCCGGCAATGACGACACGGTCATCGGGTTTGAGGCCGCTTTCGATCACGCGCAGGTCGCCCTCGACCTGTCCGGTCCGGACCTTGTGCTGCTCGACGACATTCTCGCCGTTCACTACGAGGACATAGCGTCCGGCCTGATCGCTGCCCAACGCGACATCTGGCACCAGCAGCGCGTTCTGCTGCTGATCGAAGGGAACACGGACACGAACGTAATAGCCCGGCAGCAATACGCGGTTGGGGGGATTGGGCAGAATGCCGCGCACCGCCAGCGTTCCCGTCGACTGGTTGAGCGTCGGCGCCGCATAGTCGAGGTTTCCCTTGTGCGGATAACCGATTTCGGTTTGCAGTCCGACCTCGATCGGCAACTGCGTGAGGTCGCTGGTCGTCAGTCCCCGCCGCTTGGCTTCTGCTCTGACCCGCAGGACATCCTGCTCATTGACGTTGAAATTGACGTAGATCGGGTCCAGTTGCACGATGGTCGCCAGCTGGGTCGGCGACGCCACGCCAACAAGCTCCCCGACCGAGACCAGATGTGCGCTGACGATGCCGTCGAATGGCGCGGCAACATTGGTGTAGCCGTAATTGATTGCCGCGATCTTGGTGTTGATCTGGGCCTGTTGAAGGCTCGCTTGTGCGTTGTCGCGCGTCGAGACGGATTGATCGAACGTTGCCTGCGAGGTCGCGTGAGTCTGCACCAAATCCGCTTGACGCTTGTAGTCGATTTCAGCCTGCTTCATCGTCGCCTGCGCACCTGCCTCCGCGGCCTGGGCCTGCTCCAATTTCAGCTTGTAGGTTTCGGGCTCGATCGTGAATAGCGTCGTGCCCGCCTTTACGAAGCTGCCATCCTTGTAGTTGATCGATTGCAATACGCCCTGCACCCGCGCCACAAGATCAACGGTCTGGATCGGCGCGGTGTTGCCCGTGGCATCGAGATAACGCGTGACGTTCTGCTGGACCGGCAAGCCGACGTCCACCTTCGGCGGCGGCGGCGGCACAAAATTATTTTGTTCGCAACCGCTCAAGGCAGTGAAGGCCAATATGGCGAAAGCCATATGCGAAACAACGATGGCTCCCTGCCTCATGCGGTCATTCAGCGCGACGCATGCTGGCGAACGTAGCGGCTTCATATCCATGCCCCAGTTCATCTTGGTCCAGAAAAGGCTTTCCGCAATTTAAGATAGCAACAATCCGCTTGCGGTGAAACTCGAAAGAGAAAACAACCCTGATCGCGAAAATCTTCTGTCGAACCCTTCAGAACTTCACTTCAATTAGCGCGGTGGCTTCAACGTCAACATGAAGGATTTATCCAAATGATCAACACGTTGAGGCATGCGGTGGCGCGACGGGCTCCATCAAGATGGCAGTTTTGGCTTTTCATTGCATGTCTCTGGCCGACTGCAATCTACGATCATGACTAGCGCGAACAGTCGTCTGGAGCAGGCGTTCCAGTGAATCGATCGCTCGTCCACTCCAACATCGCCGGGGTGCTGGCCTGGGCCGCCCGGCCATGACCGATGTTCGGCATCGACAGCATGTGCACTTTGCTGCCGCCCTTGCACAGTTTGTCCTCGTAAGCCTTGGTCACGTCGGGATGAATGATAACATCGTCGGTGCCTTGCGCGAGGAAGACCGGAATCTCCGGCGGCAATGCGCCGGGTGAGTTCTCCGCCAGCAACGTATGCCAAGGTTCGACGTCGGACGGATGCTTGGTGGTCAGGAAATATTGCTCCAGCGGCTGCTCGGTGAGCTGACGCCTCCTGAGGTCAAATGGCCCCTCGATGCATTCCTGCGCGAGGCGATCGATTGCGGGCTTCGCGCGCGGGTCGATCACTTTGTCCATGTTCGCATCGAATACCCGTTGCCAGGACCACAAGGTCATCGCGGTGATGTTCTTGCCGCCAACGGAATCGATGTCTTCGTTCATCAGCGTCGCCAGGTCGGTGGCGGGCGCCGCTGCCGCGACGCCGAGAAGATCCAGTTCGGGCGCGTACGTCTTCGCGACGATGCCGGTGAACAAAGCAGCATGACCGCCCTGCGAGTGGCCCCAGACAACAAACTTCTTGCCGCCGCCGGCGCCGGGCAATGAGCCGGCGACGCGCACGGAATCGATCACCGCACGGCCTTCGCTGGTTCCGACCAGGTATGGATGCGGTCCCTCAGTCCCGAGGCCGGGATAATCGGTTGCCGCGACCACGTAGCCGTCACGTACAAACGAACGCAATCCCTGAATCTGTTCGAACAGAAAGATCGCTAACGACGGTGCACAGCGCGGCACCACGCCCGAGGTCGGATGCGCCCAGGCCACGATCGGCCGGCCGCCCGGCGGTGGATCGCCCGGCGGCACAATCACGACGCCCGACACCAGAATCGGCTTGTTGTCGAGCCCGGTCGAACGATAAAGCACGCGATAGGCGGTGGCGCCCAGAGGCGCGCCATCGATTACCTCTTGCCGAACCAGCGTGCCCGGCGTGCCCGCCGCTTCTGATCTCGGCGCGCGATAGAAATCGGTCTGTGCGTTCACCACGCCCGCTTCGGCGAACATACATAAGGTGGCGAGAATGAGCCTGAATGTGAGGGGCATGGGCTTACATTCCATAGAGGATTTTGAGATCGCCGCTGGCGCGCAGCGCGATGCTGACACCGTCGGCCAGGAGCCGGATGCTGTCCAGCTTGGCGGTTGTGAGCTTACCTTCCATGCGGAAACCGTTCTTCAGCGGCCGGTTCAGGCGCTCATTGGCTGCGTTGAGCAGGTTCTGATACGCGAGGCCATAACCGACGTCCGGGATGTCCTTCAACTGGTCGAGAATCTGATTCTGCAGTTGCGCCGCCACGGATCCGTCGGGCAACGAGCTGTCGCCCGCCAGATTGGAAATCTTGATCGATTGCTGACCGGGATCGACATTCAGCGCGCCGGACAGATAGATCCACTCCCCGGCGGTCGCATCGGTGTCGCCCGGCTTGGCGACGCGAACGCCGATCACGAGCTTGCCGGACGACGGATAGATCTGCATCTCCTTGACGATCGAGCCGGCCTTGCTGGCAGCAACCACCTGCATGATCTTGTCACGCAGCGTGTCATAGTTGACGCGCACCGGAAGCAGGATGTCAAACGAGCCGGGTTGACTGATGTCGTTGCCGAGCGGCGGCAGCGGCGTCGGCGTCACAGCGGATGGCGCCTGGCCGACCAGTGTCTGTGCCGTGCCCGTCAATTCGAGCGAGCCCGAAAGCTCTTTTGCATCGGCATGGATGCCCGCGAAGGCCGCGCTCGCCGGGGTAATTTGCAGCCAGACCTGGGGATCCTGCGAAATCTGGACGGGCTGGAATGCCTGCTCCCAAGCCTTTGCCGCCTTGTCATGCAGGTCAAGGCGCCGTGCCGTTGCCTGCGCGCGCCCCCGGATCAGACCGAGCTGTCTGCGAATGCTGGGTTCGGCGTATTTGGTCAGCGAGATGTCGCGGCCAAGAACATGGAGCACCGGCGGTTCAGTCCAGTGGAACGAGTCGCTGAAATTGAGGTCGACCGACCAGTCCTTGGTCAACCTCGGCCGGGACTCGACCTCTACCATGGCCCGCCCCTCGGCGTCGCCGTGAATGCGGGAAGTAAACCTGTTGGCGCCCTGGCCTTCGATGCTGCCGAAGATCGGAATAGAGCCGACGATATGATCGCCACGGCCATAGAGTGATATCGCGCCGCGATCGACAAAGCCGTCAACATCACAGTTGGCCCTGATCCGAAACACCAGAACGCGCCGATTCACGCAGCCAATGCGTTCGTCGATGGTTGCAAGGCGCCTCGGAACGTCGCGCTCGACCGCCGACGCGATCGACGGCAGTCCGAATTCAATCGTCGCCGAAACCCGCGATGTCGTCGTCAGCGCGGACGGCTGGTCGGGCAACAGCGGCGGCTTCTCGCCCGCGAACGCTGTTCCGGTAAAAGCGGCGGTGCAGAGCAGCACCAAAGCGGCATAATTCGCATGAATGCGCGTTGCGCAACGGTCGATCGTCATTTTCTGTTCCCTATAAATCTGGTTGTCGATTCGCGGGAGCGGCTCTACATGCCGCGCGCCAAATCTTATTGGCTCGTTGCCCGCGAAAGGTGTGGCGAAGCATTCTCAGGAAACGGTGTAGCGTACAAATACCGTGTCAATATGCAGGTATAGGCTCGGCCGATAGCGTCAGCGTTATTCCAGACGCCTCATCAAAATGGGCCATGCGATGCAATCGCATCGAGATTAGCCGACAGCGCAGCGGTACGGGATTGATATGCGCGCGCGATGCATGCGCCATCGTCTCCGCAGGCGTTGCGTTCCTTCAACCATGTCCGCTGCGCATCGCCGATATCGGCACGCTGCCCCATCGCGACCAGCGACGTCACGACGCCGAACAATGTCGCCATGCGAGCTTCCGCCTGTCCGAGCGAATAGCTCCGGCAGATCGTACGCTCCGCCGACGAGGACGCCTTTCCGCAATCGATCGGCGCGTAGTCGGCAGCCTGCGCCTGGACCGAAGCGGCGAACAAGCTCACTGCGACCAAACCGCCCGCCTGTTTCATAAGCCTGTTGAAATGCAACATGATGATATCTCTACGATTGGAGGGACGGCGTATTCTTCACGGGAGCGCGATGGGATGTTGCAGTCCGGCAAACAGCGCGCTCAGGCCGCTCCAGCCGATCTGAATGCCAATGCAGACCAGAATGAACGCCGACAGCCGGACCAGCACGTTGACGCCAGCCTCCCCGAGATACCGCACCAACGGCACGGCAAAGCGATAGGAGCCGTAGATCGCCAAGGCGATCGCCAACAAGCCGAGCAGTGCGGCCGCGACAAGCATCATGGCATGTGCGCCGAACGGATCCGATGGATGATGGCTGCCGATCGTCAAGGCTACGGAGATCGCGCCGGGCCCGACGGTCAGCGGCAATGTCAGCGGGTAGAAACTGTCATTGGCCGCTCTGGCATCGGCCTCGTCGCGAAGCGGTTCATGGCCTGAACCGGCGCCTTCGCTAAGCAGCTTCCATCCCATTGCCGTGACCAGCAGTCCGCCGGCAACACGGACGACCGGAATCGAAATGCCGAAGAATTCGAGTATGAGTGATCCAAACAAGGTCGATCCGACCAATAGCCAAAAGCTGTTGAAAGCGACCAGCCGCGCCAGCCGTGCCCTTTGCTGCGGGGTGCAATCAACGGTGAGGCTGAGGAAAAGCGGCGCCGCGCCTAGCGGATTAACCACCGGAAACAGGCCCGCGAAGACCAGAAGGAAGGCGCTTGCGATTTCATTCACGATCGATCTCTGTCAGTTGATGCGGCAACAAAAGCTTTATTCGCAACAAAACACCAAACAACTGTTTCCCGCTGGGCCCGTTCACAAATTTTGCTTCATTCGCCAACCCTAAGCGTGTGTGGGTCAAGCTACGAGTAATCGGCGCGCCAATTGTTTGATTGCTGCACGATCGGGCTTGCCCTGTTCAGTGAGGGGAATCCGGTCGACCGGGATCACGAGGAGCGAGGCGACGGCAGAGGTGCCGAAACGATCCATCACCGCTTGACGACATGCTCGATCCTCGATGGATAACCCTGCCCAAGCGGTCACGGCGGCGATATTGACATGCTCATCGGCGTCTCTGACGACGACGGCATAGCGGATCGATGGATGCCGGCAAAGTGCCTCTTCAATTTCTGTCGGGGTAACCAAGGTACCATTGAATTCCTGGGCATCAGCTGCTCGACCCAAAACATGCAAGAGCCCATCGCCATCCAGACGACCAAGATCGCCGGTATTGTACCATCCCTCCTGAAAACTCAGGGAGCTGAGGTCAGGGTTGTTACGGTACCCGCTCGCCATGGCCGGAGACCGCACCTCGATAACCCCGATTTCTCCGGAATCCACCAGGCGTCCGTCGGCTCGGCGAAATCGAACGTCGACTCCAGGCTGAATGCGGCCGGCGGAGGGAAACGAT
>JGI12635J15846_10004620_pt1 | contig 11865 bp, 13 predicted proteins | sample BlaSpr_A8_OM2_M2_FD_15846 | JGI IMG/M metagenome (IMG submission 15846) | reverse complement strand
GATTCAAGCTCTGCACAAGTCGTTCGGCGACTTCGTCGCGGTCAAGGACTCGAACTTTACCGTCGAGGATAGCGAGTTCTTCTGCCTGCTCGGTCCGTCCGGCTGCGGCAAGACGACGACCTTGCGCATGATCGCGGGGTTGGAACTGCCGACCTCGGGTCGCATTCTGCTGGCAGGCGAGGACGTTACCCAAAAGCGCGCCTCGGCCCGCGACATCGCTTTCGTGTTCCAGCTCTTCGCGCTCTATCCGCACATGAATGTGCGGCGAAATATCGCCTTTCCGTTGGTCTCGATGGGCGTGAAGCGCGCCGAGGTTAAGACACGGGTCGAGGAAGCCGCTCGCATTCTGCGGATCACTGAATTGCTCGATCGCCCAGTGTCGGGTCTGTCGGGCGGCGACCGCCAGCGTGTGGCTCTCGGACGGGCCATCGTGCGCCGGCCGCTCGCGTTCATGATGGACGAACCGCTTGGCGCGCTCGATTCGGAGTTCCGTCAGGTCATGTGCGGGGAGCTGCGCGGACTGCACGACCGGCTTAAGGCCACCACCGTCTATGTCACGCACGACCAGATCGAGGCGATGTCGCTTGGCGACAAGATCGCTGTGATGAGCCATGGCGTGATCGAACAGCTGGGCGCGCCGCAGGAGATCTATGATCGTCCGGCATCGGTGTTCGTCGCGGATTTCATCGGCTCTCCGCCAATGAACCTGCTGACGTTCCACGATTCGGTGGAGCCCGGCCGCGCCAGGGTCCGACTCGGGGGCGCAGAGATCGCCGTTCCGGCGCCGCGCGGGGGCCTGCCGGCGCGCGATCTGATCCTGGGCGTGCGTCCCGAGCACGTGCGCCTGAACGATCAAGCCCCATTGCGGGGCGAGGTTTTCGGCACAGAATATCTCGGCACCACACAGATCGTCACCGTCACGACTCCTCATGGCCTGGCGAAAGCCCGATTGCCCGCCAATCTGAAGGTGTCGGTCGGTGACCGCGTTGGGCTCGAATTCCGCCCCGACCGCATCTCGCTGTTCGACGCCGCTTCCGGCCGCGCCATCCTGACCGCGCTCCATGATCATGCGCCCGCGATGGAGTTCGCCCATGGCTGAGGTGATGCTCGAGGGCGTTTCGAAACGCTTTGGCGCGACGAGCGCAGTGTCCGATCTGTCGCTCACCGTCGACGACGGCGCATTCGTGGTGTTGCTCGGGCCAACCGGCGCGGGCAAGACCACGGCTTTGCGTCTGGTCGCCGGCCTCGAGAAACCGGACGCCGGGCGGATCCGCATCGCCGGCCAGGATGTCACGAACGCCTCACCTGCGCAGCGCGACGTCGCCTTCGTATTCCAGCAATATTCGCTCTACCCGCATCTCTCGGTGTTCGACAATTTGGCCTTCCCGTTGCGCTCTCCCGCACGGCGGTCGCCCGAACCGCGGATCCGACAGAGGGTGAACGAAGTCGCGGCGCTGCTGCGGATCTCCGAGAAGCTGGAGGAGCGGGTCACCAGGCTTTCCGGCGGCCAGATGCAGCGCGTGGCCATCGGCCGCGCCCTGGTTCGCTCGCCGTCCATCTACCTGATGGACGAGCCGCTTTCGTCGCTGGACGCCAAATTGCGGCCGAATTGCGCATCGAGCTCAAGCGCATCCAAACAGAGCTCGGCGCCACCATCCTCTATGTCACCCACGACCAGATAGAGGCGATGACGCTTGGCACCCGCGTCGGCGTCATCGAGAACGGCCGGCTGGCGCAGGTCGGCACGCCGCGACAAGTGTACGAGGATCCGCTGAACGTCTACGTGGCAGCCCGCTTGGGCAGCCCGCCGATCAACCTGGCGCCACGCTCCCTGTTTCCCGACATAGCGATGCCGGAGGGCGCAACGACGGTCGGCGTTCGCACCGAGCACGCCCACATCAGCAAAGCAAACGGCCGGCGCGCCTCCGGCCGCGTCAGATGGGTCGAGCATCTCGGCGATCAGGATCATTTGCATGTCGATCTCGGTGAGCGCGATTTTATCACGCTGGCTGATCCCGATTCCGGGCTCGGGCCGGGCGACGAAGTGGCTATCGCGCTGACCGATCCTCTCTTCTTCAACGCTGCGGGCGAACGGGTGCGCGCATGACCCCAGCCCTTCTGCACCGGCTGATCGTCGCGGTGTCCGATGATCTGATCGCCCATGCCGACGAACTGACCGCTCTCGATCAGGCGGTCGGCGACGGCGATCATGGCGTCAACATGAAGCGAGGCTTCGAAGCGGTGCGGGCGGACGCTGCAGCGACGGCGGAGAAGCCGCTGCCGGAAGCGTTGAAGGCGATTGGCACGCAACTTGTTATGAAAGTGGGGGGCGCCTCCGGCCCGCTTTACGGCACTCTTTTCCTCGCGCTGAGCAAGGAGATCGCTTCCGACGGCTCTAATCTGCCGGCTGCCTTCGTCAAGGCCGTCGAAGCAGTCAAGGCTCGCGGCAAGTCGCAGCCGGGCCAGAAGACAATGCTGGACGTTCTGACGCCCGTGCAGGCCGCCCTCGCCGAAGGCGGCCCGGACCTTCGAGCCCGGTTGCCGATTGTCGCCTCAAGCGCCGCAGAGGCAACGATTCCGATGCTGGCGACGCGGGGCCGGGCTTCGTTCCTGGGTGAGCGCTCGATCGGGCATATGGACCCCGGCGCACGGTCGACAGCGCTGATGGTCGCGTCTGTTTGCCGTGCGTTGGAGGGCTGAACATTGGCGAATGTCGGGATCGTAATCGTGTCGCACTCGCCGAAGATTGCCGAGGGAGCGGCGGACATGGTGCGCCAAATGGTGGGTGACAGCGTGAATCTGGCCTACACCGGGGGCGATCCGGGCGGCGGACTTGGAACCGGCGTGGCATCAATCCGGGACGCAATTGACCGCGCATGGTCGGAGGCCGGGGTGGCCATTCTGGTCGATCTGGGTGGCGCCGAAACGAACAGCGAAATGGCGGTCGAAATGCTCGATGCCGAGCGGCGCGGCCGCGTGGTTGTGTGCAACGCCCCGATTGTTGAAGGCGCAGTCATGGCCGCCACGGAGGCGTCCGGCGGTTCGACATTGGAGACCGTCCGGCGCACAGCCGAGGAGCTTTCCCCGTAATGAAGGACGCGGCAATGAAAGACGAGACCGCAGCCGAGCAGGCCACTGACCGCACGGAGCTCATCAATGCGGTGGGTTTGCATGCGCGACCCTCGGTCAAGCTCACACAGCTTGCCAAGACCTTCGACTGCCGCGTTGAGATCGCGTTATCGGCCGATGGACCGTGGGTGGACGCCAAGAGCCCGGTGAAGGTTATGCGGGTAAAGGCGCCGCGCGGCGCGGTCCTGCATGTGCGCGCGTCGGGCACGGGCGCCCGTGCTGCTGCGGCAGCGCTCGTGGGTCTGGTGCGCGAAGGTTTTGGCGAGGCGATGGATCAGCCCGCAGATCAGAGCCATGGCTGAGCTTCGCCTTTTCGGTCGAAGCGCGGCGCCGGGCATGGCGGATGGCGTCGTGACCGTGCTTGGCGCCGTCAAGCGGCCCGAGCGCAAGGCCGGAACTCCGGCGCAGGAGGCCCTGGCGCTGAAAGAAGCCCTCGTGCAGGCGCTGGCCGAAATCGAAACTTTGGCCAGACGGGCCACCAGCGACGCCAGCGACATGCTCGGCTTCCAGGCGGCGATGCTGTCCGATGACGAACTGGCCCGGCCGGCGTTCGAATCCGTCTCAGCCGGCGAGTCGGCGTCCGCGGCGTGGGAGACCACGATGGCGGTCGAAATCTCCGGTTATCGCGCCGCCGAGGATGCCCACTCTCCGCTCGCGCAGCCGATCTCGAGGACATCCGCGACCGCGTACTCGGGCATTTGGTCCCTGCGGCGAACGGCTCGCCGATTCCCAGTGGCTCTGTGGTGGTCGCGGCCGATCTGCCTCTCTCGCGCTTTCTCGGCATCGACTGGGCGCAGGGCGGCGCCATTGTGTTGACGGAGGGCAGCCCGACCAGCCACGTGGCCATGCTCGCGCGCGCCCGCCGCGTGCCAATGGTCGTGGGACTCGGCGCCGCCGCCGACTGGATGGCCGGCCGCGAGGCGTTGGTCGACGCCGTTACCGGCGAAGTGGTGCTGGATCCAACGGAGGACACCCGAACCGCCTTCGCCGCAAGGACTGGCCGCGCAGAGGCCGCGGCCGCCGCCGCTGCGGCCTTCCGTCAGCGGCCGGCGGTCACGAAGGACGGAACCGCGATCTCCCTGAACCTCAACGCCGCCAGCGCCGACGAGCTCGAGGGAATCGATCCCGCGATTTGCGACGGCGTTGGCCTCGTGCGCACGGAACTGATGTTTTACGGACCTGGCGGCCCGCCGGACGAGGACGCACAATACGGGGCCTATCGCCGCATCCTCGTTTGGGCCGGGGGCCGTCCCGTCACCATACGGACCCTGGACGCGGGCGGCGACAAGCCAATCGAAGGCGTGACGATGAGCGGCGAAAGCAATCCGTTCCTCGGCGTTCGAGGGATCCGACTGTCGTTGCGCCATCCCGCTCTGTTCCAAACCCAGCTTCGCGCTCTCGCCCGCGCGGCGGCGCACGGCGACCTGCGCGTCATGCTGCCCATGGTGACTGTGCCCGCGGAACTCGAGGCGGCGCGCAAGCTGCTCGACGAGGCCATGACGAGCCTCGCGCGCGACCGCATTCCCGCCGTCCGCCCGAAACTCGGGATCATGATCGAGGTGCCGGCCGCCGCTATCGCCGTCGACCAGTTCGACGCCGATTTCTTCTCGATAGGCTCCAACGACCTCACCCAATACGTCACTGCGGCCGGCCGTGATATCGGGGCGGTCGCCGATCTGGCCGACCCGCTGAACCCTGCGGTCATGCGGCTTATTGCGTCCGTCGCCCGGTACGGGCGGGAATCGGGACGCGGAGTCAGTCTCTGCGGCGATGCGGGCGGCGAGCCTCGGGTGATCGGCGCATTGCTCCGCGCCGGCCTGCGCTCGCTCTCGGTCGCGCCTGAATCCGTCGCCGCGGCCAAGCAGGCGATCGCCGGCGTCGATTTGCGCGAGGCGACGCCATGAACGACGCCGTCCGGGGCGAGACGGTCGCTGACTACAAGCGCCTGCTACAGACCGTGTGCGACAACCGACCTTCCGGCACACGCGGGCGCCTCGCCGTCGCGCTTGGCACCAACCGTTCCTTCGTGTCGCAATTGGTCAACCCGGCCTACGCGATGCCGATTCCCGCCCAGCATCTCGAAACCATTTTCGAGGTCTGTCACTTTTCGCCGGCCGATCGCGCCGCATTTCTCGCAACCTACGACAACGCGCATCCGGGGCGGCGCGAAACCGGCGAGGAGGCTGTGGGAACTCGGGTCGTCAGCCTCACCGTGCCCGATTTGGGGAATGCACGGCGAAACCAAGCGGTTGACGCCTTGATCGCGGAATACGGGCGCCACGTGACGCGCCTCGCGACGTTGCTGAAGGACTGAAGCCGGCGCGTTCGAACGCCGGCAAAGATGGAGGAAACCGGGATGAAGAGGCTCATGAATGCAGTCGAGTCTATGCTCGACGAAAGCCTCGATGGCTTCGCGGCTGCGCACGCCGACATCGTCGAATTGGGAGCCGATCGGAAATTTGTTCGCCGACGAGTGCTGAGTCAGGCCAAGGTGGCGCTGATATCCGGTGGGGGCTCCGGCCACGAACCCCTGCATGCAGGCTTCGTCGGCCACGGCATGCTCGACGCAGCCTGTCCAGGACAGGTGTTCACGTCCCCAACGCCTGACCAGATGGCAGCCGCCATCGAGGCGGTGGACACCGGCGCAGGCTCATTGTTGATCGTCAAGAACTACGAAGGCGACGTCATGAACTTCGAGATGGCGGGCGAGCTCGCCGCCGCCGAAGGCCGGAAGGTCATGACAGTCGTGACGAATGACGACGTCGCGGTGCCCAACTCGACCTGGTCGACCGGCAGGCGCGGCGTCGCCGGTACGCTCGTGGTTGAGAAAATTGTCGGTGCCGGGGCCGAACAGTCGATGGGGCTCGCGGAGTTGCAGGAGCTCGGTCGGAAGGTGAACGACCGCACCCGGTCGTTCGGCATAGCCTTGACCCCGTGCACAGTGCCAGCCGCAGGCAAGCCGACGTTCGAACTTGCCGTCGATGAAATGGAGGTGGGAGTCGGCATCCACGGCGAACCTGGACGTCGACGCAGCAAGCTGGCTTCGGCCGACGCTATCGCCGAGGACATGCTGGGCGCGATCCTCGGCGATCTCGCGCCCAGAGCGGGAAGCGAATGTCTTCTGCTAGTCAATGGCTTTGGCGGAACTCCGCTGATGGAGCTCTACCTGATGGTCAACGCCGCCCGACGCATCCTCGAGGGCCGCGGCCTTAAAGTCGTCCGGTACTTGACCGGCTCGCTGGTCACTTCCCTCGACATGGCCGGCTGCTCGCTGACGGTGAGCCTGCTCGACGAGTCCCTGATCCGCCTGTGGGACGCCCCGGTTAAGACGGCTGCCCTGTCCTGGTAGGGCTGAGAAGCAACTAAGCGCCCATTTGCGTGCCGCGCGGGGGCGTCGTCAAAGCAACGGGATTCACCGCCGCGCAGGGCGACACGCCCGCTCGTAACCGACGCTCTACGCGGCAAGGGCGCGCCACTCCGCTAATGCGGCCGAGCGTCTCTGCTTGTAAACCTGCCGGATGATGAGATGGCGCTCCTGATTGAAATGGTTGTGGACCTGGGCGTGAACTGAGCTGAACTTCTGCAGCGTCTTCATACTTCGAAACCGCTGCATCGCACGCTCTCGTCGTCGAAACGGCTGGTGTGAATTCTCCGCCCGATTATTGAGGCGGCCACCGACCTCGTGCCGATCTCTGGCGCCGATCTCTTTCATTGCCGCGGAATAGGCCCGAAGCCGGTCGGTGACGATGCTCTGCGGTCGGCAGTACTTCTTCAGGATCCGCTTGAGAAGTTTCACCGCCGCGGCTTTGTCCCGTTTTGAGGTGACCACCGCCTCCAACACCTCGCCTTCGTGATCGACGGCGCGCCAAAGGTAGCAGAGCTTGCCGTTGACCTTCACAAAGACCTCATCCAAATGCCAGCGCCACTGCGGATAGGCGCGCATGTGCGCGACGCGTCGCTTGCGGATCTCGCCGGCAAACATGGGGCCAAACCGGTTCCACCAAAAGCGAACGGTCTCATGGCTGATGTCGATCCCGCGCTCGGCCAAGAGGTCCTCGACGTTGCGGAGCGAGAGCGGATATCGCACGTACATCATCACCACCAGACGGATGACCTCCGGCGAGCTGTTAAAATATCGGAACGGATTGCTCATGCGCCGAGGCTAGCACGGCCGGAGACAGCCCGAGAATTTGCTCTGACAAAGCCCTATCAATCGAAGGGAAGCGATCTCATGACAAACGACGTTCCCAGCGAATCGAACCGCGTCCGCCGCCTGTTTCGCGAGCGGCTTACGTTCCAGATTTCGGTCGATACTCCCTATGTGCCACAGGGGCTTACGGTGGCGGAAGCCGCGCTCAAGGCCGGCGTCACCATTCTGGAGCTTGGGACGCCGCTCCTGAAATACGAGGGCGTCCGCAACGTTGTGCCGATCTTCCGGCAACGTTTCCCCAAGGCGTTGCTGCTTGCGGACATGAAGACCATGGACGGCGGGGAGGGGGAGGCGAACGCGGTCTATAGCGGCGGCGCCAACGTCATCGACTTCCTCGCTCTTGCCGGCGAGGCGACGGCCAAGGCGGTGTGTGCGGTGCGCGACACGTTCCGGCAGGCCGATCCGGCGCTCCCCAGGCTCGCCTTCGCGGATGTCCTCATACCCATGCAGGGACCGGCCGGGCTGGCGGTTGAGACGGCGGAGCGCATGCTCGCCGCCGGCGTGGACGGCGTCGGCATCCACCTGCAGTTCGACGCCCGGCGGCCCGACCCCGCATTGTTTCAAGGCAGTTACTTGGCCGACGTGGCGTGCGCGGTTTTCGAAAGCGTGGGCCACAGGGCGTCCGTGCAGGTGGTGGGCGGCCTCAGCGTAGAACAGGCCGTTGCCCTGGCCCGCAAAGGGCTGCGCGCCTTCGTCATCAGCGGCAATCTCGGCCTGCCAGACGCCAAGTCGCGCTACGGTCTGCCGGGAGACGAAATCGAACGACACATCCGCGATTTCATTGAGCAGGTTTCCGCCGCCGGTTGAGCGGCGGCTCTTTCGGCGGATGTCGTTTCGCCTTGCGGGTCATGAGTCAGGTCCGCTGTTGGCGGGGGCCGGATCCCCGCCATAGAGAGGGAGATTGTGGCGCGCTCCGTCTTTGCCAAATCCTTATGTTAGCTCCAGATCATCCGCATTGAGACCTTAGGCGGATCGGGCGAGACTTGCGCCGCTTAGTGAGTTTCAGGAGGTTGACACGTTCAGCCGGCCGCTACGCCTCGCGCATGGCCCCGACGCGAACGGCGCTGACAGGAATGCTGACTCGCGCGTGACGAGGGGAGCGGCGATCGGCGCAGCCGAGGCTTTTTGGCTGGCGCTGATCGCGGCGCTCGTCGCGTGGGTGGTGTCTCCAAGGGCACATCCATCGGGCGATCCTATCGGGTCCTCCCCGGGCTGCNTGTCCGTCGGGAAGGGCGGCATCNTTTGCGATGGCTCCANAGCTGTTCGGAAAGNGGCGACCGAGAATGCCGACCCGTGTCTCAGCTTCGGCAGGGGAGGCCGCTACTGTCCGCCCACGAAATAAGATGACGCTCCCTCGATCCGACCAAGCTGATCACCGCTGATCGCCGCCTCGTGCTCGGCTCGCGCCTTAAGAGAAGGCGGCCACCCAGAACTGCACCACCATGCCCCTCTCCTGTCCCGACTGATTGGCTCTGCTCCCAATGACCTTCCGTGAAAGGACTGTTCCGTGAGATCTCTTGTTCGTCATGTTTCCGTTGTTCAGGACGCTAATGTCGGTCTGGACTATGACCGCGCGGGCGAACGCTACCGCGCTTACGCGGATGGCGATGTCGAGAAGCTTTATGAATTCGACGGCCAATATGCCTACGGCGATCAGGAAATCTGGAGAATCCTGGGAAACACGCTGAACAAGCTGCGGGCGAGAGGCCGGCGCGAGCTCTCCGTGCTCGATCTGGGCTGCGGCCCCGGCACGTGGCTTCGACGCACTGTCGATTGGGCCGGAAAAATGGGTTTTACCCGAATCACCGCGCGTGGCGTCGACGTGGCGGAGGCGCAGGTTCGACGCGCTCGCCTCCTCTCACAAGGGCTCGCGTGTCATGCTGGCGTGAGCCTGCGATTTGAGGTTGGCGATATCCGCACGCAGATGACGGAGCCAGATTGCAGGGTCGATGTCTGCCTATGCCTGTATGGCGTTCTCAACCACCTTCCGGCCGACGACCTTCCCACCGTATTCGGTGAGGTCGCCCGCGTCACACGCGGCAAGTTCGTCGCCACATTTCGAGCGATCGGCAGCACGCCGACGATCTATGTCGATGGCGTGAAAGCCGCCAAGGCATACCATCAGGACAACGCGCACGGCCGGTTGCAGGTGGAGTTCCAGAACGGTGCGCAAACCTCCTTCCCCTCACATCTGTTCAGCGCAGCCGAGATCCGGGCTCTCGCGACGCCTGCGCTCGATATCGAAAACTTGAGCGGCCTGGACCTGTTCCATGGCCGCTTCGCGACCGACCCGGATTGGAATCCGGCGGAGGCGATGCCCGACGCCAATTTCATCCATGCGTTGCGCACATTGGAGCGGCGCTTTCACCGCAATCCCGCTTTTGTCGATCACGCCACGCATCTCCTGCTTATCGCGCGTCCGAAAAGGAGCTGAGACCAACACTTTTGGCGGCTCAAATCACCAAGTCGAAAATTTCCGCTCGACCGTCTTGAGGAAGCGGGTCCGCCGCTCAGGTGTCGTGTGATCCATGTCGTAATGCGCGAGGTAGTCACACCTCGNGCCGGGCGCGCAATTCAGGCGCATGGAGCGTTGGAGAAACCGCCGGGGCGGGTCGCCCATCAGGAAGGTTGTCCAGCGGGCCGCCGCCATAGGTGCAAACGGCGCCGAGCCGTTTGATGTTGTGCAGGCAAGGGACATACGAGCCGTCGTCCTTCAAATTGAAGCTGACGCCCGGCAGGAACACTTTGTCGACGAAGCCCTTGAGGATCGCGGGGAAGCCCATATTCCAGACCGGAAAGGAAAAGATGAGGGCGTCGGATTTGAGCAGGCGGTCGACATAAGGCGCGACGCGGCCTCGATTTCCGGGGACATCGTAATAGTCGAGCCTGTCCTGTCGCGTCATGACCGGATCGAACCCTTCGGCGTTGAGGTCACAATCGTCCACCTCATGGCCGCGCGCACGCAAGGTCTCAACGACCTTCGCGTGCAGGCTGGCGGCGAAACTCGTCTCGACCGGATGGGCGAATAGGTCCAGCACCCGCACTATGGTTTCTCCGTTTGCAAGGGGCTCAGCGTACCGGTTTCGCCGCGCCGGATCCTGTGCGGAACACGCCGCAGGCTCGAAGGCGGCTGACGTTATCCGCGCAGTGCCTAAATATCGTATCGATTTGGGCAATCAACAGTAACCAGATCACGCGTTATTGAACAATTCAGGTTGCATCAAGTTCCGCCCAACAAATGCCTAGAACGATTGTCGTGGTGTCAGAACAAAAGTCCAATTCATGCTGCGGCGCACACGCTAATTTGTGACAAATCGTTGACATTGTGTGGTCTAAACGTTGACCTTGCGCGAACAGAAAAGATTTTTTCGAGCAATGACACGTTGAGAACAAATTCGATTGTCATAAGATGCGTCACGGCCAAGCGAGAAGGAACGCTGCCCATGATCGTCCGAGAGATCGTCCGGACCTGCTCCAATCCGCATGTCGCCCACGCGGCTGTCGCCTCGATCGGCGGTGATTTCGCGCGACGCGTTTCGCGCGACGCGGAGAAGCGGAACCTTACAAGCGGCATATTCGCCGCCGTCCTCGTTCGTCGCTTTTCGCGGGCTGCGGGCGCCCGCGATTGGGAGGGGGTCGGGGAAGCGACCCGCGGCGCCGACCAGCCGATCCTTTCCGGCCTCAGGTACATTCTCGAACACGGCGCCGAATTGGCCGCGAGCGACGTCGATACCGAGATGGGCTGGGTTGCCGCGCCGCCATTGTCCTTCTGTTGCCAAGCCTGGCGGCATTGATAGGGCAGGCTTCGATAGGGCAGACTTCGGCGCGGCCTAAATTGTTCGCGTGTGATCGTCTGCTCCCGCTTGTGAGCGCTGCCGCCGCGGAGCACAATGCAAGCCCATGTATCTCGGGCTTGACTGCGGAACCTCAGGGCTCAAGGCCCTTCTGACCGACGAGGGCGGCGAGCCTATCGCGAGCGCCACCAGGAGCTATTCTCCCGACCGTCCGCGCGCCGGGTGGTCGGAACAGAACCCCAATCACTGGGCGACCGCGATGGCCGGCGCGATCGCGGACCTCAGAGATAGCGCGGGCAGGCGGCTCAGCGCCCTGAAAGCGGTCGGTTTCTCAGGCCAGATGCACGGCGCCGTGCTCCTCGATCGCGCTGACAAGCCGATCCGCCCGGCGATCCTGCACAACGACGGACGCGCTTTTCTCGAGGCGGACGAACTCGCGCGTGACGACCCCGATCTCGCCCAAATCGTCGGCGTGAAGCCGATGCCGGGCTTCACCGGGCCAAAGCTCAAATGGATTGCGAGGAATGAGCCCGGCAATCGGCGTCTGGTCAATTCGCTGCTGTCGCCGAAGGACTATTTGCGCCTCATGCTCAGCGGCGAACGGGCGTCGGACATGAGCGACGCGGCGGGGACTTGGCTCTTCGACGAGGCCCGCCGAGACTGGTCGCCAGAAGCGTTCGCCGCGTGCGACGCGGACCTCGCATGGGCGCCCCCGTTATTCGAGGGATCGCG
>JGI12635J15846_10004616_pt1 | contig 11868 bp, 9 predicted proteins | sample BlaSpr_A8_OM2_M2_FD_15846 | JGI IMG/M metagenome (IMG submission 15846) | reverse complement strand
AGGCCTGCATGATGTAGTCGGCGCTTGCACCCTCGACGCTGTACTGATAAGGATCGTGATAAACCACGGGCATCTTGTCGCCGAAGTTGTTGTGGGGCGGAGGGGTGGCGGTGCTCCATTCCAGCGAAGTGCCCTCCCAGGGATTGTCGTTCGGCGCAGGTGCGCCCCATAACCGGCTGTGGATCAGGTTGTAAAGGAAAATGAGCTGAGCAAAGCCCGTGAACAGCGCCGCGATCGTGATGAACTTATGCACCGGAATCAGCGGGATCAGGTAATCGTCGGTGAAAGCCTGGTAACGACGCACATTGCCGGCGATACCGAGGTAGTGGAACGGCATGAAGATGCAGTAGGCGCCTACAAAACTCATCCAGAAGTGGATCTTGCCCAGAGTCTCATTCATCATGCGGCCCACCATTTTTGGGAACCAGAAGTAAGTTCCGGCGAAGATTCCGAACATGGCGGCGACGCCCATCACCAGATGGAAGTGGCCAACCACGAAATAAGTGGCGTGCAGCATGATATCGATGGAAGGCTGGGCGAGGAAGAAACCGCTTATGCCGCCGCTGATGAACATGGAAATGAAACCCAGCGCGAATAGCGAGGCCGCATTGATGCGCAACCTGGAACCGTACAGACTGCCCAGCCAGATCAGCACGACGATGGTGGACGGAATCGTGATCACCAGCGTCGGGAACGAAAAGGCCAGCGAAGAGATGGGATTCATCCCGCTGACAAACATGTGGTGCCCGTAAACCATGTAGCTCAGGACGGCCAGCGATCCCATGGAATAGATGAGTACGCGGTGGCTGAGCATGGGCCGGCGCATGTTCGTGATCAGAACGTGGGAAACGATGCCCATGCCGGGGACGATTGCTATGTAGACCTCGGGGTGGCCGAAGAACCAGAACAAGTGCTGCCAGAGCAGGGTCGATCCGCCGGAGTGCGGCAACATCTGGTCATTGATTACCAGATTCGATGCGACGAAGAAGCTGGTTCCGGCCACGTTATCGAGAATAAGAAGGATGCAAGCGGGAAGCAACACGGCAAACGCCGTGAGGCCCATGATCGAAGTGATGAACCAAGCCCAGGTGCTGAGCGGGAGCCGCATCAGGGACATGCCTTTGCAGCGCATGTCGAGCGTGGTAGTGATGAAGTTCAGGGAACCCAGCAACTGGCCGATGCAGAAAATCGCAATCGAAGTTGCCCAGAGAACCACGCCGAGACCTTCGCCGGGGCCGCCGACGGAGCCGATTGCGCTCAGGGGCGCGTATTGCGTCCATCCCCCCAGAGTTGGGCCGTCGCCGACGAAAAACGATGCAACCAAAACCAGGAACCCCACGAACGTCACCCAGAACGACATCATGTTGAAATGGGGGAACGGCATATCTTCGGCGCCCGTCTGAATGGGCAGGAAGAAATTGCCGAAGGCAGCGAACGGGGCGGTAGTGAGCACGAAGAAGACCATGATCGTGCCATGCATGGTCATCAGTTGCAGGTAGTACTCCGGGGTCAGCACGTCACCCGGGGCGCCAGTCTTCGAGAGCAGATGCAGCCCAGGGATCGCGAAACTTCCCCAACCCAGATGGATGCGCATGATCCAGGAAAGGAACATTCCGAGGAAGGCCGCGACCAGGGCCAGCGCGTAATACTGCTTGCCGATGACTTTATGATCAGTACTGAAGACGTGTTTCCGTATGAAGCTGGTCGGGGCTCCGTGTACCGCGGGTGCGGACATGTCGTGCATTGTGCTCACCTCAAGAGCGATGTTGCGTGAGGGGCTAAAGCCCCGCTTTCTCTTTAGCCTGTCACGGCGCGACTTCAAGCCGCGCCCTTTCAAAACGGAGCTGCCGGGCGTGCTTCCTGAGAAACAAGTTCTTACTGCAGAGCTGCCTGTTGCTTGATCCAGTTGTCGTAGTCTTCCTGCGACTTCACTTCGAGATAGGCCTTCATGTTGTAGTGCCCGAGGCCGCAAAGCTGGGTGCAAACGATTTCGTACTTGCCGATTTTGGTGGCCGTGAAATGGAGAGAAACGTCCAGTCCAGGAACGAAATCCTGCTGGACGCGCAATTCGGGCACGTAGAAGGAATGTCCCACGTCCTTCGAATGCATCAGCAGGTGGATCTCGCGGTTGACCGGAATCGCCATCTCGGCAGTGACGATGTCATCTTTGGAAGCCTGGTCGTGCGTGGTATCGAGACCAAAGAAGTTCGCGTTGGCCTCACTGATCTGATCAGGGTGAATGGGGCCGAAGGTTCCGTCGGGGCCGGTGTAGCGGAAATAGAATGCAAACTGTCCAGCTTGAACTTGTACGGGCAGCGCATTGGGGGTGGGCGGAGTGAAGTACACGCTGGCCCACGCCTTTGCCCCGAACACGCCCAAAGCCAAACATTCCGTGCCCACCAGCAAGAAGGCGGCGATCACCAATCCCGCAGCGCCACCGGGAAAGCGCTTGATTTTGTCGCCGGGCTTGGGGGTGGAAAACTTCCAGATAAAGAAAGCAAGGAGGAGCTGCGAGGCCAGGAACGAAACGCCCGCTTCGACCATAGTATCGGAGTACTGCTCATCGATCAGATGACCGTGGGTGGAAATGTCGGGCGGCATCGGCCACATGTGCATGACGATGGGAATCGCCGAAGCGATTGCGATCACAACGATCGTCACCGCGAATATCTTCGCCATATCGTCCCGCCTTTTGCCGGGATTGATCCGGCCTCTTACTTGAATCGCCGCACAATTTGGCCCACGGCGATTCGGTGATGCGATTGTTCGATAACAGCTCTTTTGCCGCTCCCACCTCCTCGTTCTCTACTCTCTACTTCGCCTTGAAGGTGAAATCGGCGGTTGCTGACGCGCCGGCGGCGACCGTTACCTTTTGCGCTTGGGTACCGGCGGCTTCCTGCCACGCCGTCACCGTGTAGCTGCCGGGCGCTACGTTGTTGATGGTGTAGGAGCCGTTCTCGTCGGTGGTCGCGTAAGGTCCTTTGACCACAGCGAAGTAACCGTGCATCCAGGGATGGATGTTGCACTTTACATCGATGAACTCGGGAGCCTTCCAGCTCTTCTCCACCGGCGGCGCTCCCGGCGGCTGCGACTGATTCCAGGGGATATTGCCAGTCATCGGATTCGGGTTGGGGTGGATGTTGTGGGCCGTCTGATCGCTGGTTTCAACTTTGAAAGTTTCGCCCACATCCATGGCTAGCACATGTGGCGTATACATACAATTTTTCTGATTGAACACCGGGACTGCAGTGGTTACCTGGGCGGGGCCGCTCCAGTCGGAGATGTAGAGAACTACGTTCGCGAGTCCCCCGTTGGCGCCAGTCACATAGGTTTCGAGGTGGGCAGGATCGGTGGCGTGGGCCTTGGAGCAGTAGGGATCCTTCGACATGTCGATGCCCCTCATGTGGGGAGCTGCGCCGTCAAGCTTAACCGTTCCAGTAATCTTGCCTTCTCCTGCCGCGCTGACTTTCTGACCCAAAATCAACGCCGCGCAGCAAACTAAAACTATCAGCGATAGTACGACGGCGGAATTATATCGATTCTTCATAGAAACCTCTCTCCTCAAAACCTAAGATTACGCGACTGACTGTGTGGTTGCGGTCTCCGTTGCGATTATTGTTGCGCTACCGGAGCGTTGGGATCAACCGGCTTCAGACCAAGCCCTTTCGCGATTTCCTTTTCTCTGCTCTTCTGAGCCATAAACGTTCGCAGATAGAACACCAAGTCCCAAGCTTCATCCGGTTTGATGTTGTCGGCAAACGACGGCATGGGAGTGCCGTCCAAGCCAGTCATGAAGATCCGGTAAATATCCTGATCGGTGTCGCCGCACTTCGGGCGGGAACCGTCTGTAAAGTTGAACGCGGCGATCGGACGGCCGAGATCATCGGTGAGGGTGGAAGCCGAGGGGCCATTGGCCATACCCTGAACGCCGTGGCACTTCCAGCACTGTACCCGGGCAAAAACGTCACGACCGGCCTTGATGCGCTCCGGGGTGACTTCCGGCTCAGGAGGAATTGTGATTGGCGTTCCTGGTTTTTCGTTCGCCCAACGGGGCGAGAAGTGCTTAACCCAGGCCACGAGGTCGGCGCGCTCCTGCTTGCTTAATGTGTTCCATTGCGGCATGTTGGAGCGGTCGAAGCCACGCGTGATGGCGTCGAAAAGATCCTGGTCGGTTGGCAGGGTACCGGTCGGAGTCGAGCGGCACTTAAATATGCCCAACTGGAAGTCGCGGGGTTGTTGGTACATGGGGGGCTGCATGTAAGGTGCGTTTTCGCCATTGCCGTCCCCCAGCGGGCCATGGCAGCCCACACAATACCTGCGATAGGGCAGCGCGGCATCTTTGGCGTGGCCGGTAATATTTCCAATGTGGCTTTCCGCACCGATGCGTGTCTGTATGTCGACCGTCGTGAGCTGCGCCCAGGAAGCGCTCGGGAGAGCCAGAACCGCAGCTGCACCTAGTAAGAGCGACCACATCCCCAGTGTTCTTCGCATGTCTATCCCTCTCTAGAAATCGAAGTCTAGCCCCATCAGAATTTCGCTGGTGTTGAGATTGGTAAGGGCTCCGGTCGTAAGATTTGCCGGACCGGTGCCGTCCTGGTGCAGCCAGTTGTATTCGTTGTGCCAGGCTAAGCCGGCGCGGCTGGTCATGAACGGGTTGTAGCGGAAACCGATAGTGTAGGTGGAGATGTTGCCCAGGTTGGAGGGCATGGGGCCGGTGAATCCGTTGGCTCCCAACGTGGTCACGCCATACCCCGACCCGTTGGCCTGTTGCGACATCTTCTCCACCTCATACCGTCCGATAAAGATGAGCTGCGGACTGTAGATGTAGTGACCCTCGAACGTTGCGCCGTTCCAGCTGGGCGACTGCGATCCGACAGGAAGAGTTGTTCCGGGCACATTGTTCGGAGGACAGCCATTGGGAATGGGAGCCGTGCAGGTTGTGCCGCCATTGCCGTCCGTGGCTTCTGCATTGCCATAACCTTGTCCGAACCAGGCGTTATCCGAGCCATGCTGAGTTACAACCGTGAGACCGATGTGTGGACCGGCGTAGAATTGCCCCACGAACCCCTCGCGCGTGAAGCTCTTGTTGCCGATTCCGGAGCCAGGAATAGGAACTCCACCACCCGACGTCAGATAGTAAGTCGACGCTTCTCCGGCCATGGCGTAGAACCCGACGCGCTGCACCCCCAGCCTGCCGGCGTCGAAAGCCTGACTGGCGGTAAAAAACCCGGTGTAGGCGTTGGCTGTGGTACTCAGGTTTACGTTGCCATCACTCGAGCTGACAAGGGAAGCGGAAACGCGCGTCCGGTCATCTACCGAGTGTCCCAAATATTCGATACCGAGCTGGTTGTCCCCAATCTGTCCGAAGATGTTTCCGTCACCCTGGGGGATGAAGTGATAGGTCTGGTAAATACCGCCGTTACCAGTCAGCGTCAGAATGCGCTTTTCAGAAAGCAGGTTGTCGAGTTCGAATCGTCCCAGCTTGAAGTTGAGCCAGGGGCTGTGAGCGATGTTGTCAAAGCGGACAAACACCTGTTCAAAGTGAAAAGCGCCGGTAGGATCGGAGGAGGGAAGCAGATAGAAGGAGATGTTCTTCTCCAGAGTCCCAGCGGTGTGAAAGTCGAGGCCGCTCAAATCAAAGCCTGAACTCGATATGCGCTTGATCGCCTGGCCGCCGTCGAGCGCTCCGGCGGTGTAGGTGTCAACCTGCACCTTGCCGACGCTTACCCGATGCCAGATCGGCGTGATGCGAAAGACCACCGGCCAATAGCCAGGGTTCTGCCAGATCGGGGCATCCCGATCGTTCATGAGCTGGTAGCCGTTGTCTTTGAACTTTTGGCCAAAATAATTGAGCATGGGCCAGGATTCGTGGCAGGCCGAGCAGCGCAGCCCATATTTCCGGGCGAAAGCGGGCAAGGCTTTCGCGGGCTGGCTGCTGCTGAGGACTATGGACGCAAGAACCAGAGCGACAGCCGCGAAGGAAGTCGCAAGCTGCAAGATGTTGCGGAGATGGAAACGACTCAAAGCGTGCATGGCCGGACTCCTCGGCAAGATCAAATCAAATCTGGTTATCCTGAAAACAACTTCATCCCAACATACGCGGGCGATACCCAGCAATGAGGGCCTCAAATGAGAGGTGGCTCCCAATTCAGGCCGGCAGTAGAACAGTGGACGAAAGGTTCTACCACCCTACCGAGGCGGGATACTACTACCGTCGCTAGCAGAACATCAAGAAGTTTTACAAATCTTTAACAATATCAATGTAACTCTTGGTCACATCAAAATCAGGCGACCTGAGTGGGTTGACAGCTTTACACCAAGAGTACGAGACTCTGGGAATCTGGAAACGGAGGTTGCGGTGAGTTGCTGGATAAGTGAGCGAAGCCGTGGGCAGACTTTCCGCGCCGAGATTAGACCCAGAAACAGGGCGAGCAGCGAGGTCGGCGGCGCTGGTTACCGCTGTAGCGACGCGGCCCGGGCGCTCGCGTCCGCAAGATTTGTCCCCGTGCTATTGCTGCTGCTTGCGTTTGCACTTCCGCTCGCTGGACGAGAAAAGGACAAGCTCTCCTACGGCGAAGGACTAGCGGTCAACATCCCTGTGCCGGAGAGCGAAATCGAGCAGGTGGTGGCAGACGTGGCGCAGAACGGCGTGATCCGGGGAACCAAGGAGTACAACAAAGACGAGTTCGTCAGCGGCGCGAAACCCGCGACTTCGTCGCGTGTTTTTCCGGCGTGGACCGAGGGAGGAAAGGTCTTCTACAAAGTTCGTGAGCAGGCCCTCGATCCCCGCAACTTCAAGGACAGCAGCGACTCAGGAACCCTGGTTGTGCGTTATGTGGTACAAGCTCAGGGTGAGAAGAACACGATCTTGCGCATCGATGCGCTTTTCAAGGAAGACTTTCGCCATATCGTGCATCAATCGGACGGGTCGGTCGAAAACGCCGAGTACCAGGATATTCGGGAGCACATCGACGCGGTCGAGCTGATGAAGAGGCAGAACGCCGAAGCCGAAAAAGAGCGGCAAGAACAGCTGGCCAGGAAGCGCAACCACGCCACACTAACAGATGGATCAGTGGGGCTGCAGGGCGAGCCGCTGCAGTCATCGTCGCAGCCGTCCGCTCCAGCCCCGGGGATTCGCGAAGACGTTTCCGCGCCCGCCGGAGGAACGCAGGCCGAGGGCCAGAACTTGTCAGCGGAGAACTCGCCTAGCCCCGGCTTGGCGAATCAAAGCTCGCCGGATCAAGGCACATCGGATCAAAGCACATCGGATCGAGGCATCGCAGAACAGACAGTCCCGGCTCAAAGCCTCGAAGAGCGCGTCAAGAGCCTTCGCCGTCAGGTAGAGCGAGTGGTAAAGTCGCCCGGAGCGCCGCTCAAGTCCGCGCCCTTTCACACCGCGAGTTCGCTGCAGTCCTTGCCTGCTGGCACCGAAGTCCTGATCGTGATTTCGACCCCCTACTGGTATGGGGTTGAGACCCATGAGGGGCAGCACGGATGGATTATGCGCGACGAGTTGGAGCAGAAATGACAGGTCTCGCCGCAGGGCTCGGTCGAGTTGTGACGCACGCATTCCTGGGAGTGGCCGTCATTTTGTGTTGCGCGCCGGGGAGCCACGGGCAGGGCAGCGGATTGGAACGGACTTTCCCGCAGTCCAAGGCGAGAGTGGAAAAAGCCCTGCTGGAAATGCAGCCCGCCACGGCGGGACGCCTTCCGGTGCTGGATGGGTTCGCGACTTCGGCGGAACATCCCCTCGATCGCTATGTGCGAGGCTACTATCAGGCCAAGTTCCAGGTCGCGGCAGCGCCTTCCGGGGGATCGATTGTGCGGGTGAGTGTAGAGGTCACGGCTTGGTACGCCGATCCGGCAGCCGCGCGCTCTGGGTATCAGGTATTGACCTCAAACGGGCGGGTGGAGGCGGATCTGCTGGAGCAACTGGCGGATCAACTCTCCGGCAAAGGACCGCAATTTGGGGCTGCTCCGGCGAGTGCCGGTCCGGAGAAGCCATTTCCATCGCAGAGATCTTCCACAGAACGGTCGTCCTCGGGACGGTCTTTGTCGGGCCAAACTCCGTCAAGCCAAACTCCGTCGGGACAGGCTTCCGAGCAATCGATGAAAGCGCCAAGTTCTCCGGAACCAACCATCTCTGCGCCGGTGCCCAGACTTCCGGAAACCAGCGGCAGTCTTTCTTCGTCTCTGGCGGAGAATCTGGCTGAGCGTGAGAAAGCTGGCTCCGAGACGGGACCGAAAAAACCTGCCGGCGAAGATTCCAACGGTCTGCAAGCGGAGGCCGACAGTCTGGACGAGGTGCTCAAGAATCAGTCTCATCCCAACAATCTCGTCGCCGTGAAAAAGTCTGGGACTCCAGTGGTGGCGACGGCTAGTTTGACCGCCAAGACCTTGTTCCTGGCCAGCGCCCATGATGAGTTCGAGATGCTGGACTTCAATCGGGATTGGGTTCACGTGCGAATCTCCGGACTATCGCGAGGCTGGATCTGGCGCAACAACCTGGAAATGCCCGAAAGCGTTCCATATAACGAGGCCCCGGCGGGTGCAGCGTCAGGACCCGTTGCGGCGGATTTGTTTCATGTGGCGCGGGAACAAACCGCGCCTTTTCCGGGAGATTGGGCGCCTCTTCGAGGGAAAAGCGTAAGAATCGTTTCAGTCGAGAAAATAAACGAGACGGAAAAGGATGCTGGCCCTCAGCTCAGACTGGAGTTCACGAAGTCCGTGCTCGACAAGGACTATGCGGAACTGGCCCAGAAGCCGCAGGAACTTGCCGGGGTTGTCGTGATCTTCGACGCGGCTGACGGCGGGATGATCGCAGCTACGTACGCGACGCTTCAGCAATGGAAGGCGGGAAAGTTGTCGGACGCGGCTCTATGGCATCAATGCTTTTTTGATCCGCCGGAGACTTTTAATGCGACGGGGGCTTCGGCTAGCCAGTAGGGTCGAGCGGCGGAAGACCTCCTGGACCAATCGTTCCAGCAGTTCTGTTATGCTCAGTTCTTCGGGACGGATCTAACCCAGGATAAATGCCGGCTCCTTCAAGGATGTGAGGCCCGAAATGCGTTCCTTCTCTGGTATTGCCTTTGGCCTCGCTCTCCTGACCTCATCTTCCGTTGGTGCCCAAACCGCAACGTCACAGCCTGCTGCTCCGCAGACGGCCCGCCAGGCGCTTATCGAGATGTTTTTCGGTCAGGGGCCAGACCATCTGGAAAAGCATCTTTCCGATAACACTCTCCGCACCTATCAGAAACTCGGCGGGGCGAATGGTCAGGGTGGTCTTGGCGCCTTTTCCATGTTCGCAATGCAAGCCAAGTCCGGAAAAGAGAAGTTCGAGACCTTCGACACGGGCTCAACCTTTCTGACCGCCGCAGGACCCGTCGGTGCAAGTTACGACAAAATGGAGATCACAGTTGAGCGGGACGAGCTGGTTGGTGACCAGGATCAGATTGAGCTCGCCATGCATCTTGTTAGCAACGGGAAAGATGAAGCGATTCTTCCCTACACTCTGCGTTTCATCTTTTCAATGAAGATGGAATCCGAAGTCTGGCGCCTGCATGAAGTTGACGCCGCTATTCGATTTCCTCTTGACGACCCGGCTTTCCTGAAGATCGTGGAAGAACAGCAACTCCGTCAGAATGAACAGACCGCGCTCTCGTCGGTCCGCGCGGTCAATACCGCCGAGAAGTCATACCAGTCCGCGCAAGGCGGCTTTGCCTGCGCGCTTTCCGCTCTCGGAAGCGCAGGCAAACAGTCCGGCGTCGCAAAGCGCACCTACCTTCATGACTCGCAGTTGGCCAGTGGCAGGAAAAACGGCTACACCTTCGCCCTTTCGGGGTGCGATACGTCTCACTACCAAGTCGTGGCTGAACCCGAATTGCCGGATTCCGGCGAGCGCGCCTACTGTTCCGACGAAAGCGGCGCCGTGCGCTCCTCGTCCGATGGAAAGGCGTCCACCTGTCTGGTCAGCGGCGAGGTCGTCGAGGAAAAAGTACCTGCTGCCAACATTCGATTCAGCGCTCCCGCCCACGGCAACGCTACGTCTGGAACATCGCAGCCTGAACAACGGGTTCGCATCCCTCAGGGCGTCGCCGCTGGACTGCTCATTGACAGAGTGCCACCAATTTATCCGCCAACGGCGCGACAGGCGAGGATTCAAGGAACAGTAGTGTTGAAGGCAATCATCAATCAGACAGGCGACGTCGTAAGCCTCGAACTCGTTTCGGGTCATCCCATGCTGGCACCTGCCGCTTTCGATGCGGTGAAACAGTGGAAATACCGGCCGTACATGCTGAACGGAAACGCGGTGGCGGTGGAAACGCAGGTCACGGTGAACTTCACCCTGAGTGAACGTTAGTGTTCCTTGCACTTCACGGAAGTCACAATTCGGAGGTAAGCCGGGTTTGGTCATACAGGGATGGGGGAAACCTGAGCGCCAGGGTTTCGACTTGACTTTCGAAAGCCATCGGAGTACCCATACAATCCTTGAGTGTCCGGGCGGCTTTATAGCGGCTGCCCTCTTTGCTAGACTCGAAGAGCTTGTCCAGTGCAAGGAAAGCCGTACGACAACCACACCACTGATCCTCCCATGAGCACGATGACCCAACCAGTGATCTTGTTTCGCAAGCAAGCAACGTCTCTGCTGCGCGACTATGCCGAATTGATCAAGCTGCGCGTAACCAGTCTGATCGTGATGACGGCATGGTGTGGTTACTATTTCGGCGCGCAGAAAGCTGGGGTCTCTTCGTTCTCCTGGGGACTGCTGCACACCTTGCTGGGGATCGGACTGGTCTCGAGCGGAACCGCCGCGCTCAATGAAGTGATGGAGCGGGAGGTGGATGGGCACATGCGGCGGACCGCACAGCGTCCGCTGCCTGCCGGCCGGATGAGTCTCGCTCATGCGACGACGGCCGGGTTGATGGCTACTCTGGGCGGATCAATCTACCTGGCGGTTTTTACGAATCCGTTGACTGGTCTGCTGACCTTTCTGACGTCGGTGGTATATCTGGCGCTTTATACACCGTTGAAACGAGTCTCACCCATCTGTACGTTCGTAGGCGCTTTTCCTGGAGCTATGCCTGGAGTTTTAGGTTGGACGGCGGCGCGCGGGCATCTGGAGTGGGGCACGTTGATATTGTTTGCCATCCTTTTCGTGTGGCAGTTTCCGCATTTTTTCTCGATTGCGTGGCTCTATCGGGAGGACTACGCGCAAGGCGGAATTCGCATGCTGCCGGTAGTGGAGGAGGATGGACGGTCCACGGCGCGGCGCATTGTTGCTTACTCGCTGATCTTGATTCCGCTCAGCGTTTTGCCCAGTGTTTTCGGGATGGCTGGAAAAATTTATCTGGTGGGCGCGGTGATTCTTGGCATCGCACTTTTCTATTTTGGAGCCCGGCTGGCTTTTCTCAAACTACCCATCAATTCCCCGCGATCCAAAATGCTGGCTCGTCATGTGCTGCAGGCCACGGTCATCTACCTTCCGCTTCTGTTTGTGCTGATGATGGGAAATTCGTCGCGGCCTTGAGAAGGTCGAAGGCTAGGTAAACGAAGGCTCGGCACAACTCAGACGTACCCCCTGCCGAACATTCATCCAAGGATTCCGTGGAGCTATTGCTGCAATCCCTCCCTGGGGGTGCAGCGAACACAAGATTATGACAAATGAAAACGGAGCAATGAAAACGGAGCGTAGAAGTTTGGACTGGGCCTGCTTACTCGATGGTGCTGCCGACCTGCGAGAACACATTGCTCGCGTTCGCACCGATCAACCGGACAGTGCTTGCCACAATAACGAGAACGACGGCCAGCATGACGGCATACTCAGCGACGTCCTGCCCTTCCTCGTTTGACCAGAGTCTGATTAAGAGG
>JGI12635J15846_10004615_pt1 | contig 11869 bp, 9 predicted proteins | sample BlaSpr_A8_OM2_M2_FD_15846 | JGI IMG/M metagenome (IMG submission 15846) | reverse complement strand
GCTTGCCGCCGCGTTCGGCGCTCATCCGGTTCGTCGGCATTTGCTATCGCGCCCAATACGGCGGATCCACAACCCCGATACTGGTCAACCTGCCAGGAGAGTCGTCGTCGATAGTGACGGCGTTTCGTCAAGCGCCCAATTGAGGTGACCGTGCTGGTGATCGCGGTGTTGGCCATGATCGGCGTGTGGTTGCCGCCATCCGCACTAGGGGCGAGGAGGCTTTCCAAGAAGAAGCCCGACTGCAAAGTCGCACGTGACGGCGGTTACGACTAGTCCACCACCACGCCCAGAAGATCCTCTGGCGCCCGAGGGTAGCTAAGCTTTAGGCGCTCCAAGCTCTTAACCAGTATTCTCGAGATGAACAGGTTGCGGTTGGTATTGGAATTCGCGGGGACCACAAACCAGGGCGCCCATTCAGTGCTCGTCGCCTCCAGTGCATCTTCGTAGGCGACCACGTAGTCGCTCCAGTGCTTGCGCTCTTCCAGGTCGGCAAGGCGGAATTTCCACTGTTTGGTGGGGTTCTTAAGCCGTTCCTCCAAGCGCCGCTTCTGTTCGTCAATCGAGATATGCAGATAAAACTTGAGGATGAGGGTGCCGTTGTCGGCTAGTAGTTTCTCGAAGGCAATGATGTGTTGGTAGCGGCGCTTGCATTCTTTCGCATCGATCCAGCCGTGTACGCGGGTAATCAGCACATCCTCGTAATGGCTGCGGTTGAAAATGACCACTTCGCCGGCGCCTGGAACGTGACTATGAATGCGCCAGAGAAAATCATGGCTCTTCTCCTCGTCCGTTGGCGTCTTGAAGCTCACTACCCGTACGCCGAGCGGATCCACCGCAGCAAAGACGTGTCGAATGGTGCCGTCCTTCCCCGAGGTGTCCATGCCCTGCAACACCACGAGCAGTTTGTGCTGACCGGAGGCATAAAATACGTTCTGAAGCTTATCGAGTCGCAGCGAGAGGTCAGCTAGTTCCTGTACATTCTTCTCTTTGAAAGAAGATACTGCCGACCGATCGCTGGGATCGATGCGATCGAGATTTACTTTCCTTCCCGGCTTGACGAGAAATTTTGTCATTGTCACGCCTTTGAGCGGGGATAGTTGCCGGGCCATAAAAGTTACTCCGAAAGACGAGAAAGTTGGCTTTTCAGGTTTTCCAACGTAGCTTCGAAATTGGCCAGCCGTTCACGTTCCTGAGCCACGACTCGCGGTGGTGCGCGATCAATAAAACTCGCGTTGCCAAGTTTAGCGTCTGCCTTGGCGATCTCCGCCGCCAAACGCGCTATCTCCTTCGCCAGGCGCTCCTTCTCTTCAGCCACGTCGATTTCAACCTGCAGCATCAGGTGCAGATCGCCCACTATGGCTACCGGTGCGTTGGCTTGGGGTAGTTCTCCAGCGATGATCTGCACTTCCGAAAGCTTCGCCAGGGCCGTGAGGTACGGCTTGTAGTCCTCAAGCAGGATCGCGTCCCCGCTGACAACCAGCGGCACGCGCTGCGCGGGGGAAAGGTTCATCTCACCGCGCAGATTGCGCACCGCATCGGTGACGGACTTGAGTTGTGCCATCCATGCCTCGCCCTGTGGATCGATCTTCTCCGGCTGTGCCTGAGGGTATGGCTGCAGCATGACGCTTTCGCTGCCTTCACCTCGCGCGCGGCCGGCCAACGGAGCGGCCTTCTGCCACAATTCCTCGGTGATGAACGGAATGAGGGGGTGAGCTAGGCGCAGCGTTGCCTCCAGCACCCGCAACATGGTGCGTCGGGTAGCACGCTGCTGGGCGGCGCTGCCATTTTGCAGTTGCACTTTTGCGACCTCGACATACCAGTCGCAATACTCGTCCCAGACGAATTTGTAGATCGCGCCCGCGACATTGTCGAAGCGATATTCGGCAAAACCCTTCTCGACTTCGGCTTCCGCGCGTTGCAGAACACTCACGATCCAGCGGTCCGCTTGGGAGAAGTGCAAGTAGCGATCGGGTCCGCAATCGTGCTCGCTCTCGTCGACGCCGCGCTCGAAGTCGCTCTTGCCATCGACATTCATCAGCACGAAGCGCGTCGCGTTCCACAGCTTGTTGCAGAAGTTGCGGTAACCCTCACAGCGGCTTAAATCGAAGTTGAGCGTCAAGGAGAGCGGCGCGAGAGACGCGAAAGTAAAGCGTAGGGCATCGGTGCCGAACGCCGGGATGCCTCGTGGAAAATGGCTGCGGATGTAATTCTCCGCTTTCTCACGATGGCTCTCCAGGAGTAGGCCGCGTGTCGATTTTTCGATCAGCGCGTCGAGCGTAACTCCGTCGATCAGATCCAGCGGATCGAGCGTGTTCCCCTTCGACTTGGACATCTTCTGCCCTTCGGCGTCGCGCACCATGGCATTGATGTAGACATGGCGGAACGGCACCTTGCCCGTCAAGTGCAGCGTCGTCATGATCATCCGCGCCACCCAGAAGAAGATGATGTCGTTGCCGGTAACCAGCACCGCAGAGGGCAGGAAGGTTTTCAGAGCAAACGTTTCTTGCGGCCAGCCGAGAGAAGAGAAGGGCACCAGGGCGGAGGAGAACCAGGTATCGAGAACGTCCTCGTCGCGTTTGAGCGGCCCGGCATAACCGTCCATTGCCGCCTTGGCCTTGGCCTCTCTTTCGTCATGCGCAACATACACCTTTCCGTTCTCGTCATACCAGGCAGGTATCTGGTGACCCCACCACAGTTGGCGAGAGATGCACCAATCCTGGATGTTTTCCAGCCAATGGTTATAGGTGGTCGACCAGTGCTCCGGGAAAAACTTCACCGTGCCATTGGCGACCGCATCGAGGCCACGTTTGGCCATGCCCTCCATAGTCACGAACCATTGATCGGTGAGCATCGGCTCAACGATCACGCCCGTGCGGCCGGAGCGAGGCACTTTCAATTTGTGCGACTTTTCCGAGACGAGCAGTCCTTCCGTTTGCAGGTCCGCGAGAATCCGCGCGCGCGCTTCGAAGCGGTCGAGTCCACGATAAGGCTCCGGTGCGTTCGGGCTAATCCTGGCATCGAGGGTAAAGATATTAACTTGCGGCAAGCCATGCCGTTGACCCACCTGATAGTCATTGAAATCATGTGCCGGCGTGATTTTTACGCAGCCCGTGCCGAACTGCGGATCAACATAGTCATCCTCGATAATGGGAATGGTGCGCCCTGTCAGTGGCAGGACGACGCGCCTGCCCTTGAGTCCTCGATAGCGGTCGTCTTGCGCATTAACCGCGACTGCCACGTCGCCCAGCATCGTTTCCGGCCGAGTGGTGGCGATGACAACAGAACCATCGCCAGCTTCGAACGGATAGCGAATCTCCCACAGCTTCCCATCCTCTTCCTCGCTTTCCACTTCAAGGTCCGAAACAGCCGTACCGAGGACCGGGTCCCAATGGACCAGCCGCTTGCCGCGATAGATCAGCCCCTGTTCATGCAGCCGTACGAACACTTCCACGACCGCGCCGGACATCGCCGCGTCCATGGTGAAGTAACCGGCCGCCTGCCCCTCGCTGTCGGCGAAAGTCCAGTTGGCGGAGTCGCCCAGCCGGCGCATTTGCCGGGTGATGATTGAGCCAGATTCCTGCTTCCATGCCCACACCCGTTCGACAAACTTCTCGCGTCCGAGATCGTTGCGGGTTTTGCCTTCGGCCTGAAGTTGGCGCTCGACTACGATCTGAGTGGCGATTCCGGCGTGATCGGTGCCCACCACCCAGTTGGCGTTGTAGCCGCGCATGCGGTGATAGCGTATCAACGCATCCATCAGGGTCTGTTGAAAGGCGTGGCCCATGTGCAAAGTGCCCGTCACATTGGGAGGTGGAAGTTGGATGCAGTAGGGCGGCTTTTCGGACGCTTCGCTCGCCTTGAAATAGCCGCGTGTTTCCCATTCCGGGTACCAGCGCGCTTCAATGGCGTGCGGATCAAAACTCTTCGATAGTTCCATGGAGTCAGTCAGTAGACGGGCGAGCCCGGATTATAGCGAATCGGGCTTTTCGGCCTGCGCAGACGTGTTGCTGTGGCTCTCAGAGTAATCGAGAAGCGCCTCTGCGATGGCATCGCTTACCGCATTGGTCAATTCCTGTCGGAAATCGGCGATGGCGGTGGATACCGTATCATCGATGATGGATTCCAAGCGCTCCGTGAGCTGGTCACCCAACTCGTGGGCGAGTCGCGCTTCCAAATTTTTCATTACGTGGCGAAAGATACCGCGTGCCAAATACTCCGCATCGCTGTCCGACAAGGGGGCCGGAACGGCGGTTGCGGCGCTCGCGACGGGGGTTGCCTCCTTCGGCGCTTCGGGCGCTTGAATTGGCTTTGCCGAGGCGCTCGATGGTACTTCCACTACATTCACCAGCACGGGAATCTCCGGCACATGTCCCGTTTGGGGCGGAGGCGACTGACGGTGCTTATTGAGCAGCGCGTCCATCTTACCGATCAGCTCTTCGCTATCCATAGCCCTCAGCTTGCGGTCATGGTGTGGGTCCGGAGTGCGTAGCCGCGATCACGGTAGAATCGGAATCGTTCGCGCGCTGCGGCTTGGTCCGCTTCGTCGGCGGAGACGATCTCTACCAGCCGCTGGAAGCGGCTGAAAAAGGGCGGCTGCGGATGGTGCAAATTGACCAGCACATCGTGGTGCGGAAACTCCCGTTGCTCGCGCGCAATCAGCACGGGAGTCTGAGACGCTAATCGGTGCTCGGCTGCGCAATGCGGGATGAAGCCGATCGACGGGCTGGACCAAAGCAGGTTGTCGATCTTGCTGGCGATCGCGAAATCAGCGGCGTAGATGACCAGTGGCCGCTTTTGTCCATAAACCTTGCGGGCGAGTTGGCAAGCGAACAGCAGCTTGTCCTCAACGTGAGTGTAGAAGTCGACTTCAGTCACGTGTTTCTAAGGCTGAATGCGCAGGATGAAGCGCAAAGTCTTCGCGCAGTATATTCGGCGGTGTCGCGTTCGCGCGCATCTTTCTCTCACCCCTTTGCCGTTGCGCGGTTGATCAGAAAGTGCGACAGCAGTCCCACCGGCCGGCCGGTGGCGCCTTTCTCGGCGCCTGTTTTCCAAGCTGTGCCGGCGATGTCCAGATGCGCCCAATCATAGGCCTTGGTGAAGCGCGACAGAAAGCAGGCAGCGGTAATCGCGCCGCCGGCACGGCTACCGATGTTTGCCATATCGGCGAAGTTGGTTTTAAGTTGCTCTTGGTAATCATCGTAGAGCGGCAACTGCCAGGCGCGATCGTAGGCTTCATCGCCGGCATGGAGCAGTTCACGCGCCAGTGAGTCTTGATTTGCGAGTAAGCCGCTCACCACGTGGCCGAGCGCGATCACGCAGGCGCCGGTCAGGGTCGCTATATCCACCACCGCGGCAGGTTCGAAGCGCTCGCTATAGGTGAGTGCGTCGCACAAGATAAGGCGCCCTTCGGCGTCGGTATTGAGAATTTCGATGGTTTGACCCGACATGCTGGTGACAATATCGCCGGGGCGCGTCGCCATCCCATCGGGCATGTTTTCGCAGGTGGGGATCACGCCGAACACATTGAGCTTGAGCCCCATTCGGGCCACTGCCTTCAACGTGCCGAGCACGCTTGCCGCGCCACACATATCGAACTTCATCTCGTCCATTTCGCCGGCCGGCTTGATCGAGATTCCCCCGGTGTCGAAGGTAATTCCTTTGCCTACCAGCACTACCGGCTTGGCCTTCTTGTCGGTGCCGAAATATTGCAACACGATCAGCTTCGGGGGCTGCCGGCTGCCTTGGGACACGGAGAGCAGCGAACGCATACCGAGCTTCTGCATCTGTTCCTTTTCCAGGACCTCGACCTTCAACTTGTGCTCTTTGGCTAGAGCCACGGACTGTTCTGCCAGGAAAGTTGGAGTACAAATATTGGCGGGCAGATTGCCGAGGTCTTTCGCGACACCGATGCCTTCAGCGATCGCCTTGCCCCGCCTGACGCCTTCTTCCCCAGCGGTGAGTTCGGTGCGTCGCGCGAGATTCAGGGTGATCTTGCGAAGCGGCCTGCGCACTGCTTCAGATTTGCTTTTCAGCTTATCAAAGCGATAGACGCTTGCCATGGCCGTTAACACCGCCTGCTCGATGCGCCAGGTCACGTCGCGTTTGCGGACCGGCAATTCACTGAGATGCAGGGTCGCTTCCATAGAGCCAGTTTCATTCAACTGCTTAATCGCACTCCTCACGGCGGTGTGATACTGCCTTTCGTGGAAATCCCGCTCCCGCCCGAGGCCAACGAGCAGAACACGGTCAGCGAGGGTATTCGGCACATTATGAAGCAGCAGCGTGGCGCCCAGCTTGCCTTCCATGTCGCCGCGCCGGAGGATATCGCTCAAGTAGCCTTTCGCTACTTTATCGATGACTTCCGCAGCGTCAGAAAGCTTACGGGGTTCATACACGCCGACCACCACACAAGCGCTGCGCTGCTTCTCTGGATTGCCGCTTTTTATGTTAAAGTCCAAGGAACAACTCCTGCATTTTTGAAGGCGAATGCGCAGTTATATCGGCTGCGCTGGCTTTTGGCAAACTCTCTTCCCTTTGGTCACTCGCCATGATCCTTTTCCAGCGCAGTTTGGTTCGCGAGTTCAGCGCCCTTGCCGTATCGGTCGGAATCGTACTGCTCGCCATCAGCGTAACGACACTGCTGATTCGCTTGCTCGGCCAGGCGGCAGCAGGCGCCCTGCAGGTGGAAGGTGTGATTGCTTTCTTGGGTTTCAGCGCACTCAACTATCTACCTATTTTGCTCTCGCTTACGCTGTTCATTTCAGTGCTTATGACCCTGACGCGGTGGTACTCGGAAAGCGAGATGATTGTGTGGTTTTCGGCCGGGGTGGGGCTTGCCCAACTGATTCGACCGGTATTGTACTTTGTGCTCCCCATCGCATTGGTGACGGCACTCCTTAGTGTCGGACTATCACCCTGGGCGTTGCGCAAGAGTGCAGAGTACCAGCGACAACTGGACAGCCGGGACGATGTGGCTGCGCTCGCTCCCGGCGTATTCAAGGAATCACGCTACGCCGACCGCGTTTTCTTTGTCGACAATCTGTCGCGTGACGAAGCGATCGTCAGCAATGTATTCGTGCAGTCCATCCAGCAACAGCGCGTTGGTGTCATGGTTGCCAAGGAGGGATTTCAGCATCTGGAAAAAAACGGCGACAAATTCCTCTTCCTTGATAAGGGCCGCCGCTACGAAGGCACTCCGGGAACTGCTGACTATAAAACGATGGATTTCGAACGCTACGGTGTGCGCGTGGAGCCCTATGAAGCCAAGCTGCAGCCTCCCTCAGCAAAGACTCTCACCACGGGCGCGTTGCTCGCTGAACCGACTGCGCAGAACATGGCCGAGCTCCACTGGCGCCTTGCACTGCCGATCAGCATTGTCATCCTGGGGCTGCTGGCGATTCCCTTGAGCTACGTCAATCCACGCAGCGGTCGATCGACGAATCTGGTCATTGCGTTACTCATCTATGTCACCTACAGCAATTCTTTGAGTATTTGTCAGGCCTGGGTCGCTCAGGGAAAACTTTCTCCTTTCGTGGGCGTGTGGCCAATACATATCAGCGTGCTTCTACTCGGTCTTGTTCTGTTTTTGCGCCGTTCCAGACTATTGCGTTTTCCGGGGTTCGGACTAGGGAAATAGCCGGTTGCCCGCGCCTTTTCGCCGGTTGCTCCTAACAGGCTTGTGGTGTATCTTCCGCCGCTTCGGAGAGGTGGATGAGTGGTTTAAGTCGCACGCCTGGAAAGCGTGTTTACGTTAATTCGTAACGCGGGTTCGAATCCCGCCCTCTCCGCCATAAAATCAATGAGTTACAGTTCAATTGTGACTCGATTTAGGGCTGTTTTGGTCACACTTAGTCACACTTGGTCACAACTCTTGGGCGGTAAAAGAGTCGTATTTCCGCGGTCAAACATCGCGACGGCTTTCGAGCCCGCGTTGGGTAGTGCGCCGTCTATCCAGCGCGCGTAGATCCGTCCGATCATCGACAAGTCACGGTGTCCCATTTGGAGCGCCAACCATACCGGCGACTCGCCAGCGGTAAGCATCATTGATGCGTATGTGTGCCGCATTTGATACGGGCGCCGGTAACGAATTCCAGCCCGACGTAACGCCGCGGTCCATGGGCGGTGCCGAATGGCCTGATCGGGCCGTTCTACGTCATCACGAATGTTAGGCCGCACGAATCAACCGCTCCCACCCATGCAGCTTGAGATCGACGACCTAACGCGACCTGCTGTGCACGCCCTGCTCAATGAGCACCTGCACAACATGTACGAGCTTTCGCCGCCCGAGAGCGTTCATGCCCTCGATCTCACCAGGCTGCGAAGCCCAGACATCACCTTCTGGACCGCATGGGACGGTTCGCTCTTGCTTGGCTGCGGTGCACTGAAGGAACTGGACGCCGCGCACGGCGAGGTGAAGTCCATGCGCACCCTAAAGGCGCATCGCCGGAAGGGCGCCGGTCGCGCCGTCCTTGCTCACATCATCGACATAGCCAGGTCCCGCGGATATCTGCGCCTCAGCCTGGAAACGGGAGCAATGCAGGCATTTGTTCCGGCGCAGAAGCTATANGAGAGCTTCGGGTTCAGCTACTGCGGACCGTTTGGAGACTACAAGGAAGACCCAAACAGCGTTTTCATGTCCTTGTGCCTGTGAATGACCCCCCGCACTCCCCACACTCACAGTCAAATGGCAACCAACGGCAGCGGGACTCAAGAACTAAACAACTAAACAGATCGTATCCAACGTATACCTCAGTCAAGCTTGTCATCGATCCGTGAATGACCGGAGTGGCCGGACAAGAGACGCTCGATGGTATGAGCCTGAACGCCTGCCCTCGAAGAAAGCAAAGTTGCTACAAAGACGAGTGGTCGGGCATTTTCACTGACTGTTTTTTCATGGCGGTTATATCACAATATGATATAACTACACATAAGCCCAGATGAAGCCTTCTGCTCACTTTTCCGAGGCAACGGTTGAACCGCGCAGAGCGTTGCCGCGATCCAGGAATGGAACGGACGTTTTCATGAACAAGTCGGTGTCACCAGAGAATCTCGTACGTATGAAACTGAATATCCTGTCTGACCTGTATCCGAGCCTCGGCGCATTGGAGATACCGCAGAATGGGATTCCGCGCGCAACAATCATGGAAGCGCGCCAGCCGAAAACGGCGTCGTGTATACACGGCGACCATCATTCTGGGGAGTTCTGAATAGGGTAGCCCCTACTGATCCTGTTGACGTTGTTCAAGTCGGTGTCAAGACGCCCAGTGTATTCACGGGGGTTTGCGCTAAGCACGACGCACGGATTTTTGCTCCTGCGGAGAACAAGCTTCTGACCAAGGGTGGTCCCATTTCTCTTCATGTACGTGCGCTGTCTTTGGAATATTGTCGAAAGAGAGAAGCCCGGGATTTCTTGCTGAGGGTGTCCGAGCTAACGACTGATGTTGACGTGCAAGCGGCTATCCAATCGTACGATAATTCTTGCTCCCTCTTTCATGCGGCCCACTTCACGCCCCATCCACTTGAATACGTTGGTTCCCTGTGCTTGATTTCCTACAACGCATGATTGATGAGATTAGCAGCGCGGGCAATCTGGACGAGGCGCTCGCTGTCGCTGTGCGCGGAGTCAAGGAACACTTGGCCGCGGATGTCTGTTCGATTTATCTCCTGGATGCTGCGGATTCGAATTTTATCCTCGTGGCGACCGACGGCCTGGACCCTCGCGCGGTGGGTGCGGTCCGTTTCAGGCAAAGTGAAGGCTTGGTGGGTTTGGTGGTCGAGGCGCGACGGCCGGTCAGATTGACGAATGCTCACCAACATGTGCGCTTCCGTCATTTCCAGGAATTGGGTGAACGCGTCTGTCACGCTTTTCTTGGCGTGCCGATCATTCACTATCGCCAAGTGCTGGGTGTTCTCACCGTTGGGCAAATGAACGACCGCGTGTTCGTTGGTCAGGAAGAGGCCTTCCTGATAACCATCGCGGCGCAAATTGCGGACGTAGCGCATGCCGCCTTGACAGAGACATCCGACATCCCGGTCCACGTGCCCGGCTGGCAGCAAACGACCCGAATCCTCAGAGGTATAAGGGCAGCACCTGGGGTCGGAATGGGTCTCGGCGTGATACCTTCGCCTTTGGCGGATATCGACTCGGTGCCTGATCGCAGTGTCGATGATGTCGAAGCCGAAGAGCGTACGTTCCAAGAGGCAGTCGACGCGGTGCGCGCGGAGTTGCGCGCCAGCGCAGAGCGCATGGCCGCCAAGGTGCCGACCGAGGCGCATGCCATGTTTGGCGTCTACGTCGCGTTGCTAGACGACGACCAACTGTTTGCGGATACGCGGGAACGTATCCGCGCGGGCAGTTGGGCTCCCGGCGCGTTACGGCGGACCATTGCCGAACACGCGCAGGGCTTCGAGCAACTGGCTGATCCTTACTTGCGGGTGCGCGCGGAAGACATACGCGGCCTGGGCCGCCGTGTCCTGATGTACCTTCAGTCCGGCAAAGCGGAGCGCAAGCAATACCCCGAACACTGCGTGCTGGTGGGCGAGGAAATCAGCGTCGCCCGGATAGCCGATGTGCCGATCGGCCAACTTGCAGGCATCGTGTGCACACGCGGTTCGCCCTTTTCACATGCGGCGATACTGGCGCGCACTCTATGCATACCCGCTGTGATGGGCGTTGGCAGCATATCACTCGATCAATTGGGGGGCCGTCGCGTCTTGGTCGATGGACACCAAGGGCGCGTCTTCATCGAACCTTCGGCAGCGGTGCTCGAGGAACTCGACCGCCTAGTCAAGCAGGAAAGCGATCTTTCCGAAGAGCTGGAGGCGCTCCGTGATTTGCCGTCCGAAACGCCAGACGGTGTGCGAGTCCCGCTTCAAGCGAATGCAGGCTTGCTGTCCGATCTTGCCCCCGCTCTTGATAGCGGCGCAGACGGGATCGGTCTCTATCGCACCGAATTTGCCTTTATGGTGCGCGACTCGTTCCCTTCGGAAGATGACCAGTACATGGCTTACCTAGAGGTGTTGAAATCATTCGCGCCGAAGCCGGTGACCATGCGCACCCTGGACGTCGGAGGAGACAAGAGCCTGCCTTATTTCCCCATACAGGAAGACAACGCCTTTCTCGGTTGGCGCGGAATCCGCCTGACGCTGGATAACCCAGGGATCTTCTTGACGCAGTTGCGGGCGATGCTGCGAGCCAACGCAGGTTATGGCAACCTACAGCTTCTTTTGCCCATGATCAGCTCTTCCCGAGAGGTGGACGAAGTCCGCGACTTGCTCGACCGCGCCCAGGGCGATCTACCAGGCGAGTTGCAGTCCGGGGCGACGCCCAAGCTGGGCGCAATGATCGAAGTCCCCTCGGCCATCTATCAGATGGCCGCCCTGGCAAAACGGGTGGACTTTTTTTCCATCGGTACAAACGATCTGACGCAGTACCTGCTGGCCGTGGACCGCAACAACGCGCGCGTGGCGCGCTACTTTGATAGCCTGCACCCGGCAGTGATCCGGGCCATCGATCATGCTGTCCGCCAAGCTCATGATGCTCGAAAGCCGATAAGTGTATGTGGCGAAATGGCGGGTGATCCTGCATCTGCCGTCTTGCTCCTCGGCATGGGCATCGATGCATTGAGTATGGCTTCACCCAGTATTCCGCGTGTCAAGCGGGCGCTTCGAGCGTTCACGCGGCAACGTGCACAGCAATTGTTGGCGGAGGCCCTAGACGCGGAAGATCCGACAGAGGTCCATCGATTGCTGAACGCGGCATTTGAGCAGGCCGGCTTGGGTGGGTCGCGCAAAGCGACACCATCGAGAGCCTACTGAGGGTTAAATAAATACATGATACTAAGAGCTTATCCGTAAATAATGTGATACT
>JGI12635J15846_10004614_pt1 | contig 11871 bp, 7 predicted proteins | sample BlaSpr_A8_OM2_M2_FD_15846 | JGI IMG/M metagenome (IMG submission 15846) | reverse complement strand
TCGGGTACTCCCGCCAGTCCAGCGATGACCGCGATGTCACCATAAATATCGGATAGACTTTGCGGCGCCAATCCCAGAAATCGCACTCCGGACTTTAAAACCTCCGTGACCGATTTTTCCTGATAGGGAACCGCAGCGATTACTAGATCCGGATGGACCGCCATGATCTGCTCGCTCTGAGCCGCCCAAGAGTCGGCGACAACGCACGTTTTCCTCGTACGCATCTCGGGACAGACTTCCGCGCAGTATTTTGTGCACGCAACGACGCGATCAAGTTTTCCAATGGCGGCAAGAATGACCGTAGCGCTCGGTTGCAAGGAAACGATTCTTCGCGGTGTGTGATCGCTTTGCATGCGGAGATATACGAGGTCGAGATGCTAAATGGTGCCGAATGGACACCAGCTATTATCTACCCGCTGAGGAGGGACATGACTTGAATCGGCAAATCACACATCTTGATAATTCGCGGTGGTGTGAGAGACCTCGTACTCCGGAAAGTCCGTCAGAATTTTGCAGGTAATGCCACGGGAAAAGTTGCGGGTTGAAACCGAACCGCACTGGGTTCTGTGACGGGATGCGTATGCAATGCTGGTAACAGCCCCGCCTGGGACGACATGAATGTGTGTTCTCCGGTTCTGGAAAAAGCTCTGTCTACCATTCCCTCGAACATCGGGATCAGCGAATCTCCGGCTACCGGATTTTGAATATCGGCCAGACTCTGATTCCATCTTTGAGACCTGAGCAAATTAAAGGATTCCGTTCTTGGCGCGGAACGCAATGCCGAATATCCGAGCCAGATCATGATGGCCAAACTATAGGCTATGCCGTCCACAGCGGAGACCATGTTTCCGCTGACACGGCCAGAGCTGTAAAGCGCGAACGTTCCCAACTCTGCGGCGGCGTATGTTCCAAATCCCAGCGCAATCCCGAAACTGTTCTGTTTCCAGGAAACGCCCAGATACCTCGAGAAAACCAGAAGGAACAAGATGAGACCACAGTGGATCACTCTCACGCCACGCTGGGTTACGAGCACGGCTTCAATTACCGCCCCTTGTTCCGAACTGGGGCTTGCTGCGGCGATCACGACAGCGGCCAGTAACATTACCAGACCAGCCCACTTGAATAGGACCGACCCCAAGTCCTTCAGGGCGTGATAAGGGCGAAAAACATCTTGAAATATCTCATAGATGACTTTGAATCCCAGCGCCAGACTGATGCCCGCGCAGATCCAGTATCCGTAAAAGTAGACCGAATAGCTCGCGAGCTTTTGAATCGGAAACAATACGCAGAAAATTGCGATTTGAGCAGCCAGATAGGTGAAGAAAACAGGAAACGCGCGATGCAGTTTTCGCCTGAACATGGTTGCACCGACAGCAACCTGAAGCACTGGATGGCTTATCCACAGCGCGGTTTGAATTTGGGGGGTCATTACTAGACTCTTGAGAGGAAAGCTCCTTTCCCCCTTCCAAAACTCTAGCACCTCCAATCCGCGGGTCAATGGACGAAGGTAATCTAAAGTAACCATTACCCTCCATTGAAACCTAGCCGGAACCGCAAAACCTGCTGCCTGAACTAGATCGCTTCTGAAGATCCGATGGATACAAGGAAATAACGGTTGAGGAGGGCTGTTGGAATATCGTCGCGGTTTCTCGCAGTAATAATGATGTTGTAGTCGTCAGAAGGTTTTAGATTTTCAAGAAGGGATGACGACCGCTCAGGTTCGACTGTCGCCAAAAACCTCAGAAACCTATGGACATCGGCAGTCTCGCCTGAATCCTGACCGGCAAAAGACACGGATTCTTGTGCGCAAAAATGCCAGGCTAAGGATGCGGCGGTAGCGACAGCCTCCTCATATTTCTTCGCAGAAATTGTGCCCGGATGTGGATTGTCGAACACAATCCGCAATTTTCGATTGTCTTCGCTGCTGAACTCGCGGACCTTTAGCGAACCGGTCTTGGCAGTCGCCTTCCAATCCACGTGCCGGGCAGAATCATCCGGCATGTATTCCCGAAGCCTGTACAGATCGTTTCCGCGCCCCCGAAAGAAGGTCTCAATCTCCCCTGCAATCCGAGGGATTAATTCAATTTGGTCGCCAGCAGGCAGTATCGATGGGTAAACGACTATCTCGCGCATACGCATCACGCGACGAACCTTGGTGAGGAACGCGAAAGGAAAGCGGGTGGACAGACCAAAACTCTCCTCCCGATAGCAACCGCGCCGTTCAAAACGAAAATCAAGGTCGGCCTTGAGTTCTCCGCGCGCGGGGATGTAAGGAAAATATGTGGTCCCCGAAAATATATGGTTCGCTACGGCGCCGCGAGCAACGCGTTGAAGTCTTCGATCGGGCAGTTTCAGCCACTGCTCCTGTGGTGGCCGCCTCGGTGGAAAAGCGAAAGTTGCTGGTTTCCACTGCCATTGTTTAGGTTTAGCTTCCTTGCCGAATGGCACAACATTTACGGATAACGACGGCATCCATCTTTTCGGGTTTCGCAGGGACAGTCGTCCGCGGACTGGCTCCCCTGCGAAGACATGTTCGGGTAGCCGGACATCGAGTTCCAAATCACGCAACACCATTGCTGAGGCCATACCAGAGACGATGATGGCGGCGAGCATCGCGGCCACCACGATGTACAGGAGATTGTTCCCGGTGTTCAGCGCCGCCACTCCGATCAGCAACACGACCGTTACGTAGATGAGCCCGAATTTGGTGACTTTATAATCCACTGCGTCTCGGATGCGTGCCCCGGCTACGCGCTTGGCTAGATACGGGACAGTGGTGACTCCAACGAAAACTGCGAGCAGTAATGCGACGGAAGCCAGGATTAACGTGCCCCACAAATTGCCTGATTCACGCGCGACGCTCGAGAATAAGGCTGCGGTAAAGGCTAAAACGAGCCCTGCAATGGCAGAAAGGAAGCGAATCCAGACTCGGGACATCGCAATGTGTTGGAGCGCAGCCTGGGGTCGCGGCGGAGCGTATGTCTGACCAGGTTTAAGCAAGGCGAGCAATTAGGTAGGCCCAATGGAAGCGTAACACCACCGGAAGTAACCCGAAAGTTACTCTCGCTCTCCTAAAGGCAACTCAATTCCACAGTGGATCTGTTTCTGCCCTCGGACCGGCCAGTGTGTCGAGTTTGCGCAAATTCTGGAGTCGTAAAGGGCTACCGTGCATGCACTTACCAAAAAACACAGAAGTCTTCCATAAAATGTAGTCCTGACGCGCCTGTCCCTCTATAATCATGGAAGTCTTTATTGGTAGGGGATTTACTGGCGCTCCTATGTTAGCTCCCATGGCCCCGAACGTGCAGAAGTCTCTTGGCACGGCCACCTCTGGCCGTTGGCAGTTAGAGCGAATGAATCGAGATTTTCCAATCAGTCCAGCGGTTTTGCTGTTTCTCTTAACAGCGGCAGCCATTGTTCTGGCTGCCATTAATTTTCAGAAAGAGAGCGAATTCCGGGTCCCGTCTGACGGGGTTTGGTGGGTCGAACACGGCGGCAACCTGGTTGCCGACCGGGTCGAAGCCAATGGTCCAGGGGCCCAGGCCGGAATCAAGGAAGGCGACCACCTAGTTGGAATTGATGAGGAACCTGTCAAAAACACGGCGGCTCAAGTAAGGCAGATGTATCGCATTGGGCCTTGGTTAAAAGCCACTTACTCTGTCGTCCGCAATGGTGTGCCGGTAGACGCAAATGTAATTCTGGTGCCAGCGGAAAAATCGCTGAACCAGTGGTTACGGCTGATCGCGCTGATTTATCTGGGAATTGGTATTTATGTGCTGCTTCGCCGATGGACGGCACCCGGATCCATGCACTTTTACATTTTCTGCCTCGTGTCTTTCATTTTTTACGCCTTCAAGTACACGGGCAAATTTAACCAGTTCGACTGGACCATCTACTGGTCCAATGTAGTCGCTGGCCTTTTACAGCCTGCGTTATTTCTCCATTTTGTTCTCACCTTTCCTGAAAAAAGCCGTTTGATCCGCAAGCATGCCTGGGCCATCCCGCTGATTTACATCCCGGGGGCGGTTTTGTTGGCGCGTCACATCCTGGCGCTTCGATTCTTGAACGCTACTGAGAGTTTGCGCTGGAACCTTGATCGCCTGCAGATGGGCTACCTGGCGATGTTTTTTATAATCGCAGCGGCCGTTTTGTGGCACAGCTATCGCAGCGCTAGCACTCCGATCCTGCGTCAGCAATTGAAGTGGGTAACGCGCGGAACGATCCTTGCCATCACTCCTTTCACGCTGTTCTATGTGATCCCCTACCTTACCGGGGCAGTGCAGACGAATGGGATGAGAGTTTCGGTTCTGTCTCTTGGCTTGCTGCCGCTAACTTTCGGATATGCCATCTTCCGTTATCGCCTCATGGATGTGGATCTGATTTTCAAACGAGGCATGGTCTATACCTTGGCAGCGGGGACGATTGCTGGCAGCTACTTTGCAATCGTGGCAGCGGTCGCGGAAGTTGTGCACGCACGAATACCGAGTTCAGGACCGGTCGGGTTGGTGCTGGCAATTTTCGTTACAGCAGTGCTGTTCGATCCGGTCCGCAAATGGATACAGGAGCGTATCGATCAATTTTTCTACCGGACTCATTATGACTACCGAAAAACCTTAATTGAGTTTGCCCGCGATCTGAGTGCAGAAACCGATCTGGATAAGATGCTCGCCTCGGTTGTGGATCGCCTGTCGCGAACTCTTGCCGTCGACCGCATGGCGATATTTTTGTCGGCTGGTGAACAGAGCGAACGCTTCGTCCTGGCGAAATCATTCGGCATGACCCAGACCGGCGGCCTGGATTTGAGTTTTCTTGGCGCGCGCCGTCCAGAATCGGAGTCGGGACACATCTTTTTCGACAATATCCATCAAGTACCAAGGGAGACAGAAAGCGCTCAGGCAACAATCGCGAAGCTGGACCTGAACTACTACATCGCCTGCCGGGCCCGAAAGCACGCAATCGCTGTCATCGGGTTGGGCAAGACAGTTGAGGGCGATTTTCTCTCCAGTGAAGACGTCGAGTTACTAGAAACTTTGGCGGGATATCTCGGAATTGCGATTCAGAACGCGCGGCTCTACGCATCTCTCGAACAAAAGGTCTCCGAGTACGAGCGGTTGAAGGATTTCAACGAGAATATCGTTGAGTCGATCAACGTCGGCGTGTTGGCGGTCGATTTGGCTGATCGCGTCGAATCCTGGAACTCGCAGATGGAAGTCATGTACGCGCTACCTCGTTGGCAGGCGATGACTCGTCCACTGAGCGAGGTTTTCCCCGCCGCGTTCGTCGAAGAGTTCTATCGCGTCCGGCAGAATCCCGGCATTCACAACCTCTACAAGTTTCGCCTGGGCACACCGACAGGCGAAATCCGCGTAGTGAATGTCGCCATCGCGCCACTGGTGACCAAGAAGTTTAACGTGATTGGCCGACTCATCATCATGGACGACATCACCGAACGCGTTGAATTGGAGTCGCAACTCTCGCAAGCGGATAAACTTTCCTCGATCGGATTGCTTGCCGCGGGCGTGGCGCATGAGGTCAATACTCCCCTGGCGGTGATTTCTTCCTACGCGCAGATGCTCTCGAAGCAACTTCAAGGGGACCCACAAAAAAGTGGGCTGATGGAGAAAATTACTCGTCAGACGTTTCGAGCTTCAGAAATCGTAAACAATCTCCTGAATTTTTCACGAACTAGCGGCACCGAATTCACCAATGTTGACTTGAGCAGCATCATCCTCGATACGCTCGCGCTACTCGAGCACCAATTCAAGACGGCCAAGATTCAGGTGCAGGACGAGCTTGCTGGACATCTGCCGCTCATTCACGGCAATGTCGGCCGCCTCCAACAGGTGTTCCTGAATTTGTTTCTGAATGCCCGCGATGCGATGCCGAATGGGGGAACGCTGCGAGTTGCGACCTCCAACGGCTCCAGCGTTTCAGTGGTGGTGTCCGACACTGGAAGCGGGATTCCGCAGGAGCATATCCGGCGCATTTATGATCCGTTTTTCACCACGAAAAACGCGCCAGCTGAGGGGCAAAGCCGCGGCACCGGGCTTGGCCTGTCGGTCACCTATGGCATCATCCAGGAACATGCAGGACAAATCCGAGTAGAGAGTCGGGCCGGCGAAGGCACCACTTTTACCCTCGATTTCCCCATGGTAAAGAAGGCTGTCAATGTCTGAGGCAGCAGTAATCTCGCAGCGCGGTTTCAGCGGGGCGGCACCTTTCCCGCTCGGCTCAGTCCTGATCGTGGACGATGAAGCTGCGATTCGGGAATCGTTGCAAACCTTGCTTGAAATGGAAGGCTATCAGGTGGAAACGGCCGCCACCGCCTTGCAAGGTCTCGAGAGAATCGGTGAGCGGGAGTTCGACCTCATTCTGCTGGACCTCGCCTTGCCGGATCGTAACGGCATTGACTTGCTTGCCGACCTTCGGATTCATAACCCACAATTCTCGATCATTATGATCACTGCCTACGGGACGGTGGAGAACGCGGTCAGCGCTATGCAGGCCGGGGCCGTGAACTTCGTTCAGAAGCCATGGGACAACGAAAAGTTGCTGGCCGATGTCAGGGCAGCGGTAGCCCGGCATCGGGTTGAAGAAGAGAATATCCAGCTTAAGCGCGCACTAAAGCAGCGCTATAACTTCGAGAACATCGTGGGCAAGAGCGAGCCCATGCTGCGGATTTTTGATCTGGTGGCGCAAGTCGCGCCCAGCCGCTCAACAGTTCTATTGCAGGGTGAGAGTGGAACTGGCAAGGAGTTGATTGCCAAAGCCATCCACTTGAATTCGCCTCGCCGCGACCGGTCCTTCGTACCGGTCAATACCGGCTCCATGCCGTCAGACCTTCTGGAATCAACTTTATTTGGCCACGTCAAAGGGGCCTTCACCAGCGCCATCGCGTCGAAAAAAGGTCTTTTTGAAATCGCGGATCGTGGAACGCTCTTCTTGGACGAGATTGGCAATATGAGCATGGATACGCAGAGCAAGATTTTGCGCGTCCTCCAGGATAGGAAATTCATGCATCTGGGCGGAGTCCATGAATTGCAGGCGGATGTCCGAATCATCGCAGCCACAAACGTTGACCTGAAGCAGCATGTGCGCGATGGAAAATTTCGCGAAGATTTGTTCTATCGACTGAACGTTATCACCGTTGATCTGCCGCCCCTGCGGCAGCGCAAAGAAGATATTCCACTGCTGGTCGAGTTTTTTCTTCAGAAGTACGCCGAAGAAAATGATCGGCCGGCAATGCGCGTGACGCCCGAGGCTTTGCGCGCCCTGCTCACTTACTCCTGGCCCGGCAACGTGCGCGAAGTAGAAAACGTTATTGAACGCGCGGTGGTTCTCTCCTCGGGACCGGAAATTGGCATCGATCTACTCGCCGACAACATAGCGGGCCGCGGCACGTCTTTTCCCCGTCTGGAGCATCGCGGCGATGCCTCGCTGTTCGACATCGTGGAAGACTACGAGCGCCATATCATCGTAGACATGCTCGATAAGTGCAACTGGAACCAAACCGACGCGGCGGAACGTTTCCGCGTGCCCTTATCCACGCTGAACCAGAAGATTAAGCGCCTCTCCATCGAAATCAAGAAAAAGACAAGAGACTAGTCTCTCCGCCACTCGGCCAGCACTACGATTGTGCGCTTATTTATTTGGGACTTGCCTGTTTAGCGAGGTTTTGCTCCGGAACTGACTGCATGCAGCTTTCTGATATATTCGTCAGGCAAACTGCCAAATGGAAATAAAGTCGCCTACGGAATTCATCAAAGAGCAAGTCCTGGCGGTCCAGGAATATTCCATGCTGGCGGCGCGCTCAATCGCAAACTTATTCGATCATCCGCTCTATATCGGGGACATCATCCAGCAGGCAGACCTGATAGGAGTGGGATCGTTGCCCATCGTCTCCCTCTCTGGGCTCTTCACAGGTGTAGTTCTGGCATTGAACAGCGCCAGCACTTTGCAGAGATTTGGATCGCTTTCCTTAATTGCGCAGCTTGTATCGGTTGGAATGGTCACCGAGTTGGGCCCAGTCTTGACTGGCCTTATGGTCGCCGGAAGAAACGCTTCCGGAATGGCCAGCGAACTTGGCTCCATGGTTGTCACCGAGCAGATTGACGCAATGCGCGCGCTGGGCACGGATCCGACGAAGAAGCTTGTAACTCCGCGGGTAGTCTCAACGGTATTTATGCTGTTCTTCTTAACTATCATTTCAGATCTTCTGGGACTAGTCGGAGGAGCGATCGTTTCCATTGTTATGCTTGGGATTAATTCTCACCAGTACTGGAGTTCGGCGTGGCAGATTCTCGCCTTCAGGGATGTCTTTACCGGGCTGATCAAACCAGTACTTTTTGGGTTCATCATAGCAACCGTGGGTTGCTACTACGGTATGTCTGCTCGCGGAGGCACTCAAGGGGTAGGAAGAGCGACCACGCAGGCGGTCGTAGCCGCTTCCGTCTCCATCGTCATGATGGATGCATTTGTCACCAAACTGCTGCTGGCAGTTTTTGGTTACCGTTGATATGTCTGGAAGCCCAACGCTGACCGAGCAGCCTTCCAAGGTGCCTGAGGGCGCCCCGTCTCCTATTCTCGTATTTGAGAATGTCTCACTGGCCTTCGACGAAAAGGTCGTCCTCAAGGACATATCTTTCCGCCTCGAGCGCGGAGAGACTAAGGCGATCTTTGGCGTGGCGGGGTCGGGTAAGAGCACGATCCTCAAGCTTGCAATGGGTTTGCTGAAACCGGATAGTGGCAGCATTCACGTTCTGGGAGCCGATATAACAACGATGACGGAGGAGGAGTTGTTCGCTCTTCGACGCAAGATTGGCATGGTCTTTCAGGAAAGCGCGCTGTTCGACTCTCTCACTGTTCGGGAAAACGTAGCATTCCGGCTGCTTGAAGAAGGAGATATTCCAGAAGCTGAGATCGAGAAACGGGTGCGGGAGGTGCTCAGCTTCGTTGAACTAGAAAGGACAGTCGATCTCTTTCCGTCAGAACTTTCCGGCGGGATGCGGCGTCGCGTAGCCATTGCGCGCGCTATCATTACCGAGCCGGAAATTCTGCTCTACGACTCGCCGACTGGGGGTCTTGATCCAGTAACCTCCACCACAATTATCGAACTCATCATTAAGCAACGCGACGTCTACAAGACCAGCTCGCTGTTCGTCACTCATCGTCTACAGGACGCATTTACGATGGCGAGCCACGGCTTCGACCGCAAGACAAACCACATGAAACTGCTCCCGCCAGACGCTCGTCAAGACGTGCCCATGTGCTTTCTATTATTGCGCGACGGCAAAATCATCTTCAATGGAGACGCACATGAGCTGGCAAACTCCAAAGACGAATACATCCGAGAGTACATCTCTTAGGGATTGAGTGATTGAGAAATTTCGTAATCGGGGTAATTCTGCGATGGTCCATATCTGGCCCAAAGCTCGATCAATTCCCAAATTACCCGATTACACAATTACACATTTCACTTCTAGCTGGCTTTCGCTGCCTCCGCCATTGCCTTCTTGCGGTTGGCGACGTTTGCTTCGGTTCGTTGCAAGATTGCGCGGCTCTTCTCAGTGCTTCCTACCAACGTTTCAATAGTGAGGAACATAGTGGGACTTGCTTTCTCCCGCAATTCTTTTAAAAACGGCTTCACCTTGGCGAATATAAAAAACATCTCGCCGGAAAAACTGGGCTCCAAAAAAAGATCTCTATCGAGCGCTCCGTGCTCCACCAGTGAAGCCGCCATACTCCAGTATCCCGAGACCTGACGAAACCAATTATTCTCCTGACCTCCCATATTTGAGGAAATCTTCAGAACGTCGTCAGCGGTTTGCGGCCAGAAAGTCGTCGTCCACCAGTGGCGAGCTTTGCGCATTTCAGCTTCACGGCGAAGATCGTACAGCTTGAGAATTAGTTCAGCATCGGCAGCAGTTGCTTTTCCAGACATTTAGAGCCTCCTGAGATTTGCGGTGTTGAGAAAGCGCTCTCTCGGCACAACGAGAGTCGCAGCTTAGTTGATGAGAGAAGAAGTGGTCGGATTCATTTCAATTCGTCTCGAGCTCATACGTTGGCAGCAGCACCGGCCGTCCCACCCTCGGCAGGCGGGGGTGCAGGCCGTTCGAAATCGCATTCCTTATTTGGACAAGCGATGACGGGGCCTGACTTAAGAAACTTCTCGACCAAGAAACCGTGTCCACAGGTCGGACACTTTTCCGGTATCGGCTTATTTGCCGACGTGAATTTGCAGTTTGGATAATTGCCGCAGCCGTAAAAAGTATTTCCCTTGCGGGCGCGCTTTTCAACCAACTCGCCATCCGCGCAGAGCGGGCACTTGACGCCAATAAAGTTCTGCTTCACATACTTGCACTCGGGATATCCGCTGCACGTCGTGAACTCACCAAAACGCCCGTGACGGATCATCATGTTACGCCCGCACTTGGGGCAGACTTCATCCAGCGGGATATCGGGAACCTTCTTGCCCTGATCGAGCCGCCGAGTGGTCTTGCAGTCTGGATATCCGGTGCATGCCATGAATTGCCCGAAACGTCCTCGCTTCAGAACCATCACCCGGCCGCAGTTCTCGCAATATTCTTCCTGCGTAGTCTCCTGCACGTCTGCGGTGTCGAGATCTGGCAAATTGATGGGGTTCTCTTTGGTAAACGTGCAGCTCTCGGGATTCTCTTTGTCATAAGAACTGCATGCGTAAAACGATCCGTGTTTCCCCCACTTGATGACCAACGGAGATCCACAGCGTTCGCACTTTTCGTCAGTAGGCTTCTCCATCCGCTTGACGTTTTCCATGTGCTTTTCGGCATAGCGGAGATCTTTCTGAAATTTCTTGTAGAAATCAGCGAGCGTGTCCGTCCACTTCTCAGAGCCGTCTTCTATTTCGTCCAAGTCTTCTTCGAGCTTGGCGGTGTATGCAACGTCGAAAATCTCGGAAAAGTTTTCAACCAGAAGATCCGTAACTACGAGCCCGATTTCCGTTGGCGTGAATCTTCCGCCGAGCTTTTGGACATACTGACGTTCCTGGATCGTGCTGATGATCGCCGAGTAGGTTGATGGACGCCCAATGCCCCTTTCCTCAAGCTCTTTCACCAGGGAAGCTTCGTTGTAGCGCGGCGGAGGTTCAGTAAAGTGCTGCTCGGGCTTCAGTTCTCTTAAGGTCAATTTCTGACCGGGTTCCAGAGCAGGCAATTTGTGCTTGAGTTCTTCTTCCTCTTCGTCCTTGCCTTCCTTCGACTCTTCGTAAACTTTCAGAAAGCCTTCAAACTTAAGAACGGAGCCGGTGACGCGGAACCAGAATGTCTCATTTTTCGATTTCGCGTCGATATCGACCGTCGTCTGATCGAACACCGCGGGGGTAATCTGCGACGCTACAAACCGCTGCCAAATTAGTTTGTAGACTTTGTATTCATCTTCTTTTAAGTATTGCTTGATTTGATCGGGATGGCGAAGAACTCCCGTGGGACGTATGGCCTCGTGCGCGTCCTGCGTATTCTTCTTGGATTTAAATGTATTCGGTGCTTCGGGTAGATATTCCGCGCCATATTGAGTCTTAATGTAATCCCGCACCTCCGCCAGCGCGTCATTCGAAACGCGCGTAGAGTCAGTACGCATGTAAGTGATCAGGCCGACTACCCCTTCTTCGCCTAACTCGACACCTTCGTACAAACGCTGGGCAATCATCATGGTGCGTTTCACGCTGAAGCGTAGCTTGCGGGAAGAATCCTGCTGAAGTTTGCTGGTAGTGAATGGCGGATAGGCATTCCGCCTTCGCTCTTTGCGATCAACCGTGCGGACAAGCCAATCCGCGCCTTCGAGGGCTTGGCGGATATTCTCCGCGTCTTCCCCGTTTGTGACTTCGACTTTTTCTTC
>JGI12635J15846_10004612_pt1 | contig 11873 bp, 9 predicted proteins | sample BlaSpr_A8_OM2_M2_FD_15846 | JGI IMG/M metagenome (IMG submission 15846) | reverse complement strand
CGCCCACGGCGAAATTTTTGCCGCCATCCGTCCTGCCACCAGCATGCTGCAGGTGAGCAAGCTAATCTCTCCCGACATGCTCATAGAAATCGAAGCCGACGCCATCCTCTCCTGAAGTACCCTTCGGTTTTAAGGGTGCGGTTTTCTTTTCTTTTCGGACTATTTTTGCCGCTTTACCACTTCGCCCGCACGCGATATTTCAGAACCGAAGTCCCATCCTTCTTGACCGGCACATGAAACTGCGCTGCAAAGGCCGCCGTCTTCGTAGCCTTGTACGTGGACGACAACATTTCCCAATCCCCGCCAATCGGCTCATTCACTTCCACCACTACCGGTGAGTCTTTGTGGTTGCGCAGCGTAATTTCAAACTCCATCTCCCAGGTGTGATTATCGATGCGTTTGTAATCCGTCTGCTTTCGCTCCGACACGATGTCAAACGCATTGCCGATATGCACCGTCACGGTTTCATCTTTTGGAGTGTGATCGATGCGGTCTTCACCGATAAACAACACGCCGCCCTTCGAATCTTTCTGGTACACGCGCACGTTCCCTGCGGGCATCGGCATGCCCAGGCCGGCTTTCTGCTCATTCTTGAATTTGTAATACACGAGCACCGCATCCTTCAGCGGCGAGCCCGGGTTCTGCGCATTGTGGTAATAAAAATTCTGGCCATTCACGATGAAGATTTTCTCGGTCGGTACGCCAGTCCCTTGCAGCAAACTGATCTGCTTGGTCTCTTTGTCTTCGATCGAAGTCCGCCGCCCCAGCGTGTAAAGGTGATACTCGCTGAAGTTTTCCTGCTGAAATTGCGGTGCAGCAGCCTTAGCGTCTGTCACGTAATTACGACCATTCATTGGCAATTCTCTGGCCTGCGGCAAGCGGTTCAAGTCTCCCGCCACCAATTGCAGCCGCGCATTATGAAATGCCGTGCCGCTGGTATTCCCAAGCGTCACCCAGCCATCCAAATCCGCGGCCTTATCCTCACGCCCAACTGTCAAAATATAATCGGCATTCCACGAGAGATTACCCGCAAGATATGAGGCTTCGATCTGCTGCTTCCGGCCGCCCGAATTTTCCAGCGACATCAATAGCGTTGGCCGTTCGAAAAGATTGGCAGGCACTTCCGCGAACCGGTAACCCTCGGCATAAACTCCGGTAACGATGTCATTCCCGATCTTCCACACCGGCCCATTGTTATCCGCCATCAAGGTGGCCTTCACGTCCTCATGCTTAAGCTCGCCATTCTCGCGCGACGTGCGCACCAGCGTCACTTCTTTGCCCACGTACTTGTTCAGTAGTTTCGCCGGCTCCAGCAAATCGTATTCATAATTCTGTTCGATCACACTCAGCTTGTCCGGCTCAGTCAGCGAGCGGAAATGCACCGTGGCTGGATTCACGGTAGCCGCGATATCGGCGAATTTCAGGCTGAACATGCCAGTTGGCAGCGTTAGTTGCCGCACATCCCGCACCAGCGCGATGTTCGAGTTATAAACCGTGACATTCAGATCGGTCTGATCGCTGAGTGTGGTGGACTGAGCATTCTTCTCACGGTTAGCTTCCGTCTCCTGGCCGGTGCCGCCGTTACCGCGGTGCCCCTTGGCATAAATTCCCGTACCCACACCCGATCCAACCAACACAGTCATTACCGTGGCAAGAACCTTACCTTGAAATTTACGGCGCTGGGCTTTCATCGCGTCACCTCGCTTGAGTTGTCGTACTCCCTTAGAACGCCGCCACCAAAATTTCTTGCAGCCGTCTTGTAGGCGTATCCACTGGACCGTCTTGTAGGTCGCGGCTTCAGCCGCGACCTAAAGCGGCATGAATGGACCACTAGATACGTAGCGCTTTAGCCCCAGCCCTACTCCTTCACAGCTTCCCAACTCGCCCCGCCGTCATGCGTAACAAATCGCGCACTCTTATTCGCACCAAAAATCTCCGCCGTCATCGCATCCACACCCTGAACTCCGGCAACGTCCACGCGCATTGGCGAAACCACTTTGTTCCAATGCCCACCGCCATCCGTCGTTCTCAAAATTGTCCCGCTACGGCCGACAATCCAGCACACTGCTTCACTCGGCGCCGATCCCGCGAGCAACTCCGCTTTCACGCCACTATTTTGCGGCGCCCAGGTGACCCCGTTATCCACCGATTGTTCGATGCGTCCCGCAGATAGTAATCGCCACCGCACCGTCGTGTTGGAAGCAAGAATGATCTTCGCGCTTTCAAAGCCGACTTTCTTCAAAGAATGCAGTTCGAAGTTGTCATTCACTTCCACCTGCTGTGTTTGCAGAAGCTCAATGCCACCGTTTCCGTTCGAAGGAGGTTCAACTTTCTGAGTAGCAGTACCACTCTGTTTTGCGTCCGTTTTGACCGCTTCGTTGGCCGACGTCACTGATTGCGTATTGGAATCGCCCGAAACAGCCGGAGCCGGCACTGGGGCGAGCCGAGCCGCCGTAGCAGAAACGTCTGCCTCCCGAGACAAAATCTCCGGAGGTTTGCCCGCAACCGCTGCTCGTGAAGCGTAATCACTGGACTCGATTCTGGGTTCGATTGGAAGCTGACGAGTATTCGCGTGGGACCTCGCCTCACTGGCGACAACGCCTACTTCATTCGCAATCGCGGCCGAAGATGAATTTCCAGGCGCACGAAGTGCACCAGATTCTTTGGCTGGCTGCTTAACTCCGCTGTCATCTTTTCGCTTTTGGTCCAATCGCCCGGCTTTCGTGACCGGTTCAGGTGCAGGCGAATCTGGTAATGGCTGAGGCGCAGCTAGTCGTTCATTCGTCGGCTGCTCTTGCGCGACCTGCACGTTTTCAGGCCGACTTAACGTTTGCACTTTGTTGTCGCGCGCCACAATCCAAATCAGCAATCCGGCCGCAATCGCTGCCGCAGGAGCAGCCCATCGGAACGCCTTGAAACCACGCCCGCGCGAAATATCCTGCGGGCCTTTCAATGCCGGTCTAGGCTGGCCCTCAATCGTCAAGCTTGGCGTTTGTCTCGCAGCATAGTCCACATACAACGCGCCGGTGGACAGCACTGACTCGCGCATCTTCAAATCATTTTCTGTGTCAGCCTGCAACGGAATTTCATCCGTCGCTTCCAGTTGCATCAGAACTTCCTGGCATCGCGAACAAACGGCGACGTGTTCCTTCGTGGCATCCATTTCCGACTTCGACAGCACGCCTTCGTGAAACGCGGCCAGTGTCGCAGTATCCAGACACTCAAAGGCCCCAGCTGCTTCATCCGATACAGCACCATGAGCGTCCGCTTCGTTTCGCGCACCAACAGCATCGCGACGCAAATGTCGCTCTAACGCCTTCTCAAACTTCCTTTCACGATCCTCGTGACCCATACTTACCCATCCTTAGAACGAATCCGTCCTGCTTTCTTGCGTCAACACCAATTCCAATGACAGCCCGAGTTCAAGGTCCACGCCTTGGCTCGCGGATTTCTTTCCCACCGTGCTCAGCTTTTCGCTCTGTACTTCGCGACAACAATTTGTCCAAATCTATTGGCGCATCTTCCGCGCCATATGCAAAGCACAACGCAATCTCCGCCTCACTCATTCGACCGGTCCTGCCGTCGCCATTCACCGCTTCAGATCCTCCGCGCAATATTTCCTCTACTGCGCGCCGCACATCTTGCCGCACTTTTTCCAGATGCCGCGACACGCTGGACTCGTGCTCTCCCAAACCGCGCCCAATCTCCGCCAGTTTTTTCTGTTCGGCGTAATACATTCGCAATAGCTCTACATCCCGCGCACCCAGATTCGCGAGCGCCGTTTGCAGCGCGTTCGCAAACTTCAGCAAATATCTGGCGCGATGCGGATCGGCAACCGGCAACTCCCTCGCCGCGGCCGGCAGCTTTGCGTTGTCCCTTCCGTCCTCATCCTCCAGTTCCTCAAATTTCCGGCCCGCGCGAATCCTGTCCACATGTCGCTGCGCCAGCACCGCTCGCAACCACGTCTTCAAGCTGCTTCGTCCATGAAAATAACGCAGCAGCGAGCCGCGCTTCCCAGCACTCAGCCCGTAAAGCTCCGCGAACAGGGAATCAGCCAACTCCTGCGCCTCCGGGGCGCTGGCACTTCTCTTAAGCATTGCCCCCGCGGACGCGCGCAGGTAGTTCCGGTAAGTTCCGACAAAGCGCTCCCACGCCTCTGCCACCCCATCCGCGCAAGCACAAGCCAGCCCCAAATCTGTTAGCCGCAGCGCGGCCACGTAAGCACGTAGCTCTTCGACGCCGGGCCGCTCTCCGCGAAATCTCGCTGCCGCGCAACGCGCCAATTCTTCCGTAAATCGCTCTCTCGAAACTCCCCATTGTTCGATTCCCGCCAGCGCACACCATTGCGCCAATATCGCGGCGTCGCCGCGCAAAATTTTAGCGAATTCACCCCGCATCCCGGCGTCATCGGCAGAACCCTTTTTCGCCCGCATGTCCATAAGATTCAATCTGATTCAGCTGTGCCGTGAGGATATCCCCATCCCCGGTAAATCTAAACACAAATGCGAGGCACCCCTTCTCCAGTTTGCTGTATCCTATAACTGTGTTGCGCCCCCATGCCCCGCAACCGAACCGCTAACGGCGGGTTAGAATACGGTGCGTCCCACAGCGATGTGAGATGTGAATAGCAATAGCGACTTGGTGACTCTGGTACCAAAGTCCTATTCGATCTCTCCTGGCCCGCTACGTACTGTGATACTTCTAGGAAGAGGAGACCTTTTCCTGGTTGGCTGCGGGCGTTGTGCCCTCTAACTTTTAGCCAAACGCGGCATCTTTTTTAGGCGGGCATACGGATGACGACAATGATTTCAGATCCACCCAAGAATACGACCATGGGAGTTGGTTTCGGCGCCAACCGATCGCGTTCCGCGGCGAATCAAGAAGCTTGGCGCCGGGCCATTGGCACCAAACCGGTTGCCGCTCGGCTGGAACTTCTCCCGGAAGGGAAGCCACGCTGGAATCGCATTGGCGTAAGCGCGATCGTCCAAATCGTACTGATCGGCTTTGTGCTTCTCGTGCCTCTGCTGTACCCGGAAAAAATCAAAACTGCTTTGCACATGGAAATCGTGCAGTTGGCGCAGCCCACCATCGAAATTCCGGTTGCGCCTCCGCCTCCGCCGCCCAAAAAGACTCGGCCCACTCCTGCTCCGCCGAAACCGGAAGTGGTGGAGCCCCCTAAGCTGAATCCTCAGCAACCACACATTTTCGTCACGCAGAAAGTCATTCAGCCCAAGACCGAAAAGGTTGAGGCCAAAGCGCCGGAGCTGACTCCTGTTCTGCAAGCAGCCAGCATCAACACCGACACCAATCAGCCCAAGCGGCCGCGCGAGGAAGTAAAGATGAATAATTTGAATCCCGGCAGCGCGGCGCCGGCCACCATCGTTGCACCGGTGAATAAAGTACAAACCGGCGGATTCGGCGACCCCAATGGCGTCCCCGGCAATGGCGATCCGAAAAAATCCACGAACATCAATCGTCTTGGCTCGCCCGCGCTTCCTGGCGGCCCCGGTTACGGCAATGGCACGGGCGGCGATAAAGGCGCTCGTGGCGCAGTGGCCAGCACCGGCTTCGGAAACGGTACCGCCAATCCTCCGCAGGGTGGCGGCAAAAAAGGTGGGTCCGTGCAGTCCAGCGGTTTCGGCGATCAATCTGTCGTCACGGAAGCCCCTAAAAAGAAAGCCGACGCCGTGGCTAGCGGCACCGGCTCCGTTACCATTCTGGACAAGCCGCGTCCTGAATACACCGCGGAAGGGCGTAGTCTAAAACTAGAAGGTGACGTTGTTTTGGATTTGGTTTTCCTCGCCAACGGCACTGTGCATGTCAACCGCATCATCAGCGGTCTGGGCCATGGCTTGGATGAAGCCGCTATTCGCGCGGCGCAGCAAATTAAATTCAAGCCTGCGAAGCAAGACAATCAGCCCGTCGATTTTCCGGCGCGCGTGCGAATTGAATTCCACATGGCTTCCTGAGGGAGAGAAGAAAATGTGCATGTTAGTATCCGCCATCCGGCGATCCGTTCTGTCCATCCTCGTCTTTAGCACCTTGGCAATAGCCGTTTCCGCTGCGCCTGCGGCGACGCCAGTTCCGCCCCAAGTGACCGCTAAGACCATGGACGAAGTTATCGACCGCGTCATCACCAATGAAAATCGCTTGAACAACCAGATTTCCAAGTATCAACCGCTTGTCGAAACCTACATCCAAAATCTCAAGCCCGACAAGGACCTTGGCTTCACACCGGCTGGAGATAAATATTTCCTCGGCCGCGCCCAGTTCACCAAGGGCGTTGAGCTGATCTCTTTGTCCGAAACCGGCGGCAAAGGCAAAAAAATCTTCACCGGCATTGGGAATTTTTTCTCTTTCGCCATGCAGTACCTTCCCGACGGCTTCCTGCAGATGATTTTCATCGACACCAACGGTTTCGATAAGCAGCACTATAAATTCGACTACGTGCGCCGCGAATTTCTCGGCGAAGTGCGCTGCCTGGTNTTCGACGTTACTCCCCGTGAAAAAGCCGGCAAAGGCCGCTTCCTCGGACGCATCTGGGTTGAGGATCAGGATTACCACGTCGTGCGTTTCAACGGCGCTTACGGCGGCGGCGGCCACTCCAGTTGGTATTTTCACTTCGATAGCTGGCGCAGCAACGTGCAGCCAAATCTTTGGCTGCCCTCCTTTGTTTACAGCGAGGAACGCGAGCTGCATTACGCCCTGGCCAAGAAGCTCGATTTCAAAGCGCAGACCCGCTTGTGGGGTTACAACCTCGGCCATTCGGCGCAGGAGCAAGAGCTGACTAAAATCCTGGTTGAAACTCCCGTGACGGATGAGACCAAGAACGCCAACGACCTTACTCCCGTGCAGGCCCAGCGTTCCTGGGACCGCCAGGCGGAAGACAACGTCATCGACCGCTTGCAGCGCATCGGCCTCATTGCTCCCAAAGGCGAAGTCGATAAAGTTTGCGAAACCGTCGTCAACAACCTGGAAGTCACCAACAATCTGGACATCGATCCCGACGTTCGCTGCCGTGTCATGATGACCTCCACTCTCGAATCCTTTACTGTGGGCCACACCATTGTGCTTAGCCGTGGCTTGATCGATGTGCTTCCCGACGAGGCCAGTCTCGCGACTATGATTGCCCACGAGCTTGGCCACATCGTCCTGGGCCATCGTCTCGATTCTTCTTATGCCTTCTTCGACCAGTTGTTAGGCGTGCAGGATAAAGACACCTTCCGTCATTTCGGCTTTGCGCGCACGCAGGAAGAAGAAACCTCAGCCAGCGCCAAGGCCGCCCAGTTGCTTGCCAAGTCTCCGTACAACAATCAATTGACCAGCGCTAAACTTTTCCTGGCTGCCCTCGATTCCCGGCAAAAAGAAATTCCCAATCTCATTAGCCCGCACCTGGGAAACCGCGTGCTCATTGCCGACTTGAAAGTCGCAGCGCCGGCTACCGGCGACAAGAAAACTCAGACCATTACCGCGCTGCCTATCGGCGGCCGCGTAAAGCTTGATCCCTGGAACGACCGCCTCGAGCTATTAAAGAGCAAGCCCATCGGCAACGTCGCCGAACGCGAAAAGATGCCCTTCGAGGTCACTCCCTTCATGCCCTATCTGACGCGCTTCGGCAGCGAAGCCGCCAAGCCCGTTGCCGCTAGTGTCAACGCGCCCGGCGATCCGGCATCCAGCGTCAACGCGGCCACCTCGCCGAACAGCGACCACCAGCCCGCAGCCACCCCCAACCCCAACTAACCTCTAACGAGTATCGCAGCGAGTTTTGACGACCCTCGAAAACGCCAATCTCCGATTGGCGTTTTCTATTGAGAAACTGCCAGAAAGCAGCAAGGCGCGGCAACAACGCCGCGCCTCGTTAAATTCTCTCTGACTTCGAAATTCTCCCGCGCTAATCCGTAAAAACCACCCCCACCGCGCTCTGCCCCTTTTCCGTTCCCGTATCAATCCGCACCACGTAACCCCTCAACCGCATGGCCTGCAATCCGTCCGGCCCGGGCGCTTCCATCGTCACCTGTAACTCCGACTGCAGCCGCGGCAAATGCTGTAGCGAAATCAGCGCGCCCTGCAGCGACAGATCTCGCACCACCGTGTCCTCCTCAAACGGTTTGCCGCCTTCCGTCACGCCGCAAATGTGCGCCCGAAACTGCGCTTCTCGCCGCAACGCCGTGCGCGTTCCCGGCATATGCGCCTGGACCCGGTCGCCTGCTGCTCCGAGCGTAATTACCATGCCCTCGCTGGCTGCAAACACCGAATCAAATTCTTCGCGTGCTTGCCGCAAAATCGTATCGACCGCGCGGTCGGCGGAATCCGGATCATGGTGGAAAAGCACCAGTGTGGTCGCGCCCGCTTCCCGCGCCACTTGCACGCCTTCCTTCCACGACGAATGCCCCCAGCCCTTCTTCGTGGTCGCCAATTGCTCGGGCGTGAATTGCGCGTCATTGATAAAAATGTCCGCCCCGGTAGCCAATTCCCTGAGACTTTTTTCCAGCTTGGCGTCCCCCGGCTCGTTGTCCGTAGCGTAGACCACTGTCCCCGCCGAAGTCTCGATTCGAAAACCCAGGCAGCCCTGCGGGTGATTCAGCCAGCGCGCCGTCACCTTGTTTTTCCCGATGCGAAAGCTGTCGCCTCCATCCACTTCCTGAAATTTGCGCTTGGCATTCATCGCCGACATATTCACTGGAAAATACGGCAACGCCATCTGTGTCTCAAACACTTGCTTCAAGCTGTCCCGCCCCAGATATTTCGAGCGGAAGCTGTAAAAGTGAAAGTGATTTTTTTCGTCATACAGCGGCGCAAAAAACGGAATCCCTTGAATGTGATCCCAGTGATAATGCGTGACCAGGATGTGTGTCTCCGGCGCCTTATCCCCGTTGGGCGCAGCCCAGCGGCTGCCCAGCATCCGCAGTCCAGTCCCGCAGTCCAGAATGATTTGTAGCCCGTCCGGAGTTTCCAGCTCGAGACAAGGCGTGTTCCCCCCATAGCGCCACGTGCCTGGGTCCACCGTTGGCGTCGATCCTCGCACACCCCAAAAACTCAATTTAGTTACGGGCTCACTCATTTTTTAAACCGCATGGCCCTCGCGACACCGCTATAGTTCCCGCTATCAACTCTACGCAAAAACTACGTAAACATTCAGGTATTCTCGCGAACTGCTGTCATCGTGGCAGTCGCTGGCCAGACCGTCAATCAATTCACGCAACCTGGGTGTCAAACTGCCCACTAAGTCGCTCTTCAGCTTGCGCCTCAACGCCCAACCTATGCCGCCGTTAACTCTTCACTCATCCGTATTCCAGCACCTCTACTGCGCTTACCAACGCGACCCGCGTAGAATAGGAGCGATGCCTTCGCAGTCCCACGAGCACGTCCACGGCGCAGCTGGTCATGTGCACAGTAATGCCCATGGTCCCCACACTCACGGTAGCCACACCGGTCACACGCATCCAGTGCTGGAGCCTTCTGTTCTCGGTTGGGCTATGGTCGCCACTCTTGGTCTGGTTGTCGCCGAAATATTTGGCGGCCTCCTGGGCCGCAGCGTCGCGCTGTTGAACGATGCGGTGCACAATCTTTCTGACGTCCCGGCTTTGGGCATTTCCTATCTCGCGATGCGCTGGGCCCAGCGCCCCGCCGACGACGAAAAAACTTACGGCTATCATCGCGCAGGAATTCTCGCTGCCTTCACCAACGCCACCGTTCTGGTGCTTTTGTCTTTATGGTTGGGTTACGAAGCCATTGAGCGCTTCCGTTCGCCCGTCACGGTAGTGGAAAGCTGGATGATCTGGACCTCGCTCGCCGCTCTGGCCGTCAATGGCGGCATCACTCTTGCTCTCGTGCGTGGCCGCGGCGATCTGAATTTGCGCAGCATCCTGGTTCACAATTTCGGCGACGCGCTTTCCAATATCGCCATCCTCGTCGGCGCAATCATCATTCATATGACCGGCCTGCGTTGGATCGATCCTCTGTTGGGTGTCGCGATCGGCTTGCTGGTGTTGTGGTCCAGCATCGGAATTTTGCGCCAGTCCGCGCATATTTTGCTGGAAGGCCGTCCTCAGGGCATGAGCGTGGAAGACGTAGCCCGCGCCGTCCTCACCGTCCCCGGCGTGCAGGAAGTTCACGACGTACATATCTGGTCGCTGGGCGACGCCCACAACGCGCTCAGTCTCCACGCGCGCATCCCGGACATGCACCTCGATGAATGCGAACGCATTCTCTCCGACATTCAGGGAAAAGTAGCCGACAAATTCGGCATCGGCCACACCACCGTACAACTCGAACGCGCCGGCCTACCCGCGCAATCCGGCTACGTCATGCCCGAACCCTTCAAAAAAGTTGAATCGGTCTGATCCGTAAACGCCAATCTGGCCATTGGCAGCTTTTAAAATTAACGAGCAGCACGGTCTATCATGGTGCCAACCTCGCGTGCTCCAAGATTTGTGGGGTGCTCTAAGATTTGTGGGTCGCGGCTCTAGCCGCGACGACAGAGTTGTTTGGTTGTTGGGCTTCAGCCCCTGACGTCAGATCAGTCAGGAAAATTACGCGGGAGAACGAAACGTCAACCCGCGCTCTTCATTAAATTGCTGCGTCGCTTTCAAATCCAGCGTGTCGCGCGAAACACTGTGTTTCGTTCCTTCGCTCGAAATGTAGCGCAATGACCCTTGGTCCCACGTATAGGCCACTGCGAAAAAAACTGTCCCATCCCGCCGCACAAATACATATTCCGCAACATCAGCCTGCGGCGCCGGCTGCTCCACCGGAGGACGTTCAGCGCGCGCGGCCCCGTCAGCATGACGACCATAAGGGCGATCATCAGGCAAATCATTTCCGGCCGGACCCTGGTCCTCCGAGTCTTCTACCGCTTGCCCGTCGCCTTGTGCATCTACGGCCATATCCGGCCCGGTCGGCACGTAATACCCGCCTCCACCAAAAAATGGAAACAGCACACCGAATTCATTCCCACGATTCCGGTCATGCTCCCGGTTGTGCCCGCGGTTCCCACGCGTGGCCGCCACATGCACGGCATCGAATCCAAGTCCCGGCACGTTTGAATCTTGTGAGAAGTCCGGTCTAACTCCTTGCTGGTTTCTGAACTGTTGCGTTCGAGTTCGCGCGATTCCGCTGGACCGCCCAGTTCCGCGCATCGCGCTCGCGCGTCGCGGCATAATCTGCCCGCCGGGAGCCCGTGTAATCGCCAGGTGACTTCCCGGCGAATTTGTTACGTGCCCGGCAGCCCTCGCAGGCGCCATCGAACTCCCACGCATTGGCGCGCCAGCGCCCGCGCTGCCACCATGCACAGCCATCCCCGCGCCACCACCACCATGCGCAGGCATGCCCGCTCCCGTGCCACCACCCGACGCACCAGCACCCGCGCGGCCCTGTGCCGCCAATCCATTTGCATTGCCAATTAAAAGAATCGTTGAAAGAACTGCAAGAAAGAGTACCCGGCCCATGTTGGTCACCTGAACAGCTGCCGCTGGATTCGCCAGCGGGTCGAACCACCATTACCCATTTGATGCAACAACTTCAGCACTGGTTTCAGTATGCTCCTTTTACCACACTTCTGAAGCTCGCTGGCGCGCGGACAGTTCTACTTTTCCATTTCGGATGCCCAGTTTAGAAGGACGGAGAGCGGCGCGGGATTGCCTACGTCCACCTTCGTGGCAATCAGGAATCTCTGCCCGTCGGGGGTGACATCGTAGGAGAAAACGTCCTGCGAGGAAACCGGCTGGCGTCGGTGGGGCTGAAAAAGTGCGACCGGAGAGCCGGCTTTGAAGCTGTCCTCTGTCGTCACCGCAACTGCCATCATCTTTCCTTCCGCCGATAGGTAGAACAACTCCTTGCCGTCCTGCCGCCATCTCGGCTCGTGTCCTCCCGCG
>JGI12635J15846_10004611_pt1 | contig 11874 bp, 13 predicted proteins | sample BlaSpr_A8_OM2_M2_FD_15846 | JGI IMG/M metagenome (IMG submission 15846) | reverse complement strand
GGCAGTCGATGCCGCAGTGGACATTTTTACGTTCGGCATCGGCGCCGGCCCGGCCAGCTGCTGCTGGTTTTCGATCTTTTGGGGGTATTCAACCAGTTCAAGCCGAAGTTCACCAAACGCTACGCGAACATTTCGCAGGTCGCGGTCGACGCGCCGACCCAGTACGCCGCCGAAGTGCGAAGTGGACAATTTCCCGACGCCGAGCACAGCGACTCGATGAAGGCGGAAGAAGTGGAGAAGCTCGTAGAAAGCCCTAGGGAAGAAGCTGCAATAGGACGTGCATGGGCTTTGATATACTTCTTATATATCAATGAACTCGAGCGAAAGACGCGACGATGGAAAAAACGGAGCGTAAAAAACGAACGATCAGCGAGATCCGCGCCTCGAAAAAGACCGGCGAAAAAATGGTTTACATGTCGGTTCCCGATTACACGTCCGCGCAATGGGCGGAAAAAGCGGGGGTGGATGTCGCGGTCGTCGGCGACAGCCTAGCAATGGTCGCGCATGGTCATGCGAACACGATCCCAGCCACCATGGACATGATGGTCATGCACTCCCTTGCGGTGCGCCGCGGCGCGCCAAATACCTTTGTCCTCGGATGCATGCCGTATCAAAGCTACAACACGCCCGACCGCGCGCTCGTGAACGCGACGCGATTCATGCAGGACGCCGGATGCGACGCGATCAAGCCGCAGGGCGGCAAATCGCAGGCGCACATCCTCAAGACCCTCGTCGATGCCGGCATTCCGACCGCATCGCATATCGGCCTTACGCCCCACACCGTCGCTGTTCTCGGTGGATTCAAGATACAAGGTCGCACCGCGGATACGGCGATGAAAATCCTCGAAGATGCACTCGCGATTCAGGACGCCGGTTGCTTCATGCTCGAGTTCGAAGCCGTCCCGGCGAAAATCGCCGCCGCCATTTCGAAGCAGCTTGAGATTCCGACGATCGGGATCGGCGCGGGGGTGGGAACCGACGGCCAGATTCTGCTTTGCTACGATCTCCTGGGAGTCTTCGTCGACTTCAAGCCAAAATTTACCAAGCGATTCGCCAACCTGACCGAGGTCGCCGTCAAAGGGATCAGCGAGTACGTCGCCGAAGTCAAGGCAGGCACGTTTCCCGACGACGACCATAGCTATGACGTGGACGAACGAGAATACGAGAAGTTCCTGTCGCTGGTGGAAAAACGCAAGCATCAGTGATGCGCCGCAAAGTCGCCAAGCGTCGGCCCGCAAGTGCGGCACGCAGCGCACAGTCGCTCACCGACAAGGCGTATTTCTATCTCGAACAGATGATCGTGACTCTGCGGCTTCGGCCGGGGAGCGCGGTCTCCGAAACGGAGCTCTCCGGACAGCTCGGCATCGGGCGCACGCCGATCCGGGAGGCGCTACAACGGTTGGCGCGAGAGCGGCTGGTGGTGATCCTGCCGCGTCGAGGCATCATCGTTTCCGAGATCAATGTCAACAGCCAGCTCCGTCTTCTTGAAGTCCGGCGCGTCGTGGAGCGTCTGGTCGCACGCAGCGCGGCGCGGAGGGCAAGCGTCGAGACGCGGCAGCGCTTTCGTGAAATTGCGGCCACGTTCGAACAATGCGCGAAGAGCAACGACGATATCGGTTTCATGGCAGTCGATCGCGAATTCAATGAACTCTGCGTGGAGGCGGCGCGCAACGAGTTCGCGGCCGGCGCAATGAGCCTCATGCATTCGCTGTCGCGGCGATTCTGGTATCTGCACTACAAACAGGCCGCGGACCTGCCGCTCACCGCAAAGCTGCACGCTGACATAGCGCGCGCGATTGCCTCGGGCAAGGAAGAGGCGGCGGCAGTCGCGGCTGATCGTCTGCTCGACACGATAGAGGCGTTCACACGCGCTACGGTAACGACCGATTTCTGAAGGGGCGGGCCGTGGTCCACGCCCGGAGCGCCCGGGCCGTTTGCAGCGTCGGCGAGGAGCGAATCGGGTCGTTTGTTGCCTAGATATATGCATGATATATTAGTNAGCACACTCGCGGCGCTTCTGCCGCGGCGTCTCATTGACGAACTCGGATGNGGAGGGCGCAACCATGATGTCGGAACGGCAAAGGCGGTTTCGCGAGGAATACAAGGCGCAGATCCACCCGTGGTACAACGGTCTGGTCCATATCGGTGTCATCTATTTGGTCGGATTCGGGTCGATCGCGTGGTTCGTAAGCCGAATGAATCACCCGACGTGGGAATGGCTGCTCATAGTGCCTGTTTTCGTGCTATCCAATATGTTCGAATGGTGGATCCACAAGTATGTGATGCATAGACTGGTCGACGTATTCGCCCTGCGCGCGATCTACGATCGCCATACCAAACAGCATCATCAGTATTTCACCAACAACGAAATGACGGTCGACTCGACGCGGGAGTTTCGCATTATTTTTTTCCCATGGAGGGCGCTGTTGAGCTTCATGGCGCTTTCGGTTCCCTTCGCGCTCCTGCTCGGATGGCTGATCAATCCGAACGCGGGATGGATCCTGATGTGCACGACCGTGGGTCAATATCTCATTTACGAAACGTTCCACTATAGCTGTCACGTTCACGAGAACGCATTCGTCAGGAATTGTCCGTTCATCAACACCATCCGGCGCCATCACACCGCCCACCATAATCAGGGCATCATGATGGGATACAACATGAACCTGACGTTTCCAATCGCCGACTGGATTCTGGGAACGAGCGACTTGAACCGGGGTTTGCTGGGACATCTTTTCAACGGCTATAGTGTTCGCCATGTGAAACCGGAGATCGCGGCGGCGGCACGCCGACACGACCCGGAGCTGGCGGACACCGCCGGCGCCTGATCTCCAAGCTTCAGTACAGTAGCATCGCAGTCACGAATCAAACACCGGCACAGCAAGCGCGTCATGGACGCCGCGAGCATGTGCTGGGAAGNGTCACAAAAGGAGGAGTCATGCAATCTTGTACGCGATCATTGCTGCTGTTGCTGGCGCTGCTNGGATTCTCGGCTTCCGCACAGGAAGTCGTGAAGATCGGCCAGATCGAAGCGCAAACGGGAACCCTCGCGACCTATGGGTGGATGTCCAATCAGGGCGCGAAGCTCGCCGTCGACGAGATCAACAACGCCGGCGGCTTCAAGGTCGGACCCAAGACGTACAAGCTCGAGCTGATNGCGCCGGACACGCGTGCCAATCCGCAGGATGCATTGATCCAGCTCAAGGACCTCCTGGAGAACCAGAAGGTGAAATATGTCTTCGGCCCCTTTCTGACCAACGTCTTCAACGGCATCGAACCTTACGCGACGCAGAACGATGGCAAGTTCCTGATGATGGGAGGAGCAACCTCCATCCATGCAATGCTGGGCAAGCCCTCTCATGAATACCTGCTGCGCACGTGGAACTGGGATTCCGGCGTGAGCGGGTTCGGTAAGCTGATGGTGGGCTACCTGAAGAGCCAGGGCGCCAAGAAGGTTGCGATGCTGTTTCAGAACGATGCGTTCGGCAAGGTCGCCGTCGACATCTATTCCCCGTTGTTCAAGGCGGACGGCATCGACCTGCAGATCGAATTGTTCGAGCCGGGGACCAAGGATTTTTCGGCGCCGCTGGCAAAGCTCGCGGCGGCCAAGCCTGATTTTCTGTTCCCCGGCTACGTCGATGCNGTTCTGTATGACATCGTGCGCCAGGCGACCGAGACCGGACAGTTCAAGCGCTTCTTCCTGGTCCGCGGCTCGATGGGCCCGGGGCTGAAGAACAAGGACGAGATCGACGATTACATCGCCTACCTGCCGAAATATTTCGAGCAGGCGGAGAAGACCGAGCCCAAGGTGCAAAAGTTCATCAGCGCGTACAAGGCCTTTTACAAGCGCGATTTTCCCTACGATCAAGCGCCGCTATGCTCCTCATCGTGTTACGACCATGTGTACATGCTGGTCGAAGCGATGAAGCGCGCCGGCACCGTCGATGACGTCGCCAAGGTCAAGAAGGAGCTGATGTCGTTCACTTATCCAGGCATGTGGAACATTCGCTACGATCCAACCGGAGAGGCGGTGTTCGGCTTCGATGTGGTCCACATGAAGAAAGGCGGCGTAATAACGACGACCCGTATCGAGCCCAAGTAACAAATGGGGCAGCTCATACTCGGTCAGCTCCTGAACGGCGCGATCATTGGGACGCTCTATGGAATTCTCGCTCTCGGCGTAACGCTGACGTTCGGCATCACCGGCATCGTAAACTTCGCACTCGGCGCGTTCATGATGCTGGGTGCTTACGTTGCGTGGTACCTGGCCGACGGGATAGGTCTGCCGTATGTCGTTGCGGTGCTCGGCGCCGTCCTTGTTACCGCGATCGGCGGCTTCGTCGCCGACCAGGCGCTGTTTCGCTTCACGCGCAACAATCTCGTCAACGGCTTGCTAGTCTCCATCGGACTGATCGCCGTCATGGAGGGCGGCGCGCTGCTGATCTGGACCTCGACCCCGAAGGATATGCATTACGTCCTCCCGGGCGTGCTGCACATCTTCGGAATCGTCGTGCCGAAAATGAAGCTTGCCGTTTTCGCATTGCTGCTGGGCGTCATTTTGGCGACGTACGCGGCACTGACCCGGACCTGGATCGGCCGCGCTGCGTACGCCTACGCCCAGAATCCCGAGGCGGCTCGACTGATGGGCGTCAATACGGGCCGGCTGCAGACCGGAGTCGTCGTCTATTCCACCGCGCTCGCCGGCTTTGGTGGGGCGCTATACGCGAGCCTTTATTCGCTTGAGCCGACGATGGGTAGCCTGTACATCCTGAAGGCGATCGAGGCAGCAATCCTGGCCGGAATCGGCAGCGTGCTCGGATCGTTGTTCGGAGGCGCGCTTCTCGGCGTCACGGAGGGCACCGGTTCGATATTTCTGCCGTCCGCGTTCCGCGATGCGTACGGACTCATTTTTCTGGTCGCGATCCTGTTGTTCAAACCAGCCGGCCTTTTTGCCGGCAAGAAATGAGGCCGGTATCGAAGTTCCTGATCGCGNGCGTGGCGATCGTCGCGTTGCCGCTCGTGGTTCATAGCGATTTCGCGCTTACCATCCTCATATTCTCGTACTTGCTTGGCATGCTNGCGGTCAGCTTCAACCTCATCTTCGGNTTCACCGGCCAGCTGTCGATGTTCCATGCGGCCGCATTTGGGATCTCAGCCTACGCGACCCACCTGTCGATGAAATATTGGGCGATAACGTTCTGGGAGGGGATGCTGTTCGCGGCGGTGCTGGTGACACTCATTTCCATCGTCGTCGGCGCGATCTGTTTCCGTTTCAAGCTGAGAGAATTCTACTTCGCAGTCGTCACGCTCGCCTTTTCGGAGATGGCGCGCTTAATCGTGCTCAATTGGAACGATGTCACTAACGGCAGTCTGGGCATTAATCTGCAGGACAAGCCCACGCTCTGGATTCCCTGGCAAGGCGTGATCAAGGTCGATGCGACGCTTACCTGGTATTACCTCGCCAGCGTCGGGCTCGGACTAACGATTCTCGTCTGCTGGCGTATCGTGCACTCGTGGATGGGGCGTTGTTTCGCAGCCATCCGCCTTAACGACGAGCTCGGAGATGCGCTCGGCATCAACGTCTTTCGCTACAAGCTGGCCGCATTTGCCACAGGAAACCTCATCGCGGCAATCACGGGCAGCCTGTATTCGTTCTATCTCGGTTTCATCGAGCCGGGCTTCCTGTCGATCGATCAATCGCTGGCGATTGTGGCGATGGTGCTGCTCGGCGGTCGGAGCATGATCGCCGCGCCGGTGGTCGGCGCCTTCGTGCTCACCGCGTTGCCCCACGTTATCCATTTCAGCGCGGAAGTGCGCGCCATTGTTTATGGCAGCATCTTGATTCTGACCATATTGCTGATGCCTCGAGGCATCGTCGGAACGCTGGCGACCCGATTCCGCGGACAACGCAATGCTGCTTGAGGTCAATGCTCTCACCAAGCGATTTGGCGGGCTGACGGCCGTCTCCAATGTTTCCTTCGGCATTGGCAAGGGAGAAATCGTCGGCGTGATCGGCCCTAACGGGTCGGGCAAGACGACCTTGCTGAGCCTGATCTCCGGCAGCATCGCGCCCAGCTCCGGCACGGTTGCGTGGCGTTCCTCCGAGATCCAGGGCAAGCGCCCGCATGAAATCGCCGCCGCTGGCGTGGTCAAGACATTTCAGAATCCGCAGCTGTTCATGGAGCTCACGGTATTCGAGCACTTGCTGATCGCGGGTCACCTGATGCTGAAACGCGCGCTGGGCTGGCGCCGGATCGGTACTCTGGTGCGCGCCGGGGGCGGCAACGGCGATGCCGCATTGGCCGGCCGCGCCGCGGACATCGTGCGGCTGTGCCGCCTGGAAGCATCACGCGATCAGCGCGCGGCAGGTCTATCCTACGGCGAAGAGAAAATGCTCGGCGTCGCGATGGCCATGATGTGCGAGCCCGAGCTGCTTCTGCTGGATGAACCCGCAACCGGCCTCGGGCAGACGGAGATCACCAGCCTGGAGGCGGTCTTGCGCGATCTGCGTGATCATGGCACCACGCTGTGCGTAATCGACCATAAGGTTGGCTTCCTCGGCCGGCTGGCGGACCGGGCGATCAGCTTGCACCATGGCGCGAAGATCGCGGAGGGAACACCGGCAGAAGTGCTTCGCGACCCGAACGTCATCGCCGCCTATCTCGGTCGCCATCATGCTTGAGTTCNAGAGTCTGAACGTCTATTACGGCAAGAGCCACGTGCTTCGAGGCCTGTCGCTGAAGGTGCTCGGTGGNGAAGTCGTATCGCTGATCGGNGCCAATGCCGCCGGCAAGACAACGACGCTTCGCACCGCGCTCGGCCTGAAAGAGGTGGCATCGGGATCGGTGCGCTTTTTCGACGCCGACGTCAACGCCTTGTCCACGCCCGAGCGGGTCCAACGCGGGCTGGTGCTCGTTCCTGAGGGACGGCAGGTCTTCACCAAATTTACCGTTATCGAGAACCTGTTGATGGGTGCGTACCATCGTCCGGATCGCAACGCGGCCGGCAAGGATATGGACGATGTCTTTGCGCTGTTTCCGCGACTGGCGGAGCGGCGACTCCAAAAAGCGGGATCCATGTCGGGAGGCGAGCAGCAAATGCTCGCGATCGGGCGTGGTCTCATGGCCAAGCCAAAGTGTCTGTTGCTCGACGAGCCGACGCTCGGTCTGGCGCCGATTATCGTCGAGGAAATCGCGCGAATCATCGCCACCCTGGCCGCGGGCGGGATGACGATTCTTCTGGCCGAGCAAAATGCCGCGATGGCATTGAGTTGCTCAAGCCGCGCGTACGTGCTGGAATCGGGTGCGATTTCGGTCGAAGGAACGACCGAAGCGTTGAGGCAGACCGACGCCATCCGGGATCTTTTCCTCGGACCGTGACCGTTATCAACAAGGAATAGCCGTGCCGAAACTGCTCACTGCGTCACAAATCGAGCAATTCCGCGAGGAGGGTTGCGTACATCCGATTCGTGCGATCGGCGAGGCAGACGCGCTCGAGTTGAGAAGGAAGTTGGAGGCTTTCGAACGCGGCAGCGGCGGGCCGCTCTCCGGCGATCTCCGACACAAATCGCACCTGCTGTTTGCCTGGCTCGCGGACCTGGTGCGCGAAAATAGAATCGTCGACGCGGTCGAAGACCTTTACGGTCACGACCTGCTTTGCTGGACGACGAATTTTTTCATCAAGGAAGCCAATAATCCTGCGTTCGTGTCGTGGCACCAGGATTCCACTTACTGGGGGCTCGATCGCCCGGACGTGGTGACCGCCTGGATCGCGTTCACGCCAAGCAACGAAACCAATGGCGCGATGGAATACATCCCCGGCACGCACAAAGCGGACCAAATTCCTCACCGCGATACCTTCGCCAAGCACAATCTGCTGACGCGCGGCCAGGAGGTAGCCGTCGACGTGGATCCATCGCGGGCCAGGCGGATTTGCCTACAGCCCGGTGAGATGTCTCTGCATCACGTTCGGCTGATACACGGGTCGGCGCCCAATCCCTCCGATGACCGTCGCATCGGTTTCGCGATCCGCTACGTCCCGACCTACGTGCGGCAGATTGCTGGGGAAGACAGCGCAACATTGGTCCGCGGCAGCGACGCCTATCACCATTTCGAGCTGGAGCCGCGGCCAACGCTGGACATGGAACCCGGGTTCGTGGCCTTGCATAAACGCATCGCCGAGCGCAACGCGCAGATCCTCTACCGGGGCACCCCGGTCAAGAGCTACAACGACCCGACGGCGCAGGCCGAGCGGGGAGCAAACTAGATCGCGGAAGGAGAGCCACATGAAACCAGAAGAAGTACTCGCGTATTCACCCCGTGTGCTGAGCCAGCAGCAGCGCGAATTCTATTTTTCGGAAGGATACCTGCTCGTTGAGCGAGCCATTGGCGACGACTGGATCCGGAAGCTGCGGGCCGCTACCGAGGAATTGATCGAACGCAGTCGCGCAGTCAGCAAATCGGACGCGGTTTGGGACCTGGAGCCCGGGCATACCGCGGCGGCGCCAAGATTGCGCCGCGTGTCGGCGCCGATCGACCAGCATCCTGCTTTCTGGGAGTACGTGTCGGAGTCGGTCATCGGCGATATCGTCGCCGACCTGGTGGGCCCTGACGTGAAGTTCCATCATTCCAAACTCAACTTCAAATGGGCGCAAGGGGGCGAGGAGGTGAAATGGCACTACGACATTTCGTTCTGGCCGCACACCAACTACTCGCCGCTGACCGTGGGCACGTACATCTACGATTGCGGCATGGACCAGGGTCCGCTCGGCGTGATTCCGGGCAGTCATCGCCGCGACGAGCTGTACACGCAATATGACGATCAGGGAAAGTGGATCGGTTGCCTTACCGAGCGCGATGCGGCAACGCTCGACCTCAAATCAGCCAAATACCTGACCGGTCCTGCCGGTTCGCTGACGCTGCACAACTGCCGCACGGTGCACGGGTCGCCGCGGAACACGTCGGATCTTGGGCGGCCGCTGCTGCTCAACACGCTGACCTCGGCAGACGCCTTTCCATACACCGTGAATCCGATACGCTCGCCCCGAGACCAGACCATCATCCGCGGCAAGCGGGCCCTGTATGCGCACCACGACCCGCGTCGCTGCCTCGTTCCGCCAGACTGGTCAAAGGGCTACACCTCGATATTCGCGCTGCAACAGGAAGAGGCCAGCACGGAAACGATGATGTGATCCTTAGCAAATGAATGTTTTGGGTACGCCGAAGCGCGATAAACCGCCGGGTGGTCGCATCTTGCCGCCCACGAGCTGCCGAGCGAGCTCGATTTTCGGTAGTATTTCGTTCCTGACCTCGGGATTTAACGGAGATTCGAATGGGCATGATGTTGACGAGCGAAGAAATACTCGACAAGGTGCGAAGAGCATTTGCGCCGTACCATGTCGTGGCCGAGCTGCAGGACTACCACAGAAAGCTCGGGTTTCGCGTTTACGACGTCGACAACGAAGTCATCGACACCTTCGAAGGCAGCTTGATCCAGGACCTGAAGACGCCTGCGAACCTGAAACGGCTGATTCTCGAGGCACGAACCGCCGTCGAGCGCAAGAACAAGATGCTGAAGCCGTGGTCATTTGAATCGGTATGACGCACTAGGCCGGCCGCGATACCGGCCGATCTGCCCATCCCCATCGGGCGCCCGGCACTGCGCGGGAACGGCGCAAGCGCTCGCGCTTAGAAATACGCTTCAGCGTCCCTTGACGAGCCGCGCATCGATGGCCTTGGTCAAGCGTTCCATACCGAACGAAATATCAACCACCTTGCCGTCCACGAAGAAGCCGGGTGTCGAGCGAACGCCGCTCGCGCGCCCGCTGGCCAGGTGCTCCTGAACGCGTTGCAGATAGATGTGATCAGCGAGGTCCGCATCGAAGCGCGCGAGGTCGATCTCGATGGCCGCGGCGTACTGGCGAAGAGCTTTCGCCTTGAGATGTTGCTGGTTTTCGAATAGGCGGTCATGCATCTGCCAGAACTTGCCTTGCGCACCGGCGGCTTCCGCGGCTTCCGCTGCCAGCTCGGCGTTGGGATGCGCTGCGACGATCGGGAAATGGCGGAACGCAAACCGGATGCGATGTTTGAAATGCTTGAGCATGATCTTGACACCATGATAGGCCTGCGCGCAGACCGGGCACTCGAAATCGCCGTATTCGATGACGACTACTCGCGCGTCTGGAGCGCCGAGGACATGATCGACCGGGCTCAATGACATCGCCGGGATTCTTGGCTGTGTAGGATTGCTCATGAGATCCTATTCTAAAGCGAGTGATCGACGGCGCAGACAATGTCACGCGGCGTGACTCCCGGCGCAAGTATTTTATAAGACTCTCGATCAAGTGCAAACGTTCGAGGTTCCGCCGCAACTGACCTTGCGCGAAAAAGTCCCGACATGTCAAGCAAGCCTTTGTTGAAGGACGACGCTTCGCCATACGCATGGGCGCGACTCGCGGTCTCGCTAACGTTGATGACCATAAGCGGCTGCAGCATGTACGCCGTGGTCGTTGTGCTGCCTGCTGTGCAGGCCGAGTTTGGCGTGGCGCGCGCGGATGCGTCGCTTCCCTATTCGCTGACCATGATCGGCTTCGGCGTCGGGGGTCTTTTCATGGGACGGCTGGCCGATCGATTCGGCGTGATGGTACCGCTGCTGATCGGCGCGCTCAGTCTCGGTCTTGGCTTCGCCGCCGCGGGGATGGCAGGCAACATCTGGACCTTTTCACTCGCGCACGGAGTGCTGATCGGCGTGTTCGGAAGCTCGGCGATGTTCGCGCCGCTCATCGCCGACACATCGCTCTGGTTCACGCGCCGGCGTGGGGTAGCGGTCGCAATCTGCGCCAGCGGAAATTATCTCGCCGGAGCCGTGTGGCCACCGGTCGTGCACCACTTCGTCGCGATCCACGGCTGGCGCAGCACCTACGAGGGCATCGGACTCTTTTGCGTTGTGACGCTCACGTGCTTGGCGCTATTCCTGCACCGCAGACCACCCGTGGTCGCCACCGACGCCGCTTTGTCGGCCGCGGCCGCCGCGCCCCGACCTTTCGGACTCTCCCCGGCCGCGGCCCAATCGCTATTATGCGTGGCGGGTCTGGCGTGCTGCGTCGCGATGTCGATGCCACAAGTGCACATCGTCGCCTACTGCGGAGACCTGGGCTACGGCGTCGCGCGGGGTGCCCAGATGCTGTCGATCATGCTCGGCTTTGGTATCGTTAGCCGATTATTGTCCGGCGTGATCTGCGATCGCATCGGCGGCCTGCGCACCTTGCTGCTGGGATCGGCGCTGCAGGGAGTCGCGCTGCTCTTATTTCTGCCTTTCGATGGATTGGTTTCGCTGTTCGTCATCTCGGCCCTGTTCGGGCTCTTCCAGGGCGGAATCGTTCCGTCTTACGCGATCATTATTCGCGAATACTTCCCTCCCAGGGAAGCAGGCGCCCGGGTCGGCACAGTGTTGATGTTCACGCTGCTCGGCATGGCGCTCGGCGGCTGGATGTCGGGCAAGATATTCGATATCACCGGTTCCTATCACGCCGCGTTCATCAATGGTCTTGCGTGGAATCTGCTCAACATCACCATCGCCGTGACGCTTCTGCGCCGGGCCGGAAAGAGGCGCGCTGGCGCCAAAGGCGCTCTGGCGGGCGTTGCGTGGTAACGCAAGCCGCGCGACGCCGATTACCCTCTCGCGCACGAGCATAGTCGCCGCGCACCGGTGTTCGAAACCGGGAGTTCCAGGATGTCGGGTTTCATGACAGAATCGAATCGACGAGGGGCAACCGATTCGCTTTGATACGGCACCCGGTTTTCGCAACGTCGTGCCGGCTGCACTGCATGGAGTGAATATGACCGAGCCAATCAACGCGCTGAGGCTGCAACTGCT
>JGI12635J15846_10004610_pt1 | contig 11878 bp, 14 predicted proteins | sample BlaSpr_A8_OM2_M2_FD_15846 | JGI IMG/M metagenome (IMG submission 15846) | reverse complement strand
ATTACGAAATGTGGATGAACGATCGCAAGTATGCCGAGGGGAGCGCCCGCATCGTCTGGATCGATCAGCGGACGCAGCGCTCGACGCCGCTGCCGGACCAAGTGCTCGCGATCTGCTCGTAGCCGGCCAGGGCCTCGCTTTAAGCCTTGGATGCGTGCCGGCGTCGGAACGATCGGACCGGCATGCGGTCGGCGCATCACCAGGAGCAATAATGCTGCTCGGCGCACAACGATCGCTGCTGGTCGCGATCGATCTTCAGCAAAGAATTTCTGAAATGATCCGCAAACCATGAATTTCATCGCCATCCTGGTTGCGCTCGGGCTGGAGCAATGGCGCGCATTCCAGTGGCGCAATGGCGTGCAACGGCTCTTCGGTCGATATGCACGCTTTCTGGAGCGCCGCTTCAACGCCGGCACCGAGCAGCAAGGTGCGCTCACGGCGTTGCTTGCGATGGGTCCGCCGGTTGCGATAGCCGCGGCCGGCTACTGGGCGCTCGACGCGCTGCATCCGGTGCTGGGTCTCGTCTGGAACGTTGCGATCCTGTATCTGCTCGTCGGCTTTCGCCATTTCAGCCACGCCTTTACGGCGATCGGCGATGCACTGCGTGCGGGCGATGCGATCGGCGCGCGCAAGCGCCTCATGGCTTGGCGCGGCGCCGACGCGAGCGCCACGACCGCGGAGGAGATTCCGAAGCTCGCCATCGAACAGGGGATCGAAGACTCGTATCGTCACGTCTTCGGCACCTTGTTCTGGTTCCTGGTGCTGCCCGGGCCGGGCGGCGCGGTCCTGTACCGGCTGACGGTGCTCCTTGCCGGGCAATGGCAAGGTGTCGCGGTGACGCCGATCGGACACCAGCTCACTTCGTTCGGCCGGCCGGTGCAGCGCCTGTTGTATTGGCTGGATTGGATCCCGGTGCGCCTGACGGCGCTCACCTTCGCCGTCGTTGGCGATTTCGAAGACGCTGTTTACTGTTGGCGGATACAGGCCAAGCAATGGCCGTCGATACACGATGGCATCCTGCTCGCCAGCGGCGCCGGCGCGCTCGGGGTTCAGATCGGCGGAGTCATCACCGACTCGACGGGAGAGCCGGAGTTCCGTCCCGAGCTAGGGATGGGCGAGCCCGCCGACGCCGACATCCTGCCGAGCGCGATCGGCCTCGTGTGGCGCGCGTTACTGGTGTGGTTGGCGGTGCTGCTGCTCCTGACCCTCGCGTATTGGGCGCCTTAGGGCTGAATTGCCGACGGATCCGCGGCTGCCTACGTCCAGGTCCGTCCACGGCGCTCGCTTTCGGCGCGCAGTTGCTGCAAGAGAGCGGCACGCCATGGCTTGACCACGCCGCGTGCGACCGCGTCCTGCACCGCGCATCCAGGCTCGGCATCGTGCCGGCAATTGCGGAAGCGGCACGTCCCCAGCAGCGGCCGCAATTCCACGAACGCACTTTCGATGGCGTCGGCGTCGAGATGACCGAGGCCGAATTCCTTCATGCCGGGTGAATCGACGATCCAGCTCTCATCGTCGAGCTCATAGAGCGTCGCTTCGGTAGTCGTGTGACGTCCGGTTTGCAGCGCACGCGACAATTCTCCCACCCGCGCACCGGCATCGGGCAGCAGAGTATTGATGAGCGTCGATTTCCCCATGCCCGATTGACCGATCAGAACGCTGCGCTGACCTTCCAGGAACGGGACAATCGCGCTGACATCACGGTGGGCACACATAGGCACGACCGGATAGCCGAGCGCGGCAAACTGGGCGAGCCTGTCCGCGATCAGCGCGAACGCGGGAAGGTCCTCTTTGTTGGCGATGAGCACGAAGCGGCAATCGTTGCTTTCGGCGGCGATGATCCAGCGATGCACGAGCTCGTCGTCGTACGGCGGATCGGGCGCCACGAAGCCCAGCACTTGCGTTACGTTGGCGGCGAGAAGCTTGTCGCGCTGTATGTCCGAGCGGAAGAAAAGCGTCGTTCGCGGCGCCACCGAAACGATGGTGCCTTCGTTCGAGGGCGACCGTTCGACCTCGACCAAGTCGCCGCACGCGATCGAAAGGCTGCGCCCGCGCAATATGCAAGCCACCGTTTCACCGTTGTCGAGCCGAACCGCATAGTGACGGCGATGCGTGGCCGTGACCAGGCCCGCGGCGTTGGCCGTCATGGTGTCCTCATGGTGCTCTCAGTTTGCTCTGAGTTTCTTCTCAGGTTCCCATCACGCGCAGAGCTCCTCGAGCTTGGCCGCGCAAATGCAATCGTTGAGGGTCACCCCGCCGACGTCGTGCGTCGCAAACGACACGACGACGCGATTGTAGTGGACCGACAGATCCGGATGATGGTCCTGCCGATTCGCCAGGTATGCAATCGCATTCACGAACGCGATCGTCTCGTAATAGTTGGCAAACCGGAATGTCTTGGAGATTCGGTTGTCCCCGTAATCCCAGCCTGGCAGCGCGTGAAGGCGCAGCATCAGCTCCGAGACGAGAAGTATCGGCGCTCCGGGACGGCAGTTAAGCGCCGACAGCACGCGCAGTTCCTTGGTCATGGTCTTTAGTTCCGTGCTCAGTTGCGTGCTTCCCGGCGCCCCATCGCTATTCGAAGCGATAGTATTGCTTGTTGAGATACGCCGCGATGTGTTCTTCCTCATCCGGAAAATAGCCGGTGCCAAGCTCTGCGTTGCAATAGCTGACCTGCGTCAGCAATTGCGCCGCAGTGCGCACCCGCCGCTCGCTGCGAAAATAGATTTGATCCGCATCGCCACCAAAGCGTTGCGCATGGCAGCCGACGCAAGCCTTGTCGTTGAGTGGCTTGCCAAGGTCGGCATTCCCGTTGGCGAACGGCGCGGGCGCCATCGCAACGGCAGCTTGAACCGGAATTGCCGCTGCCAGGATGCCGGCGGCGAAGGCTATTCGAAATAAACGCAGGATACTCATCTCCAGGATTCCTTCAGGTGCTTGCCACATCCAGTCGCGCGATGCGTGCGGTGGCGGGCGGGTGAGAGTCATAAAACGCGGAATGCAGCGGGTCCGGCGTCAGGGTGCTGGCATTATCTTGGTAAAGCTTGACTAACGCGCCAACTAGGGCGCTCGCCGACACGTTGCGGGCCGCGTAGGCATCGGCCTCGAATTCGTGCCTGCGCGAATACAGGGATGCGAGCGGCGCGGCGACGAACGTGAAGACCGGAAGCGTGAGCATGAACAGAACCAGGGCCACCCCGTAACGTGGCGCATCGCCGGGAACGCCCAGACCGGCGTAGAACCACATTTCGTGGGTGAGCCACCCGAGAAGCGCCAGGAATGCGAGGCTGCCCACGGCAGACCAGAGCGTTCGTTTGAGCACATGTCGCAGCTTGAAATGGCCGAGCTCGTGGGCAAGCACCGCTTCGACCTCTTCCGGTTGAAGCCTTTCGAGCAGCGTGTCGAAAAACACAATGCGCCGCGCCGCGCCGAACCCGGTGAAGTATGCATTGCCGTGGCTCGATCGCGTCGAGCCGTCCATCACGAACAATCCCTTGGCGGCGAACCCGCACCGCGCGAGCAAGCGTTCCACGCGCTCCTTGAGCTTGACATCCGCGAGCGGTCGAAACTTGTTGAACAAAGGCGCGATGACGGTCGGATAGAGCGCGAGCAACAGCGCTTGAAAGCCGACCCATGCCAACCAGGCATAGAACCACCACAGCGACCCGGCACGTGCCATCAGCCACAGCACGAGCGTGACCAACGGCAGTCCCAGCACCACACCGATCAGCGCAGCCTTGATCATGTCCTTGAGCCACAGTCCGAGCGTCATGCGGTTAAAACCGAACCGCTGTTCGACCACGAAGGTGCGGTACCAGGAAAGCGGAAGTGCGACGACGCCGGTCACGACAGTCACGATGACGATCAGCAGCACATCCCGCCATAAGGGCTCAAGCGGCAATGTCGACGTCCAGGTCGCGGCCGCCCACAGTCCGCCACCCAGGGTCAGCGTCAATAGCACCCAGGTGTCGATCAGGATATCGACGGTCGAAAGCCGGGTGCGCGCGACGGTGTAATCGGCCGCTTTTTGATGCGCGGCCAGCGCAATGCGTCCCGCAAAGTGAGCGGGCACGGCGCTGCGATGGGCAGTGACGTGACGCACCTGCCGCCGCGCAAGCCAGAGCTGAAGCGCAACGGACACGCCGAGAGCAAGCAGAAAAAGGACAGTGAAGAAGTTAGCCGAGCTGAACATGACGGTGCGCGTGTTAGTGAGAAATGAGGTGAGAAATCAGGTGAGAAATAAGGTGAGAAGTGAGATGAGAGCGAGGTGAGAAATTCGGCCGGTATGCGACAATGAGCTCCATTTTACGCCAAGTCGCAAAACAGCCGATGCCGCAGGACGCAACCCGATTGATCTGGATCGACATGGAGATGACCGGACTCAGGCCGGACAGCGATCGCATCATCGAAGTTGCGCTGGTGGTGACCGACGCGGCGCTGGCCGTCGTCGCCGAGGCGCAGGTGCTGGTGGTCCACCAGGACGATGCCACTCTAGGCGGCATGGACTCGTGGAATCAGTCGACGCACGCCCGAACCGGTCTCACCGACAAGGTGAAGGCGTCGACCCTGATCGAAAAAGACGTCGAGGAGCGCATGCTCGCGTTCCTGCGCGAGCATGTCCCGCCGAAGGCCTCGCCGATGTGCGGCAACACGATCTGCCAGGATCGGCGATTCCTCGCCCGCTGGATGCCCGAGCTCGAGGATTATTTTCACTATCGCAACCTCGACGTGTCGACGCTGAAGGAGCTTTGCAAGCGCTGGCAACCCGACGTCGCTCGAGGCTGGACCAAGCAGGGCAAGCACGAAGCGCTCGCCGACATCTACGAATCGATCGACGAGCTCAAGTACTATCGCGATCATTTTATCAGGGCCGCCGCGTCGTGAAATTCTGCAGCCACTGCGGCTCTTCGCAGCTCGATTTTCGGGTTCCCGATGGCGACACCTTGAAGCGCTACGTGTGCGCCGCATGCGCGACGATTCACTATCAGAATCCCAAGGTCGTGGTCGGCTGCCTGCCCGTTTGGGAAGACCTTGTGCTGCTGTGCAAGCGCGCGATCGAGCCGCGGCGAGGGCTTTGGACGCTGCCCGCCGGCTTCCTCGAGAACGGGGAGACGCTCGGCGCCGGGGCGCTACGCGAGACGCTTGAAGAGGCAAGCGCGCGGGTGGAGATCGGCGATCTGTACACCATAATTAGCCTGCCGCACATCAGCCAGATTTACGTGATGTTCCGCGCGCGCCTGCTCGACCTGGAGTTCGGCCCGGGGTCCGAGAGTCTGGACGTCAGGCTGTTCAGGGAAGAGGACGTTCCGTGGGGCGATCTCGCGTTCCGAACGATCACCCGCACACTGCGAAATTATTTCCTCGACCGCAAGCTCGGAACGTTTCCGGTCCACGTCAGTGCGCTCGAGAAGCGGGCGCCGCGCGAGCCAGCGCTCGCTGGGGCTGCGTAGGGGAGAGGGGATACACTTCGCATGCTCCGGTCGCTCCAAGTCCGGAGACCGACTACCAAGAGAGGAGCAAGCAACATGTTGAATCGCGCACGCAAGGCGCTTCTGGTCGGGGCCGCAGTTCTCGCCGCCGCTCCGGGTGTCGCGCAGGAAAAAATCAATCCGTCGATCGCCACCGGCGGCACCGGCGGAGTGTACTACCCGCTCCGCGGCGGCATGGCCAACGTGCTGTCCAAATACGTACCCGGCATGCAGGGGTCTACCCAGCGGCATTGTTCGATTACATCGGTGTCGCGTTGATCGGCATCACGGATGTCCTGCAGAAGTTGCGCAATGTCCGCATCAAGTCGGCAGCGCGGTGATGGTTGCCGAGCGCCCTCACGCGAAAATGAGTGCCATGGGATCACCAACGCGCAACATCGACAGGCTGCTCGATCGCTACGGGGAATTTCATCGCAACCCGGCGAACAAGGCGATTCACTGGCTGTGCGTGCCACTGATCGTGTGGAGCGTGCTCGGGATGCTCTGGGGCGCCTCGCCGGTTGCCGCGTACGTGGCGATCGGGGCCACGATGGTGTTTTATCTGTGGCTGTCGCTACCGCTCGCGCTCGGGATGCTCGGCGTGATCGCGCTCATGGTGTGGCCGCTGACGCTGCTTGGCTCGCGCGCTCTGATCGTCTCGATCGCGGTTTTCATCGCCGCCTGGATCGGCCAGTTCATCGGCCACATCGTCGAGGGACGCAAACCGGCGTTTCTCGAGGATGTGAGGTCGTTGCTGATCGGACCGGTGTGGCTGCTCGCGCATCTCTACCGCCGCCTCGGCATCGCCTATTGACCAGGCGCGTGCTGCGAGGCGACCGCACGTCCTATTTCAGATTGTCGAACACCAGGTCGTTGTAGCTGAGCTTGTTCTTCACTAGCTTGGAAACGCTATACATGAAATCCGCGAAGGGCTGCAGGCCCTCGGGCTTGATGATGAATTTGACCTCGGTGCTCTTGATCTGCTTCTGCAGCTCGACGAGCGTTTCGCCGGTCTTGCCATTGTCGAAGAAGAATTTCGCCGCGCGATCCTTGTCTTCGTTGACCCACTGGTGCGCCTCGGTGAGCGCGGCGACGATCGCCTGACAGGTCTTGGGGTTCGCGCTGCAATATTTTTGCGATGCGACCAGCCCGGTGATCATGCCGTTGGTCCCTCCCAGCACTTCCTTGGAATCGAGGATCACGTGCGCGCCCGCGTCCTGCTCCTGCAATGCGTGCGGATAGCTGCAGCCGTGAACGGTGATGGTCCCGCTGCCGGCCAGGATCGCCGTTAACGCGTCAGCATGGCTCATGGTCACCGTGAATTTGTCCAACCTATCGTAGCTCTCGGGGCCCCAAAGCTTGGCCGCTTTCATCTGCAGCACCAGCGAATAGATGCCGGTCTTGACCGCGGTCGTCGCGACCTTGTCCTGCGGTCCCAGATCGGCGACGGTCTTGAGCTCGGGACGCTTGGTCATGTACAGCATGGGAAAGTTGCCCATCGACCCGATCAGCTTGATGTCCTTGGTCTTGTCGGTGAGCAGGATCGCCGACGGCGTGCCGACGACACCCGCCTGCAGCGCTCCGCCCAGCAGGCCGTCGACGATCGGCCCCGGTCCGCCGAGCAGCCGATACTCGGCGGTGGTCTTCAGACCGAGGCGTGTCGCATGCTTTTCGAACAGGCGCTGCTGCTCCATGAGGATCACCGGCAGATAGGCCAGGCCGCGCTGGTAGCCGATGGCGATCGTTGCGTTGTTGTCCTGCGCCAAAGCACCATGGCAGAGCAGCGCCAGCCCTACTGCGCCCACAGTGCTTATAGCGGCGCCGAGCTTGCAATGAAATGCGTGCATGATGCCTCCTCAAGTCAATCAAATAGTGTTCGAAATTTGAAAGTTCCGGCGGGAAGAGCCGTGGGTCCGTTCGCCTCATCGGCTCATTTGCNGTCATTCCGCAGCCAGCGGCCGACGATCCTTTCAAGACCGACGCCGCGCGGCGCGAACCCGCACGCGGCGTAAAACGCTTCCTGGTCGTCGGTGAAGAGATAGACGTGCTGCCCGGCGAGGGATTCGCAGAGCGTGTCCATCATCCGCCGGCCGATGCCGCGCCGCCGGTGCTTCGAGTGGGTCCACATGTCGACGATGTAGGCATTGCAGACCCCGTCGGACAGCGCACGCGCGGTCCCGACCACTTCCGTTTCGTCGAACGCATAGACGCAGCGAAAACTGGCGCGGAATGAACGCTCCATTTGCAGCGCGGTGCGTCCGTTGTCGAAGCTGTCCGCGGCGAGCGCAGCCTTGAGGGCAGTCCAGTCGATCCCGTCATGGGACGTAGAGTAGATGATAGGCATCAGAACGGCAGAGGCTGTCCGGGCAGCGACTCGTTGAACACGCGACGAAACTCGCCCTGGATCCGGGCAAGCGCCTTGGCGTCGCTGGCTTCGAAGCGCAACACGATGACCGGNGTCGTNTTCGAGGCCCGCGCGAGCCCGAAGCCGTCGCTGTATTCGACCCGCAGCCCGTCGATGCGAATGATCTCGGCGGCGCCGGGAAAGCTCGCGCGCTCGGCGAGATGCGCAATCATCGCGTGCGCCGACGCNTCGGCGACGGCGACGTTAAGCTCCGGCGTGGAGAGGCTCTCCGGCAGGGCCCGCANCACCTCCGANGCATCGNCATCCTTCGACAGGATTTCGAGAAGCCGGNCCCCCGCGTANAAGCCATCGTCAAATCCGTACCATCGTTCGGCGAAAAAAGTGTGGCCGCTCATTTCACCGGCGAGGAGCGCGCCGGTTTCCTTCATNTTGGCCTTGATCAGCGAGTGCCCCGTNTTCCACAGCAAGGGACGGCCATGATGGCGCTCGATCCACGGCTTGAGNTTGCGGGTCGACTTCACGTCGTAGATCACCATTGCGCCGGGATTGCGCGACAACATGTCGGCCGCGAAAAGCATCAGCTGCCGGTCGGGATAAATGATGCTGCCGTCCTTGGCCACCACACCCAAACGGTCGCCGTCGCCGTCGAAGGCCAGCCCAAGCTCATTGTCCGTTGTCGCGAGGCAGTGAGCCAGATCCTCGAGATTCTTCGGTTGCGAAGGATCCGGATGATGATTCGGAAAATGTCCGTCGACCTCGCAGAAGAGCTCGGTGACGCTGCAGCCCAATCGCCGAAATAAATCCGGCGCGTAGGCTCCCGCGACACCGTTGCCGCAATCGATGGCGATCTTCATCGGCCGCGAGATCCGAATATCGCCGACGATGCGATCGATGTATGCCGGAACGATGTCCGCGGTGCGGATTTGCCCGGCGCCGTGATCGACATCGCCGCATTCGATGCGGGTCTTAAGGCCCTGGATCTCGGCCTCGGCGAGCGTCGTGCCGGCGATCACCATCTTGAGGCCGTTGTAATCGGGCGGATTGTGGCTGCCGGTGACCATGACGCAACATTGGGTGCCGAGGTTCTGCGCTGCGAAGTAGCACATCGGGGTGGTGACCATGCCAATGTCGATCACGCTGGCGCCACTGGAACGAACGCCATCGGCCAGTGCGGCTGCAAGCTCGGGACCGGACAATCGGCCGTCGCGTCCGACGACCAAGGTTTCCCGGCCATGTTTCCGTGCGAGCGAGCCGAGCGCCTGACCAATGTCGCGCACGATCGATCCAGTCAGCGTCTTGCCGACCACGCCGCGGATGTCGTAGGCCTTGAAGATGTCGGCAGGTAAGGGCATCGGAGGTCGACGGCGGCCAGAGTAGGTTGGGACGGGTGGGTGCGAGGCCTTGCGACTCCGCTACGCTGGCCGCCGCCGCGGCTTTAGCGAGTAGCGGGTACGACGTGCGCTTCGGGATGTTTTTGCGCGGCCTCGAAGAATTGTACCAGCCGCAAGGGAAGCCAATCCAAGCGTCCGGGAAAAGGCGCGCTGAGAAAACCCGCGTGACCACCGCCTTCTGGCTGCTCTAGCATGACCGTCGCGCTGACCTCGGCTCGGGACGGCAGCGAAGCGGCGGGAATGAATGGATCGTTTCGGGCGTTGAGCACCAGCGTCGGCACTGCGATGCCGCGCAGCCAAGGCTTGCTGCTTGCGCGCAGCCAATAGTCGTCTGCCCCGTCGAAGCCGTGCAGCGGCGCGGTGACCACGTCGTCGAAGGCGTACATCGAGTCGGCGCGGCGGATCGAAGCTTCGTCGAGCTTACCGGGAAAACGGCGCGCCATCGCCAGCGCCTTCGGCTTGAGCGTCTGCAGAAAATGCATGGTGTAAATGCGGTTCAGGCCTTGTCCGATGGCCACACCCGCAGCGGTCAAATCGAGCGGTGCCGACACCGCCGCCGCGGCATTGATCAACGACGCGGCACGGTCGCCTTCGCGGCCGAGCCAGTTCAGCAGTGCGCTTCCACCGAGCGAAACGCCGACAGCGTAGAGCGCCGCCGACGGCGCCAGCGCATGGATCGCCGAGAGCATCCAGCCGATTTCTGCGTAATCGCCGGAGTGGTAGGCGCGCGGCAGCTGATTGAGCTCACCGCTGCAGCCGCGAAAGTGGGGCACTACACCGTGCCAGCCGATAGTCTGCAAGTGGCGCATCAAGGCACGCGCGTAATGCGACGACGAGTTGCCCTCGAGTCCGTGAAAAAGAACGACCAGCGGAGGCTCGCTCGCCTGCGCAGCCGGCGCATCGAGCCAGTCGAGGTCGATGAAATCTCCGTCGAAGGTTTCCAGGCGTTGGCGGCGGAGCGGCGGTGCCCACCGCTTGAACAATGCCGGATAGATTGTCTGCGCGTGCGCTCCCGCGAGCCACGACGGCGGCCGATAGTCCATGCTCAGGGTTTCAACGCGCGGTCGAGACGCTGGGCGATGGTGCGCAGGATCTTTATTCGCGCGTAGTTCTTATCCTCTGCTTCGACCAGCGTCCACGGCGCGATCTCGGTGCTGGTACGATCGACCATGTCGCAGACGGCGACTTCGTACTGATTCCACTTTTTGCGATTGCGCCAGTCTTCGGCGGTGATCTTGAAGCGCTTGAATGCGGTGTGCTCGCGCGCCCGGAAGCGTCGCAGCTGCTCCGCCTTGCTGATCTGCAGCCAGAACTTGACGACGATCGCGTTGCCGGCTGTGAGCTGTTCCTCGAATTGGTTGATCTCGTTGTAGGAACGCATCCACTCATCGACGGTGCAATAACCTTCCACCCGCTCGACCAGCACCCGACCGTACCAGGAGCGATCGAAAATCACGATCCCGCCGTGCGGCGGAATGTTACGCCAGAAGCGCCACAGATAGGGTTGCGCGCGCTCTTCCTCGGTCGGCGCGGCGACCGGCACGGTGATGTATTGCCGCGCATCGAGCGCGCCGGTGACGCGCCGAATCGCGCCGCCTTTGCCGGCAGCGTCCGAGCCCTCGAAGACAAGGATCAGCGAATGATGCGCGAAGCGCTTGTGGCGCGACAATTTCGCCAGCTTGCCCTGGTACTTCTCCAACTCGCGCTTGTAGTCTTCGCTGGGAAGCTTCTTGGACAAGTCGAGGTCGCGGATCAGCTTGACGTTGTCGAGCACCGAAGGCGGCGTGGGGGCCACGGCATGCTTGAGCGGCGTCTTTCCGGTCGCAGACGGCACCTTGACGATCGACTGCATGGCATCGAGAAGGATCTTGCCCACGGTGAGATTGCGATAGCGCTCGTCGGCGCCCTCGACCACATACCAGGGCGCCTCGCCGGTGGACGTCTCGCGCAGCAAATGCTCCCACAGCGCGTGCGACTTGTTGTAGACGCGATAAGCCTCCCAGTCGGCGGGAGTCACGCGCCAGCGCGTGCGCGGGTCATCCTCCAATGCATTCAATCGCTTCTTTTGCTCTGCCTTGGAAAGATGGATCCAGAATTTGAGCAGCAGAGTGCCTTCGTCGCTGAGCATCTGCTCGTGCTCGCGAATGGCCTGCACGTGCGAATGAAGACGGTCGTCGTCGATCTTGCCGCCCGCGCGCGTTGCTTCGCGCATCGCTTCGTTGTACCAGGCGTTGAGAAAGATTCCGAGCTTGCCCTTGGGCGGAAGCGCGCGCCAATACCTCCACGCCGGAGGTCGCTCCGCCTCCTCGGGCGTGCGAGGACCGAACGCGACGACGCGGATATGACGCGGATCCATCCATTCGGTCAGCTTGTTCGCGGTTTCGCCGCGGCCGCCCGCGTGAACCCCCGAAAGAATGATCAAAACCGGGCCGCGCCTGGTCTGGGAAAGATCGAATTGCGCGTTCAACAACGCCTTGCGCAGCGGCGGCTCCTTGCGCGCATAGATCTGCTTCGAGATCTTGTGACCGATTTCCGCCGATTCGAGCATGGGTCTCTTCGGGGTGTCCTCAGTGCCAGAACGGCTTGGCCTTGGCGAACTTGCGCCAGGCGCGATCGGCGTCGGAAAGGATCGATGCCTCGGCACCGGAGAGCCA
>JGI12635J15846_10004608_pt1 | contig 11884 bp, 11 predicted proteins | sample BlaSpr_A8_OM2_M2_FD_15846 | JGI IMG/M metagenome (IMG submission 15846) | reverse complement strand
TTGCCGATTGTTTGAAAGCGCTTTCTTTGCTTCGTTTCTTTGTCGCTTTGGACAAAGAAATGACGTGCCGCCACGCACAGTGGCTAACAGTGACAAAGAAAACAGCTAACTCAAGCAGACCAAAAACCCTGAAAGCACCAACCCGGGATCGACCCAGACCACTAAGCCCGGCATCGCCTCCCATCGTCTGCTGGCAAAAACCCCGCCTCCACACCCCGCCAAGAGCAAATTCCACCCAGCAAACGCAAGCAAACTCGACCCGTCCACCGGCGCGAGCAAAACCCAAACTCACGAGTTAGCCCTAATAACCCCTTCTGTTCGAGCCATCACAGAGCCTCACTTTCGCCAACAATTCAGGCTACAGAAAGAGGTCCGCAATCATGGCAAGCACCACCGCAACTCAACAACCCATCGTCACCGTGAAGGGCGGCAGGCTGAAGCGCACCTTACTGATCGCGGCGGGTCTTATCGTCTTGCTGGGCGCCGGCGGGGCCGGTGCGTACTACTACCTGCACAGGTCCGGTTCGCATGGCCTGGCGAAAGCTGCCCCTGCCGCGCCGCCGGTGTTTTTCCCGCTGGAGTCGATGACGGTCAATCTTCAATCCGACGACGCCATGCATTACCTGCGGATCGGCTTGACGCTGAAACTACCGGACCAGAAAGCACAAGCCGCGCTGACCGAGCGCATGCCCGAGGTTCGCAGCCACATTCTGATGTTGCTCTCGGCGAAGCGGCCGGACGATCTGGCGGGAATCGACGGCAAGCGCGAGCTCGCGAAGGAGTTGTTGGANACGGTCGAAAAGACGGGCGGCACGGCTGACAATCCGGCGCGTGTCCAGGAAGTCTTGTTCACGGAATTCGTCGTTCAATAATCCGCGCGACAAACCTCGCCTTCAGCCGCAAACGCTAACGCGACCGCCAACGTAACCGCCAACGCGACGCAAGCAAGACCGCAAGCACCAAGCAACCGCGTACAGGAACCAAGGAACACTCATGGGCCACGAAGAGTTCATGTCGCAGGAGGAGGTGGATGCCCTGCTCAAGGGCGTCACCGGGGAAGTCGACGCTGTCGCCGACGACACGCGCCACCACGGCGTACGCCCCTACAACCTCGCGACGCAGGAACGCATCGTCCGGGGCCGGATGCCCGGCCTGGAAATCATCAACGACCGCTTCGCGCGCCTCTTGCGTGTTGGCATCTTCAACTTCATGCGGCGTTCGGCGGAAATCTCCGTCGGTCCGGTGAAGGTGCAGAAGTACAGCGAGTTCACCCGCAACCTGCCAATCCCGACGAACCTGAACCTGGTCCACGTGAAGCCGTTGCGCGGCACATCGCTGTTCGTGTTCGATCCGAACCTGGTGTTCTTTGTCGTCGACAACCTCTTTGGCGGCGACGGCCGTTTCCACACGCGTGTGGAAGGCCGCGAGTTCACGCAGACCGAGCAGCGCATCATCAGCAAGCTGCTGAACCTCGTCTTCGAACACTACGCAGCATCGTGGAAAAGCGTGCGTTCGCTGAACTTCGAATACGTGCGCTCGGAAATGCATACGCAATTCGCGAACGTGGCCACGCCGAACGAGATCGTGATCGTCACGCAGTTTTCTATCGAATTCGGCACGACGGGCGGCACGCTGCACATCTGCATGCCGTATTCGATGATCGAGCCGATCCGCGACATCCTCTCCTCGCCCATTCAAGGCGAAGCGCTCGAAGTGGATCGCCGCTGGATCCGCGTGTTGTCACAGCAAGTGCAGGCGGCCGAAGTGGAACTCACGGTGGATCTGGCGGAGATCGGCACGACCTTCGAAAAGATTCTAAACATGCGAGCAGGCGATGTGCTGCCGATCAATGTGCCCGAAGTGGTCACGGCAAAAGTGGACGGCGTGCCAGTCATGGAATGCGGCTACGGAATTTTCAATGGTCAATACGCGTTGCGCGTCCAGAAGATGATCAGCGCAANCGACACGATGAAGGAAGGTGGATATGAGTGACGTAACTGAACCGGGCACGCTGCCGTCCAATCCGCTCAAGGGCGAGGACTTCGGCATGGACGACTGGGCGAGCGCGCTGGCCGAGCAGAACGGCAATGAAACGCCGGCAACGGGCTCATCGGCGGGATTGTTCCAACCTTTGTCGAAAGTCGAAGCGCCATCCACGCGCAATGACATCGACATGATTCTCGATATCCCCGTGCAGATGACGGTGGAACTCGGACGTACCAAGATCGCGATCCGCAACCTGCTGCAACTGGCGCAGGGTTCGGTGGTGGAGCTCGACGGCCTCGCCGGCGAACCGATGGACGTGCTGGTCAACGGCTGCCTGATCGCGCAGGGCGAAGTGGTGGTGGTCAACGACAAGTTCGGTATCCGCCTCACCGACATCATCACGCCGTCCGAACGCATCAGGAAGTTGAATCGATGAAACGCTTTGCCGTCGCGTTCACGACGCTCGCCGCAGCATTTAGCGCGCACGCCGCCGACATGAACGCCGTCAATCACGCGGCGCAGATTGCTTCGGGCGTCGGCGCGGGCACAGCGGTGCCGTCGCTCGGCGTGGGCGCGGTGTTGCAGACGCTGCTCGGACTGGCGATCGTGATCGCGTTCGTGTTCGGCTGCGCGTGGCTCGCGCGCAAGTTTGGCGTGGCAGGCAGCAAACGCACGGGTCTGGTGAAGGTGATTGGCGGCGCATCGCTTGGAAACAAGGAGCGCGTCTCCGTGGTGGAGATCGGCGATACGTGGCTCGTGCTCGGCGCGGCGCCCGGCAATGTGCGGCTGCTGCACACCATGCCGGCGGGATCGGTGGAACTCAACGGCACGGAAGCCGGCGTCACCCCCGAGGGCCGGACACTGCAAGGCACTTTCGGTCAACGTTTTCGCGATGCCCTCGCCGGTGAAGCGACCAAACGTCTGCAAAAGTTCGCAGGCGGGAGCAAGTAATGCAGGCTCGTTTTTTTGCGCAGTGCGTAAGACTGGTGAAGCTGTTGGTACCTGTCCTGATCGCCGCCCTTCCCTACACCGCTTTCGCCCAAAGCACCGCAGGACTTCCCGCGTTCAACACCAGCCCTGGCCCGAACGGCGGCACGACGTATTCGCTCAGCGTCCAGACGATGCTGCTGCTCACCATGCTGTCGTTCCTGCCGGCCATGGTGCTGATGATGACGAGCTTCACGCGCATCATCATTGTGTTGTCGCTGTTGCGGCAGGCGCTTGGCACGGCCAGCACGCCGCCCAACCAGGTGCTCGTCGGTCTCGCGCTGTTTCTCTCGCTGTTCGTGATGTCGCCTGTGCTTGATCGTGCCTATAACGACGCGTACAAGCCGTTCTCCGACGGCACGATCACGATGGACCAGGCCATGACGCGCGGCGTCGCGCCGTTCAAGCAGTTCATGCTGCGCCAGACCCGCGAAGCCGATCTCGCGCTGTTCGCCCGGATCTCCAAGGCGGCGCCGATGAACGGTCCCGAAGACGTGCCGCTCTCGCTGCTGGTGCCGTCGTTCGTGACGAGCGAGCTCAAGACCGGCTTCCAGATCGGCTTCACCATCTTCATTCCGTTTCTCATCATCGATATGGTGGTGGCAAGCGTGCTGATGTCGATGGGCATGATGATGGTCTCGCCCACCACCATCTCGCTGCCGTTCAAGCTGATGCTGTTTGTGCTCGTCGATGGCTGGCAGTTGCTGATCGGCTCGCTGGCGCAGAGCTTCGTATCCTAGAGCAGAGACAGAGACTGAGACCTACACGATGACACCCGAATCCGTCATGTCGATCGCGCACCAGGCCATGTACGTGGCGCTGTTGCTCGCGGCTCCGCTGTTGCTCGTTGCGCTGGTAGTCGGCCTGGTCGTGAGCCTGTTCCAGGCCGCCACGCAGATCAACGAAAGCACGCTCTCGTTCATTCCGAAACTGCTCGCGGTGGCGCTCACGCTCGTGATCGCCGGGCCGTGGATGCTGGAAACGCTGCTCGATTACATGCGCCACGTTTTCACCATCACGCCCGCCATCACCGGCTGACGATGTTCTCCGTCACTTACGCGCAGCTCAATGTCTGGCTGACGTCGTTCCTCTGGCCGTTCACACGCATTCTCGCGTTGATCGCGACCGCGCCGATGCTCGGCCACCAGGCCATTCCGATTCGCGTCAAAGTGGCGCTCGCGGGGTTCATGGCGCTGATCGTGGCGCCGACTATCGGCGCGGTGCCGCAAGTGACCGTGTTTTCCGCCGATGGCGTGCTGATCCTCGTCAATCAGTTCATGATCGGCGCGGCGCTAGGCATGACAATGCAGATTGCGTTCGCCACCATCGATGCCGCCGGGGAGTTCATCGGCATGCAAATGGGGCTTGGTTTTGCGATGCTTTACGACCCGCGTCAAGGCGGGAATTCGGTGGTGATATCGCGGTATCTGAACACCATCGCGATGCTCGCTTTCCTCGTCTTCGACGGCCATCTGCAAATGATCAGCGCCCTCGTGCAGACGTTTCAAAACGTGCCGGTGAGCGCGAACGTGCTGGGTGCGGCCGTGCATGCACGCGGCTGGCAGACTATCGCGGCGTATGGCGTGAGCGTGTTTTCGACGGGTTTGCTGCTGTCGCTGCCGGTGGTGGCCGCCTTGCTGATCGCCAACCTGTCGCTCGGGATCCTGAATCGCGCGGCGCCGCAGATCGGGATTTTCCAGGTAGGCTTTCCGGTCACCATGCTGGTCGGGTTCCTGCTCATTCAACTGATGCTCCCCAACCTGATCCCGTTCTTTCAACGCATCTTCGAGAACGGTATCGACGAGATGGGGCGCGTCGCGGCGGCAATGTAGCAGGCGGCCGACAGGTAACAATTCAACCTCACGCGCTTGGCGGTTCCGTCGCGCGGCTATCATCCCAGTGTTGCTCCTCTGTGACTTCCCCATCCCGACAGGTCACGTGCTCCGCCCATGAACCTCGACTATTTCACCCTCGAACACTTGCGCCAGAACCATCCGGCCTGGCGCCTCCTGCGATCCGATCACGCGCCCGTTATAGCAAGCTTCCTGCAACGGACTTTCATTGCGCCTAACGTACGGGTCATGCCGCAGGCTGAGCTAGCCGAGGCGCTGGAAGACGAATTATTCGGCTTGCGCGAACAATTGGGAACCGCTGCCTTCCCGAAAACCGCGCAGGGTTATCTGGACGACTGGGCTGCCAACGACAAAGGCTGGCTGCGCAAGTTCTATCCTCAAGGTTCGGACGAACCGCACTTTGATCTCACCCCTGCCACCGAAAAAGCCATCGCGTGGCTCGGGACGCTGATCGAACGCAGTTTTGTCGGCACCGAATCCCGGCTGCTCACCTTGTTCGAATTGCTCAAGCAAATGAGCGAAGGAAGCGAAAGCGATCCGCAGACCCGGATCGCGGAGTTGGAGAAACGGCGCAATGACATCGACGCCGAAATCGCCCGCGCGCTGACAGGCGATATTGCGCTCCTCGATGCCACCGAACTGAAAGACCGGTTTCAGCAATTCATCGCGTTAGCGCGCGAACTCTTGACCGATTTTCGAGAAGTAGAGCAGAATTTTCGAGGCTTGGACCGGCGCGTGCGCGAGCGCATTGCGTTATGGGACGGTGCCAAGGGTGCGCTGCTAGAGGAAATCCTCGGCGAGCGGGACGCGATTTCCGACTCCGATCAAGGGCGAAGTTTCCGCGCCTTTTGGGATTTCCTGATGTCAAGCAGCAGGCAGGAAGAGTTGTCGGTGCTGCTCGAACGTGTGCTGGCGCTGCCGCCCGTCGCAGAACTTAAACCGGATGGCCGCACTCGCCGGGTACATTACGACTGGTTGGAAGCCGGCGAGCATACGCAGCGAACGGTGGCCACGCTTTCGCAGCAGTTGCGACGGTTTCTCGACGATCAGGCGTGGCTGGAAAACCGCCGCATCATGGACATACTGCGTGACGTGGAGATGCATGCGCTGGCTGTGCGAGAGCAACCGCCAGCGGGTCCGATAATGAATATCGCCGACACCGCTGCGGACATCGAGCTGCCGATGGAAAGACCACTGCACGTCCCGTCTTTCAAACCCCGCATTGCTGATATCGCACTGGAAACCGGCGACACCGACGTGGATGCCGCCGCGCTTTATTCCCAGGTCGTGATCGATCGAGAAAAGCTTGCGTGGCATATCCGTCACGTCTTGCAGGATCGCTCTCAAGTGACGTTGCGTGAACTATGCGACATGCGGCCGCTTCAACATGGTTTGGCGGAACTGGTGGCCTATTTGCAACTCGGCAGCGATTCCTTCACGACAGTGGTGGATGAAAAAGTGGACGACGTCGTGGTCTGGCAAAGCGAGGGGCCAAGCGGCCAGCCACAAACGCGGCAAGCCCGCTTTCCGCGTGTCATTTTTGTGAGGTGAGTATGCCGGATCAAGATTCAGAAATAGGGATAACCTCCGCCGCCGATCTATCCAGCGTGGTTATTCCGCTGCTCAAAGGCGTCTGTTACAGNGACGGCGATGCCAGCCTTTGGAACGCNCTGCTCGAACTGCAAGCCCGTGTGCGCGACTATGTTTCCGTNCTGGGTCTCGCGCTGGTGCTGGACGAAGCAGAGGGGTATGCGTTTTTGCGCGCGCGTCCGGAGGAAGACGAGGCAGACGATGCNCCCAAACTGCCGCGTCTTGTCGCGCGGCGACCGCTGTCGTTCCCGGTCAGTCTGCTGCTCGCGTTGCTCAGAAAAAAGCTTGCCGAGTCTGACGCCGGTGGTGGAGATACTCGCCTCATACTCACGCGCGAACAGATCACCGAGTTGATGCGGGTATTTCTGCCCGCCGGCAGCAACGAAGCGAGAGTGGTCGATCAGATTGAGACGCATATCAACAAAATTGTCGAACTGGGATTTCTGCGACGGCTCAAACCGGGACCGGGCAAGCAAGAAGGGCCGGCGGCGTTCGAGGTGCAGCGCATCCTGAAGGCGTTCGTGGACGCTCAATGGCTTGCCGATTTCGATGCACGGCTCGCCGCCTACCGCGCTCAGCTCAATGTAACTGTGGCGGGAGACGCGCATGACTGACATGCAACTGCCGGGGCTCGACTTCGTGGCCGACGACGCGCTGTCGGGCTTCCGCCTTCAACAGCTGGAGGTCTACAACTGGGGGACGTTCGACGCTCGCGTATGGGTGCTCAATCCGCACGGCGAGAACGCCCTCCTGACTGGCGATATCGGCTCCGGTAAATCGACGCTGGTCGATGCGGTCACCACCCTTCTTGTTCCGGCGCACCGCATTGCCTACAACAAGGCCGCCGGCGCGGACAGCAAGGAAAGGTCGCTTCGTTCCTACGTGCTCGGCCACTACAAATCCGAGCGCAACGAGACGACCGGCAACGCGAAGCCCGTTGCTCTGCGAGATCACAACAACTACTCCGTCATTTTGGGCTCCTTTCATAACGCCGGGTATGACCAGACCGTCACGCTCGCGCAGGTCTTCTGGATGAAAGAGCCACACGGCCAGCCCGCACGGCTTTTCGTCTGCGCCGAGCGCGCATTGTCGATTGCCGCGGACTTCGCGAACTTCGGCACGGATATCCCGGCACTGCGCAAGAAGCTGCGCGGCCTCGGAACAGAAGTATTCGATAGTTTCCCTCCCTACGGCGCATGGTTCCGACGCCGCTTTGGCATTGAAAACGAACAGGCGCTGGAACTGTTCCATCAGACCGTATCGATGAAGTCCGTGGGTAATCTCACCGATTTCGTTCGCAGCCATATGCTCGAGCCCTTCGAGGTCGCGCCACGCATTACCGCCTTGATTGGCCATTTTGACGACTTGAACCGTGCGCATGAAGCAGTGCTGAAAGCCAAGCGACAAATGGAGCGTCTTGCGCCGCTCACCGACGACTGCGAGCGATACGCAAAGCTAACGCAGCAAGTGGAAATACTTCGCGCATGCCGTGAGGCGCTCCGGTACTACGCCGCTGGCCTGAAACTCGGCTTGCTTGATAAACGCATCGCGGGGCTGAACGCGGACTGGGAACGTCAAGACAGCCAGGTCAAACGCCTCGAAGGCTTGCGCGACAACCAGCGTGTCGAAGAGAGCGAACTCAAGCGCAACATCGCCGAGAACGGAGGGGACCGTTTAGAGCGGCTTGACGCTGAAATACGCAAAAAGGACCTCGAATGCGAAACCCGCAAACGCAAGGCGCAGCATTACGCCGAACTGGTGCGTGCTGTCGGTGAACACCCGGTCGGAGACGAAGCGGCATTTCAGGCGCTCCGGCAACGCCTGTCCGACATGGCCGAGTCTGCTCAGGAAGCGGACGTTCGCTATCAGAACGATGTGACCGAGCACGGCGTAAGCCTACGTCAAGGGAAACAGGAACACGATGCGTTATTAGCAGAAGTCGGCAGTCTGAAAAGCCGTCGAAGCAACATTCCCGCGGAACAAGTCGCCATGCGCGCCGCATTGTGCAGGGCGCTTGATCTGTCTGAGTCGGAAATCTCGTTCGCTGGCGAACTGCTCCAGGTACGGGAGGACGAACGCGATTGGGAGGGCGCGGCGGAACGGATGTTGCGCAGCTTCGGTCTGTCATTGCTGGTCCCGGACGCGCATTACGCGGCGGTCGCGGATTGGGTGGACCAAACGCACCTCAGAGGACGGCTTGTGTTCTTCCGCATCCGATCGGGCGTTCGCCGTGACCTGCCTGTGCTGCAAGCTGACTCCCTCGCCCGTAAGCTTGCGATCAAGCCGGACTCGCCGTTCTACGACTGGCTCGAACGCGAGGTAGCGCACCGCTTCGACGTCGTTTGCTGCAGCACCCAAGAGCAGTTCCGCCGAGAGATGCGTGCGATCACGCGAGCGGGCCAGATCAAGGCGCCGGGTGAGCGCCATGAAAAGGACGACCGTCATCGTCTGGACGATCGCAGCCGATACGTACTGGGATGGACCAACGAGGCCAAGATCGCAGCCCTTGAAGCAAAAGCGCAGCAGTTAGCCACTCAACTGGGTGAACTGGGGAGTCTTGTCTCCAGGATTCTGTCCGATCAAAAGGCCTGCAAGCTTCGCCTGACTGTACTTTTGAGGTTGGAGGAGCATGCCGACTTCCGTGAACTCGACTGGAATTCGCTCGCGGTGGAGGTGGCTCGATTGCGCGATGAAAAGCAGCAGCTCGAGTCGGCCTCAGATGTGCTTGCGCAACTGACAGCCAGGTTGAGCGAAGTCAGCGCGGCGCTGAAGAGCACAGAAAACCAACTCGACGAGCACAAGGACGCGCGCTCCCGAACGGGGGAAAAGCAAAGCATTGCCGAAGAATTGCGCGCGCAAACTCTCGCCATTCTGGGTGATCCCGGCTACGAAACCCACACGGCTTATTTCGAACAACTGGACTCGACCTGGCGCGACGTAATTGGCAAACAACAGCTCACGGTTGAATCCTGCGATAACCGCGAAAGTGACCTGCGCAAATTTCTGCAGGACACCATTGATGCCGAAGACAAGAAAGTCTCGCGTCAGCGCGACAAAATCATCGACGCAATGCGCGCCTACAATCTTGCTTTTCCGCTGGAAACGCAGGAAGTGGACGTTGCCATCGAGTCGGCTGGTGAATATCGCATGATGCTCGACACGCTAAAGGGCGATGATTTGCCTCGGTTCGAAAGTCGCTTCAAGGACTTGCTGAACGAAAACACAATTCGGGAAGTCGCCAATTTCCAGTCGCAGCTGGCGCGAGAGCGCGAGACGATCAAGGAGCGCATTGCGCGTATCAACGAGTCGCTCACGCAGATCGACTACAACACGGGGCGCTACATCGTGCTCGAAGCGCTATCGACGCCCGATGCGGACATCCGTGACTTTCAAACCGAGTTGCGTTCATGCACCGAGGGCACTCTGACAGGCTCAGACGATGCCCAATATTCGGAGGCCAAATTTCTACAGGTCAAACGGATCATTGAGCGCTTTCGCGGACGCGAGGGACTGGGCGAGCAGGATCGGCGCTGGACGGCCAAGGTCACCGACGTGCGGAGCTGGTTCGTATTCGCCGCCAGCGAGCGTTGGCGGGAGGACGATACCGAACATGAGCATTACTCCGATTCCGGCGGCAAGTCAGGTGGTCAGAAAGAGAAACTGGCTTACACCATTCTCGCGGCGAGTCTCGCTTACCAGTTTGGCCTTGAATGGGGCGCCGTGCGGTCCCGATCGTTCCGCTTCGTGGTTATCGACGAAGCGTTCGGCCGTGGTTCGGACGAGTCCGCGCAATATGGGCTGCGCCTCTTTGCGCAGCTCAATCTGCAACTGCTGATCGTGACCCCCTTGCAGAAGATCCACATCATCGAACCTTTCGTTGCGAGCGTGGGTTTCGTCGACAATAAGGAAGGGCGGGAGTCGAAATTGCGCAATCTTTCGATCGAAGAGTACCGCGAGGAAAAAGCGAGGAAGCGCCCATGAGCTGGACCACGCCAGGCGATCTGCGCAAGCAGGTCATGCGGCTTTGGGAACGGGGAGAGTTGCTCGGCAGCGTGGCTACGGGCGAGTCGCTTTTTCCCAGACGTCTCTCGCTCAGAGGACCGTCATCGACCGAGATTGCCGATCGCTTCGAGGACATCCGGCAATGGATCGGCGAACTTCGGGCGATGCCCCACTGCCGGGTGGAGATGAGGGAGTTCAGGCATCGGGTATTCGGTGCAAATGCGTTGCCCGAGGCTGTATGGCTCGATACGGTCGAGGATGCAGCGGCCTTTATCGGCAAGCAACGAGAAACCGCCCGTTTCGTGGCATTGCTGGAGATGACGCGCAAGCGGGAAGCGCGCCTGGTGGCATGGCTCGCCGGGCGGCCGCTACGCGCGCTNGAGGTTGCCGACGTATGGGGCAGACTGCTNGACATCTGTGCCTGGTTCCAGGCTCATCCGCGTCCCGNCGTGTATCTCCGGCAGGTAGACATCCCGGATGTTCACAGCAAGTTCATCGANGGTCATCGCGGTGTGCTTGCGGAGTTGCTCGATCGCGTCTTGATNCCGGAGGCGATCGACCCCTCGCGTTCCGGCGTGAATCAATTCGCAAGCCGGTTTGGCTTGCGCGAGAAGCCGTTGCGCATCCGCTTTCGGATACTTGACGCGGATAAGGCGTTGTTCCGGACTACNCACGTCACGCAAGACATTACGCTCGATGCCGCGAGCTTCATCGAACTCAATCCCNATGTCCGCCGGATTTTTATCACCGAAAACGAAATCAACTTTTTGNCCTTTCCGCCGGTTAAGGACAGCATGGTCATCTTCGGTGCGGGATACGGCTTCGAGATGCTGGCCAACGCNAGGTGGCTTTCAAGTCGCCGGATTTATTATTGGGGCGATATCGACACCCACGGCTTCGCAATCCTCGATCAACTGCGTAGCCGGTTCGATCATGCGGAGTCGCTACTGATGGACCGTGAGACGTTGCTGGCGTTTGCGTCGCAATGGGATCGTGAGGAACAGCAAACGCTTCGCGACCTGCCAAGACTCAACGCGCAAGAGCAAGCGCTATTTAACGACTTGCGGGATAACCGCCTGCGCAAGAATCTGCGCCTCGAGCAGGAGAGGATTGGCTTCGGGTGGGTCGAGGCCGCGTTGGCTGCGCTGGCATAATCTGGGGGATGTCTCAGCGCATTGCGCGATCCTCGCTGAGTTGCCGGCGAAATGGACGCGGATTCGGCCTTCGATCAAGGATGGCGACAGAAGCGCGCGGGGGCATTCAATCAGCCAGCTCGTACGCGGTGCTACGTCCACCCGATACCGACCTCCGCAGAACCCCCAGCGCCACCAGTTCGCCGATGTCGCGCAAGGCGGTATCCGGCGAACACTTCGCGATCGCTGCCCACTTGCTGGTGGTCAGCTTGCCGTCGAAACCATCCAGCAGCCGGTTCAGCAGCTTGATCTGCCGCTCGTTGAACGGCGCGG
>JGI12635J15846_10004607_pt1 | contig 11884 bp, 12 predicted proteins | sample BlaSpr_A8_OM2_M2_FD_15846 | JGI IMG/M metagenome (IMG submission 15846) | reverse complement strand
CGAAAGTGCGCGGGCTCACGCCCGCTTCTGCGATTACTGGCAACGTATTCTCCTGATCCCTCTCTGGGTTCGTATTTGAATCGCGACGATCAGGACACCGTTACCGTGACGGCGAGAGAGGACCCGAGCGGAGCGGGCCGGCACAGCCGGCCGAGGGCACCAGTCTACGAGGTCGGCACTCCCAGCGTCCTTCACTCACGATGTTCGAGATCAAATGAACGTCCTGGTGACTGCTGGAACCGTGTGATCGCCGGCAGGTTGCCCGGTTTCGGCGGCCCGGAGGTTAGAGACTTCAAGAGCATCGCCCAGTCGTGGCTCAAAGCGCGCAAGCTCAACGGCGCTTGATCCCCCTGCCTCTCCCGTTTAAGTTCAGCCGCCAGTTCGCCTCAGGATGCCTGCTGACCCCTGATCACAAGGATGGCAAGATCACGTTCGAGCAATCCTTCGAGGAGAAGTACCCCAGATGACCAGGCTCGTCGATCGGTACGGCAGGACCGGCGCCGCCGCCATCACCAGCGCGATCTGGGCCCTCCCGATGGCGGCCTGGGCGGGATCCTTCGACCTCTCGCCGATCGACCAAACCGCCTATCCGAGGGTGGCGCTGGCGATCGGTCTCGTAATGCTGGTCGCCTGGTTTGCCCTGCTCGTGTGGATCGCCAAGACCCCGGTCGCGCCGCGCCAGCGCCGCCTGGACCTCACCCAGATGTCCCAATCGGAGAAGCGCTGGACACTGGCACTGATCGCATTCAGCGCGGGCCTGATCGGCTGGCTCAATGCCGCCGCCACGGTTGACTGGGGGCCCGTCGGGCCGGCTCTCACCTCAGGCAAAGTCGGGCCGATCTTGTTCGTCGCGGCCCTAGCGGTCTTTCTCGGCGCGATGCTCGCCGGGATCGCGGTCAGCTGGCGGAAGTCCCGGCGCGCGTATGTCGAGCGGACGGGCGCCGGCACGCCCTCGGCTTAGGCGCAGCTCCGCGAGGGCCCTCCCTCCTCCACCAGGCCGTCCCTCCCCCGCCGGCCAACCTGATTCAGCGTACCGGCGGTGTCAATCCTGCCTGTTAAGACCTGCCGCCCCCTGACCAGCTCCTTCCTGACCCGGGCCCCCGCCCCTGGAATAGTTGCTTGCGCAAGCAAGTATCACTCATCAGGAAATTTCTTTCAGGAGGACCACATGGTCAAATACGAAATCGATCAAGCGCACACGCATCTCGGCTTTACGGCCAAGCACCTCGCGGTGTCGACCGTTCGCGGACGATTCAACAAATTCGAGGGCGGTTTCGAGGGCCCCGACGACGACTACACCAAGGCTCGCGGCGAGGTCAAAGTTGAAGTCAACAGCCTCGAGTCGCGAAGCGATCAGCGCGACAACCACCTTCGCAGCGCGGATTTCTTCGACGCCGACAAGTACCCCTACATCACGTACAAGCTCACGAGCATCGAGCCCATCGACGAGGAGAACTTCCGCGTGATCGGCGAGCTGACCGTCAAGGACGTGACCAAGCCGCTGACCCTGGAGGCGACCATCGAAGGTCGGCTGCCCGACCCCTTCGGTGGAAAGGAGCGCGTCGGCATCAGTGCTCGGGGCCAGCTCAACCGCAAGGACTGGGGCCTCAACTGGGATGGACTCGCCGGCACCGTGCCCTTCGCAAGCAACACCATCAAGCTCGAGGTCGACGCTGAAATCGTGGTCAAGGTCGCAGAGCTCGCGCAGGCACAGTAACGGCAAGGACGAGGGGGGACTGAAATAGTCCTCCCTCGTCCTTCTATATGTGTGGACCAATGAATAGGATTACCCCCGTGGCAAAGCTAAGCGGCGCCAAAGCCGTCCAGCTATGGGAAGGCATCTCCCGCGCCCACACCTCGATGACGGTCGCGATCGAGAAGGAAATGCTCCCCAAGACGGGCATTAACCTCGGCTGGTACGAGGTCCTGGCCCACCTGCACCAAGCACCCAACGCGATGCTGCGCTTCCAGGACCTCGCGCGCATCGAGGGCATCACTGACAGCGGCGCCTCGCGCCGCCTGAACCAGATGATCAAAGCCGGCCTGATCGATCGCCACTCCTGCCCGACCGATCGCCGCGGCGTCTATGCCCACCTCACCGACCAGGGCCGCGCGGCCTACGAAAAGGCGCACGCCGTCTTCCTGCACAGCCTCGACCGCAACCTGGGCACGCTCCTCGAGCCCGGCGAGGCCGAGGCAGTCAGCGCAGCTCTAAGCCGCCTGGCAGTGGAGAACTAAGAGCCCGCTTCGGCCTTGCGAGCAAGGTTCGCCAGCAAGATCCCGAACTCTTTCGAAACCTGCGGGCCCAGCATGCCCTGCATGACCGGCCCCAGCGGCCCTTTTACCTCGACCATCTGGCTGATACGGGTTTTCCCGGCCGCCCCCGGCTCGACCCGGCAGTTGAACCGAAACCGCGTCAACGGAACTACCGAAGTCTCCAGGGCGAAGAACCGTCCCGGCTGAACCTCGGCCAGCGTCATCTTGTGATGCTGCCCGGCCTTCGTGTTCATGATCCCCCGGCTGCCCTGCACGAAGCCGCCGGTCCAGTCCATCGTCGACACGTTTGGGTTCCAGTCGCCCCATGTGGACATGTCCGACCAGACCTTCCAGACCTTCTCCGGCGAAGCTGTGGTTTCCACCGACGTTCCGTACTCAGCCATGCATCACCCCAAATTCAAACCGAGTAAGCCCAACAGGACGACATTTATAGTCCCGATGTGACCTCCGCCGCTCGCCCACTCGGCTACGGAATCGACTTCGGCACCAGCAACAGTGCGGTGTCCATCGCCTACGCGGATCGTGTGGAGGTCGTTCGGCTGGGCGCATCGCGAGCAGCGATGACCCTCCCCTCCTTCGTGTACCTCCATCGCGCCGGCCGCCGTTCCGCGGGCGATGAGGCCGTCAAGACCTTCCTCAAGTCGGGCCACGAGAAGACCGACTGCTGGAAATGCCCGCTCGCGCCTTACGGGTGGGACACCGACTGCCGCCAGTACCGCAAGGGCGGCGGCTGCAGCGACGCGAGGCTTCTGTCAGGCGTGAAGCACGAGCTTGCGAAGCTCGGTTTCAACGGCACCAACAGCTGGGCCACCGATTTCAGTGTTGGCACGCTCGTCAGCGTCGTGCTCAAACGCCTGAAAGCGGAAGCCGACCAAGAAGCGAACGAAACCGTCACAAGAGTCGTGCTCGGCCATCCTGTCGTCTTCGCCGGCGCGGATCCGGACGATCGCCAGGCCGCCGACAGCGAAGCCTTCCGAAGGCTCGAGGATGCCGCCCGCGGCGCCGGCTTCGAGCACATAGCGTTCCTTCCCGAGCCAACCGCCGCCGTCATCGGCGAGGCAACCCACCACGGAGTCGAGATAGCAGTGGACTTCGGTGGGGGAACATTCGACGTCGCGGTCATGGACTCGCGCAGCGGCGAGCCCCGGATCACCGGCACCGCCGGAGTCGCGGTCGGCGGCGAGATCCTGGACGGAGTTCTCTTCGAGACCAGCGTCGGACCGGTGCTCGGACTCGATGTACTGCCGAGCTGGCTCTTCAATGAGCTGCGCACGTCCAGCTCTGTGCGCCTCCTGATGGCCGACCCCGGCATCCCCTCGATCCTGGCCCGCATCGGCGGCACCCAAGCGGAGCTCGTCAATGCTCTGCTCTACGACGGCCACGCCTACGACTTCTACAAAGCGATCGAACTGGCGAAGATCGCTCTCTCCAGCTCAGAGGAGACGGAGCTGCGATTCCCTCCGCTCGGCCTTGCTGTCACGCTGCGGCGCTCAGCCTTCGAGGCGATGATCCGGCCCGAGCTCGACCTGGTCCGCGACGCGATCGCTCGCGCCCTCACCACCGCTAACGTGAACCCAGCCGAAGTCGGCCGCGTGCTGCTCACCGGCGGCTCGGCCTACATCCCCGCCTTTCGAGCGGACCTTGCGTCCACCTTCGGCCCCGAACGTCTGGAGCAGCGAGATGCCTTCACCGCAGTAGTCCACGGCCTGGGAGTGCGCGCTCAGCAACTATGGACTGAGCCGGCAGCCCTTAACAGGCAGGATTGACACGAGCGATACGCTGGAGCAGGTTGGCCGGCGGGGGAGGGACGGCCAGGTGGAGGAGGGAGGGCCCACGGTGAGATGTGCCCAAACGAAAATCTCCGCTTCCCGGATGATGGGCCGACCGCAAAACTACCCCTCCGCCGGCTTGAAACTCCCCGCCACCACCACCGGCGGCGCCTTCTCCTTCGACCAGTTGAGCCCGACGATCACCCCCATCAGCAGAACCGTCCCCACGATCTGCAGCCCATACAGCGGCTGATTGAATCCCCACGGCGGAGGCGCCGACGCGATCAGCGTGGCCGCCACCGGGTAAGCCATCTCAGCAATCGTTGCGAGCGAAGCCGGTGTCTTAGACAGGGCCCGGTAGTACAGAAGCAGCGCCAGCAGCCCGGGAACGATCGCGATCGCGAGCAGGTTGGGCACGAAGTCGCTCAAACGGTAGTGGCTGAAGCCGCCCACGCCGCTCTGCGCCAGGACCACCACCACGAGCACCGGGAACGCGAGCGTGAACCGCAGGGCGGTCATGCTCCAGAAGGAAATCGAACCCAGGGCAAACCGACCAAGCACCGTCCCCGAACCCCACAGCGCAGCCGCCCCCAGCGCGAGCAGCCCCACCTCGAGCCGCCCGTTGCGCAGCGCCGACACCGGCGACAGCGGGTCGGAAGCGAACAGCACCATGTAGACGGCGGCAAGAGCAATAACCGCCAAAGGCCAGAACCACGGCCGCCGCCGCTCCCCGAGCACGATCCACGCCAGCACGATCGCGATCAGCGGCTGGGTCTGCTGCAGCACAAACGTCTCGGCGAACAGCTGGTGCTGCGCCGCGATCGAGAACGACGCAGTGAACAGGATGGTCGCCAGCGCCTGAGCACCGGCCGCGATGATCAAAACCGCCAGCCATCCCCGCGCTCCAAGAAACGAAAGCTCCGCCCGGTTGCGCCAGAGCACCGGAACCAGGAACAGCATCACCAGTCCGTCCTCGGCAACCACGATCTCGGGCGAGCTCAGGTGCTGGACCAGCTGGTTGCGGAAGTAGGCGTCCGACGCCCACAAAGTCGCCGCGACGGCGACCAAAATCACTGAGAACCGATCGACGCCCAACCGCGAAGGCGCAGCGGTAGCGGTCTTCATGCTCCCCATCGAATCAACTTCAACCCCAATCGTCCCTGATAGCTTCCCTAGGCGAGCACTTCGTCTTCGGCGACCATCGTCTCCAGAGCGACCTCGGGGTGCTGAAGCACGTAGATCTCCTCGGGACGCTCATGGCCCTCGAGCCGGCGCTTGCCGATGCCGACGAGCCGCACGTCGTCGCGCAGGATGTCCGCCACGATCGAGTACGTGCTCTCAGAAACAAGGACCTGGCCGCCCACCGCGCGGCGCCGCAGCTTCGCGCAGCGATTGACCGCGGGCGATCGATAGTCGCGGTCCTGGGCATCCGCCTCGCCGGTCAACACGGCCATCCTCACACTGATCCGGATCTCGTCGCGCCACGGCTCCGTGAGCAAAGCCCTCTGCGCGTCCAGCGCGGCGACGACGGCATCCGTCGCGCGCAGGAAGACCGCGAAAAAGCTGTCGCCCTCGCCCCGCTCCTTCAAGACTATCCCGCCGTTTGATTCGATCGCAGCGGTCAGCAGCTGGTCGTGCCGCCGCATCACCGAGTACATCTGCGCGCGCCCCTGGATCCAGAGCGCGGTCGACTCCACGACATCGGTCATCAGGAACGTGACGATCCCGTCCGGGAGAGTGCTCGCCGTCTCCACGCCGATCGGGGTCGGAGGACGCGAGCCTCGCGCGGCATCCGCAGCATCCGAGCCCGACTTGGCGCCGATTCGTGCGGCGACCACCACGTACTCGTCGATCGTGTTGGAGCGCCGGAAGAAGTGCACGTTGTAGGACGGCTGCACGCTCCACACGACAAAGTCGGAAGCAAACTCGCCCTCGCGACACACCTCCGGCGCGGCCGCCAGCAACCTGCCCAACTTCACAACCGAGAGCTCCTCGAGGGTGAGCTCGCGCTTCACCTCCTCGCTGGTGAGCCGGCGATTTTCCTGGTCCGCAGTCACCGCCATGCGCACCACCTGGACGAAATTCTCGAGATCAACCTGGGTGTCGCGACAGCGATGCAGCTGCTCGACGCTGAGCGCGACCAACGCCCCGGCGTCCGCGGACCCGTTGTGTCCGTTGCTTTCGGGTAGCGGTCCGAACATAGCGACCACGCGTTCAAAGCTGTCCTCGACCGCGAGCTCCCGCGTGACCTTCTGATAAACGTCTCCCACCGCGGGCCACGTCCCGGTGGCCACAAAGTAATGAGCCACCGCCTGCTCGTAGAGCCAGGAAGACCCGCCGAGCGCCAGGTCGAGGTTCAGCGCCACCTGCAGGAAGTCCACCGTCGTTCGGTAGAGCTCTTGAACGAAGCTCAGGGAACCCGTGCCGGCAACCCTGATCTCGCGATCCAGGCCGAGCGACGGGTTGTGCTTGGCGGTTCCGTCGGCATAGCTGAACGCCTCGACGACCACCAGGTCTCCGTGGTTGCGGAGCTTCATGCGTGTCTGCGAAACACGCGGTCCTGGCCCCGTCAGGCTGGCGCTGTCGGCCACGTGAACGTGGCCACCGGGGCCCCAGGCCTTTTGGATCGGCGTCCGCAGGTGGGATACGAGCGAGTAGCAGCGCTGGATGAACGCCAGCGCCTCTTTGCCCGGGGCCGTGTCGTACCCGTCCTGGCGCACTGCGCGCAGGTCAGCCTCCCAGGCGGCGGTGATCGCACCCCTCAAGCCAACGATGCCTGGCTGCACCGCTTATTTCCTTCCGGCCCGGTCGAAATTCCTCCCCGTCCCCAGGTCCGGCTGCAAAGAGTAGCCCCCAAAGCGGCCGCAGAAACCACCTTTAGAGCCGCGTAGCTCAAACTTTCCGAAGTGACCTTCGACCCCGCGATCGAAGCCCCGGTCAGGAAGCAAACGTCTGTGCGGCGACCTCGAGTAGCCGCGGACCGGGGATCAGGCGGCCCTCGCCGAGCCCGAAGCGTAATCAACATGATCGCCGCGTTAGTCGTGAGCGCCGCCGTGCTCTACGCCGCTTTCGCCGGCGCCGGGCCGCTCCCCGCGCTCGGCCCCGCCTTCAACCCTGTGACCGGGGCGTGGACGATGGCCGCCGACGCCGCCATCGGCAGCCAGACCCTGCGCCTCGCCGGGCTCGAGAAGCCGGTCAACGTGACCCTCGAGGCCGATGGCACCAGCCACATCGTGGCGCAGACCGACCACGACCTCTTTCTCGCCACGGGCTACATGCATGCGCGGTTCCGGCTGTTCCAGATGGACCTGTTGCGCCGGCAGGGCGAGGGGCGATTGTCGGAGGTCGTGGGCAAGGCGGCTCTCGACAGCGACCGCTTCGAGCTGCAGCTGGGTTTGCTCCGCACGGCTCAGGCGGAGTGGAACGCGGCCTCCCAGCGATCGCGCGACGCCGGCGTCGCGTACGCGCAGGGCGTGAACGACCGGATCAGCGAGGCCGAAACCAACCATCAGCTGCCTGCGATGTTCGCGCTGCTCGGCTATCAGCCCAAACCGTGGACGCCCATCGACTCGCTGATCGTCAAGGGCGATATGACCCAGACCCTCAACTTCACCGACACACCGCTGGTGATGGCCCTGCTCGAGAAGTCGCTCGGTGCAGACCTGACGTCGCAGTGGTTCACCACCCTTCCGCCGAATCCTCAGTCTCCTTATGACCCGGGCCCGTACCCGCCCGCGGTCGCGCCGGCCCCGATCGCGGCGGTATCCCATGTCACCGACTCGGAAGCCGTGGCCGCGGCGGATGTCTATCAACGCCTCGCTTCGCTGCCGGCGGGCCTCATCGCCACCGGAGGGGACAGCAACAACTGGGCCGTCGCGGGATCCCGCAGCACGAGCGGCGGGGCGCTCATGGCGGGCGATCCTCACCTTCACCTGACCCTCCCCGCGATCTGGTACCAGCTCACCTGGGACTCGCCGAGCTATCACGTCAGCGGCGTGAGCATCCCGGGCACCCCCGCGATCCTCATAGGCCACAACCAGCACATCTCCTGGAGCCTCACTGACGCGCAGAACCAGCAGACGTTCTTCTACCTCGAGCACGAGGACTCGGCCCACCCGGGCCAGTACCTGTGGAAGGGCGCATGGAAGAGCTACTCGACTGTGAGCTACGACATCCCGGTGCTCGGCGGCGCCACCGACCATCTCGCTGTGAAGATCAGCGTGCACGGACCTGTCATCACCGAACGCGGGCAGACCACCTCGGTGTGGTGGGCGGGCAACATCCCATCGCAGGACCTGGACGTGCTGCTGGGAGTCGACCAGGCCGGCAACTACCAGCAGTTCCGCGACGCGCTGCGCGGCTGGTACTCGCCGACCCACAACTTCGTCTACGCGGACGACCAGGGCAACATCGGGCTGATCTCAGCGGGCTATTACCCGCAGGTCGCCGCGGGCCAGCCCTGGCTGCCGATGCCGGGAACCGGCGAGGACGACGTCGTGGGCACCATACCCTTCGACTCGATTCCGCAGGTGTACAACCCACCCAGCGGCATCATCTGGTCCGCCAACCAGCGCCAGGTGACCGCGGACTACCCCTACTACATCGGCACCGCGTCCAACTTCTTCGACCCCGGCTATCGGGCGAACGAGATCCATCGCGCGCTCAGCCAGAGCTCCAAGCTCAGCGCGGCCGACATGGCGGCGCTGCAGACCGACACGCGCGACTTCCTCGCGTCGGAGATCGTGCCGATCCTGCTCCAGGTCATTCCGAGCTCGCCCTCCAAAGACCTCCTAACGAACTGGGATTACAGGATGGAGATCAACTCTCCGGCGGCCACCATCTGGTGGACCTTCTGGCAGTCATACCTTGCCGCCACCTTCGATTCGTACTGGCACTCGCGAGGCGTCACGGTCTCGCGGTCGGAGTTGAACGATGCGCTCGGCCAGGACCTCGAAGCGTGGACGCTCGGAGACCCGAGCAACGCAGCATTCACGTACGGCGGCTCATCCAACACGGCCTTCGACGTCATGCGAACCGCATTCGCGTCCACACTCTCGAGCCTGACCAAGCAATTGGGCTCCGACCCGAGCACCTGGACCTGGGGCACGGTCCACCAGCGCGTCATCGAAAACCTCGCCCAGGTCAAGGGCCTCGACTACGGCCCGCGGCCCGACCGCGGCGACGCCAACACCCCGCTCGCGGCGCCGGATTTCCCGTCGAGCCACGGACCGAGCTGGCGGATGGTGGTCGATTGGGGCGCCGGGACGTTCCAGGCCATCTACCCCGGCGGGCAGAGCGAGAACCCCGCCTCGACCTGGTACTCCGACCGCGTCGACGCCTGGTTCAACGGAAAGTACGCGGCCATGCTGAGCGCCGACGCGGCCGCGAAATCCGGCGGCGCGAAGACCTGGAGCCTCCAGCCGTGATCGTGTTTGGAGCTCTGATCCTGGCTCTCATCGTCTCGCTGGCGGGCGTGCTGGCCGGCGCCTGGTGGGCGCCCTTCGTCGCCGGTCTCGCGATCGGTTTCATCCAGCCCCGGGCCCGGGTCGCCGTCCCCGCCGGAGCGATGGTCGGCCTCCTGGCGTGGGCACTTCCGCTCGCCGCGGTGCAGGTTCGGTACGGCGCCGGCTCGGCGGCGGAGAGCCTGGCCGCCATCATGGGCTTCGGCCACCAGGGAGCGATTCCAGTCGTTCTCACATGCGCGGTCGGCCTGCTCCTCGGATTGACAGGAGCGTGGTTCGGATCCGCCGCCCGCTCGCTCGCCTACCCCGCAATCTCCCGGTAAACCGCCACCGTCTCGTCCGAAGGCGACACTCCGAGGTCCTGCTTCAACAGCCGCTCAAACTCCAGGTAAACGCGCACCGCCTCGGCCCGGTCGCCCTTGCCGTGCAGCATCCGCATAAGCCGGCGATAGGATGTCTCGCGGTAAGGCTCGAGCCGCACGACCTCGCGCGCGTGCATCAGCGCCAGCTCGAGCTCGTGGTTGGCAGCCAATGCTTGGACCCGGCAGTCAAGTGCCCGCACCAGGCTGGACGCGAGCACCGTGCGGCGGCTCTCCACCCACTCGCCGTCCTGCCCGGTGAGGAACGGCCGGCGCAGCACGGTGACCGCGATCAGCGATGGTCCGTAGGCCGCGAACGGATCGCCCGCCGCGATCGCGCCCTCGGCCGCATCGACGCCGGAGAGCGCCGCCTCGACGTCCACCCACACATCGACCGGCGGGGTGAACTGGTAGCACCCGAAAGCGTTTCCGATGATCCGCGAGCGCGGTAGGCCCACGCCGGCCAGCCGCGCCCGCAGCCGGCTCACGATCGCGCTCAGCGCGAGCGCCCACGACGAGGGAAGCGACTCCGGCCACAAGGCCTCGGCCAGCTCACCCTGGGTGACAGCGCGCTCGCGCTCGGTCACGAGGTAGGCGAGCACGAAACGGCCCTGCGGCCCTCCCAGCTGCGACTCGCGCACGAGCCGCTCGCCGTTTTCGACCTGCACCGTCCCGGTCAGGTAGATCCTCAGCATCGAGCGGAGATAATCCACAGCGGGATGGGCGACTGGAACGTCTTCTTCGCCACGAGCGCCGGGAGCGCGGCCACGCTGGTCGGCTTGCTGTTCGTGGCCACCCAGCTGCATCTCGGCGTGTTTTCGGATCCCAAGAACCGCTGGGCGGCGCTGGCGCAGAGCACGTTGACCATTCTCTCCGTCAACTTCGCCCTGTCGCTCTTCTTTCTCATGCCGATCCTCGATCTGCAGCTTCGCGGCGAGGTCGTTTTGCTCGCTATCGCGGTCGCGGTGTGGCGAGGCGCAAGGATCTGGTGGCCGGTGGTCAAAATCACAGAATCCGGCCGGCGCCACAGGCTCGCCCAGAGCTTCTGGCTTCTGGTTTTGCCCGACATCGCCTATGTCTATCTGCTCACGGGGGCGGTGGGCCTGCTGAACAGCGATCCCTTTGCCGTCCTCAACGTAGGCGGCGCGTTGCTGAGCCTGTTCCTGATATGCCTGCGCAATGCCTGGCGGCTTGTCGTAAACGTAGAACAGCAGGCCTCCTGAACGATCCCAAAGATTCCCCAAACCACCCCGGTCAAGATGGCATCGCCAGGCCGGGCAAGACAAGGAGAACCATGAAGAAGCGAGTCGAATGTGAATGTGGCTGGAAGCTCGAGACCGATGACGAGGAGAAGCTCGTGAAGGGTGTGCAGGAGCACGCCAGCGAGGTTCACCACATGCAAGGCGTCACCAAAGAGCAGGTTCTGGCCCAGGCCAAACCCGTCTAAGCCGCCGCCTTCGGGCGGCGATGCAAACAAAGGAGTCGAACGTGAAGTACCTCTACCTTCTCTATGCCGACGAATCGAAGATGCCCGCCCCCGGGAGCGCTCAGTTCAACGCGCAGAACGATGCCTTCAACAACTACTTCGCCGAGCTCGACGGCAAGGGCATGTTCAAGGCCGGCGACCCGGTGCAGCCGTCGAAGACCTCGAAGACCGTGCGCGTCCGCAACGGCCACACCGAGGCCAGCCCGGGACCGTTCGTCCACGGCGGCGACCAGCTGGTCGGTTTCTACGTGATCGAAGCCAAAGACCTGGACGAAGCAGTCGCTTACGCGGCGAAGTGTCCTGTCGCGCAGGTAGGAGCAATGGAAGTCCGCCCCATCGTCCAGATGTAAGAAAGCAGATCCCCCTCCCCCGCGCCAGCGGGGGAGGGTCGGGGCAATCAGTAGGTCCCATCCTCATCGCCGCTCTGCGCGCAGGGGGCCGCGGAAGAACCACGCCGACGTTGACGCAAACGCGACCAAGTGATAGGTTCGCCCCAACTTCTGTAACAAACGTTTCGGTGGCGGCGCAAGC
>JGI12635J15846_10004603_pt1 | contig 11885 bp, 10 predicted proteins | sample BlaSpr_A8_OM2_M2_FD_15846 | JGI IMG/M metagenome (IMG submission 15846) | reverse complement strand
CCCCCGACGGGATAGACCAAATTGTTTCCAATCGCTCCCATCCCGGCTATGGAAAGGACGCCGATCGGGCGATTCGGCGATAAAGAAATCGACAACTGAGGATATGTGTCATCAGGTTGAGCAATGTATCCCGTCCGGTTGAAGCCGAATGCGAGCAGATTCATCAGATTGGGCTTAAGGAATTTTTGGTCCTGGATCGTGAAGTATTGATCGCCGACGTCTTGCACTCCGGGGAAGCCTGGGACGAGCGTGCTCAGATAGGGCATCTGCGAGGCACTGCTATCGTAGATATACCGTGCAAAAACTCTGTGGGTGTCCGACAACGAATAGTCGAAGCGGCCCATTACGTAGTCCTCGTTCGTAAGGCGGCGCTGCGTGCTGGTGATCTGGGCCGTGCCATTCCCAAAGTCCGGTCCATTCGACGGAGCAATAATATTGAGATAAGCCGCAGTCAGAGGATTGACGCCGACATTGATACAACCGCTCTCATTTGCGGGTGTGCATGGGCCGCCGTTCGGATTGCCAGGAGTCGGCGCTTGTGGGAGAAGCCCCTGGTGCGCCAGAGCGTCTGGCACGGTTGAAACTGAGGTCAGACCCTCGCCTTCGCGGAAGCCCTCATAGCTCACGAAGAAAAACATTTTGTTTTCCTTTATTGGACCACCCAAACTGCCCCCGAACTGGTTTCGAATGAAAGGCGGAATCGGGCTATTGGCCAGATCAAAGTAGTTCTTTGTATCCAGTACCGAGTTACGGAGAAACTCGAAAGCCGATCCGTGCAGATTGTTATTTCCCGACCGGGTAATGAGTTGAATCACGGAGCCGGAATCGCGCCCAAACTCCGCGCTGAACGTATCGGTAAAGATGCGAAACTCCTGAATCGCATCTACTCCCAGCATTTCACCCGAAGCTCCACCGGGGCTCAGGCTATAGAGCGGGTCATTGGCGTCCATGCCATCGATCGTCATGTCATTATTGAAGGCTCGCTGCCCGTTCACCGCAACCTTGTTGATGCCGCCCTTCCCCCAGAGGCTCGGTCCAGCACTGGCGTTTGGAGCGACTCCCGCCTGCAGTGACACCAATTGAAAAATATCGCGGCCGTTGAGCGGCAACTCCCGCATTTGCTGATCGTCAACCACTCCGCTCATTGAGGAGGTTGCGGATTCAACGAGGGGCTGGCTGCCGCTCACCGTTACCTCTTGCTCGGTCTTGCCAATTTTCATGGAGATATTGATCTCCAACTGCTGTGAGACCACCAGTTCGATATCACGATGCACCTCCGTCGCAAACTGATCCCGGACCGCGCGAAGCTCATAGTGTCCAGGAGCAAGACCGGGGAGGCGATATTCCCCCGAGTCGTCCGTCATGGCGGATACGCTCAATTGCGTATCCACCTCGGTCGCGGTGACCTTGACATTCGAAAGCGCAGCGCCGCTGGCATCGGTTACGGTGCCGAGTAAGACTGACGTGCCTGTCTGCGCACGTAAACTGCAGCAGACCAGCACGAACGAACAACACAAGATCAAAAGACGCGTTCGGTTTGCGACGGCAGAGTTCACTTTGTCCCCCTGGCGCCATTTGAGTGCAGCTGGTTTCCCAGCTTCCAAGCAGCCCGACAGCGGGTCCGAGAGGCCGGAGTGTGCTTTCGACCTCAGTGGCTGTTCAGGAGCGGCTTTGAATCAAACGGCGAGACACCCCCCGACCGCGGAAGTATGTTCGACTGTGAACTAATTGTCAACAGTTTATTTATAAATTATCGATAGTTCGATGGCACTTGAACGACATTCGCTGGGCGGAAGATATGCGACACTGGGCAGTGGGGCACAATCCCGGGGGGAAATCATAGATGGCCAGACGAAAAAAACTATCCGCCGTGCGTTCGCCGGAGATGGAAACCGAGCAGCAACTAGCGACCAGAGCAAGGGCGATGAGTGAGTTCGAACTCGCGCTCATCGTGGTAACAAATACCTTTCACCAGTGGGTGACACGCTGCGGAAGCGCGGCTGGAATCGCGGGGCTTTCGACTCTCGACCTGCTGGTCATGCACTTTTTGTGCAACCGGCATCGGTCTATGCGTGCCGCAGACATCGCGTTCGCGCTTTCTATCGAGGATATACACCTGGTTGTCTATTCGCTGAAAAAGCTTGTTCGCCTTCAGCTGATGGCCAGGAAACGAAGCGGCAATGAAATGCTGTACTCGGTTACCGAGGCCGCGGACGCAACCTATGAACGCTATCAGGGAATACGCAGCAAGTGTCTGATCAAGTCGCTCGAAATGCTTCACAGCCCGGAGCATGATCTTCCCATAATCACTGGAATGCTGCGCGCCTTCGCGGGAATCTACGAACAGGCTGCACGAACGGCGGCGACCAATCCGTAGTCCTACTGTTCCTAGCGGCCCTTGTAGGCGCGGCCGTCGCCAGGAATCGTCGTCGGTTAACGATCAACAATCGATGCGACCACTGGAACCTGAGGCGCACTTCTCCTTTGCCTAAACGGTGTCGGCAGACACCGTCAGACCATCAACACGCTCTGGGAACACTACTCTCAAGAGGAACTGCCTCTCGAAGCATTATGCACGCAGGACGCGTACATAATTTACATAAGAAACTGGATTGTCCCACGCTGGGGCGATCTACCACTGGAACAAGTCAAAACTGTCGAGGTAGAACGCTGGCTACGGGCGACCGGAGTGGCCGATGGAACCAATGCCAAAATCAAATGCGTGATGTCGGCCTTGTTTTCACACGCTGTTCGGTGGGAGTTCTGTGGCCAGAATCCCATCTCTTCAGGCATACCGGTAGGAACCGGGGGCAAGCGAGGCCCGAGCACCGGCGTGCGGATCAGCGCCAAACGTCAGAGGTCCCCTTTGGTTTTGTCCCCGGAACAGGTCAAGCTCGGTTTGGCAGAACTGGAGTTTCGGGATCAGTTGCTGGTGTTTCTAGAAGGGGCCTTGGGTATACGCCAGGGCGAACTCGGGGCGCTCCGCTGGCTGGAGTGCGACTTCGACAACATGAGCATCAGCGTCCAACACTCGTATTACTGGCGTCGAGGTGGAAACCTCAAAAGCACAAAAACGGAAGCATCTGCAAAACTGCCGCCGATGCATCCAAGCCTGAAGCATTCCTTGCAGGAGTGGAGATCGCAAAGCCTCTACAACAAGCCGGAAGATTTCGTATTTCCTTCCGAAAGACTGCAAGGCATCAAGCCGTTAGACCTAGCTTCAGTCCTGAAAAAGAGAATACAGCCTGCATTCAGACGGATCGGAANCACGGGTGTGGGCTGGCACACGTTCCGACATTCGGTTGGAACCATGCTGGCGGAGATGGGCGAACATCAACTCACAATCCGCGACTACTTGCGGCACGGCAACCTTCATGTCACGAACAAGTACCTGCAGGCGACATCGAAGACCAAAGGCTTGGCCAGGACAAATTGGTCGACGCTATTTTGCCGACGGGTATTTTGCCGAAGACAAACCTAATCCAATGAATGCTGTTTGTGAGCGTTTTCGGATGGAAACATTCTGGTCCGGCGCTTATCCTCCCCTAACATCCCCTGATTTGCTGGGCGTTAGGGTTGCAAGTGCTTGAAAAGAATGGCGGGGACGACGGGACTCGAACCCGCGGCCTCTGCCGTGACAGGCGGGAGGTCACCCGCTGGCCCACGCAGAATCAGGTGGTTAGGTGTGCGGCTGTCGGCAACCGTTGGCTTCATTGGGCAGCGTAGGCTTGTTTTTGTTCAACGATTTGTGCAACCGTTAAGCCCATGTCGGGCGCGCGCCAAAACCTAGGCAGGAATGAATAACTACCGGTAAGCACTTGCTGATTTCCCAATACAAACGCCACGGAGGTGACAGCTCCAGTTGCCCGTATCGAAACCAAACAGGCTTGACTACAACAACAGGTCATATTATTCTGGTCATATTGGCAAGGAGATCCGTCATGCAAAAAATGGCGGCCGCACAATTCAAGGCTCAATGTCTCGCCGTGATGGATCAGGTATCACAAAGCGGTCGCGCCGTCGTGATTACCAAGCATGGCAAAGCTGTGGCGAAACTTGTTCCCGCAAACGAAGGAGAGGATGAAATCTTCGGAGCTTTGGCAGGCATCGCCCGAATTACGGGAGATATAGAGAACACCGTTCCGGCCAGCGATTGGGGAGTGGAGTGATTCTTCTCGACACGCATATTCTGATCTGGCTCCTGATTGCCCCCGACAACCTTTCACCCAAAGCAAAGAAGGCGATTCTCGCGTCCCGTAAATCCGGGCCGCTTGCTCTTTCTGCGATCAGCCTGTGGGAGATTGCATGGCTGGCGGAGAACAAGAGAATCGCCATCGATGTGAGCGTTGATTCCTTTGTCAAAAAATGCGCGTCCTATGTGCAAGTTCTCCCCATCACTCAGGAGATTGCGGTTCGTTCTGTTCAGTTCCCAAAATCCTACCCGAATGATCCGCAGGACAGAATCATCGGGGCTACGGCGATTGTTGAGGGCACTCGCCTTTTGACTCACGACAAGCTGATCGCAAAGTCCGGCTTGGTTCCTCTAGCACTGTAACGCTGAATACAAGGTCGTATGCTGTCCCCGGCATACGTGCAGTCAGAAACTTTAGGTATCCTTCCCGCAACGGCGAAGCCATTTGAAATCCTCTACCTCTCTTCTTCCATCATACGTACGCCGGCCAGATGCATCGCTAACAAAAGCTCGCGCCCGGCATTGTCGATCCCTGTCAGTTGTCTCAAATCAATTTCGATCTTTATGCGCGCGCTAACGAGACTAGTTCGCTATTTCCCATCCTCCGCCCAGAGAACGGTAGAGACCTACCAGTCGTGTATTGATCTCGGTGTCGACATTTACAAGCTGGCTCTGGCTCTGCAATAAAGCAGCTTGAACGGAGATTACGTTCAGAAAATCGATTGCACCTTCCGTATAGCCTTGGCGCGCTGCACCCAGTGCCAACTCATTCTGCTGGACTGCCGTGACAATCCCGGTTCGCGCTCTCTGTGCCTGGGCAAGGTCCGTCAGAGAGTCATCTGCCTCACGCCATGCATTGAGAAACAATTTTTTTCGCCCAAGATGAGAACGGTCGAATCCGGCGATGCAACTTTTGTCACTTGCTTTAACACCTGCCGCATGGGTTCGCAAGAACCGATAATCTCCTCAAACATTGAGAAGCGATCGACGTCTTCGCGCAGCGCAACGTTCTCGTTTTGGAGGCGCTGCTCAGACACCTTACGATCCTCGATGTCTGTTCCTGTTGCGGGAGATCGTCGTCACGATCAACTATCGTCTGGGTGCGCTCGGTTTCCTAACTGCGTCCTCGCTTGATGCGGAAAGCCCGCATGGGGTTTCGGGTAATTATGGTTTGGAGGACCAACAGGCTGCTCTTAAGTGGATCAAGGCCAACGCCGCCGCGTTCGGAGGGAACCCGAATAACATTACTCTATTCGGAGAATCTGCCGGTGCCAATTCCACCGAATATCAGCTCGCCTCCCCCTCGCCGCCGGCTTGTTCCAGCACGCCATCGTCGAGAGCTCCATCGGCCCCCCGCATCGCTACGGCTACGAGGAAAGTGTTGGAGCGGCCCTGTCGCGGATGGGAGCTACTGCGCTAAGCTTCGGTCTTTCCCCATTTGGAGAAGACCCGCCTGGAGCTACGGCGTGGTCGCGAAGTGGGCAGCATTGGTGGCGGTGGAGCTGCCGCCTATGTAAACGGTATAGTCGGCTGGTTCGACAACCTGCTGAGCCTTGGCGTTGTAGAACGACAACTCGTTGAAGCCGAGTGGAAACTGCGCTGTTTGAGTCTGGCCGGGGTCGAGAGTGATGCGAGTAAAGCCCTTGAGATTGCGTACCGGCTGTTCTGTGCTGGCCCCTCGGATATTGATATAGCACTGGACAATCTCGGTGGCACGGCGCTTGCCTGTATTGGTGACTGTGGCGGTTGCGACGATGGGCTGGCTCTTCTGATCGCGCATCAGCGAGGATGAGCTTATGGATTGCGTCGAAAGCGAAATACTGGAATAGCCAAACGTCGAATATGAAAGGCCATGCCCGAAGGGGAAGAGCGCGTCGTTAGGCACGTCCAGATAGCGTGAGACGAACTTCATCTCAACGTAGCCAGGGTGAGCCGGATCGGCATGCTGGATTGGGCGACCAGTGGGAAGCTGATTGTAGTAGAGCGGCTCCTGGCCCACAGCGCGTGGGAAACTCATGGTAAGCTTGCCGCTCGGAGCGACATCGCCGAATAGGGTGTCGGCAATTGCGGGGCCGGCTTCGACACCAGGGTACCAAACCTCCATGATGGCGGAGACGTGCTGAGCGGCCCAGTCGAGCACGAGCGGGCGACCGGAAAAGACGAGCAGAACGACTGGCTTGCCGGTTGCAACCACAGCCTCAAGCAATTGCTGTTGGTTACCGGGCAGGTCNAGGAACGCGCGCGACGCGGCTTCACCGGTCATGTCGCTCGATTCTCCAAGGGCGAGGATGGCGACGTCGGAATTCTGNGCGGCAGCAACAGCTGCGGCGAATCCGGAGTTCGACGTGCCGGAGATTTCGGTTCCCTTTGCNTACNTGANTGTCGCGCTGCTTTGCTNGGCTCGTTCCGCCATGGTCGCGNGCAAGGTNCGCACATCNCCGAAGTTGTTGGCNCCGGACCAGGCGCCNANCATNTCGNTGGCATCGTCNGCGAGCGGGCCGATGAGNGCGATCCTCTTCGTGGTCTTAGCGAGGGGCAGGAGGGTCTCTTCAGGCGCGGGTTTGTTCTGCAGCAGGACGAAGGACTCCTCCGCGGCTCTGCGGACGAGCGGGCGGTGCTCGGCGACGGCTCCTGTCACCTCTGCACCATCGGCGAAGGGATGATCGAAGAGGCCGAGAGCAAACTTGATGCGTAGAACTCGGCGCACTGCTTCGTCAACGACAGCCATGGGCACTCGACCTGCCTTGACGAGCGCGAGGAGGTCAGCGTCGTAGTAGTGCGACATCATGTCGATGTCGACGCCGGCGGTGATAGCTTTCTCGGTGGCCATGGCCGGATCGAGTGCAATGCCATGATGCGTGAGCTCCATGACGGCTGTGTAGTCGGAGACAACGAGACCGTCGAAGCCCCACTCGTCGCGCAGGATGGTTTGTAGCAGGAACGGGTTGGCGCTCGCGGGGACGCCGTTAAGCGAGTTGAAGGCGGACATGACAGTGGCCGCGCCGGCCTCAACAGCTGCGTGGTAAGGCGGCAGGTAGACCTGACGCAGCTGCAGCTCGCTCATGTCGGTGGTGTTGTATTCACGACCGGCCTCGGCTGCACCATAGGCGGCGAAGTGTTTGACGGATGCGGCGACGGAGTCTGGAGCGGACAGGCTGTCCCCCTGATAGCCGCGAATATAGGCACGAGCGATGGCGGAGCCAAGGTAGGGATCCTCACCTGCGCCCTCGGTGCAGCGACCCCATCGGGCATCGCGCGCGATGTCGACCATGGGTGAGTAGAACCAATTGACGCCGGCGGTGCGGGCCTCAACAGCGGCCATGTGCGCGAGGTCAATCACAAGAGCGGGATCCCAACTGGACGCGGTGGCAAGCGGCACTGGGAAGATAGTGCGGAAGCCGTGGATGACGTCGGCGCCGAAGAGCAACGGTATATGGAGGCGCGTATTGTCAACAGCAGCATGCTGGAAATGGTTGGTAAGGCTCTGCCCGACCGTGTTGAGCATGGAGCCGAGTTCACCCTTTTGCGCGAGGGCATAGCTGTCGATTCCGCCAGGGCCGGGAGGGTTGACATTGAGAGCGGCGGTAGAGGGCCCGGAGAGTTTTGCGGGGTGCGCTTCCGTGGCGCTGTATTGGACCAACTGGCCTATCTTCTCGTCGAATGTCATTCGCTCTAGTAGCGTGTCGACCTTCTGCTCAATCTCCGGGCTGGCGAGCTGCGCGTTGGAAGCTGCGTCGTGGGATGCCTGCGCGAAAGCTAGGGAGAATACAAAGCCGAGGGAGAAACCGACGAGCAGGGTGGATCGACAGTAATTCATTGGGAATCCTCAAAGGCTACTTTACCTCTGTCCGGGCAACTGAGCACAAGACAAGTTGCTGCATATTGCTTTAGCTGTTTAGCCATTTCTTGAACACCCGATTACAAAAAGGAATGATGACAAACGTGACTGAGGCTACCAGTAGAGCCGCGGCCAAGATGCCCCTGACGACTTCTTCTAGTTAGCGCCGGAATCAGATGAGAGGTAATTCTAAGTACTTCTGGGATCAGTAGCGTCAACGGGTAAAGAGCAGCTACCGTGAGCAAGAACAGTTTCCAGCGCTTAGGTTTCACGACTGGCTGCCGGGCGACCGAGCCAATGGCCTCCCCTTCCACGTCGTGACCAGTTATGGTTCTTTGCGATTGTGATGGCATAGACACCTTCTTCAAAGTTTCTGACGCTTGTGAGTAATGCATTTGATTCGGTCCGGCCGCGAATCAACTTTCCGGATATCTTCAAGCGGTTAGGTCTCTGGTGTTTATCTGTGGTTCTTCTCGCTCGGGCCAAAACACCGTTAAGACCAATGCCACTCCAATTCCAATGCCCACTTCAACGAACCTTTCCGTCCAATACCTGCCGGTGACTCTCGCCATGCGGATGAGTGTGATACCAGAACAGACCCGACGGATGATCGCGCGGAATCTCAACCGAGTAATGCAAAACCTGGCCAGGGCTGGCGAGCATTGTGAGAACGTCATCCTGCGGGGCGTTCGGCGAGACGGTAAGCCCGTGAAAATGCAAGTTCGTCGTATCCATGCACGGATTCACCGCACACGTCTCGTGGGACTTAGGAGGAAGATCGTTGATGTAGGTGATTTTGAGAATGTCACCGGGGGAAGCGCGGATCACAGGAGCTACCGTATCACCGTCGAAAGCGAAGGCATCCCGGCCATTTTCGTTCACTGCGTGGAGCGTGACCGACACAATGTGATTCTTTGCTCTCACCTGCGGGGGCTCTGGCAAGGAGACCGTCTGGGCGCAGCTTAGGGCTGCAACAAATAGCTGGATACCGATCAAGGCGTAGGATGCTTGCCATGAACACGATCCTGCTGGCTCCTCTCGCTGGCTTGCGTTTTCGACTAACTCACCGCTCAGATCGACAGCGATCTAAGCTCGGCGCAGTCGGATCTGTCGTAGTTAGTTGGCCCGGTCAGCGTGAACCAAATGAACGGTCCAGCAGATTCCCCGATTACGTCATTCATTTTGCCTTGCAATCGCGGCACAATCTGCGGCTATTTCAAAGCTGGATCAATCAACGTCAAATCTGTTGCCGGATCAAACCGTTTTTGCATCGTTACCGGATCGACCGTCACCATCACTTCCAGGGTCGGGGATACATACGCAGCAAGAACATGGCCAGCGCGTGTTGTTCCGTCCGGATTTCCCACCACCATGTGCGTATGGACTACGGGCTTTCCTTGATAGATCGCGATATCGCCGCTCATCCCAACCACTTCGTGCTGACCTAGGATCGGAATCTTCTTGTACATTTTGCGCTGGGGATCGAACCACCCCAACGTTGCACCATTCAGTGCTCCGATGGCGGTGAAATGAGCACTCGTAACTTGATACTTCTCCGCAAAGTCCAGCAGTCCGGAAAAGGCCTCGTCTCCCTGGTAGAAGATGACGACATATTGTTTCGTAAGTTCTCCTGGGTTCAGCAATTGAACCTGCATCTTGGGGGCTTTGCCCCTCGGAACGGCTTCCGACGGCGAGACATATTCGCTAGCCGTCTTCTGCGAATACCCAATTATGCTTGTGACCCAAATCGATGCCAGAACACAAAAAGTCTTTGCCATGTTTTGTCTCCTCCTAAATGACATGCAAGAAATGTGCCAGATATCCCCCGGCTCAGTCAGCAAATGCACTCCGCTTTCCGATCGAGCGCAAGGTAAGGTAGCTTCACATTTTCGGCGGCATGGACTTGATATAGAAGTGAGAAGCCGGGATGACGCGCACTTCAGCCGCAGCGGTCGAAGGAGGATCGAAGTTTTCATAGGTCGAGAAGAGGTTTCCAAAGCCATAGTGAAGTGGTTCGAAGAAGGAGGAGCCAAAGAGTTGGGAATCGTAAAAGTCCTGCCGGCCGGGAAGACATCAGTGGGTATTTCTGATTACTCATATGGGAAGTTCAGCGATAGTAGGATAACCATGCTGCTCTCGCCCAACTTTTCCGTCATATTTTTTGGTTGTTTTGAACAGCTCAAGATGGCCATCACCCGAAGAAGGTCTGCATCGCTCACGCAGCGCCTGCATCTCTTGCGGCGACATTGGTTTGAAGCCGCGCGCAATTCCCACGTTCTGGTGCAGCACATCCAGCGAGTCGATACCGCAAATTGTGGTCGCGACCGGCAGACTCATTGCATAACGAAGAGCTTCTTCCGCCCTCACGACGCCATATTGGATCGGCTGGCCGTCACCCCCGAGGCTCTTCATGCCGAGCGCTGCAATCCCCCGCCGCTGAAGTTCAGGGAGCACCTGCTGCTCGAAGCTACGAAAAGTTGCATCAAAACAGTTAAGCGGCATTTGGACAGTGTCGAATGGGTAATCGTGCGCCAGCATTTTGAGATGTATCGCCGGATTCTTATGTCCGGTGAAACCAACAAAACGTACTTTGCCCTGCTTTTTCGCTTGATCCAGCGCTTCGACCACACCACCCTTTGCGAAATGCAGATCCGGGTCGTTCTCGTAGATGACCTCATGAATCTGCCATAAGTCCAAATGGTCGGTACCCAAACGCTTCAGGGACTCCTCCAATTGTTGCATGGCAACCTTCTTATCTCGGCCGTGGGTGCACACCTTGCTCATCAAGAAAACTTTATCGCGCTTTCCCTGTAAACCAAGCCCCATCCATTCTTCGCTGCGGTGGTCGTTGTACTCCCATGCGTTGTCGAAAAAAGTGACTCCTGCATCTACCGCCTCCTGAACCAAGCGTACGGCCAGATCGCTTGATTGCACCGTCCCGAGATGATATCCGCCAACGCCGACGATGGAGACTTGTTCGCCCGTTTTTCCGAGCGGCCTGTGAGGAATCTGATCAGCGCCGCTGTTCGTCATTTGCGGGGGAACTGGAGCCGACACGATTGGGCTGGGAAAAACTGAAGTCGCGAACACCGCCCCGGTGGAGGCCAGGCCTGCTTGGATGAAGCCCCGGCGCTCGATTTCGGGAGTTACTTGGGCTGTTACTTGGGATCGCTCATTTTGTCGACGTTGATCTACCATCGTTCATCTCCTCGACGTGTCTGGTGTTGTCTCTGGGACCAACCAGGGGCCGTCCGCCTTCTCCAACATCTCCGTGACCTCTCTTTGAGTGTGATCGAAGGGAAATCCATGAGGCATCCGGGTCATCGGGTTGTCATACCGCAGCGATACCTTGTATGGCTCGAAGCGACCGTCGGCCGCTGTCGGAGCGCAACGAGCGCGCAAGGCCTCCATCCCGCTCTCAGTCATCGGCTGAAAGCCGTGCACGATGCGCAAGTTTTGGTGGAGCACGGCCAGCGAGTCCATGCCGCAAATTGTGGTGGTGATCGGCAGGCTCATCGCGTAACGCAACATTTCCTCAGCCTGAACAACGCCGGCTTTTATCCCCCACGCGGTACCGCCCATGCTCTTCATGCCCAGCGCTGCCATGCCTCGCCGATTGACCTCGGGTAAGACCTGCTTCTCAAAGCTGTGGAAGTTGGCGTCGAAGGGATTAAGCGGCATTTGCACTGAGTCGAATGGATAACCGAGTTCGAGCATCTTCAGGTGAAATGCAGGATCCTTGTGACCGGTGAAGCCGACGAATCTGACCTTCCCTTCTTTCTTGGCTCGATCAAATGCTTCCAGGACGCCGCCTTTGGCGTACGCCAACTCGGGTCGTTGTCGTAAACGATGCCG
>JGI12635J15846_10004600_pt1 | contig 11889 bp, 7 predicted proteins | sample BlaSpr_A8_OM2_M2_FD_15846 | JGI IMG/M metagenome (IMG submission 15846) | reverse complement strand
CTGCGGAAGCCGCCGGAGTAACTCGTCGCGAGCGCGTCTGAGAATTGTGTTACAGTTTCGTGCTCATAGTGCTCATAGTGTTCATGCTCATGGAGATCCCACCGAAAGCAGCACCAGAAGCCCGGAAACGCACGGTGGCCTTCTACTGCCCGGTGTGCGCGGTGGAAGTCAGCGATCCGCTGACCTGCGGTGATTGCTCCGCCGTCATCTGCCGCCGTTGCGGAACGCCGCTGGAATCTTCGGATGAATTGGGTATGGGATGAAGAGCCGCACGACAACTTGATGAACCCCGGTCCCGCTTCCCTGCCCCCCGACGCTGAAACATCCGGTCAGCAGCCGAGTCTCGTCCGTGGGCTGAGTTTGCTCGACTCCGTACTGCTGCTGGTGAGCGGCATTATTGGCTCTTCTATTTTTCTTACCGCCAAAGATATTGCCGGGCCTTTGCCGAATCCGACGTTATTTTTTCTGGTGTGGGTGCTGGGTGGGGTGATTTCGCTGTGCGCGTGCGTCGCCTTCGCCGAACTCGGCTCGATGTTTCCCGACTCCGGCGGACAATACATTTACCTCCGCGAAGCTTACGGCGACCTGGTTGCGTTTCTTTACGGCTGGATGTTGTTCACGGTGGGGAATGGCGGCACCATCGCAGCACTCTCCGTTGCTTCCGCGGCTTACGTGGGGAACATCATTCCCTGCATATCGCAGCAGCACGTGATTTTTTCGTTGGCAGGCATGCCGTTCACGCGCGCGCATGCGGTCGGCCTGGTGCTGATCGCAATCCTCACTTGCGTCAACGTCCTCGGACTGCGCTGGGGCGCGCTTCTCCAGAACGTCTCCACCTGGACCAAGTTCACCGCCATGGCAGTCTTCGTTGTCCTCGGATTCGCCATCGGCAAGGGACATTGGTCGAACTTCAGTGCGCAGGCGCCGGGCGGTTTGACCATGGGACTGAGCGCCGGCCAGTTGATCTCCGCTTTCGGCGTTGGATTGATCGCCGTCTTCTTTGCCTACGACGGCTGGGTCTATATCACCTGGGTTGCCGGCGAAGTCAAAGACCCGCGGCGCAATGTGCCGCTGGCCATGGTGTTAGGCGTGCTCGCGGTCGGCGCGATTTATCTCGCCATGAACCTGACGTATGTTTACGCCATGCCGCTGAATGAGATCGCAAAGTACGAAACCATCGCCCACGCCGCCGCGACAAAACTTTTCTCGCCCGCGGCGGCAGTCTGGCTCTCGGCGATGATCGCGATTTCATGTTTCAGCGCGGCGGCGGCCTGCACCCTCTCGGGTTCACGCGTCTATCTCGCCATGGCACAGGATGGGGTTTTCTTCCGCCGCATGGCTGTCATCCATCCCAAGTGGCGCACGCCCGCTTTCAGCCTGATCGGGCAAGGCATCTGGGGCGCAGTGCTCACCATGAGCGGACGCTACGACCAGCTTTACACCTACGTAATTTTTGGCATGGTGCTCTCGTACACGCTGACCGTCATCGGCCTATTCGTGTTGCGCTGGAAAAAGCCCGACGTTCCCCGCCCCTATCGCTGCACCGGATACCCGTGGTTGCCCGTGATCTACGTTCTGGTCGGCGTCACCTGGACGCTCAACACCATCATCCACCGGCCAAGCGAGGCCCTGGGGAGCGCCGCGATTGTGCTGGTTGGCGTCCCGGGATATCTGTATTGGAAGCGCAAGAGCCGGGGCAAACTCGCCGCGTGAAATTCGCCTTGCCCATCTCGCGACTCTCTGTTAATCCTTAGCGCTCACCTCAACGATGAAGAGACACTCGCGCGTGAGCGATCCAGGGCTGGAACCATCTTCCATCCCCACCGAGGCCGGCGTCTCCATCGCCGACGCTGTCGGTTCCAACCGGCCCAAGCGGGTCATGGGATTTCGCGACCTGCTGCTCTTCTACGTAGTCACCGGCATCAGTCTGCGGTGGATCGCCACGGCTGCCGCGGCCGGCCCGAGTGCGATCGTCATCTGGATCGGCGCCTGGCTTGTCTTTTACGTGCCGCTCGCGCTTTCTGTCATCGAACTTTCTTCGCGTTATCCGAATGAAGGCGGCCTCTACGTCTGGTCGAAGCGCGCCTTTGGCGACTTCTCCGGCTTCATAGCTGCCTGGACTTACTGGACAAGCAATCTTCCCTACTTCCCTGCTGTGCTGTACTTCGCGGCCAGTAACGTGCTTTTCATGCGGCAGGCGCAGTGGGGATATCTTTCCGCGAACCCGACGTTCTACATCGTTTTTGCGCTGCTGACGCTCACCGCCGCCACGTTGCTGAACGTCGTCGGACTCGGCGTCGGTAAGTGGTTGCATAACATCGGCGCGCTTGCCATGTGGATTCCCGTTCTCATCGTTATTGGCATGGGCCTGCTCGCCTATCACCGCTTCGGATCGGCAACGACGTTTTCGATTCACAGCATGACGCCCAGCATGCGCCTGAACGACGTCATCTTTTGGTCGATACTGACTTTCGCCTTCGGCGGATGCGAAACTGCATCCTTTATGGCAGAGGAAGTCAAGGACGCGCGCCGCACAATTCCGCTGGCGCTTTTCTTTGCAGGACTCACGGTCGCGTTCTGCTACATCATCGGAACCGTCTGTGTGCTGCTGGCGCTGCCTTCGTCGGAAGTCAGCAGCCTGCAAGGGTTGGTGCAGGCGATCGCGAAAACTGCCGATCGTGTCGGTCTGCCCGGCTTCCTTCCGATCGCGGCGTTTCTGATCGCGCTCAGCAACATCGGCGCCTCCGGAGCATATCTCGCCGCCGTCGCTCGGTTGCCCTTCGTGGCTGGCATTGACCGCTATCTTCCGGCTTCGTTCGGAGCGCTGCATCCTCGCTGGGGCACGCCCTGGGTCGCGCTCCTAACCCAGGCAGTGATCGGCGCGATATTTATTTTTCTCGGACAGGCCGGCACCTCGGTCAAGGGCGCCTATGACGTGCTGGTCAGCATGGGTGTAATCACTTATTTCATTCCGTACTTATATTTATTTGCGGCGATGTTTAAGCTGCAGAGCGAACCTGTCGCGGAAGGAGTAATTCGAGTGCCCGGCGGAAAACCGGCGGCCTATGCGCTCGCGATCGTGGGCTTCATAACTACAACGTTCACCATCGCCCTCTCTGTCCTGCCGCCGCCTGACGAACCAAACAAGCTGCTGGCTGTCTTCAAAATCGTCGGCGGCTGCGGGGCGCTGGTGCTCATCGGGATTGGGCTGTACTGGGCGGGAAAACGCAGGGCGCGGCGGAGTCCGGATTTTTCGCGTTGACAAGCTCGGGGGATCGGCACAAGATTCAGACGACTTATTAACGGTCACCACACGCTAAACCCAGCTTGGAAAAGGGTTTTAACCCTACTAAAGAAGAGGAAGATCCCTATGTCGAGTATCATCAGGCGTATCTTATGGTCCGCGCTAACCGCCGTTCTGATTGCCATGTTCTGCGGAAGCGCCGCGGCGCAGCAGCACATCACCGGCACCTTGCCGGATGGCGCAACCTACGTGATTGATGTCCCCGCGAACTGGAACAAGAAACTGCTTCTGTACAGCCACGGATACACCGCGCCCGGTTCGTCAAATCCCGCCTACGATTACGGCGACCCCTACACGGCTTCCTTTCTGTTTGCGGAGGGCTATGCGCTGGCGGGTTCATCTTATTCGACGACTGGGTGGGCAGTTCACGAGGCCATCCCGGATCAGATCGCGGTGCTCGATGTTTTTCAAAGCGTGGTCGGAACTCCAACCGAGACCATCGCCTGGGGGCACTCGCTTGGGGGCATGATTACCGCCGGATTGGTGCAGCAATATCCGAATCGCTTCAGTGGGGCGCTTCCGATGTGCGGAGTCGTGGCCGGTGGGGTGGGCCTGTGGAACGAGGCGCTCGACGGGGCATTTGCGTTCAATACGCTGCTGGCAGGCGGGGCACTGCAGGTTGTCAACATTACAAACCCGGCACAGGATTACAACACCGCGGAAGCATTTCTGGGCGCGGCCCAGGCCACCGCGCAAGGGAAAGCGCGAATTGCATTGGTCGCGGCCTTTGCCGGTGTGCCCGGCTGGATCGATCCCACTTCTCCGGAGCCGTCGCCTACCGACTACGCAACCCAGGAATTCAACCAGTTTGAATGGCTGGCGTACGTGGATTTTGGTTTTCAGTTCTACTACCGCGCCGAACTGGAAGCGCGTGCCGGGGGCAATCCTTCGTTTAACACCGGCGTGAACTACTTGCAGCAACTAAACCGCTCGGGCCACTATGCAGAAGTGCAGGCATTGTATGCCGCTGCCGGGCTGAGCCTGGCTGCGGACCTTGCGACGCTGAAGAACGCACCGCGAATTGGAGCTAATCCGGGGGCTTTGACTTACTTGAGCAATAACATCATCTACAACGGCCAGCTAACCGTCCCGGTGCTGACGCTGCACACCACAGGCGACGGCCTCGTTCCGGTGGAAGACGAGAAAGCCTATTCGAAGGTCGTCCACGAGGCGAATGACAGTGCGATGCTGCGGGAGACATTCATACACCGCGCAGGCCACTGTGAATTCACGCCCGCCGAAACGATTACCGCGCTGCAAACGCTTGACCTGCGTGTGACGACGGGGAAATGGACCGGCCTCACGCCTGCCCAATTGAACAGTGAGGCGGCCGCTCTAGGCCCTACTTATAATTTTATATACGTTAACAATACGTCGGTGCCGACGGCGCCCGCTTTTCTAAACTATCAACCGCTCCCGTTTCTGAGGGTTTACGACGCCTTCACGCACTAGCGAAGAAAGTGCACGGAAGTCGGCGCCTATACCGGCACCGCCGTCTTCCGCTTCGGATTGAAGAACGGTAGCGACACCACCGTCGCCGTCGTCTTCATCCGTTGCGCTTCGATCGTCAACTCCATTTGCAGCCTGGTGCCGGGCTTTGAATACTCTGTGCCTACGCTCGCCATTGCAATCAACTTTTTTAGCAGCGGAGAAAACGCTGTCGTTGTTGCCTTGCCCACGTGTTTGTCGCCCTCATAGACGGGTACCGCAACGCGCGATGCCTGGCTGGGCGCTGCCGGAGAGAGTCCGAACTTGTCGAACTGCTCTTCCACTTCCACCCAATCCACTTCCAGCCCTACCAACTGTCGCGTCACGCCCTGCTTGTTGTCTCGCGCCAACGCGCGCTTGCCGATGAAGTTCTCTTTGTCGAGATGCACCATCTTCCCGAAGCCCAACTCATAGGGCGAGTACTTCTGCGATGGAATCAGCGCCTTCTTCGAACTCGTGTAATCGACTTCGATCAGCAGCAGGCCCGCCTCCACGCGCGATACATCCAGCGCCAGCATTCCGGCGGCATGTATATCGAACTGCCTGCCCTTGTCCATCAGCGCGTCCCAAACTTTGAGGGCATCATTCCATGGAATCCAAATCTCATACCCCAAGTCGCCTGTGTATCCGGTGCGGGAAATATCCACTGGCACGCCAGCAATCTTGCCGCTTGTCTTACGGAAATACTTCAGATTGGTGATGTCGGCATCCGCAACCGTCTTCAAGAGTTTCGCGGAGGTCGGCCCCTGCAGTGCCAGAGCCGCAGTCTGCTCGGAGATGTCTTCAATCTGAACGTCCATGTTCAGGCCGTTCTGCCGGAACCAGCGCAGGCTCGGATCCGCGGCCGTCCAGCGATATTTGTTTTCTTCGAGACGCGTAATTGTTCCGTCGTCGATGACCTTGCCGTCTTCATCGCACCAGCAGGCATAAATGACCTGCCCCACCGCGACTTTGTTTACGTCGCGCGTGATCACGCGGTTCACCAGTTTGGTCGCGTCCTTGCCGGTGATCAGATACTTGTATAGCGGCGAAATATCAATCAGCGCGCACGCGTTGCGGATCGCGTTGTACTCGTGCTCGTGATGCACTTCGTACACGCTGACCGTGTAGTATCCCGACCACTCGCGGTAATTCAGACTCTGGCAGAGGGCGAAAGTTCTCTCGTGAAACGCAGTTCCAATGGGCAAGGTGACCTCGTATGGTTTCCCGTGTGCGGTGTTTCCCCACGGCCGTCTGTGACCTCTGCGGCGGAGAGAAGGTCTTAACCACAGGGGACACAGAGATCCACAGGGAAAAACCTGAAGAAACTCCGACGCCGGATTATATGCAGCACCACGCTTCTGCGGCAAGCACCGAAATGGATTGACCATGAGTCAGCAATCGCGCGTAAGTAGAGACAAAACGATACTTTCTCGATAGAATGGCGAGTCATTTTCTGCGAAAGTTCCTGTCAATCTGGACTCTTAATCTATGCCTGCTGTTTCGAGCGGTACGAAGTACGACGTGATCGTGATTGGGGGAGGCCACAACGGCCTCACCAATGCCGCCTACCTAGCGAAAGCAGGAAAGAAAGTTCTCGTGCTGGAGCGCCGACACATTTTAGGCGGCGCGGCGTGTACAGAAGAGGTTTTCCCCGGCTTCAAGTTTTCCGTTTGCTCGTATGTCGTGTCGCTGCTACGACCCGAGATCATTCGCGACCTTGATCTTCCGCGCCACGGGCTTGAGATCCTCCCGCTCGACGGCACTTTCACACCGATGCCGAATGGCGACCATCTGTGGCGAGTGAACGATCACGGCAAGACGCATCGCGAAATTGCCCGCCACTCGCGCGTTGACGCCGAAGCCTACGACGAATTCGGCAAGGCCATGCAGGCGATGTGCCGCTTTGTGAAGCCGATCCTCAGCATGATCCCGCCCGACCCGGCTACGCTGAATCCGAAAGAATTGATGAAGCTGCTCTTCATCGGACGCCGCTTCCAGGGTATGTCGAGCGAGGACAAGTACAACCAGGTCCAGCTCATGACCATGAGTGCCATCGACTTCCTCGACCAGTGGTTCGAGACGGATGTGCTCAAGGCAACCATGTCTGCCTCGGGCATTATCGGAACTTTCCTCGGCGTGCGTTCGCCCGGCACCGCCTACGTTCTGCTGCATCACTACATGGGCGAGATTGACGGCGCGTTCCGTGCCTGGGGATTCGCGCGCGGCGGCACTGGCGCCATTTCGAACGCAATTGCCGATGCCGCCCGCGAGGCGGGAGCCGAGATCCGCACGGAGGCTCCGATTGCCCAGATCATGGTCAAGAACGGACGTGCCATCGGTGTTGCGCTAACTAACGGCGACGAGATTCATGCTGACGTCGTCTCCTCGAGTGTCGATCCGCGGCTCACGTTTACGAAGATGATCGAGCCCGGCAATCTGCCTGATGAATTCATGGACGGCGTAAAGCGCTACAAGTTCCGCGGGTCTTCGGGCAAGGTGAACATGGCGCTCGACGGGTTGCCAAATTTCAAGTGCATGCCCGGAGTCGGCGCGCACTTGCGTGGCGCCATGTCGATCTCGCCCAGCGTCGAGTACATGGAAAGAGCTTACGACGAAGCGAAGTATGGGCACTGGTCGTCGCACCCATACATCGACATGGTGATTCCGACGCTCACCGATACGTCGCTCGCGCCGCCGGGCAAGCACATTCTCTCGTGCTTCGTGCAATATGCGCCCTACAAGCTGGCGCCCGGCCTCGACTGGGACACGGAAAAAGAAAAGTTCGGCGACAACGTGGTCAACACCATCGCGGAATATGCGCCGAATATCAAAGACATCATCCTGCACCGCCAGGTGGTCACGCCGCTCGATCTTGAACGCACATGGGGGCTGACCGAAGGCAACATCTTTCAGGGTGAACTCTCGCTCGAACAATTATTTTTCCTGCGTCCGGTTGCCGGATGGGCGCAATTCCGCTCACCCATCAAGAACCTTTACATGTGTGGATCGGCCACGCATCCCGGCGGCGGAATTATGGGCGCGCCCGGTCGTCTGGCGGCGCTCGAAATTCTTAAAGACGGGGCCGCGTAGACGTATGGCCGAAACGCGCGATGTCATCATCGTCGGTGGCGGACACAACGGTCTGGTCGCAGCCTTCTATCTCGCCAAAGCCGGATTCAAACCGCTGGTACTCGAACGCCGCGCCCAGGTGGGCGGCGCGGCCATCACCGAGGAATTTCATCCCGGCTTCCGTTGCTCTACGCTCGCACATAACACCGGACTGCTCCGCGCCGACATCGTACGCGACATGCAACTGGGGCAACACGGTCTCAAGCTCATGACTCCCGATGTGAGCACAGTCTCGCTGCTGCCCGACGGACGGGCGCTCGTCCTTTATTCCGACGCGAAAAGAGCTGCGCAGGAGATCACGCAGTGGTCGCAGAAAGATGCTGCGTCCTACGCGGACTTCGGCACCGCCCTAGGAAAAATCGGAAAGGTGATCGGCGAAGCACTCGCCCTCACGCCGCCGAATATTGACAGTCCCAACAGCGGCGATCTCTGGGGAATGCTGAAGACGGGCCGGTCGATACGAAATCTAGGTAAGAAAGATTTGTATCGCGTCCTGCGCTGGGGACCGATGGCCGCCGCCGATCTGGTTGCGGAGTTCTTCGACACCGAACCGCTGCGGGCTACCATCGCGGCGCGCGGCATCTTCGGAACATTCCTTGGACCATGGTCGGCGGGCAGCGCGCTCGTGCTGATGTTGCGCGCCGCAGCGGACCCATCTCCGGCCGGAAGCGTTCAGTTCCCTGCCGGTGGTGTCGGGGCCATCACTCTGGCCATGGCTGCGGCGGCGAAAGAGGCAGGTGCGGAAATTCGCACTGACGCTGATATCGCTGAAATTCGCGTGAAGGACGGCGTCGCGACCGGCGTCGTGCTCACTTCTGGTGAAGAGATTTCCGCGCGAGCCGTCGTCTCGAACGCCGACCCCAAGCGCACACTCATGCGCCTGGTCGATTCCGCGCACCTCACACCGGACTTTGTTCAGAAGATCAAGAATTACCGCTGCATGGGTACGGTCGCGAAAATCAATCTCGCGATCTCGGCGCTGCCGGAATTTACCGCGCTCAAGGCAAGTGGTACCTTCAACCTCCTCCAAGGCCGCATCCAGATCAGCCCTGAGATCGATTACCTGGAGCGCGCCTTCGACGAATCGAAGTACGGCAACTTCTCACGTCATCCGTATATTGAAATTACGGTTCCGTCTCTTTCGGATCCGTCGCTCGCCCCGGCCGGCCAGCATGTGATGTCCATCTACATGCAATACGCGCCGTACAAATTGAAAGACGGCGATTGGGAAAGCCAGCGGACCGCGCTCGGCGAAACCGTGGTGAAGACGATCGCGCAGTACGCGCCGAATCTGCCGCGGACCATCTTGCGCCATCAGATCATCACTCCCAAGGATCTCGAAGAAACATACGGCCTCACCGGAGGTCATATCTTTCACGGTGAACTTGCGCTCGATCAGTTCTTCACCATGCGCCCCCTGCTCGACTGGGCGCGCTATAAGACGCCGATCGAGCGTCTGTATTTGTGTGGCAGTGGAACGCATCCCGGAACAGGACTCACCGGCGGCTCGGGCGCCAACGCCGCGCGCGAGATTGCGAAGGCGTTGAAGAAGTAACGCCGCCGTCCCGGCGGCTGGGAGTAGCCGGCGAGGACGCCGGCGCTACACTTATCTATGCATAACTCCGACATCCTTCTCGTTTCCTGCCCCGATCGCAAAGGCGTTGTCGCCTCGATTGCCGATTTCATATTTCGCCACAACGGCAACATCCTGTTCGCCGACGAGCATGGAGACGAGGAATCCAATCTTTTTCTGACGAGGGTCGAGTTCGACCCGGCAGATTTTGATTTTGACCTTGCCCAGTTTTCCGAACGCTTTGCTCCAATCGCCCGCGACTTCCAGATGAACTGGCGGCTCGCTCACTCCGCGGACCGTCCTCGCATTGCCATCTTCGTTTCGAAGTATGACCATTGCTTGCAAGACCTGCTCTACCGCCACCAGAGTGGCGAACTTCGCTGTGAAATCCCGCTGATTATTTCCAACCATCCCGATAATCAGCGTATCGCCGACTTCTACCGTGTTCCCTACTTCGTGGTACCGGTGACTAAAGAAAACAAGCGGGAAGCGGAAGAGAAGGAAATTGCGCTCATCCGAGAACACAAATGCAAGCTCGTCGTCCTCGCCCGCTACATGCAGGTGCTGTCGAATGAGTTCATCGCCACCTTGGGATCCGAGAACCTTATCAACATTCATCACTCTTTCCTGCCCGCGTTCGTAGGGTCCAAGCCCTACCACCAGGCGTTTCATCGTGGCGTCAAACTGATCGGCGCCACCGCTCACTACGTTACTCAAGTGCTCGACGATGGCCCCATCATCGAGCAGGATGTTGTCCGCATCTATCACCGCGACACCATCGACGATCTGGTTCAGAAGGGCCGCGACATCGAAAAAGTCGTCCTGTCGCGCGCCGTGCGGTGGCACGTGGAAAACCGCATCCTCCTGTATGGGAATAGAACCGTGGTTTTTCAATAACCTTACAGGGCACTTGATCCCCATAAGGACGCGCCTTGCCGCTCCTCGGGAGACGCGGCAAGCCCCGTCTCTACACGCGGGTAGGAGTGCTGACACTTCCGTAACCAGGTAACCAATTGCGCTGCCGTTCCCTTTCGGTTTTACTAAGAGACAGCCCCATTTGGAAACATTACCCGTGCGATCTCTAAGGAGCTGACTTTGGTTGAGGATCCCAAATGGGAACTGGCGTTGCTCGCCACCGTGCAGAGCTTCTACCAGCGGCTGCTGAGTGACCAGCTTGGCGGAGAGCTGCCCGCGCCCGCTGAACTCGCCCCTGACGTCATCAGCCGCGCCGACGACGTGCGCTCCACCCTCGCTCAAATGCACCTATGGATCCAGCTGCTCGACATGGCAATCACTCCCGCCATGCTGCGACTTGGCGTTCAATCCGATCTTGATCCCGAGGTTGCGGAAGCGCTGCTGCGCTACTTCGCGCGCCACCGCGACGATTCCGGCGCCAATCGCGACAAGACCGATCTGGTCGCAACCTTTCTATTTCGCCATCCGCGTGTGGCTGGACAGTGGGAGCAGCGCGGCTATGGCCTCGATGGATCGATTCCTCTGTCTCCGTTTGAGATCGCGCTGCTGGAGATCCTGTCTGAGTCCGATGTACCCGTACTTCCGGAAAATCATGTGCAACTGCTGCGCGAATTCGGCCCGCTGCTCGATCAGGCGAATCGTTTTCAGGACTTCAGCACGCTGATGGACTCCGGCATTATTCCGCGGGTTCGGGAACTGAAAGCCTCGCTCGGCGAATCGATTTATCACCCTGGAGTGCTGGCCACTCTCGCTCCTTACAATGCGGCATTTGGCGATCGTTTCCACACGCTGTTCGCCGCCGCCACGGAAGAAATCAAGAATTTCGCCAACCGCCTCGAAGAACTCGGCGGCAGCATCCTCAGTACAGTCGACGGCGTCGAAGTCACCGTCGAGCATGTCGCCGCCCTGAACCAGGAGGCCTTGCTGAAAGTTGACTACAGTGCGGCCCTGGAAAAATTCCGCCGGGTCTCCCGGCTGAAAAAAGAATTGGAACGCAGGCCACCGATCCGGCGCGTTAACCCGGACTCCACGCCCTCCGCTCACGCAGTAGGCGCCGGCGGCGCGGCTGCCGCTCCCGCACTCGCCCCCAAGTATGTTCCAACAGCCATCACACCGCAGGCACTCTCGGTCGAAGAAGCAAAGTTGCGGAGAGTGGAAGAATCGATCCGAGTCTTCGTACGCGTCGCCGATCCCAAGTTCCGCCAGATCGTGCCCATGCGCTATTTCAACCTGATGCTTAGTTCCGCCGAGGTTGATGCCTACACCGCCGACTATCTTGAACAAGCGGGCCCGCGGGCGGACGCTGCGCGAATGCTGCTCCGTGTCGTCGCTGTAACCGCGCGCCTTACCACCGAGATGGAGGAACTCAAGCGGTCGCGGAATTCCCGCTCCGTTTGGAAGCTGCACGCCGATTCTTTGGTGGTCCTCGTCGACCTCG
>JGI12635J15846_10004599_pt1 | contig 11891 bp, 16 predicted proteins | sample BlaSpr_A8_OM2_M2_FD_15846 | JGI IMG/M metagenome (IMG submission 15846) | reverse complement strand
CTCCGACGGATTGAATAGAGGCGATTTTGCTCGGACACCTTTTCTAATTATTACGTGCGTGGATTCCGGGACGTGAGTTTTGGAATTTTCGTAATTCGCAATCACGCGGTGTACTTTCATGACGCTGCACGAAAGCCGTACAGCAATTGCCGGTGCGGGAATGTCCTCCAAGTGAAGTGCCAGAATTATCTGCGACTGTTCGCCGCGGAAGCGTCGCTTCCTTTCCAGGCTTCCGAGTTCTTGAAGACCTCGGTCCGGCGGTCCTTGTGGTTGCAGGAAGCTTTTGTCGATTCGTAGCATTTGGAATTGTGAAATTTCTGCGTCGGCCAATTCTAAAAAGAAATGTTCAATGGTGGCCACTGACCGAAGTGTACGGATCTCTTCAATTCTGGTGTGTAGCTTTTCGCTCAGCTTGAGCTTGACGATGTGCAAATTACCTCTCCTAGCCGAATGGCCCGTTTTTGCTTGTTCCCATCGGGCCAGAAAGCCACGTCACTGCTGGCGGGTTGCCCGTGCCCGGCTGCGAGTAGGGAGTCACGGGGTTTACGTGCAACACGTCTGCCCCGACAGAAGTTGAAGCGATGGCAGGATTCGGCGCGGGCACGGCCGTATTCACCTGGGCATAGTTGCCAGCCCATGTGCCGCTCGTCAATCCCATTGGATTCAGGTTCATGTGGTCTCCCTCCGATTAGGCGTTGACCAGTCCCAGGATTTCTTCCACTGAGTCGGCCTTCACCATCGAAAACGTCGCGTTCGGCACACACGGCCGATCGACAAGCGAAATTTCGCATGGAATTGCGGCATAGCGCGTGAGGCTGCTGCCGGCATCTTGCCAGCGGCGCGAATATCGCCCTCCCACGCTGAATCCCACATACGTTCCTGTTTTTACTTTTTTCCACGCGGCGTCGTCGGTGATTTGGGCGCAAATTTCGATTTGCTTGACGGCGTCATTGAACTGGATTTGGGACAGGGTGCCGACCGCACTCAATTGATGCATCTCACGAATATTGCCTTTCGATTTGCCCTGCGAATCTTTTTGAACCGATTCACTCCACGCTTGAAAGTGGGGTTTGCTCTCCTGGTAATCGCAAATCTCACCGTCGCGGTCTGGAACTTCCGCTGTGGCGACGCCATACACCAGGCGTTGTTCTTCGTCGATTTTTGACAGGCGCATGAAGAGTTGAAGCGGTGCGTTCTTGGCCAGGTCCCCGGATTTCTTCTCTGGCCGCCACACATTTTCTCGAGCGAACATCTGAGCCTCTTCGGCGCCAATGGCCTTGTACATTCCGGCGAATCTGGTGTCGATCGCCGCCATTTCTCTGTGATACCTCTGGTCGGCCGGATTCACCGCGGGAGTTTTCCGTTCCAGCCACGTTATCCGGTGGATAGTGGCCCCAATCGGATCGGTCGGAGTTGCGCCGCTATCGAACGGTATCGACTTGGCCAGTTCAATCGGGCCGCGTTCATCCAGCTGCTCGAGCGGATCGCCGCCGTAAACCATACGCATTAGATAATTCGGCTCCATGTGATTTCTCCTTTTCAGCTACTCAATCCGAGAGATTTTCGCAGCTCTGCTCTCTCGAACAAGAGTTCGTCGCGCTTCGTTTTGGCCAGCCACTGTTCGTGCTCCAGCCGGTTAAGCTCAACATCACTGGATGGGTTGACCGGAATAAAAATATGGCCGGCGAGCGCAAAAATCTGGTTTTCCCGATGTACGTTCCGGTAGCGCACCAGGCGAAGGGAGCATTCTGTGAACTTTTGCTCCGACTCCTTGTACAAAAGTTCTACCGCGGCCAAGTGATCCGCTTTCAGCGTGAGCATGGTGATGCTGACGGCGTCGGTACTTTTATTCGGCTGGCAAATTGGCCACATAGTTTTCCTCATTGCGCCGTGATTGAAGTAATCGAGCTCGCTGGAACAAAAGTTTGAACGCCAGCGTTTGAAAACCAGAATCCGTTACTCGAATAGAGATTTCGGACGGCCAGCGTGAAGTCCATGGGTGTGACGCCGTCGGGCTTTGCAATCGGAATCGTTTGCGGGCTGCCAGATCCGCCGGTGAACGTAATCGTCAATGTGCTCGGTGCTGCCATGCCGAAATCCTTTCACGGATTTATAACATCGTCTAGAAATAAAACTTCGAATGACGTAGTGACTTAATTACGGGTAAGATATCGTTATTCTCTCCCGTGTTTGTGCCAACCGGTTTTCGGAGAGCGTGCATCCTTACTGGCTTGAGCTGCACGCGCTATCGGGTCGCGCACCAAGTCAAAACTGGCGCCGCACTGATTACAGTGCTTTTCGTTTGCAAGCAGCACGACCAGCTCGGACTGGCACCGCGGGCAAACTGGCTTCATCTCCTCCATCGGGTCACCACCTGTTCCGGGAACGACGATATTGCCCATACTGCGCGAAACTCATCTGCTTCACTCCCGGCCGGTTGGCCGGTACAAATTGCCCGTGATTCATGCACCAAGGAAAGCCGCCGCGCACCTGCAATTTGATATCGCATCCCTCGACCGGGCAGATGCCATCGACAATCGGCTTCGGCGACAGAACGCCGTCGACGCCGCCGCATTGCCGGCAATGAAGATGCCATTCGCCTTCACAATCGCGCTGCAGGAACGTGCAGGGGCTCTTGCAGTCCGGATTCGGGCATGCCGGTGTTTTGTTCTGTTCCATCCAAATCTTCACGTTGTCCACGGTTACGACGGGCGGCTTGGAATCTGCCGCTACAGCAGCCGGCTTGCTGCCACTTACGGATTTTTTCTTGAAAATCCCCTTGAGCCAGTCCGGGCCTCGCTCTATCAATCCCGCGATTAGCGTCAGGCCGCCGTCGAATTGCCGGCTACGCAAATACGCAAGGCCCATCGTGACCGTATCCACCTGGTCGTCATGCGCGGAAGCTGGAAAGAGTTCGAGTTCATGAAGGAATGTCGGCAGCCACGGAGCCGACGCCGGGTCCGGAAAATAAATCCGGCCAGCTTCAAACAAGGCCGTCACGCCATGCGCGCGGCTCACCTTATCCGTATCGACCGGAATGCCCACGATCGGCAAACTCGTCTCTTGCTTCAACGATTGAAGCAGGCTTTGCCCCGAGCCCTTTTCTTCCACCAGCAACGCTTCTGGCTGCCAGCTCTCATACAGTTCTTCGGCCATGCGCTTCAACCGCGGATATTCGCAACGCTCGCGCCATACGAAGCGGAGATAATATTTGCCTTCGAGAACAGTCCACACCGATGCGGCTGAATAGTCGGCGGTCTTCTTGATGGAGTACGCGGTGTCGAGCGAAATAATCGTCTGGCCCTTCTCAGGTTCTTTCTTATAGGTCTGGAACCATTCGCGCTTGAAAATTGCACCGCCGGCAGGCGCTGGCCGTTGCTGAAATTGTCCAGCCCAAATAAATGGGCCCACCGTGCGTTTCTGTTTCTCGCACCAGGCCTTTGGAAACCGTGCAGGATGCAGCAGATCCCCCGCCTTCCTGTGCACCACCTTGCCCGATATTGGGAAAATAATCTCTTCGTCCTGCTCGCATTCCATCGGAAGAGAAATATGCGTCCAGGCCCCGGGCTCGTTTTCGAGCAAATGCCCGACGAGATCCGCCTCGTGCAGCCGCTGGCAGATTACGACAATCACGCCCGTCGTCGGCTCGTTCAGCCGCGACCTGAGCGTGCTGTCAAAAAACCTGTTCCCATTTTCTCGCTCCAGGTCCGAGTAGCTCTGTTGTGGCGAAAGAATGTCGTCCACCAGAAGATAGTCGGCACCCTTGCCGGTCAGTACGCCCCAGACCGACGTCGCAATGCTCTGACCACCCGCCGTGTTTTTGTATTGCTCGCGGCGATTCTGGTCCGCGCTGAACTGCACCTTGCCGGGAAACGTCGATTGGAACCACTCCGACATCAGCAGCGTCCTGCGTGCTATGTTCAGCTCTTCCGAGAGTGAGTCGGAATACGACGTCAGGATGAACGATTCACCAGGAGTACGCGCCCACACCCACGCCCCAAAAAACACCGAAATCAATTTCGACTTCAAGGACCGCGGCGGCTGCGTGATGATGAGCCTCGTGATTTCCCGCTCGTAACATAACTGCATGTATTCACACACCAGTTCGTGATGCCAGCTCCATTGCAGTTCTTTCGGTTCGATTTCCCGCCACGCTCTTCTGCAAAACACTCCAAAGTCATCCAACAGCTTTTGCCGCGTCCGCTCTCGAAAACTCTCAAGTGGATTCATTTCTCACCTACCACTTCTTCGAACTCCTTCATCACCTTCTGCTCTTCATCGGGATCATCCAGGGAACCTTCCTCCCGCTGCTGCGTCAGTGGCCGCCCCGCAAACTTCGCTTCCATCTCCAATAATCGAATTCGCATCGCCAGCGACTTCAACGCCTGGTCCACCAACCCCTTCGGCATCCCATTCTCGGTCATGCACTGCAGCCGGTCCGCTTCCCGCCCGAGTAAAGCCGCCCTCTCCTCAAAACTCATCCCCGCAATATTCTCCGGCCGCTTGCTCATGTAAACTTTTAAGTGCTGTTTTCGGTGACGCCAAAGCACTTGTCGGCTGCAATTCAACTTCTTCGCCATCGCTACAACTACCCCGGTACGCCGGCCCGCCCGTGACAGCAATTCCAAATTGATTGCCTTCACATCCGGCCGCGTGCAAATCATGCATCCCATCTTTCCCTCCTCCCGCCTACAATGCCCAGCCTTGCATCAGAAACCGCTTCAGCAGCTACGATCCGCAACCAGTTGCCCAATTCCCCTTAGGTTGCCCACGTCTTGTGCGAGGACGATTGGCCTTTTCGGCGCATCGCATAGCAAAAGTTTTGAGTGTTACCACTGCCTAACGGCTTGCGTGCTGATAACCACTCATGTAGCCGACCCTAGCAGAAATTCATAACAGCGGGAACATCGGCTTACGAATCCGAAGCTGATTGGCCGGTAGAAACCGCGCAAACGATTGAACCAGCGATACCTGCCCGAATCGAGGGCCGCGCTGCGCGCGGCACCTGTAGCGACGAACGTAACAGCCGTGCTCGGCTACGCTGCGCTGGGTCGCACCCTTGAATCTCAACTGGCCGGCACCGCGTTGCCCGTTGGCATCTTGGAGCAGCCGCGCGTTGTCTCGCGTTTGCGGTGGGGTGGGCAATGGGGCGCTCAGTGGACAGCGGGCAGTGGTTCGAGTGTCAAGCCGAGTGAGGCGCGAGCAGTTTCGACTGCGCGCTCGAAAAGCGGTTTGATTTCGTGAGCGGGGACACCCGCAGCTACGGCTTCGGTTTGGAAGAACGCGAAGACTTCCTCGATTGGAAGTAGCTTGCCCGATTTCATTTCTTGGATGTGGCCAGATAGGAAGCGTTGCAGTTGTGCAGTCAGAGTCATTAGGGTTTTGGTATAGCGCGCACCTCTGTCCTGGGTGTGCTCTCTCTCTTGAGGATCTAAAGTCTTAACTTCTTGAAGACCGGACAAACTGCGGCGCTCACCTGGCAAGGTGGCTTCACTTTTCTCATTTTCCTCACGGACATCTTCAAGGACATCTTCACGGACAGGGTCATACTGGATATTGCGCCAATCGGTTGTGCGGTCGGCATTTACCTTCCACCACTTCACGGACATATTCGCGGACGGTTTCGCGGACGGGATCACGGACACATCACGGACAGATGACGGCGGGAGAATGCCGAAGCATTTTACGTAGAAGCGGGCGATGAGGATGGGATAGTTGCCTCGTTTGCCCTTTTGGACCCATCGCTTGATCCACCCGAGTTCTGCCAACTTTTCGAGGGACCGCCTGACGGCTCGCTCGTTCAAATCGACAGGCGCGAGCAATTGGATTTTCTTCGCGCTGCTCCAGGCTAGACCGGTTTTATGGTCGCACGTCAAGCACAGGAAATCATGGACGGCCGAATCTAACAGGCTGATGGTTCCATTTTCCAAGTGTTCGAGGATCCCCCGGCGACGTGGATACCATCCGCCCGGCATCCGCTCTTCTTTTTTTGTCTTCCTGCTCATGCCGGCCTTTCTAATTCACAGGCGCTCACCGCCGGCCCGGGTTGCTTCATTCGGCCGGTTTTTTCTTGCACATACAAAAACAGCACCCACGGAAGGGCGAGCCCCCGCTAGGTGCCATTCGTTTCTCCTTTTTGCTGGCCCTACATCTGGGCCTATTTATACGGAAACGTTTGGCGGCACTGCTTAAAGCTTCTTTAACCACCAAGCTCCGGGGAAAGTGCGCACATCAAGGCCTTGCCGGCATTCCGGGCCAATGCCGTATTCAACGCTTTTCGGGTCGGTTAACATTCGGCCACACTGGCAGCAACGGCCGGTCAACGATCCGGCCCGACACATTTGGTTGAAGGGATCACCTGCAAATTCCATCACTCGCTGCTGGCTAAGTTCGGTAGCGCGAATCCATAAGCGTTGGCGAGCCGCAAACTGAGCGTTCCGTAAGTTCTCTGGTGGCGTGTAATTCGGCCCCAGCGTCCAGTTTTGTTTGCCTTCCCAGTGCCGAATCAATTTCTCGATGCCTTCCCTGCTCATCGTGTGATTGGGCTGTTCCAGACATTTTTTCAGGTTGGCAATGACCACTGCGCAGTCGGCATATTGCGCTCGAAAAATCTCTTTGCCGGCGTCTTCCTGACCGGCTCTCAGCCGGAATCCTTCGCAGACTACTTTTCCGCGGCGCGGGTCCGTCCAAATTGCCCACAGTCTCGCAACGGCCGTGTCGTCACCCTTAAGGACTTCCAGGTCATAGAGGACCATCAATAGTTCCTCGCCGAGCAGTAGCGGCGGGGCCCACGTTGGCCGCCTGGTCAGGCCTTCGCGCACTGCCATCTGTTCCGCCGTCGTTCGCAATTCATCCAGAGCATTGCTCATCGGGATCCTCTACGTGCTGGCCGGCTGCGCGGCGATGGCGTGTTGGCAGTCCGAAACATAGTCCCCGATTTCGCGGCTATCATTGCGTAGCGCACGGCTTCAATGATGTATTTTTCCGGAGACACAGGAATCTCCGCCGCGTTTTTTCTGATTTCCTTCCAAAGGTCGTCGGGAAAGTTGACGAATTGTTCCTTCATCGCGCACCTCGCCTCGGGCTTCGGGTCTGGTTTCCACTCATGCACAACGCTGTCATCAACGAGAATCCGCACGCTGCCTTCCGAGATGGCCACGGAAAATGTCCGAGCCGTCACGGCAATCTCACCGGTTTTGGGATCGCGGCGCGTAATCATACTTCGCGCACCAGCGCGATAATTTCACTCTTGCGTATCAAGGTGCGGCCGCCGACTTTGTACCTCTTTAACTTTCCGAGCCAGAGCCAATTCGAAATTGTCTTTGGTGTGACAAAAATCAACTTGGCACCACCCGGAATATCGATAAAGTCCTCCTGCGGGACCGGGGTCGTTTTCCCAATCGCTTTAGCTGCCATTTCCAATCCTCCTGCGGCTGCTGCAAACTTCCCTTGACTTCCCCCAGAGGCTAGCGCAAACTCCTACCAAGATGTGTCACTTTTTATGAGCCAGCCTAAACGACATAGCCAGGTATTACACAAACGCACCTACTGGGGAGAGGACACGGCTTCGGTCTTGGTGGACTGGCTGAACCATCGGGTACGGCCCAAAGGAGATCCCGTAGAGGCGCTGGTACGGTTGCAGGGGCATCACAGCTTGGTTCTGGACGGAGATCCCAGACAGAAGAGCGTAGAGCTGGTCAATCGGACAACGAGGTCTTGGGGATTATCCCTTGTTCCCGTCGCGGGGCTGACGCCAGATGGATGGACAGCCGAGTGGCGCCATAGGCCGACTTCGAAGGCACATCCCCTCCAACTCCTCGCCTTTGTCAAAGCATTGCATCTTGCCTCAGATGGCCTACTCCAGCGCGTGCGGCAATGCGGCCGCACGGAATGTGGCCGCTATTACTACGAACGCTTCCCCCAGCAGGAATTCTGCTCGACCAAGTGCCGGGAGCTTCAAAAACGGTCCACACCCGAATGGAAGAAAAGTCGTGCCCAATACATGCAGCGGCATCGGCACGGATTACAGGAACGTGAGCGGCGCGGAGTTTCTGCGGTCACGAGGAAGAAGAAGGGAGCGAAAAAATCATGACCGACAAGGCAAACACAGAACATTTGGACCTGTTCCACGAATCTCTGCTGGCTGCGTTGGACACTAACCTTCCTGCTAAATTGAAACAGACGATGCAAGGCCTAGAGGCCGACGCTACTGCCGTAAGGTCAGGGTCTCTGTCTGGTGAACGCGCGCGGGCCAACCTGCACTATTACAATTTCGTGGCCGAAGCGCAGAGGCAATTTATGAGGTACCGGCCAGCTCCCCAAGTGGCCGCGGATGCGATTCTTCGGGAAGTAATCAAATATGCCGAGACCCATTCGTTGGACGATGTGACCTCGGTCGAGTGCAAGTCCACGGCGATGAAACTATTTTTCAAATTCCAGCAGTGGCAGCGAGCCGAAAGGAGGCAATCATGAGCGTCTACAAGAAGCCCGACAGCAAGTTCTGGTGGTACACCTTCACATTCCGAGGCCGGCGGATTCAGAAATCCACGAAGGTGGAAAATCGGCGCGAAGCGGAAGGCATCGAAAAAGCGGCTTGGACGCAACGAGCCAGGGGCGAAGTCGGCATCGAGGACAAGCCAAAGGCCGAACGCAAGACCACCGGAGAACTGCTTGATGCGCTCGAAAACGATTTTAGGGCCCGCAAGAAGGACAGCACCAAAAACCTGAATCTGATTGCCTCCGTAAAAAAAGAGCTGGGGGACCGGTGGGCCGATGCCTTAACCACGGCGGCCGTGACGGAGTACATCCGGGACCTACGTAGAGCGCCGAAGTCAAAGCAGAAGGGTCGCAGGTCTAAATCTCTGGCCAATTCCACAATCAAGCATCGGCTGCAAATATTAAGCTCTGCCTATGAATTGGAAAACGCGGCACGCGAAGAGGCAAAGCTCGATCCTCTCCTGATTCCCCGCTTTCCGAAACTTCCGGAAGGTGACGCGCGGAGTGGTTTCCTGAGCCGGGCCCAGTTTGATGTTCTCCGGTCTCATTTGCCGGATGAGTTGAAGGATTTCGCCCTGTTCGGTTATCTCGTGGGCTGGCGCAAGAACGCGATCGCCACACTCGAATGGTCGGACGTGCGCGACGGCAACATCTATCTGCGTGGTGTTCACTCCAAAAACCGCAAGCCGTATTACGTGCCCATCATCGGCGAGCTCGTACAACTCATTGAACGCCGCAAGGAAGCCCGGTCTATCAAAATGGATTCCGGTGTGTTGCTTTGTTCCTTGGTATTCCATCGTGACGGCCAGGCTATCGCAGAATTTAGAAAATCGTGGGCCAGCGCCTGCCGGCGTGCGGAGGTCCCGGGCTGTTTGTTCCACGATTTGAGACGGTCGAGCGCGAGAAATCTTATTAGAAGTGGCGTCAACAAAGACGTGGCCCGCCAGCTTGGAGGTTGGCGCACGGACAGTATGTTTTCTCGCTACAACGTCACGGCTGAGGAAGACCTGCGCGACGCGATGCAGAAGGTAACGACCTACAACGAAGCCCAAAGTCAGAAAGTTGTGCAGATGGCAAAATAGCGTCAAAACGCCGCATTTGCATCAATGTCCAGGCCGGCTGCCTTTAATTCTTTAACAAGTTTGAGACGCCAGCCATCTGCCGCGTCGAAGGGGATGAACAGGATGCCTGAGTAATCCGAAGGCGTTTCGACACCGTCCTCCACGATTGCTCTTACCTTTCGTCTCCCTAATGCGCCCATGAAATAGCCGAGCTCAAGAACTACGTTCTGGCGTGCTCGTGGGCGTAACACACCTTCTATAGCCTTTCCGCTAGGGATGTCTTTCCTTGCTACTCCTAGGTCGTCTTTTGAGAAAATTACGACGGCAAACGAAACGTCAGCGTGGGCTTCAAATTTCTCGATTATAGTCTTACCGTCGTCTGCCTGCTCGTGCAGAATGATCGGGTTCAATCCAGCCTTGTACAAAAAGCGCGCTACCGTTTCCTTCATTCCATGATCGTGCCCATGCACCACAAATACATTCTTGGAATCTTCCGTCACCGCCCTCCGGGCTGGCTTTGAAGGAGAAATCTGGCTTTCCCAGTCTTTCTTTCGCGATTCGAGGAACAGACGGGCTTGTGAGAGCCCGTCCCGGAATGCCGCTTCAAACTCGCTGTCCGGCGTTCCAGAATGAGAGAAATAGAGGCCGAATCGGATCCCTTCGAATCGCGAGTATTCTTCCGAGTCACGTCCATACAATCGTGAGAGTACGATCATGACGTCTGAGTGCCAAGCATTGAAGCCCGCAGAATTCCGCCTGAGGCTCGCCGTCTGTTCGATAAGGGATGTGATTTCCTTAAGGGCCATCGTAGGATCTACACCCGCAATCGGGCCGGATCGTGTGGGTTGGGCTTTTTTGGGCGGCATCGTTTTTCGGTTCTCCCCTCTACGTTTCTCACTACAGGTCGCCCTGAGTGAAAAATGGCTTCCCCGACTACGACGGGAAGCCATTCACTCTTCAGAACTTATTGGTAGGGGCGGTGGGGATCGAACCCACGACCTTCGGCTTAAAAGGCCGCTGCTCTACCACTGAGCTACGCCCCTGCAGACACAAACTTTAATTGTACAGGAAAACCCGGAATCACGCTCCGCGCCCGCCGGCAGTTCTTCTGCTGTGAGATGGCCCGCGACCTCGGTCGCGGGATCAGAATCGTTGGATCAAATCATACAACCGTAGAACAGTCGAAATTCAGCCACGTTCCTGCAAGCTCTGCCGTCCTCAAAATCGCCACGAACTAGTTCGGCCCGTGGCATTCTCTTCTTCCGTCCCATCACGTCATTCAATCGGCCGCTTGCGTTTCCACTCGTGTTCACGGCGCAGGCGGGACTGGTGCTTTTTCACTTGCGACTCAATTTCGCTGAACGCCTTCTTGCAACCCGCCAGCACATTCTTGCCGTTCCCCGTGGCGTGCAACGTCCCATTCGGCAGCGAAAGCGTCAGCGCGCAAGACTGCTCCTCCGTCCTCTGATTCTTTGAAAACACTCCCTTCAACTGAATCATGTCCGGCTGATAACTCTTCAACAGCCGGTTCAATTTATCCAGCCTTCGCGTCACCTCCACTGCCACTGGTTGTTGCGCGTCCACATGCCTATAACTGATCGATACGTTCATGGTTGCACCTATGGGGTTTGGAGAGGAATCCGGAAGGGTTGCGAAGCAGTTGCATTCTGCGCCGTGTAACACCGCAAGCATAACAAGCCGCAATCGCCCGCGCAACGCCCACTCATTGACAGACCTCGCGCGACTTTCTAGCCTAGCAGTAGCCACCCAATGCGCGCGAAAAAAAACTCCACCCACCAACCCGCATCCCAGGGCCGCCTGCGCATCGGCCCAGCCGGTTGGTCCTACCCGGATTGGTCGGGCTTCGTCTATCCTTCACGCCGTTCAAAAGGCTTTCACGAAGCAACTTTCCTCGCGCAGTTTTTTGACACCATCGAGATCAACACCTGTTTCTATCAACCCATTCGTCCGGACCATGCCGCCGCCTGGATCGAGCGCGTGGCGGCAAATCCCTCGTTCCTCTTCACCGCCAAACTCTGGCAGCGCTTCACCCACGAGTTCACGGCAAGCGCCGAAGATGAACGCAACGTCCGCGCCGGCTTCGACGTTCTGCGCGAAGCAGGCAAGCTAGGCGCGGTGCTCCTCCAATTCCCTTTTTCCTTTCACCGCTCTCCAGAAACATCCGCCCATCTTGCCGCCCTGCTCAGGCGCTTCGCCGACTATCCCCTCGTCGTCGAACTCCGCCACTCTTCCTGGCAAACTCAGGACAGCCTCGATCTCTTGCGCGAGCACAACACCGGCTTCTGCAACATCGATCAGCCGGTCATCGGCAAT